>Ga0302324_100013789_pt1 | contig 16350 bp, 18 predicted proteins | sample Palsa_T0_1_FD_201949 | JGI IMG/M metagenome (GOLD analysis project Ga0302324, IMG submission 201949) | Peat permafrost microbial communities from Stordalen Mire near Abisko, Sweden - Palsa_T0_1 | ecosystem: Environmental > Terrestrial > Soil > Palsa > Peat permafrost | place: Sweden: Abisko...
GCGGCGCGCGCGCACCAGGCTTGAACGGGTGCGGCTGCTCTATGTTGCCGCGACACGCGCGCGTTCATCGCTGCATCTGCTCGGCGCGCTCGAGCCGGCAGCGGCGCCCGGACTGCCCGCCGCTGCCGCGGCAGGCTCGCTGCTCGAGATCCTGTGGCCCGCCGTTGCCAACGAGTTCGGCGCACTGCCGGCCGCCACGCCGGCGCAACCGCCCGTGAGTGGCACGCGGGCGCAGCGGGGCGCCGCTGCGCCGTCGCTGCGGCGACTGCCCTCGGCGTGGACGCCAGCCGCACTGCCCGCGGCCCCGGTGGCGCAGCGGCTGCGGCTCTCGGCGCCGGTCACGGCCGAGGCTCCAGAGTACAGTTGGGTCGGACTCACTGCGCGTGCGATCGGCACCATCGTGCACGCCGAGTTGCATCGGCTCGCGGCGGCCCGGCTGTTACCGCAGCCGCAGGATCTGCAGGCGCGCGCGCCGTACTACCGTGATTGGCTGGCCGAACTCGGCGCGCCGCTATCTGAGCAGCCCGCGGCTCAGGCGCTGATACTCGAGGCGCTGGAGCGCACACTGGCGGATCCGCGAGGACGATGGCTGCTCGCGAGCGATCACCTGCAAGCCCAGAGCGAGTGGCGGCTGACCGGGCTGCACGAGGGCCGTATCGTCAATGTGATCTTCGATCGCATGCTGGTCGATCAAGAGCACCAGCGCTGGGTGGTCGACTACAAGACCGGTCGCCATGAGGGCGGCGCGATGGACGCCTTCATCGCCAATGAGGCGCAGCGCTACGCTGCGCAGCTGCGCCGTTATGCGGCCCTCGCGGCCGAACTCGGCCCCGAGCCGGTGCGGGTCGCGCTGTACTTCCCGCTGCTGGGCGTATTTCGCGAGCTTGCTGTCTAAAGGCGGGTGCTGCGGTGACTTTGGAGTTTTGACTTTAGAGATTACCGGCCAGCGAGAACGCATGGCGTCCCTGAGCATCGGCCGGTCCGAGCAGCTGCAGCATCTGTTGCAGATCGGCATTCGAGCTGGTGCGCGCCGCCGCCGTACCGGCAATCTCATAGGCGCCCGCGGGCGACAATTGCACCTGACTCTGCAGCGAAATGGGGCCATCGAAGTCGCGCAGAGTGCCGACCATGGGTGCGGCGCTCGACGCGGACGCGGGGAAATCCAGCTCGAAGCTGCCCAGGTCCGAGGGGGGATGGTCGCTGTGCAGCTGTCGCACCGTGGCCGCGCCCTGCAAGGCGACCAGATGGCCCGCCTGTACGCTGGCGTGCTGGATGACCACCTCGACCGTGCCGCTCCAGCCGGCAGGCATGAGGCTCAGGCCACCCTGCATGGGCAGAGTCGCATTCAGCGACTGGACGTCGACATCGCCGTTGCTGTGCAGTGTCAGCTGCGCGCGCCCGCTGGCGCGGGCATCATCGCTCTGCACGTCGACGGCCAGGTGCGCACGCAGCAGAGCCAGAGGATGCAGCGTCCAGCGCACATCGGAGATCTCCACGGCGCCACTGCGAAGCTCCCCGCACGACCCCTGCCAGAGCGTGCCGGAGGGCGCCTGACAATGTATCGCAGTCGGCAGCAGCAACGGCACCACGGCCGCGGGCAGACGCACCAGCACGGTGAGCACAAAGATCGCGGCGCCCAGATAGATCGCGGACTTCAGCGACATCAGCGCGCGTGCAGAACCAGGCTCGCATTGACCGTGCCCACGGCAGTGCCGGCATCGACTACCGCAGAGTCGACGCGCACGCCGTAGCTCTCGCGCAGTTGTGCCAGCCAGGTCACCAGGTTGTCGAACGGGGTCTGCTCCAGGCGCACGTTCAAGCCGCCGTCACCACTGGGCTGACTGCCGACCAGGGTCTTGTCCAGACCGGCCTGGCGCGCCGTGCGATCGACCACGACCACCAGTGATTCGTGCAACGTCGGCGGCGCGCTGGTGCGCAATCCCGCCAGCTGCGGCGCCATGGAGCGCAGCCAGATCAGATCATCGCGCTTGCGCTCCAGACGCTGCTGGCCGGCGCCGACACTGTGCTGCAGAGGCAGCACGATGGCGAGAATCAGCAGCAGCAGGGCGGCAACGCCGCCGGCAACGACTATACGGCGTTCGCGCGCATTGAGCTTCGCCAGATATTGCAGCATGAGGTCCATCAGCGCGCGCGCGCCGTGGCGCCGGCCCGGCGTATCTGAATGCGTCCCTCGTAGCCGGTCGTGGCCGCGCCGCCCGAAGTCAATTCGGCCTGCCAGCCGTTGTTGCGCAATGCCTGATCGATGCGCTCGAGGCTTTCGGCATCGCTGGCCTTGAGCTTGAGATCCAAACCGCCGTCGCGATAACTCAGGGCCTGCAGCGAGGCACCGCGTGCGCTGCCCAGCGCCTGCGACAGCGCCGCCAGCGCCGGCATGAAACCGGTACCGCCCGTATCACCCTGCGCTGCGAGCAGACGCTGCTCCACGCGTGAGCGCACCGGACCTTGGCCGGAATCCCCGGGCAGAGCGCTGCGCGCCAGCGCGCCGATTTCTGCATCCAGTGCGCGCTCACTGCGGTGCTGCTGCAGCAACTGCAGCGACAGACCCAGCACATGTACCGCGAACAGTACCGCGAGCAGAATCGCCGCGAGCCGCCAGCGCCGCCAGCCGCTGCCCGCAGCTACCTGCGTAGCGAACTCGCCGCTGAGCAGATTGATGAACGCGCCCGCTGCCAGCTGCGGCGCGAGCAATGGCAAAGTGCCCGAATTGAGCAGCTGCACCTTGAGACTCGCGCAGCGGCCGCGCAGCGCTTCGACTTCGCTCGAGCGGCGCTGCCAGTCTTCGGGAGAGACATAGAAAATCAGATTTTCAGCCGCCATCTCCTCGCCGAGTGAGGTTTCGAGCGCGGCACCGATGTTGTCGGCCGGAAGCGCCAGCGCCGGCCGGCCGGCGCGGCGCAGCGATAGCGTGTCGCCCTCGAGCATGACCACGGTGTGGCCGGGATTCTGCGGCAGCAACGAGGCGTCGGCGCACACCGCCACAACCTGGATACCGGCATCGCCCAGTTGCTGCAGCCAGCGGCTCATCAGAGTCCGTGTGACCACTGCTACCGCGGTGCGCCGGTTCACCTCATCGCGTTCTCCTACCGCGAAGTGCAGCGTTTCGATGTCGGCGGCGAGTTGTTCCTCAAGCGCGTAGGCCACCAGCTGCTGCGGGCGCACGCCGCTCTTGGGCGGCAGTTCCACCTCGGTCAACAGCACATCTCCGCTGGCGACGATCAGGCCGGTGCTGCGGCCGGGGGCCTGTTCTGCTGCCTGCGCGATCGAGCCGGACTGCGGCTCGCTGATGGCGCGCCCGCCGCCATCGGCGAGCATCCAGTTGCAGAAACCCTCGCTGCTTCGCGGCAGTTGAAGGATGAGCCATTCCATGTTCATTCCGTGCCGAAAGATCTGAGTACTACGTGTATCTGACCGGCGCCGTCGCGCTCCATCAGACTGTACAAGGTGAACCGTGCAGTGCCAATAGTGATGAAAGTGCGCAGACGAAAGTACGAGCTGAGTTGACCGATACTCGCTGCACCCGCGGCCTGTTGTTGGCTGGTGAGACTGGCGTTGAATACTGTCTGCGTCGGAAAGCAGCCTTCCTGTTGTCGACGCGCCAGCAGTTGCTGCGGATTGGCGCTGTATTCCTGTTTGCCGCTGATGGCATCCAGTACCGGTCCCAGCGCGGTGCAGACGTTGAGCGGCGAGGGGGCCGGCAGCGCGCTAATGTACGGTGCCAGACGGTTGTAGCGGTCGCGCCCGAAGCCGGGCAGCGCCAGCAGCTCGGAGATGCTCGTGACTGGCAGGTTGGCGGTGCGGTAGGGCGGCGACTGCGCCAGATAGATGCTGTCCTCGGCGCCGTCGGGAAAATTCGGGGTATCGTCGCTGTCAATCCAATCCGCGATCAACGGTGCCCACTTCGTCTCCAGCCCGAGCAGAGTCAGTAGCTGCTGAAATTGCGTCATCGCAGTGGTATTGGTGGTCCCCCCGGGGGCCAGATTGTTGATGTTGAATTTACCCTGCTGATCCTCGAGCTGCAGGTAATCGAGGGTCACGCCGGGCATCAGTTCGAACGGACCATAGCTTTGCGCCCACGGCTGATTCAGCGACACCTGGGTGCTGTTCGCTCCCGATTGACTCAGCGCATAGGCCGCCATCGCCTCTGCGCCTTCAGCGGCCAGCAGACTTTGATCGGCGCCGAACACGGTGCTGGCGCGGCGCGCGGACATCGCGCTCGCAAAGCCGATCGCGGTAGCGAGCACCGCCGCTATCGCCACCAGCACAATAGCGGTCAGCAGTGCGATACCACACTGTGAGCGCCGGCTCATCCAGCCACCTCGATGTGGCGCATCAATATGCCCCAATCCTCCAACTCAATCGTGACCTCCACCGCAACCGGGCGCCAGCGCAGGGTCATATCCTCTTGCCCGGTCGCGACGGTCGTCAGCACGGGCCACTGGGTCTGCCAATTATGGCCGGCGTCCATGAAGCGCAAGCTGAAACTCTTGACGTGATCGACCAGCGTGCGCTTGATGGGCACATCGGCGAGCGTGGCATCGAGCTCGGGCGTGTACGAGCGCATCAAGGCGCCGTTCTCGATCGAGTAGCTGACACGCTGCAGCTCGGAACGCGGCAATCCGGCCGGGTTAGTCCAGCCGCCGCGCGTGAAGCTCACCAGCGGCAGCGCTGCGCCGTTGAGCGTGCTGACGTTGCCCAACGTCGGGCTGGTCATGATAGTCGTAGAGTTGCTGCTGGCGCTGCTGCTGCTGTTGCTGTTGTTGCTATTGCTGCTATTGCTGCTGTTGCTGTTGCTGTTGCTGTTGCTGCCAGTGCTGGAATTGGTGCTCGAATCGGCGAAAGTCGAGTTCGTGCTGCCCAGCATCGAACCGGCGTTGGCCGAACTCTGTATGGCGGGCAGATAGCCGTCGCCGACCAGGTTGCGTACCGGCCGCGGTTGCAACAGTTCGAAATCCTGTTCGATCGTGCGCAACGCCTGTTGTACCGCAATCAGCCGCGCCGATTGCTCATCCACTTCCTTGCGGCTTCGGAACGCCTGGTCCAGAGCGCGATAACCGATTGTGAACATGATCGCGGTGATAAACAGCGCCACCACCAGCTCGACCAAGGTGAAACCCGCCATGCGTCGCATGCTCAGGGTCCACCGGAACTTGAGTTGCCCGGGCTGGCGGGGTTCGTGGGCGTCACCGGAGTGCCAGGCGTAGTGGGACTGGTGGTGCCGGGATTGGGGACGGTGCCGGTGGTGGCGCCGCTGCTGCTGCTACTACTACTACTGCTGCCGGCGACGGCGCCCGTGCCGTTCCAATCCGGCACTTCGCCGCTGGATGCGGCTACGGCATCGCCTCGAAATCCGATCACGGTGGTGATCCAGTCGGCGGGTTTACCACTGCTCGAGCTGCCGTTACCGGTAGAGGAGGTAATACGATTATTGCTGGTGCTGCTGGTGCTGCTGCTGGTGGGGTTGCGTCGCACGCTCACCGTGATCTGCAGCAGCCCTGGAATCATCTGTACGGCTGTGATGATCTGCTGCCAGTGCCAATCGCCGTTGCCGAAATTTTTGACATCGCCCTCGGTGGTGCCGGTCTGCGGGGTCTGCAGATTCAGTCGCACGTCGGCCACGCGATTCAGGGCAACCCATTGCGCCAGTGTTTTATCGTGCAGCGCGCTGACGTTGTTGGCCGCGGCACTCAATGAGGCGAGCACTGCACCCATGCCAAAGGCGACGATCACCAGAGCGACCAGCACTTCGAGCAAGGTGAAGCCGCGTGTGGGCGCGTGCGCGCTGGCGCAGCGGTTCACTGCTTTACCTCGACGATATCGCCCACCTTCACCGTGCCGTCGTCGGCGCTCTGCAGTGTGACACTGCGGCCCACACCCACACGCTCAATGGTCAACGCAAAGGTGTTGGTGTCGCCGTTGGAGAACAGCATGATCTGCGGCGTGTTGTCCGGCGCCTGATTATTGAGTCCGCCACCGCTGCTGCTGCCGTAGCCGCCACTACTGCTGCTGCTGAAGCCGCTGCCAAAACCGCCGCTGCTGCTGCCATAGCCGCCACCACTGCTGCTACTGCTACTGCCGAAGCCACCGCTGAAGCCGCCGCTGCTGCTGCTGCCGAAGCCGCCGCTGCTGCCGAAGGCACCGGCAATACCGCCGCTGCCGGTAATGCCGGCCATGCCGCCGCTGCTGCCGGAAAACGTGGGTTTGAGGCCCGGCGCCACCGCGCTCGAGGGATTGATCGTAAGCGCTTTGTCGTCGAGCACGATCGGGTGGCCCTCGATCACCAGCCGCATTTGCAGACCCGCCGGTAACCGGCGCAGATGAAGCGTGTCATCGACGGTCTCCGGACTCCATTGCATCAGACGATTGTCGTAGAAGGCAAAGCGATAGCCGTGCTCGCCGCAGCGGATACCGTATTCGAGCGTCAGCATCGCGCCGCGTTCCCGACCATAGGCAATCAAGGCGGCGAGCCGATCCCGCTCCTGCTGGAGCGCACTGTCCTTGCCGGTGGCGCCCAGACTTAGAATTGCGCCGATCACCAGCACGCCGATGATCACGACCACCACCATGATCTCAATCAGCGTGAAGCCACGCTGCGCCCGCGTCATGGCGTTCGCGCCGCGATCGATCAGTTGTCGAGATTCCAATTGCCGACGTCGGCGTTCACGCCCGTTCCGCCGGGCTGCCCGTCGGCTCCATACGAGGACAAGTCGTATTCGCCATGTGTGCCGGGAATCTGGTACTGGTAGTCGTTGCCCCAGGGATCCTTGTTGAGCCGCTTGAGATAGCCGCCCGCGCGCCAGTTCTTGATGCTCGGATCATTTGGTTTGGTCACCAGCGCCTGCAGGCCCATCTCCGCGGTGGGGTAGACGAAATTATCGAGTTTGTACATGGTCAGCGCCGTCTCCAGCGCCTGAATGTCCTGCTTGGCCTTGGCGACGCGCGCATCATCCACTCGCCCAAGGAACTGCGGCACCACCACGGCCGCCAGCAGGCCGATGATGATAACCACGACCATGATCTCGATCAGGGTGAAGCCACGCTGCGCGCGCGGCCCGGAGCACAAATTGATACGCTTAACCATGGCGTTCATAGGACTCGCTGCTGACGGTGTAAGAGCGTGGTCTGTCGACCTGCCGATCATAACAAATGAAGCCCATTAGAACTGACCGCGCCTCACAATCCTGGTTCCGGTCGGCGAATTGCGACGCTCGCTACGGCGCAGCACTGCTGGGGAGCCTGGCCGTGATCCTGGGTTTGTGCGCCGGCGGCGAATGGGTGCGCGAGGTGCTCAGCTACCAACGCCTGGCGCTCGCGCGCGGGCAATGGTGGCGCCTGCTCAGCGCGCATCTGGTGCATCTGAACCTCACGCATGCGCTGCTCAACTGCGCCGGGCTGATGCTGTTGTGGATGCTGTTTGCGCGTGAATACACGGCGCGCCGCTGGGGCTGGATAGCGCTGACTTCGGCCGCGGCAATCGATGCTGGCCTATGGTTTCTGCGTCCGGCGGTGGACTGGTATGTGGGCGCATCGGGCGTGTTGCATGGCGCGCTCGCTGCCGGCGCCCTGGCGCTGTATCGGCGCGGCGATGGTATGGGAGCCGCGCTGCTGCTGTTGCTGATCGTCAAGCTCATCTATGAGCAACACAGCGGTGCCAGTGTGTTCGCGGGCGATCTGCCGCTGGTACCCGATGCGCATTTGTTCGGTGCGCTGGGCGGACTGATCGGCGCGTGTCTGCCGCAACGCTCAACGAAGCCGCTATAATCCGCGCGCTTTTTTGCGCACTGTCAGGTGGGGGTTTTGAGCAAGGATGTCAATCGCACTGGTGTTTCCGGGCCAGGGTTCGCAGTCTGTGGGCATGCTCGCCGCGTTGGCCGCCCAATATGATTCGGTGCGCGCCGGCTACGCGCAGGCCTCAGAAGCGCTGGGTTTCGACCTGTGGGCGCTGGTCGCCGACGGTCCGGCCGAGCGTCTCAACAGCACCGAGATCACGCAGCCGGCGATGCTGGTGGCCGATGTGGTCACGGCGCGGATCTGGCGCGAGCAGGGCGGCGCGGCCCCGGTCGCGGTCGCGGGCCACAGCCTGGGCGAATTCGCGGCTCTGGTGTGTGCCGAGGCCCTGCCGTTCGAAGAGGCCGTGCGGCTGGTGCATTTCCGCGGCCAGATCATGCAGCAGGCCGTGCCCGAGGGGGTCGGGGCCATGGCCGTGGTGCTCGGGCTCGAGGATCAGCAGGTCGAAGCGGCCTGCGCCGAGGCCGGGCAGGGTCAGGTAGTCGAAGCGGTGAATTATAATTCACCGGGGCAGGTGGTGATTGCCGGCCATGCGGCCGCCGTGCAGCGCGCCCTGGTTCTGGCCAAGCAGCGCGGTTCCAAGCGCGCGCAGTTGCTGCCCATCAGCGTGCCGGCGCATTCGAGCTTGATGCGTGAGGCCGCACATCGGCTCGAACAGCGCTTGGCAAAGATCGAGGTGCATCGCCCGAGCTGCCGGTATATCAGCGCGGTCGATGCCGCCGAGCACAGCGATCCGCAGGATATTCGAGCCACCCTGGTGCGCCAGCTGGCCAGCCCGGTACGCTGGCCGCAGACCGTACGGGCGCTGCTGCAGAGCGCCGAGACGCTCATCGAGAGCGGCCCGGGCAAGGTGCTCACGAGCCTGAATCGGCGCATCGAGCGCGGCGCCCGCTGCTTCGCCCTGGAGGATCCCGAGTCACTTGCGGCCGCGATGGCTGCCACTGCAGGAGCCACCCATGCTTGATAGGGATCTGGCGCTGGTCACCGGTGCTTCGCGAGGCATTGGGCGGGCCATCGCGCTGGCACTGGGCAGCGTGGGCGCAACAGTCGTGGGAACCGCCACCACGGCCGAAGGCGCGGTCCAGATTGGCGCAACCTTTGCCGCGGCCGGCGTCAAAGGACGCGGCGCGGTCTGGAATGCCACCGACGCCGCTTCCACCGAGGCGCTCATCGGCGACATGGAGGGCAACGGCGGTCCTCCTACGATCCTGGTCAACAACGCCGGGATCGCTCGTGACGCCTTGATTTTGCGAATGAAGAGCGAGGATTGGGAGCAGACACTGGCCATCAATCTGTCGGCCGTGTTCCGCCTGTCCAAGGCCTGTCTGCGAGCCATGCTCAAGCAGCGCCATGGGCGCATCATCAACATCGGTTCAGTGGTGGGCGCGATCGGCAATGCCGGGCAGGTGCACTATTCGGCCGCCAAGGCCGGATTGGTAGGTTTTACCAAGGCGTTGGCACGGGAGGTGGCTACGCGCAACATCACCGTCAACACCGTGGCGCCCGGTTTCATCGAAACCGACATGACGCGCGCGCTCAGCGAGGCGCAGCGGGCCGCCTACCTGTCACAAATCCCGGTCGGGCGCTTCGGTACAGCCGAGGAAGTGGCCCAAACCGTGGCGTTTCTGGCCTCGCGCGAGGCCGGCTACATCACCGGTCAGACCTTACATGTCAATGGCGGCCTTTACATGGGTTGAGCGTGCGCTAAGCCCCTCCCGCAAATACGCTGAATAATCAAGTACTCGCGCCACAAGCAAGGTGGCGAGCATTCGGGGGTTCCCCTACAATACGCGCCCCATGCAGTCCGCGCGTCACGGCGAGCTGAAGCGGGCCATTAAGAGTCATCACGAGAGGATTACGAAAAGATGAGCACCGTTGAACAACAGGTGAAGGCGATTGTTGCCGAACAGCTGGGTGTAAAGGCTGAGCAAGTCACCAACGCCGCCTCGTTCGTCGACGACTTGGGTGCCGATTCGCTCGACACCGTCGAGCTCGTCATGGCGCTCGAAGAGGAGTTCGAGATCGAGATCCCGGACGAAGATGCCGAGAAGATCACGACTGTGCAACAGGCGATCGATTACATCAGCGAACGACGCAACAAAGCCTGATTGCTTTTCGCGGCGGTTCGCACGCTCGCCGCGTTCGACATTTCCGATTCCGAGAATTTCGTGAGCAAACGCCGAGTTGTCATTACCGGTCTCGGCCTGATCTGTCCCGTGGGTGGCACGGTGGCGCAGTCGTGGGCGGCCATTTTGAACGGCGAGAGCGGCATAGGTCCGATCACACGCTTTGATGTGGCGGCGTTTCCGACCCGCTTCGGCGGAGCGGTGCGCGATTTCGACGTGGCACAGTACATGTCGGACAAGGAGTCACGCCGCCTGGATGAATTCATTCACTACGGCATCGCCGCCGGGGTGCAGGCCGTGGGCGATGCCGGCCTGGATTTCGAACGGCTCGATCGGGATCGCTGCGGCGTCGTGACTGGCGCCGGCATCGGCGGGCTCTGGACCATCGAGGCGACGCGACAGGCGTTCTTCGATTCCGGCTGCAATCCGCGCAAGATCTCTCCGTTTTTCGTGCCATCGACCATCATCAACATGATTTCGGGGCATCTATCGATTCGCTACGGACTGCGCGGACCGAATCTCGGGGTGGTGACCGCCTGTACCACATCGACCCACGCACTGGGCCTCGGCGCGCGCGCGATCCAATACGGTGATGCCGATCTGATCGTGGCTGGCGGCTCCGAAATGGCCACCACTCCAACCGGCGTGGGCGGCTTCGGTCAGGCCAAGGCGCTGTCCACACGCAACGATTCGCCGCAGAGCGCGAGCAGACCCTGGGACCGCGACCGTGACGGCTTCGTGCTGGGCGATGGCGGCGGAGCCATGGTACTCGAGGAACTCGAGCACGCCCGCGCGCGCGGTGCGCGTATCTATGCCGAGCTCTCGGGATTCGGCATGAGCGGCGATGCGCATCACATCACCGCGCCCCCCGAGGATGGCGCCGGGGCCCGTCTGGCCATGGTCAACGCGCTGCGCGATGCGCAGCTCAACCCGAGCGATGTGCACTATCTGAACGCACACGCGACCTCGACGCCGCTGGGCGATCGGGCCGAGACCATCGCCATCAAGGGTGCCTTCGGCGAGCATGCGGCTCATCTGGCCGTCAGCTCCACCAAATCGATGACCGGGCACCTGCTCGGGGCCGCCGGCGTGGTGGAGGCGATCTTCAGCGTACTGGCGATCCGCGATCAGGTGGCGCCGCCGACCACCAACTACGAAACCCCCGATCCGGACTGCGACCTCGACTACGTGCCGAACCAGGCGCGGCCGATGAAAATCGACGTTTCGGTCTCGAACTCCTTTGGTTTCGGCGGCACCAACGGCACCCTGGTATTCCGCCGCTACGGCGGGTGAAAATCCGCGGCTTCCTGACCAGTCCGATGGCGGCGAGTGCGCTGGACCTGCGCCGGCTGGCCTATTCCAACCCGATCGCCTTCCCGGTGCTGTTCGACAGCGCCGCCTGCGGGGCTCTGGGGCGCTACTCGATACTCGCGAGCTATCCCGAAGCGGCGCTTTGGTTGGACGCACATGGCCGGCTGCGCGGCTGGGGTCTGGAGCAGGGGTTCGAGACCCAGCCAGGGTTCCTGAGCGCGCTGGACGCGCTCTGGCGCGCTACTGCGGCCACCGGGCTGGCGGGCGGGCACGGAGCTTCGGGCGATGAGGCGATCGGGCCGTTCCGGGGCGGCTGGGTGGTCTATCTGGGGTACGAGCTGGCCGCGGAAATTGAGCCGCAACTGGTGCTGCCGGCCGCACGCTCGACCGGATCGGCACCGCGAGCCTTCGCGCTGCGCGTGCCGGCGGCGCTGGTTTTCGACCATGCAGCCGACAGGGCCTGGATGGTGGTCGAGAATGGCCGGGAAGCGCTGCAGCATCGGCTCACGCAGGACCTGGCCGCGGCCACAGCCGCGGCGCCCTCGAAGCCGAGCATGCCTGCGGCGCTCGCGGGCCTGCGGCTCGAGGAAGATGATCCACAGCGCTTCAGGGCATGTGTGGCCGCGGCGCTGGAGCACATTCGTGCCGGCGATATCTACCAGGCCAATCTCTCGCGCGGCTGGCATGCGGAACTGCCTGCCGCGTTCGACCCAGGTGCATTGGGGCTACTCAGCACCGCGGTGTACGAGCGCTTGCGCGAGCTGAATCCTGCCCCGTTTGCGGCGCTGGCGCAGTTCCAGGACTGGCGCGTACTGTGCTCATCGCCCGAGCGGCTGGTTCGCGTCGCCGCCGGGCGCGTCGAGACTCGGCCGATTGCCGGTACGCGCCCGCGCAGCCGCGCCGCGGACGCGGATGCCCGTGAGTTGGCGGCGCTGATCGCCCATCCGAAGGAGCGCGCCGAGCACATCATGCTGGTCGATCTGGAGCGCAACGATCTCGGGCGCATCTGCCGCGCCGGCAGCGTGCGTGCCGATGAGTTCATGTGCACCGAGAGCTATGCCCATGTGCACCACATCGTCTCGAACGTCTGCGGCCAACTCAACGATGGTCTGACTCCTGTCGATGTATTGCGTGCAGTGTTTCCGGGGGGCAGCATCACCGGCTGCCCGAAATTTCGCTGCATGCAGATCATCGCTGCGCTCGAAGCGCAGGCGCGCGGGGCCTACACGGGGGCGCTGGGTTTCATCAACCGCGACGGCTCCATGGACTTCAACATCCTGATTCGCACGATCACGATGGATGCCCAGGCGCTTCAATTCCGCGCCGGCGCCGGTATAGTGGCCGACTCGGATTGGCAGCTGGAACTGCAGGAGACCCGCGCCAAGGCGCGCGGGTTGATCGCGGCGCTGCAGCCCTGCTAAGCGATCGCACCGATGAGCACCGACACCTGGATCAGTGCCGAGGATCGCGGTCTGCAGTATGGTGACGGACTGTTCGAGACCATCACCTGCGTCGCCGGTCGGCCGCGCTGGCTGGCGCTGCATCTGCAGCGCCTGCGCGACGGCTGCCAGCGCCTGCAGCTGCGAATCGATGACTTCGATGCCCTGGCTGAGGAAATCACTGCCATGGCTGCCGATCACGATCGCTGCATCATCAAACTGATTCTGACTCGGGGGCTCGCGCGCCGACGCGGCTACCGTCCGGCCGGTGATGAAACCCCGACCCGTATACTCACACGCTATGACTGGCCGGTGTCATCGCCGGCAGCATCCGAACAGCAGGGCTTTCGCGTCGCCATTTCCAGCGTCAGACTCGGTATGAACCCGTTGCTCGCCGGGCTCAAGCACCTGAACCGACTCGAGCAGGTTCTGGCCCAAAGCGCGATGCGCGATGCGCCGCTGGAGGAAGTGTTGATGCTGTCGAGCGCGGGACAGGTCATTGGCGGCAGCATGTCCAATGTATTCTTTGCCGACGACATGGGACTGTTCACCCCGGCGCTGCATCAGTGCGGTGTTGCGGGGATCATGCGCGAGCTGGTATGCGCTGCCGCCGCGAGAGCCGGGATCCCGGTGCAGGTACGTGGCGTCGAAGTCGGCGAATTGCCGCGTCTGCGCGAAGCCTTCGTGACCAATGTACGCTGGGGTGTGCAGCCGATTGCGCAGCTCGAAGGACGAGCCTTAGACGCCCGGAGCCACGCGCGAGAACTGCGGAGACTCATCGATGCTGCGCAGCCTTAAGTATCTGGCCCTGGCGGCGATCCTGGTACTGGGAGCGCTGGTGCTATGGCGGCAGCTGGATCTGGAGATGGATCGGCCGGCCCCGGCATCGGCGCCGGTGCGCGTGCAGCTGCTGCCGGGAGAACCGTTGCGAGCGGTGCTGCAGCATCTGCAGCAGCAGGGCGCATTGCGCCACGCGCGACTGGTCGAGTGGTACCTCAGGGTGCACGGGCAGAGACCGCGGGTCCAGGCCGGCACCTATGAGGTGGCCCCGCATTCGAGCGCGCGCGCGGTGCTCGAGCAGTTCGTGTCCGGTCGGGTAGTGCTCGAGCAGCTGACCGTTGTTGAGGGCTGGAGTGTCGCACAGTTGCGCAACGCGCTCGATTCGCATCCCGCGCTCACGCATCAATTGCACGGCATCTCCGATGAAGAGCTCATGCGTTCACTCGGCCACGAAGGCCAGCCCGCAGAAGGGCAGTTTTTTCCGGACACCTACCGCTTTGCCGCCGGCACCAGTGATCGCAGGATCCTCGAGCTCGCCTATGATCGCATGCAGCGTGAACTCACTCAGGCGTGGCAGGAGCGCGCACCTGAGCTGCCGTTGTCCACTGCGCAGCAGGCGCTGATCATGGCTTCGATCGTCGAGAAGGAGACCGGGCGTGAGGATGAGCGCGCCAAGGTGGCAGCGGTGTTCGACAATCGGTTGCGCCGCGGCATGCGCCTGCAGTCCGACCCTACGGTGATCTATGGTCTGGGCGCGCGTTACGATGGCGATATACACACGCGCGACCTGGAGAGCGACACGCCCTATAACACCTATACCCGTGCGGGTCTGCCGCCGACTCCGATCGCGCTGCCTGGACTGGCGTCGCTGCAGGCGACGCTGCATCCGGCGCAAACCGACGCGCTGTATTTCGTGGCCACTGGCAACGGCGATGGCTCGCATCAATTTTCGGCCACTTTGGAGCAGCACGATCTGGCCGTTCGCGCTTACCTGCATAAGCTCGGTGTGCCGGGCAGAGTGCGTGCGCCGTGACCGCAAGCGCGCGATTCATCAGCCTCGAGGGCATAGAAGGCGCCGGCAAGTCGACTCTGGCTCGAGCGCTGCAGAGCGCACTGCACGAGCGCGGCCACCGTGTGCTGGTGACGCGCGAGCCGGGCGGTTCACCGCTGGCCGAGCGATTGCGTGCCATAGTCCTCGAGCGCGGGCCGGAGTGCATAACGCCCGCAGCCGAGACTTTGCTGATGTTTGCCGCGCGCTCGATTCACATTGAAAATCGAATACGCCCTGCGCTCGAGCAAGGTCAGTGGGTGATCTGCGATCGCTACAGCGATGCGACCCGGGCCTATCAGGGCGCCGGGCGCGGTGTCGATTCGGCACTGATCGAGGCACTGGCCCAGGCCGTGCACCCGCAGCTGTGGCCGCAGCGTACGCTGGTGCTCGACCTGCCGGTCGACCAGGGGCTGGCACGGGCACGCGCACGCGCCGGCGGGGGCGATCGTTTCGAGGACCAGGACCGCCAATTTTTTGAGCGCGTGCGCGCACGCTATCGGGAACTGGCGGTGGCCGAGCCGCTGCGCGTGCGCCTGATCGATGCGATCCCGGCGCCGCAACAGGTGGCCGCGAACGCTCTGGCCGCATTGTCTGATCTGCTGTAGCGGCGAGAGCGGCAGTGAACCTGGAATCCAAAACCGAAGTGCCCTGGCTGGCGCCACAGATCGAGCAGCTGCGCCGCGCACGGCTCGCAGCGCGCTTCCCCTCGGCACTGCTGATCCACGATCAGCGCGGCGCCGGGGGATTGTGGCTGGCGGGCTACGCGGCGCAATTGGCATTGTGCCGCGATCCGCTACCTCCCTGCGGCCACTGCCGCGACTGCCGCTTGTTCCTGGCCTCCCAACACCCGGATTTCATTTCCGTGGGGCCGCTCGAAGACTCGAAACTGATCCGCGTCGAACAGGTCCGCGAACTCGCCGAACAGCTGAACCTGACCTCGCACGGCGGCGGCGCCACCGTGGTGGTGATCGCGCCCGCCGATGCCTTGAACGCCAACGCGGCGAACGCGCTGCTCAAAACACTCGAGGAACCACGGGCCGGGGTCACGCTGATCCTCGTGGCCAGCGTGCCTTCGCGTCTGCCCGCGACCATTCTGAGCCGCTGTCAGCGGCTGCGCATTGCCGCGCCCTCGCGCGCCATGAGTCTGTCCTGGCTCGAGCGCAACAAAGGACCCGGGCCCTGGTCGGCGGTGCTGGATGTGATCGGCGATGCGCCGTTTGAGGCCATCCAGCTCGACCCGGTTGACGTGGCACGCGTGGCAGCTGAAACTTTCAATGCCCTGACTGAGCTGGCCTCGGGTCGCGTGAGGGTGCCGGGACTCGGCGAGCGCTGGGCGCGGGCCGAGAGCTTCGAGTTGCGGCTGGCCTGCATTGAGACCTGGCTCACAGCGTGTATCGATCGCGCCGCCGGGGCGCGGAGCCAATCGCAGGAACTGCGCACTAGCGCCCGCTTGCCAGAATCGAGTTGGGACATGAATATTGCAGCGTTGCTGCGGCTGCTGGATGGCGCCTATGAGCTGCGCAGGTTGCGGCTGAGCTCCATCAATCGTTCCGTGGCGCTCGAACAGCTGTTATGGCAGCTGCCGCGGATCATGCGAACTGCCGCGGCGTCTTGAGGATTGCAGCCCACAGGGCAGAGGATTGATCGGGGAACATGGCCAAGGATCCAAATTCCAGATCGGGGATCAACAAACCCGGTCTACTGACCTTGACGATCAAGGACAAGAGCGCCTTGTATCTGGCCTATATGCCGTACGTGAACAACGGCGGCCTGTTTATCCCGACCAGCAGCAACTATCGCCTTGGCGATGAAGTTTTCATGCTGCTGAATCTGATGG
>Ga0302324_100013790_pt1 | contig 16349 bp, 15 predicted proteins | sample Palsa_T0_1_FD_201949 | JGI IMG/M metagenome (GOLD analysis project Ga0302324, IMG submission 201949) | Peat permafrost microbial communities from Stordalen Mire near Abisko, Sweden - Palsa_T0_1 | ecosystem: Environmental > Terrestrial > Soil > Palsa > Peat permafrost | place: Sweden: Abisko...
GGTCATGATACCGGCGCGGCCACACGCCGTCGGCGGCCCCCAGCGGTCCTGACGGGATTTGAACCCGCGACCTCCACCTTGACAGGGTGGCGAGCACTCCGAGCTGCTCTACAGGACCATGCTTCACTGGCGGGTGCCAGCAGTGCCCCCAACGGGGGGCCTAGCACCAAGCGGAACCGCCTGTGCCTGGGAAAGAGTACCACCGGCAGGCTGCTGATCGACTCCAGCTTCCGGCCACCCGGAGTGGGCGGCCGCCGACTGCCCTCGCCGGTATCCCGATCGGCCGACTGCACTGGTGCGACTGCGGCAGCGCCGAGGCATGGACAGCCTCGCGCTTGATACTTCCATTAGCGACAGTATCGGCGCTGGAAGTATCGGGCGAGCCGGGACTGGCCGACGTCCCGACCGGGAGCCAGGAAGTAACTCAGGTGCCCCCAACGGGATTCGAACCCGTGCCGCCGCCTTGAAAGGGCGGTGTCCTAGGCCGCTAGACGATGGGGGCTCGACGGTCATTGCCGCCCAGGCCCTTGGCGCCCGCCGTCGGGGATTGCCCCAGCATAGAGGACGGAGCGCGCAGCCGGCAAAGCGCCGGCGACGCGCCGCAGTCACCAGCGGCGAGCGGGTGCCGCCCGTCCGGCGGCGCAGGCGCTGGCCCCGGGACCGATCAGCCTGGGCGGCGGGACCGGGGCCGGATTATCCGTTCCGCTTCTTCTTGAAGATGCTCCCGTTGCTGAAGAAGTTCTCGGCGATGGAGCCGCTCTCGCCTTCCTCCGGGACGATCACCCAGGCCGCCAGGTACGCCAGTACCCCGATGAACCCGAAGAAGGTGGCGATCACGAAGGCCAGCCGCACCAGGTTCACGTCGATGCCGGAGTAGTCCGCGATGCCCGAGCACACCCCCGCCACCATCCGCCCGTCAAAGGTGCGGACAAACCGCTTGCCGTCGTTACTGTCGCTCATGGCTGCCATCATGCCTGATTCAGGGGCAGCGGGGCGGGCAGCAGCATCCCGGCCGGCATACGCTGACGGCGAGGCGATGAGAGAGGACCACCCGATGCCGCGCAGTACCGCTCCCGCAGACTCCGACCTGCTCCGCGTCGACGACCAGCTGACCGAGGAGGAGCGGCTGGTCCGCGACACGGTCCGCGCGTTCGCCAAGGACCGGATCCTGCCGCACGTCGCCGACTGGTTCGAGGCCGGAACGCTGCCCCGCGAGCTCGTCCCCGAGCTCGGCAAGATGGGCCTGCTCGGCATGCACCTGACCGGCTACGGCTGCGCCGGGATGGGCCCGGTCGCGTACGGCGTCACCTGCCGGGAGATGGAGGCGGCAGACTCCGGACTGCGGAGCCTCGTGTCGGTGCAGGGCTCGCTGTCCATGTTCCCGATCTGGAAATACGGCTCCGAGGACCAGAAGAACGAGTGGCTGCCCAGGATGGCGGCGGGCGAGGCGATCGGCTGCTTCGGCCTCACCGAGCCCGACCACGGGAGCGACCCCTCCGGGATGGAAACCCGCGCGATTATTAACGGAGGGGACTGGGTGCTCACCGGCAGCAAAATGTGGATCACCAACGGGTCGATCGCCGACATCGCCGTGGTGTGGGCCTCGACCCCAGACGGCATCCGCGGCTTCCTGGTGCCGCGCGGCGCGCGCGGGTTCAGCACGCGGAACATCCACAAGAAGATGTCACTGCGCGCCTCGGTGACCTCTGAGCTGCACTTCGACGAGGTCCGGCTGCCGAAGGACTCGGTCCTGCCCGGCGTGACCGGGCTGAAGGGCCCGCTGTCCTGCCTGTCCGAGGCCCGGTTCGGCATCGTGTGGGGCGTCACCGGCGCGGCCCGCGCCTGCTTCGAGGCGGCCGCGGACTACGCGCGCACCAGGGAGCAGTTCGGCCGGAAGATCGGCGGGTTCCAGCTCACCCAGTCCAAGCTGGCCTGGATGCTCGCCGACCTGGTCAGGGCGCAGCTGCTCGCGCTGCACCTGGGGCGGCTGAAGGAGGCCGGGACGATCACTCCGGAGCAGGTCAGCCTTGGCAAGATGGCCAACGTGCGGGCCGCGATCGAGATCGCCCGGCAGGCCCGGACCGTGCTCGGCGCCAACGGGATCACCCTGGAGTACCCGGTCATCCGGCACGCGAACAACCTGGAATCGGTGATCACCTACGAGGGCACCGAGGAGATCCACGTGCTCGCCCTCGGCCAGGCGATCACCGGCATCTCCGCTTACCGTTAACGGTGGCGGTGGCGATGGGCCGGCCGGGGCGAGTGCGCCAGACGGGCCGGGTGTGACAGCACGGGCTTCCTGGTCTTGGCGGGGCGGCTGTACTGGGTACCGAGGCGGAACAGGTGCACGCGGCCGATGTGGTCCCACCTGACCCCGGTGACGGCGCGCATCTTGAGCACGATGTCCCACGGCTCGTCGGCCACCAGGACCGCGCCGACCCGGTGGGCCTTCAGGAAGCTCTTGATGGCGGCCGCGGTGGTGGTCGGGATAACATTGCCCTCCGCCAGGCTCTCCTGCAGGGCGCCCTGCCGCACCCCCGCCGGGGTTCCCCCGAAGAAGCCTCCGGCCAGCCGGAAGTAGAAGTGGGTATCGGCCTGCCAGATCAGCTGCCGGTCGTGGTGAGCGTCGACTATCCAGAGGATCTCGCCCGGCGTCAGGTACTGCTTGTAGATGCCGGACGCAAGGAACGGGGTTTCCGGCACCTGCGTGGCCCAGACGGGGGAAGCAAAGTTCGGCAGGATCGTGGCTGCCGCCGCGACGACGAGCAGCCAGCGCAGCAGGTGCGGCCATCGCCGCGGCAGCGGAGTCGGCCGCCACAGCGGCGACGACGGCGGATACGGTGACGGCGCAGCCGGCCGGGTGCGCCAGGCCGGCCGGGCAAGCCAGAGCGCCACGAGGACCGCGATCAGCAGGTAGACGTAGGTGACCAGCCGCCCCGGCTGGGCGACGCTCAGCACGGGCAGCGCGGCGACCAGCCGCCACGGCAGGATGTCAGCCCCGAACAACCGGAACGAATCGCCGAGGCTGAGCGCCAGGAGGACGATCAGGCCGGCCAGCAGGGCAAGGCTGCTGCGCCTGCGTCGCTCGGTGACGGCGAAGAGCACGATCACCACGATCAGGGGGATGCCGAGATACCACGGGTTGTCGCCCCAGCGGGAGCCGAACTGGCTGTACAGCACGGTGTAACGGCCGGGGGTGACGTACCGGAGGAAATCGGCGCTCCGGTGGGCGCCGTACTCGATGGTCGCGTAGTGCAGGGCCTTGACGATCTGCGGCCGGGTGAACGCCGTGTACAGCAGCGGGCTGGCGGCGACGGCGGCGATCAGGTAGGCGCCCGCGACCGGCGCGACGGCGCGCAGCAGCCGCCGCCGCCGCTCGGCAGGGCCCACCGCGAACCCGACGAGCCCGCAGACCAAGCCCACCAGGGTCATCGTGGCGAAGACCTCTTCCCCGATGTACAGCTGCATGCCCAGCACGATCCCGAGCAGCAGGACGAACCACGCCGGATGGATCGAGCCTTCCAGCAGCCGCACCACCAGGTAGGCGGCCAGCGGGATGAGGAAGACCAGTGTCAGGCTCGGATGACCTTGCCCGAACTCGTCAATCAGCGACGGGGAGAAGCCGAAGAAGAACCCGCCGATGAGCGCGGGCAGGAACGACCCGGTGAGTCGCCGGCACAACAGGTAGGCGGTCCAGGCGGCCAGCGCGGGCGCCGCCAGTTCCACCACGTTGAAGCTGAAAAATGGCCCGTGGCTGTCGGTCAGTCCTTGCAGCGCGATCGCCGGGCCGGGGATCGTGGTGGCCCAGGTCAGGTTGATGCCGTCCGGCGCCCAGGCCGCGTTGGAGAAGATCGCGCTGATGTGGTGGCTGAGGGCATACGGCCACCAGCGGAACGACCAGACGAACAGGGAGCCGTCCTGCGCCTGCTCGGAGAGGAACCAGGTGGACATCCGGCTGAGGATCCACGGGCCGAACATCCCCAGCGATGCGCCGGTGTAGAGAGCGAGCGCGAGCAAGTTCTGCGACTGACGCAGGCCGGCCATGAGGAGGCTGGCACGGCCCTGGCCCTGGCCCTGGCCCGCCCCGTCGCCCTGGCCCGATCCCTCGCCCCGGCCCTGGCCCGCGCCCTGGCTGGCTCCCCGGGCATCGGCTTCCGCGGTTCCCAGGCCCGCGGCATCGACGGTCCTGACGCCAGAGATCTGCACCGTCTCCTCGTCAGCGGCCGACCCGGAGATGATTGGCGCCGCGGCGACTGGCGTTGCGGCGAGCGGGTCGGCGACTGGCAGGTCTGCGGCCGGCCCGGAATCCGCGGCATCCGCGGCGGGCGCTGTCACGGCCGCGCCATCCGCGGCGGGCGCATCCGCCGCCGGCGCTGTCACGGCGGGCGCATCCGCGGCCGAGGCATCCGCGGCGGGCGCTGTCACAGCCGGCGCATCCGCGGCCGAGGACACGGCGACCGGCACGCCACCGGCTCGCCCGTCCGAGACCGGCGCGTCAGTGAACTGGACATCAGGGACCTGGACATCAGCGACCGGCCCGGCGTCCTGGGCGGAAGCCGGGAAATCCTGACGGACGGACGTGCCTGGCTCGGGCACCCGCGACCATTCCCCTCCCGCTTGCGCATGAGTAGCTACGCGACGCGCGTCATCCGGCCGGCCCCGCCTGGCATGACATGGTCACGCAGGCCGCGCACCCGGAAGCTCCGCGCTCATCCGCAGCACCCCGAGATGCGCCGTATACCCGCCAAAATATCTCAGTGGAGCGCAGCGGGGGCCGGCAGGAGAGGGCGTTTGCAATCTGATGGCGAAATTTGTTCCCTCTCGACCCCGGTCATTTCCGCGCCCAGCCGGGGTCGGGCCGCCGCGGCGAATGCGACGATGGGGGCATGACCGACACCGCTGGCGTCACCGACAACGAGGCCGCCTCGCGATTCCAGTACGAGGAGGACGGCCACCTCGCCGAGCTGACCTACCGGCTCCGCGGCGACCGGCTGGTACTGCTCCACGCCGAGGCCCCCGCTCCGGTCAGGGGACGCGGAATCGGCGGCGCGCTGATGGCTGCGGCGATCGACCGGGCGCAACGGGAAGGGCTCACCCTCGTGCCACTGTGCCCGTTCGCCCGGCACTGGCTGGAGCGCTTTCCGGACGCCGCCAGCCAGGTGAACGTCGACCTGGGGCAGCCCGGGTAACCTGCCTTTGCCCGGTCGCGCGTCCAGCGACGAGCTGGCGGCGGACAGCCGGGCTGATCACACCCAGGAGGATCCCCATGCGGATCGGCAACCTTGACGGCCGGCTCGTGATCCTGACGGACAACGGCGCCCTGGACGTCGCGCGCGCCAGCGCGGGCCGCTTCGGGCCCGAGCCGCAGGCGATCTACCCGCGCTGGCAGGAGTTCGTCGGCTGGGCCGCGGATGTCAGCGACGCCGCAGCCGAGCTCTACGAGCTGGATCTGCTCAGGGCGCCGGCACCAGCGCCCAGGCAATCGTTCGGCATTGGTCTTAATTACCGTGACCACGTGACAGAGTCCGGCTTTGCCGTGCCGGATCAGCCCAGCGTGTTCACGAAGTTCCCGAGCTGCATCACCGGTCCCATCGGGGACGTGGTGCTGCCGCCCGGCGGGCATACCGACTGGGAGGTCGAGCTGGTGGCCGTGATCGGCATCACGGCACGCGGCGTCGCGGAGGCCGACGCCTGGCGCCACGTCGCCGGGCTGACCGTCGGGCAGGACATCTCCGAGCGGATCAGCCAGCTCGCCGGATCACCCCCGCAGTTCAGCCTGGGCAAGTCCTTCCCCGGCTTCGGGCCGACCGGGCCGTGGCTGGTCACCATCGACGAGTTCGCCGACCCCGACGACCTCGAGCTCGGCTGCTCGGTCAATGGCGACCAGATGCAGAAGTCCAGGACCAGCTACCTGATCATCTCCGTGCCGCAGCTGATCGCCAGGCTGTCCGCGGTGGTGACGCTGCTGCCGGGCGACATCATCTTCACTGGCACGCCGGCCGGCGTCGGCATGGGCCGCGAGCCGCAGCGCTGGCTCGCGCCTGGCGACGAGCTCGTCAGCTACGTCGACGGCATCGGGGAGCTGCGCCAGCACTTCGTGGCCGGATAGTTTCGTGGCCGGCTCGCGGCCGGGCCGGCTGGCGGCGGCCCTCGGCCAGGCTGGCGGGGTCGGCTCGCTGGCTGGCGGCATCGGCTGGCCGGCAGCGGTCAGCTCGCCGGCGGCCCGTCATCCAGCGCGAATCTGAGGTAGCGGTCGGCGGAGCGGCGCACGGCCGCCGCGCCGTCCGCGTCGACGATCCGCTGCCACCAGGCGCCGTAGACGCGATCGAAGCCGAACGGATCCAGCATGGCCAGTGCGCGCCTGATGGCTCGCGGCCGCTCGGGGATGAGGTTCGGATAGCTGTACATGAAGCTCACGTAGCGGCGGTCGGGGACGACGGTCATGATGTCGCCGGAGAAGAGCACTCCGGCGCCGTCGGCCCAGTGCAGCACCTGGCCGCCGGCGAAATGCACCCCGGCGTTGATAAGCGTCAGGCCGTCGCCGATCTGGCGGGTGTCACCCTGCCAGTAGACGATGGCGTCGTCGGGGCGGGCGGTCCACTCGCGGTCGGCCTCGTGCAGGTAGACGGGAGCGCCGAACGCGTGCGCCCACTCGATCATCGAGCCGTAGAAGTGCGGGTGGCTGATCGCGATCGCGCTGATCCCGCCCAGCTCGCGGACGCGGGCGACGAGGTCGTCGTCGATGTACGTGATCATGTCAAAGAGCACGTTGCCGCCCGGCGCGCGAACCAGCAGCCCGCGCTGGCCGATCGCGGTCGGCGGGTCGGCGCCGATGCCGATGACGCCGGGCCCCTCCTCCCGGATCAGGCCGCGGTGCCCGTTCCCGGCCAGCTGCCCGAGCGTCGTCCATCGCTGGCCGTGCCAGCCAACGTACTGTCGTTCGTCCAGGCAGATAGGGCAGTCCTGGCGCGCGGCGCCGTACTGGACGCCGCACGTCTCGCAGATGGGAAGGTCAATGTCCATGGGGCCTGTCAGCGCGGCTCGACCAGCAGGGTCTGCAGGGCCGTGCCGTAACGCCCGGACCGGTCAGACAGCGCCGTCTCGGCGAGGCCCGTCCCCCGCGGGCTCGTGGTGGTGATCGCCTCGAGCAGTAGCCACTCGCCCGCCGGGTCGCGGGGCAGCACGACCGTGAGGTCGACGTTGATGAAGATGAACCGCGCCGGGTCCAGCACGGCGCCGACACCGCTGCCGGAATCCGCCACCAGCAAGGTCCGGCACATCGGCGATGCGTCCTCGCCGGCCACCAGCGGGATGCGGGGCCGGGTCCACGTGCGGCCAGGAGCCAGCTGGCCGAAGCCGCCGTCGAGGAACCGCCACTCGATAGCGGACAGGTACCCGGCCGTATGGGCGCCGGGCAATCTGGGCGGCACCTGCAGGCCGCCCGCGTCCGGCAGTCCCGGCGGCGCCACGTCGCCGGGGATGGCCGGGACCTCGCCGTCCGGGATGGCTATCCGCCATCCCCTGGCGTGCAGGACCTCCTGGCCGTCCGCCTCCATGACGGCCTCCAGCAGGGCCACCCGCCGTCCCGGCCGGACCGTCCGCGTGCGCACGGTGAGCTTCGCGAGCGGCACCGGGCGGAGGATGTCGACGGTCACCCGGGCCAGTCGCTGGCCCGGGGTGGGCTCATGCCGCTCAAGCGCGCGCGCTGCCAGCGCGGACGGCGGCCCGCCATGCTGGGCGTCCGGGGTCCATGGCCCCGCCGTCGCGGGCGTGGCCACGAACGCACCGTCCCCCGCAGGCTCGAAGAAAGCGCTGTGCACGAGCCGCGATGTTACCGGAGCGCGAGCGCGGCGACGAGCCAGGAAACGCCGCCACATGGCGACACCGGCTGGCGCAATCGGTACGCTTCGTCCGGTGGCGCCGGTCCGGCAGGCACCGCGGGGCGTTAGCTCAATGGTAGAGCAGCGGACTTTTAATCCGTCGGTTCTGGGTTCGAGCCCCAGGCGCCCCACCCGCAAATGCCCAGGTCACAGCAAGCCACGCCATCTCCGGGAAGCCCGCTGAACGGCTGATGTGTCATTGTCTGCTGGTTCTCTTCGTCTTGGGCGGCATGAAGTCCTGGTAGATCTGGCCGGTCTCGATGGAGCGGAGCGGGCACGCGGCCAGTTTCCAGGGGCGGATGCAGGTAGCCGGCTCAACCTGCCCGCAGCGGTCACACTTGCGAGGCCGCGGTACCTTGTCCATCGCGGCGTGCTCCACGTTGGATGCCTCCGCGAGCCTGTTGCCGGCCCAGCTGGCGGGGACGAGCAGGACCACAATGCCGAGACCGAGCACTACCCCAGCCCAGGGTGGCCACCCGCCGACGGTGACCGCGGTGACGCACAGCGCCGAGATCGCGATCGGGATGTGGACGAAGAAGTAATACAGCGGGTACGGTGCGCGCCACCAAGGCCGCCTGGGTTTGGCCGGCGCGGGCTGCTCAGCGGCCACGGCTCACCCTCACTGTCGGGTGAGTGCTCATCGTAAGGAAGTCGGGTGAGTGCTCATCGTAAGAAAATTGTGGGACAGGTCCAGAGAACCGGCAAGGCCAGAGGGTGCCGCTAGGTGCTGTCGGACGAGTACCAGGTTAGGCCGGCGAAGCGGCCGGCAGTCCGGCTGCGGTTGCGGCGTCCAGCAGTCGCTTGTCGTAGCTGACGAATGAGGTCAGCCTGGGCCGGATGGTGAGGGCGGTGCCCAGATGGATGGCATTCAGGGAACGGACCGTGAACGGCCTGACGGTCTGGGCCAGGGTGCAGGGTGCGGACGCCGGGGCCCAGGTCGATCAGGTCGATCTGGTCCAGCACGGGCTGCAGCCGGCTTGCCGCCTCGGGCGCGTACCGGGCCAGGGCCCGGAACGACTCGATCTCCGCCAGGACGGAGCTGATCCACCCGGTCGTGAAACGGCGGGGCCGGGAGTCAGACGCCTGCCGGGGGCGCTGCCGGCTGCGGAGCCAGGCCGAACGCCTGGGGTGAGGGCCGGTCGCGGCGCAGCACGGCGAGCAGTTCCTCGTAAGGGCCTATCAGGTAAGCCCGGTCCCCCGCGCGGAACCTGGTGCCGCGCCGGGGCGGGTATTCCAGCGACCCGTCATCGCTGGCGCGGCTGAGCGCGAGCACCCGCGTCCTGGCCGCGAGGTCTGCCATGGCAAGGCCGTTGAGCCCCCCGTCGGGCGTGACGGTCAGGCGGGCCACGAGCAGCGGCTCGTCGCCGGCGTAGAAGGTGCTCAGGATGTCCAGGCCGAGCGCCGCGCCGACGAACCACGGTGCCGCCAGCGCCGCCGTGGACCGGACGTACGAGAAGCCGAAGTTGGCACGGACCGATCGGGCGAGCTGCGGGTCGAAGATGCGCAGCACCACCGGAGTGCTGGCCCAGCGCGCCCCGAGCTGGTCCCGGACGGCCAGCCCGGTCTCCAGGTTGGCGAGGTCATCGCTGGTCAGCACTGCGACGGCGGACGCGCTGGCCAGGCTGACGGACTCCAGCGTCTGCGGCTGCGTGGCATCGGCGATCACCACGGGCACGCCGAGCGCCCTGGCCTGCCCGAGATGGCGGTTGCTGTCGCTCATCTCCACTACCACCGTGTCGGCGCCGTCGGCTACCAGCCGCCTGACCACCTGCATGCCGACGGCTCCCAGCCCGATCACGATGACGTGGCCGCTGAGCCCGGTGACCCGACTGCGGCCCAGTGACTCCTCGATGCGGCGGCTGACGAGCGTGTTGGTCAGCATCGCGAAGAACACAGCGACGAACAGCGCCCCGAGCAGCATCAGGCAGATCGCCCCGGCCATCAGCCAGGCAGCCTGATGCCGGAACGAGAAGTCGCCATAGCCGACGGTGGTGACCGTCTCGACGGCAAAATAGGCGGCGTCCAGCAGCGACATCCGCTGCCCTCCCGGCAGATGGAAGGCCAGCCGCAGCACCGAGGTGGCGGCCACCAGGACCGTGAACAAGGCTGCCAGGGCCAGCGCGAGCCGCCGGTCGGCGGCCTGCACCAGCGACGCCGCCAGGTGCCGCAGGTAGGTCAGCTGGCGGGCGGGCCGGCCCCCTGCGGCCCCGGCCCATGCGCCCGCAGCGCCAGGGCTGCCTCCGGCCAGCCGGGCCGCATGAAGTTCCTCCAGCGTGCCCAGCAGCGTCACGTCGTCTCCGGTCGCCACCCGCTGGTCACGTCCCGGGCAGACGACGGCCCCGCCCCCGTCGGCTGGCAGCACGGCGATCGGCGCCAGCGCGCCATAGAGCTCCCGCAGGCTGGCTGGCCTCGGCGCCAGCGTCCGCACCGCCCAGAATCGCTGGCCGGCCAGCCGGATCTCCTGCGGCGAGTGCAGGCATGCCTCGACGATGGAGGGCGCGGCCAGCCCGCCGACGTCCAGCACCGAGATCGCGATCCCCTGCAGCGCCCGGCCCACGGCCGGGTTGCCGAGCTGAACCGTCACCCGCACGTCCGCGCGGAGCTCGCGGGTCAGCAGGGCTGTCTCCAGCGTCCGCAGGTCGTCTTCTAGCGCACAGATCACCGCAGCCGCGCCAGCCAGCCCGGCCGCTGCCAGCACTTCCGGGTTCCTGGGGCTGCCGGGAATGTGCGGCACTCCCCAGCCGATCAGGGCACGCGCCAGCCGCAGGTCCGGGTTGTCGTCGATGACCACGGCGGGAACGCCGGACAGGTTCAGCTGCTCGACGATCCGCAGCCCCACCCCGTGCAGGCCGCAGACAATCACGTGCCCGCGCCAGCCCGCATAATCGCCCGTCACCCGCACAAGGGTTCCCCCGCCGTGTGACGGGAGTGTTAGCGGGCCGGGTCGCGCAGGTGACGCGCGGCGTGGGATCGTGCCGGTTACCTGACTCGCCACGTGAACGGCGTTTGCCATGTCATCCTCGACGGGGGCCGGAACAGGTCCCGCTGCCTGGTACTGCCGCCCGGCCGCCCGCGAGTGGCGGTGCGTGCCGCCGCCGGGATCGGCGTTGGCGTTCCACGCGGGGCTGCCTGGCTACCTGCCGACACCGCTGGTCGACCTGCCCGCCCTCGCAGCTGAGCTCGGAGTCGCGCGGGTCCTGGTCAAAGACGAGTCGTCCCGGCTGGGGCTGCCGGCCTTCAAGATCCTGGGCGCCTCGTGGGCGATCGCGCGACTGCTGGCCCGCCGGGCCGGCCTGGACGGCGCACCCGCGCTGGCCCAGATCAAGCAGGCTGCCGCCGTCCGTAGCCTGACCCTGGTGACGGCGACCGACGGCAATCACGGCCGGGCCGTGGCGCGGATGGCGGGCATGCTCGGGCTGGACGCCTACGTCATCGTCCCGCGGGGAGTGCCAGCGCACGCCGCGTCCGCGATCGCGGCGGAAGGCGCGAGGGTCACGCGCGTGGACGGGACCTACGACCAGGCGGTCCGGCGCGCAGCCGCCTACGCTGCCTCTCGGCCGGACGCGGAACTGGTCCAGGATCTCGCCTGGCCTGGCTACGAGGAGGTTCCCGGCTGGATCGTCGAAGGCTACGCGACCCTGCTCCACGAGATCGACGCCGAGCTCGCTGCCCGCGGCCTCGCCCAGCCCGGCATGATCGTGGTCCCGGCGGGCGTCGGCTCGCTCGCGCAGGCCGTCATCGCCCGCTACCGCAGCCGCCCGGCGGGCGACGGCGCGCCGTCGCCCGCCACGGTGCTCAGCGTCGAGCCGGACGGCGCGGCCTGCGTCCTGGCCAGCCTCCTCGCCGGCGGCCCGCGGACCGTCCCGACCGGGGTAACGATCATGGCCGGCCTCAACTGCGGCACCCCGTCCGGCGCGGCCTGGCCCTACCTGCGCGCAGGCCTGGACGCAGCCGTCACCGTCGGCGATGCCGCCGCCATCCGGGCCGTTGCTGACCTCGCCCGGCTCGGCGTGTCATCCGGCCCCAGCGGAGCCGCAGCGCTGGCCGGAGCCCGCGCCGCGCTGACCGGACCGGGCAGCTCCAGGCGGCGCAGCGACCTCGGGATCGATGGCACCTCGGCGGTAATCCTGCTGAACACCGAGGGCGCGGCGGCCACCGGGAAGCCCATGCCCGCCGCCGCCGGGAAGCCCACGTCCGCCGCCGCCGGGAAGCCCACGTCCGCCGCCGCCGGGAAGCCCACGTCCGCCGCCGGCAGCGAGGTTTAGCATGGCGCTGGATCTCAGGGGGCGTGCGCGGCCGTCTGTCGATCGGGACGCTTCCCGTTCGTCGTACCAGGTGTGCACCGGGCGAAGCGACAGGGGAACGACATGAAGTCCGAGGAAACGTGGAAATACATTCACTCCGAGCGAGCCCAGATGGCAGACACCCTGGCGGCCCTGACGCCTGGCCAGTGGGCTGCTGCGTCCTGGTGTGACGGCTGGTCAGTCCAGGACACGGCCGGCCACATCCTGGCCGCCGCGGAGCAGACCCCCGCGAACTTCTACAAGGAGCTGCTCGCGGCTGGCCTCAAATTCAGCGTCTTCGCCGACCGGGGCGCCAGTCGGCTGGCTGCCATCGGCCCGGATGAGCTGGTCCGCCGCCTTCGGGCCCGGACCTCGACTACCAACCACCCGCCCGCGCCGGTGATGGCCATGCTGGGCGAGATCGTCGTGCACGGCGAGGATATCCGCCGCCCGCTCGGCCAGCGGCACCAGCCGCCGCAGGCCGCCCTGGTGGCGGTCGCCGACAGCTGGAAGAACTCGAACCTGCTGATCGGGGCCAAACGGCGAATCGCCGGCCTGCGGCTGCGGGCAACCGACACCGAGTGGGCCCACGGCGACGGACCCGAGGTCCGCGGCCCGCTGATCTCGCTGATCCTGGCCATGACCGGGCGCAAGGCCGTCCACCCGGACCTCACTGGCGACGGCCTCGCCACCCTCGCCAGCAGGCCCTGAACCGGCAAGCCCGCAGGCACGCGCACTGGCCGTACCGGGGACTCACGCGGCGGAACAGGGAGACGCTGGTCAGTCAGCTGCCATCCTTGGCCTGCCCGGCCCAAATCCGGGCGAGTAGCCTCGCAGCGTGGCCGATCTCGCCGACTACCTGAACCTGACGGAGGCCCAGGCCCGGGACCATTTCCGGGTTCTGCTGCGCCGCGGTCCGGTCCCGGGTGGCCGGCAGGTACCGTTCGTGCCGGCGGAGACGCTGCTGTGCCTGGCAGCATCCTTCGTGATCAGTCACCGCCGCTACGGCGGTACCACCGCGCATTTCGCGCCCGAGCCGGTCCCGTCGCTGGCCCGGCTGTTCTCCCGGCCGCCGTCCAGCATCCTCGCCAAGATGGCCAACCTGGACGGCTCCCGCTCGCACGGCGCCCGGTGGGACATCCTGGCGGGCGCCATCCTCAGAGACGACCCGGTGCGCTTCACCCGGATCTACCGGCTGCTGCTGCAGGCCGCCCGTGCCCAGGGCATCAGCCAAGGCCGGCTGCCTGATTTCCTCGCACTCGAGGATGGCGGCGAACTCGTCCTGCTCGGCCAGGAAGAACTCAGCCAGTCCATGCTGGAGGCGGCACTGCGGGAGCAGATCGTCGCGGATGCTGCCGGAGCCGCATGGGCTGAGCGGGACACCGAGCGGATTCTGCTGGCGTCGGCCCGGGTCGGACAGCACGTATTCGCGCAGAACGTACTGCTTAACTGCGGTCGCCGGTGCGTGTTCTGCGGCCTTAGGCCCGCAGCGTTCGATGCCGGGCGGATGCTCCTGGCAGGCCACATCAAGCCCTGGAAGGACAGCACGCCGCGCGAGCGCCTGGACCCACGCAACGGCCTGGCCGCATGTCCCGCCCACGACGTGGCCTTCGACACTGGCCTGCTCACCGTCAACGGCGGCCTGCGCATTCACGTCGCCCCGACCCTGGCCGACGCGGCCCGGACCGATCCGCTCACCCGGCAGTACTACGGGCAGCCGCCGGTGCGCGGCACGCTGATCCTCCCGCCCGGCGCGCAGGTGCCGGCCCGCAAGTACCTCGACTGGCACCGCCAGAAGATCTTCCTCACCTGACCAGTGCCCCGGAGTGCCGACCCGCCGGGTTATACGCCCGGCGGCCGCGACGGCGCACCCGGTGGAATAGCAGTTCGAGACGGACTGGCTTCGGCAGGCCGAGCGAGGGTGGTGAGCCCGGCACGCGCACTGGCGTCAGCAGCCTGCAGGCGGTACCGCCGAAGGCGGGTCACTGCTCATGACCGCCGAGGGCGGGGCCACTGGTCATGGCTGCTGCCAGTCGCGCGCGCTCTGCCTCGCTGAAGGGGACCGGCCTGCGGTGACCGGCGTCCCAGCGGACCGTGACGACGCGCGCCTGCGCCGCCGCATCCCCGGATGGCGTGAGGATGGTCTCGCGGGTGGTCAGGCTCGTCGTTCCCAGCCGCTCGACCGCTATGCGCACCGTCACCCGCCGGTCTTGGTATCGGACCTCCGCGCGCAGGTCGAGCTCGACCCGGGCAACCACGTAGATCGGGTCACCGCCGAGACTCTGCGTGTAAAAGGCGTCCCGGCCCTCCTCCAGGTAAGTCAGGAACACCGCGTGATTGACGTGACCCAGGGCGTCCACGTCACGCCACCTGACATCGACCGGATGCTCAAAGACCGCGCCCATGCGCTCACTCCCCTGACCAGCGCCCGGGAGGTCGGGCACACCGGCATCGTGCCAGCCGCCCTCATCGCGGCGCAGGCCGGCCGCACGCAAGCTACGGGACGCAGCTGGCGATTCGGCGGCAGCGAGCGCGCCGGGAGCTTCCCTCCCCGCGGCGCAGTCAGTTGCGACGGGCCGACGGCAGCGGCAATAGCGTGGTTGGGACTTTGATGCGGAAACAGCGACAGTGAAGTCCCAACCATGCTGTTGGAGCAGCGTGCGCGGCGCTTGAGCAGGGCGCCCAGAGCGCGGTCTCAGCCGGCATCTATGAGCGGCGCTGGCCCAGGCCCGGGCTGCGTTGCCACCGGGAATGCCGAAAAGCCCAGACGCCACGCCAGTGACACTGAGCGACACCTTGATGCCGGTCAAGTCGTTCCGCATCGGTCCGGGTTCGCGTTCGAGATCATCGAACCGAAGACTTAACTCCCGATGTTAGGGGCCGCGCCCGCCCGGGTGCGGTCAGGCGGAGACGGCAGTACCGGAGGCAGCATGACAGAAGGAAGCCAGGACCAGAGCCTGGATGAATTCGTCCGCCGGACGGACGAGTGGGCGCAGGCGTGCAAGACGGCGTGCCTGCGCCTGCCCGCCGTGCTGGACCCGCCCAACGACGGGGCGGCGGGCACATGGGCGGTGCTGGAAGGAGTGGGTACCCCCGGCGAATGGCGGCTCACCGGCACCGTCCGCGGCGGCAGGGAAGGGCAGCAGCTGGTGATACCCGACCCGCCGCTGATGGCCGAGGTGGCCATTAAGGCGGACCTGCCGGAACTTGCCGTCAAGGTGGGCCCGCAAAGCTGGTTCTTCCCCGACCGCGGCGGCCCGTCGGCCCTGGAGGGGCCGATGATGCGGCTGTTCGCCGAGGCTGACCGGCACCTGCGGCTGGCGGGGTGGCGGCGGGCGGGCGACTGGGAACCTACCGAGGGCGAGTTCCTCGCCCGCATCGTCAGGGCGACCGCCTGAGGAGACGCTGGCCTGCACCGCACAGGTGGTCGTCGGCGGTCTGCTAGCGCACCAATGACCTATGAATCCTCGGTGCGGAGATCAGCCGGCGGCTGGGGTCTCGGCGCCGATGGTGGTGTCGTCGCCGTGGCCAGTGTGCACGACGGTGTCCGGGGGCAGTGTCATCAGGATCTCGCTGATCGAGTGCAGGATCGTGGGGCGGTCGGAGTAGGACCGGCCGGTGGCTCCCGGCCCGCCCTGAAACAGCGTGTCGCCGGAGAAGACCACCCCCAGCGCCGGCGCGTACAGGCACACGCTGCCCGGCGAGTGCCCCGGCGTGTGCAGAACCCGCAGCGGGGTGGCCGCGATCTCGATGATCTCCTCGTGACCGAGGTCACCGTCGGGCACCTGGCCGGGGTAGATCATCTGCCACAGCACCTGGTCGGCCGGATGCAGCAGCACCGGGGCGCCGGCCCGGCCGGCCACCTCGGGCGCCGCGCTGATGTGGTCGTTGTGCCCGTGCGTGCAGACGACGGCCAGCAGCCTGCGGCCGCCGACGGCGGCCAGGATCGCGCTGGCGTCGTGCGCGGCGTCGATCACGATCACCTCGCGGTCATCGCCCACCAGCCAGACGTTGTTGTCGACCGCGAAATCCTGGCCGTCCAGCGAGAACGTGCCAGAGGTGACGATCTTCTCGATGCGTGCCGCCATGCGCCGAGTATCCCTGACACGGCGCCGGGGCCGGGGCCGGCCCCGGGCGCGGCCGTTACGCGAGCTCATCGCGCGTCAGCCATCCGGCGGCGGTCAGC
>Ga0302324_100013794_pt1 | contig 16346 bp, 13 predicted proteins | sample Palsa_T0_1_FD_201949 | JGI IMG/M metagenome (GOLD analysis project Ga0302324, IMG submission 201949) | Peat permafrost microbial communities from Stordalen Mire near Abisko, Sweden - Palsa_T0_1 | ecosystem: Environmental > Terrestrial > Soil > Palsa > Peat permafrost | place: Sweden: Abisko...
TTCCGATGATCCAGCGGTATGTGTCGAAGGTGTCGGGGCCGCTGCTGGACCGGATCGATATCCATATAGAGGTGCCGGCGGTGCAGTACAAAGAGCTGCGGGCGGGGCGGGCGGCTGAGGGGTCGGCACAGATTCGCGAGCGGGTGGTGGCGGCCAGGGAGCGGCAGCTGAATCGCTTTGCGGCGAACGGGGAGAGGATATTCGCGAATGCGCAGATGTCGACGCGGCAGGTGCGGACCTATTGCGAGCTGAGCTCCGATGCGGAGAAGCTGCTGGAAAGGGCGATGCAGCAGCAGGGATTATCGGCGCGTGCACATGACCGTATCCTGAAAGTAGCGCGGACGATCGCTGATTTGGAAGGAACTGTTGCCTTGGAAGTAAAGCATCTGGCGGAGGCGATTCAGTACCGGACGCTGGATCGGACCTACTGGGCGTGAGCGGCAGCGGGGGACAACCAGCCTCTCGTAAAGCGCTGAAAAAGAGGGACCTATTGGGAGTAATTCAGCGGGCACGATGGGTTGAAGATGCGCAAATTGGGGACGAATTTCAGTGCGGTAACTGCTGTGGAGAAAAAAAGGTTGACCCGTTAGGGTCATGAGTATAGTGTCTAGTTTTGCCGATGGAACTGGGCTGAAATTCAGGCTCAAACTCCGCTTCATCTATTTCTCTCTCGCTGACGTTGTACGGCTCCTGCTCAAGGCCAGCCGGGTGCGTCTTTACCGAGAAATCAGAGGAAAATGCTACCCGCAGGGCGGGGGTTGCCGGCAAGATACCCGGGCCCAAGCAGTTCGATTTTTCGGAGCTAATCGGGTAGTCAGTACGTCTAATGAGCAGGCCAGAGGTAGGAACGAAAGTAAGCCTTCAGGCGGTCCGGTGACACAGAGACCAGCCGAGGGTGTTCGAAACCCAAGAAGGAGAGAGATCCCCATGCGTTCAGATTTAGTATTCGGTGCCATGTCCCACGTAAAGAACCGCTATCAGCTGTGCCAGCTGGCTTCCCGTGCCACGCGCAAGCTGCATAAGCCCAACACGCGCGTCCAGGAAACGATGAATGATGTCTTGGTGCGCTTCCATGAGTCGAACCCGGCGGCCGAGAGCAGCAGCACCCTCGCGGCGGTACCGGCAGTAGTGCTACAGGAAATGCCGCAGCGCCGCGCTGCCTAACGCGGTCTTTTGGGGGAGGCGCGGTCCAACCGCGCCGAGCACCCAAACTTGAACTCCTGAAATAAAATTCCGGCAGCACAATTCCCGAGCATCTTAGTCTCAGCAAGAAAGACCCAGCGACACCCCTCCGCAACAATCCCCTTCCCGCAATACTCCTATTTCGAATCCCCAAAAGCCGAGCTTCGTAAAACAATCTATGACCATCGCAGAACTGAAAGAAAAGAACATTACTGAATTGACGCGCATTGCGCGGACCCTCGATATTCCCGGCTCCTCGGGCCTTCGCAAGCAGGACTTGATCTTCAAGATTCTGCAGGCACAGAGCGAGAAAGAGGGCCACATTTACGCCGAGGGCGTCCTCGAGATTCTCCCTGACGGCTACGGCTTCCTGCGGTCGACGGATTACAACTACCTGCCGGGCCCGGACGATATTTATGTGTCGCCATCGCAGATCCGCAAGTTCGACCTGAAGACGGGCGACACCATCAGCGGACATGTGCGTTCGCCGCATGAGGGCGAGAAATATTTTGCGCTGGTCAAGATTGAGGCGATCAACTTTGAGTCGCCGGAAGAGACGCGCAACAAGATTCTGTTCGACAATTTGACGCCGCTGTATCCCGAGGCGCGCTGCAAGATGGAGACCGAAGGTGAGAATGCCAGCGGTCGCGTCATGGACCTGCTGACTCCGGTGGGCAAGGGGCAGCGCGGGCTGATTGTGGCGCCGCCGCGTACCGGCAAGACGATGCTGCTGCAGTCGATTGCGAATTCGATTACGACGAATCATCCGGAAGTGGCGCTGATTGTGCTGCTGATCGATGAGCGTCCGGAAGAAGTGACGGACATGCAGCGTTCGGTGAAGGGCGAGGTCATCAGCTCGACGTTTGACGAGCCGGCCGCGCGTCACGTGCAGGTTGCCGAAATGGTGATTGAGAAGGCGAAGCGGCTGGTCGAGCACAAGCGCGATGTTGTCATTCTGCTGGACTCGATTACGCGACTGGCGCGCGCGTACAACACGATTGTTCCGCCGTCGGGCAAGGTGCTTTCAGGCGGCGTCGACTCGAATGCGCTGCAACGGCCGAAGCGGTTTTTTGGCGCGGCGCGAAATATTGAAGAGGGCGGATCGCTGACGATCATTGCTACGGCGCTGGTGGAAACTGGCTCGCGCATGGACGAAGTGATCTTTGAAGAGTTCAAGGGCACGGGCAACATGGAAATCATTCTCGACCGGAAGCTGAGCGACAAGCGCGTGTTTCCGGCGATTGATATTCAGCGATCGGGCACGCGTAAGGAAGAGCTGCTGATTCCGAAGGAAGACTTGCAGCGCATCTGGATTTTGCGCAAGGTGCTGAACCCGCTGTCGCCTGTTGAGGCGATGGAGTTGCTGACGGACCGGCTGGGGAAGACGCGGAACAATGCGGAGTTCCTGGTGAAGATGAACTCGCTGTAGCTCACTGACAAAAGACAAAGGGTATGACGGAGCGGGCTTACTATCGCGATGGATTTCTGACGCGATTTTCTGCGGCCGTGACGGACATCCGGCTGGTGTCGCAGGAGAACGGGCAGCAGCTTTGGCAGGTGGCTCTCGATCGCTCCGCGTTTTATCCGACGAGTGGCGGGCAGCCGCATGACACTGGTGTTTTGCTCGCGCGGGCTGCGAGTGGAGCGGTGCTTTCGGCTCCGGTGATCCTGGTGGAAGAAGATGAGCGCGGCGAGGTCTGGCATACAACGACCAAGCCGCTGCTTGCCGGGACTGAAGTTGAGGGCGAGGTTGACTGGGCGCGGCGCTTTGATCACATGCAGCAACATTCTGGACAGCATTTGCTGTCGGCTTGCTTCCTGACGGAATTGGGAGCAGCTACTGTTTCGTTCCATCTTGGGGGCGAGGCTTCCACTATCGATGTGGAAATACGCGGGCAAGAGCTCGGCGAGGCCGATGTAGTTCGTGTGCTGACGAAAGCCAATGACATTGTCGCGGACGATCGTGCCGTGCGCATTCATAATGTGACGGATGCGGACGCGCGTGCGATGCTGGCGGATGGGCGGTTGCGGAAGTTGCCGGAGCGTGGCGGCGATCTACGCGTGATCGAAATGGATGGGGTGGAGTGGAACGCCTGCGGCGGGACGCATGTGGCGCGGACGGGGCAGATTGGGACAGTCGGCATTCGCGGAGTTGAGAAAGTCAAGGCTGGGCTGTATCGGGTGACGTTTGTTTGCGGGAGCAGAGCAATGACAGCTTCGCGGCGGGATTTCCTCTTTCTGCAGGAGACGTCGCGGCTGATTTCGGCGCCGATTGCGGAGATTCCGGAAGCAGTGCGGGCTGTGCAGGAACAGGCCAGGTCGTCTGCCAAGGAAAAGCAGAAGCTGCTCGAAGAAATGGCCGCGGTGGAAGCTGTGCTGTTACGGAGTGCTGCGACTGGCGTAGATGAATTGCGGTGGGTGGAGGCGGAGGTTGCGCCGCGCGGGGACGGATATCTGCGGCTGGTGGCGGCAAAGGTCGTAGCAGAGCAGCTTGGATTTGCGGCGCTGCTGTTTTCTAAACCGGAGACAGAATCGGGCGCGGTGCAAGTTGTGATCGCAGCAAGTAATGGCGACGCGCACCCGTGTGGTGAGATTTTGCGCACGCAGTTGTCGCTACGTGGTCTGCGTGGCGGGGGTGGAGCGACCCTGGCGCAGTGCAGTGTTCCGGCGGCGGAGTGGGCGGGGTTGCGGGAGAGTTTGCGTGGGGCATTTGGTGCGTCTTGAAAGAGCGGCGGGGCGTCTATCTAAACTGTGCGCCCGGCTGGTAAAATCAGACACGTACCACGGTGGGGGGCTATAGCTCAGCCTGGGAGAGCGCCTCGTTCGCAACGAGGAGGTCGTCGGTTCGAGCCCGACTAGCTCCACCAAGAAGTTCTGCCGCAGTCTGCTTGCGCGCTCCCGATTCGCGATGTCTCCCAATAGGAGAACGTGCGAAACTTCAGTTTCACCGCAAAATCGATGGTCATACAAAAAGTGAAAAGTGCAGCAAGGAATGGTTTCAGTAGTGTTTCAGATGGGTTAAGATAACTTCACTCGAAGGCCGCCTGCGCGACCCGGGATGTTGAAAATGCAGGTCAAATCACTTCGAGAGAAGCCAAATTTTTCAGGAGCAACTGCACCCCATGCGCAAATTTTCCGCACTCTTTTCCTGGATGGTGATTGCAATCGGTTTCTTGCTGGCAAGTGAAAAGCAGGCGCATGCCTATGCGGATCCCGGATCGAGCCTTCTGATTCTGCAGACTGTCGGGTCGATTGTGACGGCGACGGGGCTTTACTTCCGGCGCAGGATTGCCTCCTTCTTCAAGCGTGGAAAGAGCACTGAGACAGCGGCAGAGGCGACCGAACAAACTGTCTCGCCTGCCGCAAAATGACCCAGCCCTCAGGGGCGGAATTCCGTACTTTCCGAGACCCAGCCGGTTCGCTGACGATTGAGTCAGATCGAGTAGTGCGGCGTGTGCGTCCGGGGTATGAAGATGCCACCCGCGAATTTCTGTCATCGAAACTCCGCCAGCAATGGGAAGACCGCGGCGACATGGTTGCGACGACGGTAGCGAGCGATGGGCCGGACGGCATCGAGCTGCATCATCCGCGCATCTGGTTTTCGACTTATCCGTGGGAGTGGACGCTGGGGCAATGGCGGGCAGCGGCCGAGTTGACCCTGAAGCTGCAGCAGGAGGCGATTGCTGCGGGCTGGATTTTGAAAGACGCGACTCCTCTCAACATTTTGTTTCGTGGTTCGCAGCCGGTTCTGGTGGATGTGCTGTCGTTTGAGAAGCGCGATCCACAAAGCCCGGTGTGGCTGGCTTACGCGCAGTTTGTGCGGACTTTTCTATTGCCGCTGATTGCGCACAAGTGGCTGCATTGGCCGCTGAGTGTGACGTCGAGCCGGCGTGATGGTTTTGAGCCGCATGAAATTTTCTCGGCGCTACCGCGGTTGCGGCGGTTTCGGCCGGAGCTATTGTGGCCGGTGACGCTGCCGGTGTTGCTTGAGGGCAGCGCGGAGAATCCGGAGAACACGCGGAAGGCGCGGCAGATGCATCGCGATCCAGAGATAACGACGCTGGTGCTGGGCAAGTCAGCGAAGGGATTATTGAAGCAGGTGCGGCGGGCGGCGCCGCCTCCGGGCGAGACGGCGTGGTCAAAATATGAATCGACGGCAGCGCATTACACCGCGGCGGAAATTGCAGCGAAGCAGAAGTTTGTCAAAGAAGCGATTGCGACGGCGGCGCCGGCGAGTGTGCTGGATGTGGGCGCGAACACGGGGACATATTCCTTGATGGCAGCTGAGCAAGGGGCGCAGGTTCTGGCGCTGGAAGGTGACGCATCGGCAGCAGACCGGATCTGGCAGCGGTCCCAAGCAGCGGGCGCAAATGTAACTCCTGTGGTTGCAAATCTGGCTTGGCCGACGCCGGCGTATGGCTGGGAGAACTCTGAGACGCATGCGTTGCTGGAGCGCATGAACAAAAAATTCGACCTGGTGCTGATGCTGGCGGTGGTGCATCACCTGCTGCTGCATGACCAGGTGCCGCTAGAAAATATTGTTCACCTGATTGCGCGGCTGACACGCAAATGGCTCTTGCTGGAGTGGGTGCCATTGCAGGATCCAATGTTTCAGAAGCTACTGCGCGGGCGCGAAGACTTGTATGGCAGTCTCTCGGAAGCGCAGTGGGCAGCGGCGGCTGCGCCGTATTTTGAGCAGGTGCGGCGCGAGGAGCTGAGTAACGGCCGGGTGATGCTGCTGTACCGACTCAAATAACGACGCAAACGAGAGCCATGGGAAAGAAGATTTTTTACGCGTTCGGATTTGCGACGTTGCTGTCGGTCAGCAACCTGAGCAAGGCTGTTCATTACAGCGGACTGCAGATGTATCACAGCCGGCTTGCGACGCCTGCGGTTTGCGCGGCCATCCTGTTGGATTTCGCGATTGTGATGTTTGTTGCTGTGGTGGCCTGGAACTGGTTGCAGCGCAGGTGGCCGGGCGCAACATCTTACGCGGTCGTGCTGGCGGTATTTCCGGGATTGATCCTGCTGTTTAACCGCGTGCTGGCGGCAGACCTCTGGACCAAGGTGCTGGGCCAATTTCATTCGCCGCATCAGGCCGCGGAAGACGGCGTGATGCCCGTCTCTCTGGTAGCGACGTTTTTATTCTGGGCTTCGTGGATCCTGATCGTGTTCGCAGTGTCGCGGGTCCGGAAGCTTGAAGGTTTCTGCGCAGGCGCGGCGAAGATTCTACTCATGGCCGGGGCGCTGATGGGGCTGAGCCTGATGGTAAACCTGGGGCGGAGCGTGGTGCGGCGGCTGCCTGATTCGAAGATGGCGAAGATGCATGAGCATACTGCGGGGGATGGCAGGGTGAGGCCTCGCGTGGTGTGGATTGTGATGGATGAGCTGGCATATGCGCAGGTGTTTGAGCAGCGTCCTGCGGATTTGCAGTTGCCGCATTTTGACGCGCTGCGCAAGCAGTCGACCTTGTACACCGACACGCGGCCGGTTTCTTATTGGACGGACCTGGCGATACCTTCGCTGATTAGCGGGCGGCAACTTACGGAGTTGCATTACTCGTATACGGACACGCTCAAGTTTCGGGAGGCGAGCGATGGGAAGTGGCACAAGTTCGATCCACAGCAGTCAATTTTTGCCGATGCGGAGAAGGCGCAATGGAATGTTGCGGCGGCTGGCTGGTGGAATCCTTACTGCACGCTGTTCTCAGGCATGTTGCAACGATGCTTCTGGACTTTCTATGACGGCTATACGTTCATTCGGTCCTGGCAACCATTGCTGAAGAATATGTGGCAGTCGTTTGCGTGGGAGTTGCGTCCTTGGGATGCGCCGCCGTTTCATCAGATTCGGTTGGATGACAATCATGTGCTGACCGAGAAGGCGCTCGAGGATATTGACGACGACCAGATGGATTTTATTTTCCTGCACATTCCGGTGCCCCATCTGCCGTACGTGTTTGACCGGCACACGGGCAAGGAAGATGCTGCGCAGGGACATTCTTATATCGATGGGCTGGCGTATGCGGACACTGTCTTGGGGAAGCTGCTGACCGAGATGCAGGCAACACCGCGGTGGAGCAGCACGACGCTGATCGTCAACGGCGATCACTCCTGGCGGACGCCGATGTGGATGGAGGACAACTGCTGGAATGCGGTCGATTTTGCGACTTCAAACGGCGGCAAGTTTGATGACCGTCCGATGCTGATCGTGCATGGTCCAGGGCAGACGGAGGCGGTGACGGTGGCGGCGCCGACGCCGCTGCTGCATGTCCACGAGGTGCTGGAGTCTGTGCTGCAGACGGGCAAGCCTGTGCAGTAGACCGGCTACTTCAAATACGTGCGGACAGAGAGCAGCTCGGGGAAGAAAGTGAGCTCGAGTGCGCGGCGAAGGAAGCCGACACCTGACGAACCGCCTGTGCCGGTTTTGAAACCGATGATGCGCTCGACCGTCTTCATGTGGCGGAAGCGCCAGAGCTGGAAGTACTCCTCGACGTCGACGAGCTTCTCGCACATTTCATAAGCGTCCCAGTAGATTTCCGGGTGCTCGTAAATCTGGATGAAGACGGCTGTGACGCCTTCGCTCTGTTGGTAAGGAAGTGACCAGTCGCGTTCAACGGACTCGGGAGGGATGGGGAGACCGCGGCGGGCGAGGTGCCTGAGGAATTCGTCGTACAAACTGGGTGCGTGGAGTGCAGCGTGAAGCTCTTTGGTAACCAGTTCATCATGTGCAAATACCGATAACGTGTCGACATTCTTGTTCCCAAGAAGGAACTCGATCTTGCGATATTGATATGACTGGAAGCCGGATGCGTGTCCTAAAACGGACCGAAACTGCATATATTCAGACGGCGTCAGGGTCTCGAGGACGCCCCACATGTCGAAAAGTTGCATCTGGATGAGTTTGACGCGGGAGAGAATCTTAAAACAGCTGTCTAACTGGTCATTCCGGACATGTTGGATGGCAGCGGAGAGTTCGTGGAGAAGAAGTTTCATCCATAGCTCAGCGACCTGATGTTGCAGAATGAATAGCACTTCATCGTGATGGGGTGGTTCCGAAAGGGGATGCTGCTGAGCGAGGAGCTCTGGTAATTTCAAGTATTCCGCGTAGGTGAGCTGCCCTTTCAGGTTACGCACGATACCGGCGTCGAGGGGACGCAGGTTGGCAGAATCACTCATGTTAGGTTACCTTTTTCCAGAAAAATGGTCTGGCATCCGGGGGCCTGACCAGCATATAGTATTTAGAAGCCAGACAGGCAGTTCTGCTGTTGTGTCTTTCAAGTTGAACATCAGCAAGTGCTGTGCAACACTAAATTCAGTTTTAGGGGTTAAAACTTGAACTCTGATGTTCATCCCGACGTCACTGCCAAGACTGGCGTAGAAGCGCGTGCGTTGTCAAAGTTTGCATGTCCTTTGTGCAACTCGCGTGTTGTGCGGCGTACCCGTCGTCGCGGATTCTGGCAGCAGTTTATTCTTTGCCGTTTGGGGATTTATCCCTGGGTGTGCCGGGAATGCAAGCATCACTTCCTGCTGGGATCAAGGCGCGACGACACGTTTGGGTATGTTGACGACCCGAAGTAGCGCTGTCTTTTCGCTTTCCAGGCCAATAGCTAGTTAAATACCACCCCAAGTCATTGGACAGGTGAGATATCTCGCGATCCGTACCTTAGATCGCGTCCGCCTGAGAGCTAGGTGCAACAAGAAAGGTCCGCCTCGGCGGACCTTTCTTGTGTGCTGAGGCTTCGCTTATTCGTTGGACGGAGTGGGCGGATTTTTCTGGGCGACTGACTTCTGCGCCGTGTTCTCAAGCGCCTGAGCCTGGGGCAGCAGCGTGACCGCTTTCTGGATCATCGGGTCCCACTCGGCTTTGACTTTCAGACCGTCGGACTGGCCGAAGGTATCGGTGAAGAGATCGCTCTTGATGCTGGCCTTGATCCAATCCTGGGCCTGGGCGAAATCCTGATCGGTGTATTCGATCTTTGCCGTTGCCAGGTTCTGCTTGAACTGGCGCATGACTTCGTCGTCGACTTGGAAGTCTTTCGTGATCTGGTGGCTGGCCATGTAGTGGTTGGAGAAATCGAAGAAGACGCGATGCTGGAGGAGGACGTCTTCAAAGTGAGTCGACTTCGGCGTCTCGATCTTGACGTCGGGAGTGATGCCGCCGCCGCCGTAGACGGTGCGTCCGGAGTCAGTCAGCTTGACCTCGCGATTCGACTTCTCGGGCGCGGTTTGATCGCGGCTGAAGTAGTAGTCGTACAGGGAGACGCCGTTGTAGTTGCGCTGGATGAGGCGTCCGCTCGGCGTGTAGTAACGGTAGGTGGTGAGGGCGAGGCCGGTGTTGTCCGACAGCGGATAGACGGTCTGGACGAGGCCTTTGCCGAAGGTGGTTTCGCCAGCAACGAGTGCGCGATCGTGATCTTGCAGTGCGCCGCTGACGATTTCCGCAGCCGATGCAGTGCCCTTGTTGACGAGGACGACGATCGGGTAGTCCTGCGTGCTGCCGTGCGAGGCGCGATAGACCTGGTCGGGGAAGGCGCGGCCGCGCTGGGAGACGATGATCTGGCCGCGGCGGATAAACTTGTCCGAGATGTCGACTGCCTGGCTGAGCAGGCCACCGGGGTTGCCGCGCAGGTCGAGAACGAGGCCATGGATGTCGCCGAACTTGGCGAGGGCTTCACCGACTTCGGCGCCGCTGGTTTCCATGAACTGGCTGAGGTGGATGTAGCCGACGCCGGGGCGGATCATGTAGGCGAGGTCAACGCTGTAGCGCGGAATTTCGTCGCGCATCAGGTTGAAGACGAGCGGCTTGTCACTGCCCTCACGGCCGATGGAAATCTGCACCGGAGTCTGGCGCGGGCCCTTCAGCATGTTGGCAACATCTTCGCTGGTCATCTTCTCGGTGCTCTTGCCGTTGACGGCGAGAATGATGTCACCCGGGCGGATGCCGGCTTTGAAAGCGGGCGTGCCGGCGAAGGGGAGGATAATGATGATCTTGTTGTTCTGCTGCTGGATCTGCATGCCGACGCCGTAGTATTTGCCGCGCTGGTCTTCGCGGAGGGAGGCGTAGGCCTTGGGATCATAAAAATTGGAGTGCGGATCCAGGACGTGGAGCATGCCGGGGATGGCGCCGTCGTAGATGGCCTTGTCGGCTTCCTTGGGCTGCAGCGGGTCGGCGTAATTCTGCTCGACGAGGCCATAGACATTGGTGAAGGACTTTAAATTGTCGCGGAGACTGGATTCATCGCTGGCCGATTGCGCGCCGAGGCGCTGGTTGAGCACAGTGCCGAGCGCGGCGCAGAGCACGAGGAACAGCAGGACGGAAGTGACGGAGCGCCGTGATGAGGAAGCCATATCGAGGACAAACACCCTTCGGTCCGCCCGATGCCGGCAGGGCAGGACTATAAGCAAAGTATAGCGCGGCTTTCCGGTTAGACGCAGGGCGCAGGCGTTGGTTGCGGGTTTAGAATGGCTGTACCGCAACGGGCGCTGGGCACGGCATTGGCCGGGCCGAAGAATCAGTAGTTGCGGTAGACGTGGAGCGGGATCCGGCTTTGATGACGCAGAAACAATTTCAGAGACAGTTTTTGATGGGCGCGGTGCTGCTGACCGGCGCGGCGATGGCAGTACTTCCGGGACTAGCACAACAACAGAGCGCGCCAGCAGAGGCTCCCGCAGCTGCGGCCCCGGCGCTGACGACTCCGGCACAGGCTCCGGCGGCGAAGCCAGAGACGCAGGCAGTGGATGCATCGGCTTATCCCGTGGCCGAGATTATCGTCCGCATCAATGACCAGATTATTTCCAAACAGGACCTGGACCGTCAGGAACAGCAATTGATGGAGCAGGCCAAGGAAGAGAACTGGACGGCGGAAGAGATTGCCAAACGCAAGGCCGGCTTGCTGAGCGACCTGATTGACCAGCAGCTGCTGCTGTCGCGCGGCAAGGAACTCGGCATCACGGGTGACGACGAATTGATTCGCCGGTTGGACGAGACCCGCAAGCAGAATCACCTGGACAGCATGGAAGATCTGGAGAAGGCGGTCCGTGCGCAGGGGATTTCGTTTGAGGACTTCAAGGCGAACATGCGGAACAGCATCATCACGCAGCAAGTTGTTCGCGACGAAGTCGGCAAGACGATTCACATGACGAATTCTGAAGCGCTCGCGTACTACCAGGCGCACAAGGACCAGTTCACTCAGCCGGAGAGTGTTCACCTGAGCGAGATCCTGCTGCCATCAGGAACGACCGACGCAGAGTTAGCTGCGGCGAAGGCGCGCGCAGACAAGATCGAAGAGGAGTTGAGCAAGGGCGCGTCATTCAGTGACCTGGCGAAGTCGGTTTCGACCGGGCCGACTGCAGCGACGGGCGGGGACCTGGGCGTTTTCAAGCGCGGGCAGCTGGCGAAAGAGCTGGAGGACAGCACGTTCTCTCTGAAGAAGGATCAGATTACGCAGCCGATTCGGACGCGGCAGGGTTACGTCATCCTGAAGGTTATAGAGCATACTCCGGAAGGCTTGCAGCCTTACAAAGATGTGGAAGAGCAGGTGGCGCAGGCGACTTACATGGAGCGCATGCAACCCGCGCTGCGCGCGTACCTGACGAAGTTGCGCGAGGAGTCGGACATCGATGTGAAGCGCGGCTACGTCGATGTTAATGCCAGCCCAAATGAATCCAAGCCAGTGTTCAGCGCATACACGCCGCCGCAGAAAAAAGCCAAGCGGGTGAAAGCGAACAAGCAGCGCTTCCGCGACAAGAGCCAGGTTGCGAGCAATAATCCGCCCCCGCCGAAGGCTAAAGACACCGACGATACGATTAACGCTGCGGCGAAGAAGAAAACTCCTGGTGGACCTACGACGGTGGCGACTGACGCTTATGTGAAGACGGCGCAGCAGGAAGCGGCAAATCCGACGCCGGCGGCGGTGCCTGAAACTGCGCCAGGCGAGACGAAGGTAGCGACGAAGGCAGCGCCGAAGAGTCCGAAGAAGGTGAAAGTGCGGTTCGGCCAGAGCCAGCAGGCTGCGCAGTTGCCGGCGGACCCGCATGCGTCCCCGGGCGACGTCGTCGGCGATCCAGCGGTGGCGCAGGAGCAAGCGGCCGCGGCTGCTGCTGGCACGCCTTCCGACGCGGCCGTGGAAGCGAAGTTGACGCCTGAGTCGCAGCAGATTCTGGGAACGGCCCCGGAAGCTCCGCAGCAGAAGACGCGGATGCAGCAGAAGGCGGTAGTTCCGAAGAAACAAAAGCAGGCTGCGGCGGTGGCGGCGAAGAACAGCAACAAGCCGGCGCCTCCGGGAGCAGAGGAAGTTGCCGACCAGGCTGTAAATTCGGCGCCGCTGGGGTTGAACGGCGACACCGCGTCCAAGCAGAAGGCGGCGAAGGTTGCGGGCGAGAAGCAGCGGATTCAGGAAAAGCAGACAGAAACTGCCAAGACGGCGGCCAAGCCGAATCCAGGGACGCCGGGTGCGGACACTGCGACGACGACGCAGACTTCCGCGCCTGCGCCAGCCAAGAAGCGGCACAAGCTGCTGGGAATACTCTAGACCGGGACCTCGTAGATTTGTAACAATGAAAGACTTTTATATAGCAGACGCGGCAAAGTTTGAGAACGGCGTCGTGACGTCGATTTTCGCCGTGTCTGCCAAGCAGGTGCGTCCAAAAAAAACAGGCGAGCCTTTCCTGCAGCTGACGCTGGCTGACCGCAGCGGGCAGATCGAAGCCAAGATGTGGGACAACGTGCCGGAAACGATGGGCACGTTTGAGGCCGGCGACTGCGTGAAGGTGATTGCCGAGGTCAACAAATACAACGGGCGCTTTCAGCTGGTCATTCGCAAGCTGCGCAAGACAACTGAAGGCGAAGCGGACCCGGCGGATTTTCTGCCAGCAACGACGCGCGATGTAGACGAAATGTGGGCCGCGGTGCGCGGCAAGGTGGCTTCATTTACCGAGCCGCATTTGCGGGCGCTGGTGGACAGCTTTCTGGATGACGCTGCGATTGCGGAGGAGCTGCGCAAGGCGCCGGCGGCGAAGACTCTGCATCACGCGTGGATTGGCGGGCTGCTGGAGCACATTCTGTCGCTGATGGAGCTGGCTGACCGCGTGGCGCCGCATTATCCGCAGGTGAATCGGGATCTTCTGCTGACTGGTGTCGCGCTGCATGACATCGGAAAAATTCGCGAGCTGACGTACGGAAATTCGTTTGGCTATTCGCTCGAGGGGCAGTTGTTGGGGCACATTACGATCGGGCTTGGGATGTTGCACGAAAAAATCGCGCTGCAGCCGCAGTTCCCACCGTCGCTGCGGATGCTGGTGGAGCACATGATTTTGAGCCATCACGGGCAGTACGAGTTCGGGTCGCCGAAGCTGCCGATGATTCCCGAGGCGATGATGCTGCACATGCTGGACGATCTGGACGCGAAAATGCAGGTGATGCAGGCGGAGTTTGCGCGGCATCAGACGGCGGGCAACGACGGCGCCCGGATGACGGAGTGGGTGCGCGCGATGGAGCGGCCGTTGCTGGACTCGGCGCGGTATCTGGAAGAAAATATGGCTGCAGAAAATCGAATCGAAAGCGAGAAGGCGGATGCCGTTCCTACTGAAGAGTGAGCCGGGCGTTTATTCCTTCGCTGATCTTGCGCGGGACAAGGAAACGATCTGGGATGGAGTGACGAATCCGCAGGCCGTGAAGAATCTGCGTGAGATGAAAGCCGGCGAAGAGCTGGTGATTTATCACACGGGCGAGGAGCGCGCTGCGGTGGGTACGGCGGCTGTGGTTAGTGTCGACGCGAGTGATCCGAAGGTGCCGCTGGTGAAGATTCGGGCGGCCAAGCCGCTGAAAAATCCGCGGACCCTTGCGGAGATTAAAGAGCAGAAGCTTTTCGCCGATTCACTGCTGGTGCGAATGGGGCGGCTTTCCGTGGTGCCGCTTTCGGCTGCTCAATACGAGTGGCTAGTTGGCTAGGCTGGACGGCTAGCTTGGGCCGGGCGTCCGCTACAATCGCAGGTTAACTATGCTTCGATTTTCTACAGCGGGCGAGTCCCACGGCGAGTGCCTGATTGCGCTGATCTCCGGCTTGCCGGCGGGGCTGGCAGTGAGCGCGGAGTTTGTTGACCGCGAACTTTGGCGGCGGCAGCAGGGGTACGGGCGCGGCGGGCGGATGCGGATTGAGCGCGACGCTGCGCACTTTCTATCCGGCGTGCGACATGGCAGGACGATCGGGTCGCCGGTCGCGATCCAGATTGCGAACAACGATTGGAAAAATTGGACCGAGGCGCTGCCGGTTGATGAAGGCGATGCGGCGAAGCACAAAGCGGTAGCGTCGCCGCGGCCGGGGCATGCGGATCTGGCGGGTGCGCTAAAGTACAACTTTCCCGAAGCACGGTATGTGCTGGAGCGGGCTTCGGCGCGGGAGTCGGCGGCGCGGGTTGCGGCGGGGGCGCTGGCGAAACTGCTGCTGCGCGAGCTGGGGATGGAAATCGCGAGCCACGTTGTGGCGGTCGGGGAAGCGAAGTTGCAGCGTCCGGCTACGTGGGATGAGATTGCCGCGCTACGCGATCGGGAAGAGATTTTGCTGCATTGCGTTGACTCCGAAAGTGAAGCGGGGATGAAGGCTGAGGTCGACAAGGTGCTGCGGACGGGCGATACCGTTGGCGGAGTTTTCGAAGTTGTCGTGCATGGCGCGCCTGCCGGGTTGGGGAGTTATGCGAATTGGGACGAGCGGCTGGATGGACTGCTGGCGTGGGCAGTGATGTCGCTTCAGGCAGTGAAGGCGGTTGAGATTGGCAGCGGCGTGACGGCTGCACAGTCGCCGGGGTCGGCGGTGCATGATGCGATTCAGTATGGACCGGAAGGCGACGCGCCGACGCGATTTACGCGGGAGCGCAACAATGCTGGCGGCCTTGAAGGCGGTGTGACGAATGGCGAAGATGTGGTCGTGCGCGGCTATCTGAAGCCGATTTCTACGCTGCGGCGGCCGCTGGGGTCGGTTGATTTTACGACGCGGGAGCCGGTGAAAGCAGCGTACGAGCGCAGCGATGTCTGCGTGGTGCCGGCGGCAGCAGTTGCAGCGGAGGCGATGGTTGCGTTGACTGTCGCGAAAGTCGCGTTGGAGAAATTTGGCGGAGATTCAGTTGAAGAAATGAAGCGGAACTGGCAGGGATATATCCAACAGTTGCGGAGATTTTGAAATGATTTACGACATTGTGAAATATCCGGACAAGGTACTGGAAAAAAAGGCGTCTCCGGTTACAAAATTCGATGCCGAACTGGAGAAGCTGGTCGATGACATGTTTGAGTCGATGTATGCGGCTAAAGGGATTGGGCTGGCGGCGCCGCAGATCGGCATATCAAAGCGGCTGACGGTGATTGATTTGTCGTTCAAAGAGAATCCGGAAGAGAAGCTGGTGCTGATAAATCCGGAAGTCACTGTGCAGGAAGGCAAGCAGTATGAGGAAGAGGGCTGCCTGAGTTTGCCAGACATTCGTGACAAGGTGCGGCGCGCGGCGAAGGTGCGAGTGCGGGCGCAGAATCTGAAGGGCGAGTGGTTCGAGGTGGACGGTGAAGAGTTGCTGGCGCGGGCCCTGCAGCATGAGATTGATCACCTGGATGGTGTGCTTTTTATATTCAAGCTGAGCCGGTTGAAGCGCGATCTGACGGTGCGGAAGATTCGCAAACTGATTGCAGCTGGCGAGTGGTAGTCCGCGTGCCGGCTCCGCTGCGCGTAGTATTTTGCGGGACACCGCAGTTTGCCGTGCCCGCGCTGGAAGCCTTGCTGGCCGCGGGCTATGACGTGCCGCTGGTGATGGCGCAGCCGGATCGCCCCGTGGGACGAAAGCAGATTTTGACGGCGCCGGCGGTGAAGCAGACGGCGGCGTTGCGCGATATTCCGGTGCTGCAGCCGGAGAAGCTGCGGAACAATCCTGAGTTGGAAGCGAAGCTGCACGAGATTGCGCCGGATGCGATCGTGGTGGTGGCGTATGGGCGGATCATTCCGCCTTGGATGCTGACGTTGCCGCGGTTGGGCAATATCAACGTGCATGCGTCGTTGCTGCCGAAGTATCGCGGGGCGGCGCCGATTCAATGGGCGCTGGCGAATGGCGAGCGCGTGACCGGCGTGACGACGATGCTTTTGAACGAGGGACTGGATACGGGGCCGATGCTGCGGCGGCGGGAGATTT
>Ga0302324_100013795_pt1 | contig 16346 bp, 9 predicted proteins | sample Palsa_T0_1_FD_201949 | JGI IMG/M metagenome (GOLD analysis project Ga0302324, IMG submission 201949) | Peat permafrost microbial communities from Stordalen Mire near Abisko, Sweden - Palsa_T0_1 | ecosystem: Environmental > Terrestrial > Soil > Palsa > Peat permafrost | place: Sweden: Abisko...
TACCCTTGCCAGACGCCGTCAAAAGGGTCTTGTGCGCGCATTGCCGGCGCACCGGCAATGCATAGAAATCCAAACAGAACGCACGCGCTGACCAAGCCGGATGCGAGGAGTGGGCGACGTACGAAGCGGGATTGTTTCATCTCGAGTCTCCATTCTGAATCGTCGCCGGCCGCGCCACGACTCTTTGCGGATTCACAACTTGCGTAGCCTCGCGCAGGCTTCGTCAAGGTCATGGTCTTTCTTGGCGAAGCAGAATCGCAGCAGGTTTTCGCCTCGCCCCGGACGAAAGAACGCTGAGCCGGCGACAGAAGCTACGCCTGTAACTGCCAGTAAGTGACGAGCCTTCTCTGCGCTTGTCTTGCCGGGGAGTCTTGTAGCATCGGCTAGCACGTAGTAAGCGCCGGCAGGCTTGGTGGGAGTTAGTCCCGCTGCGGTAAGTGCGGATAACATGCGCGTGCGCTTGTCTTGATGATCGGCGGCTAACTGGGTGTAGAAAGTGGGCGGAAGTTGCTCCAGGCCAGCGGCGGCTCCGTGCTGCAAGGCGGAAGGTGCGCAGACATAAGTCAGGTCGTGGAAGTAACTCATGGCCGCCATCCACTTCTTATCGGCTGTAACATAACCGAGCCGCCAGCCGGTAACACTGAAAGTCTTGGAGAAACCGGAGATAACGACGGTCCGCTCCCTCATGCCGGGGAGCGTGGCGGCGGAGATGTGGCGCAGGCCGTCGTAGACGAAGTACTCGTAAATCTCATCGGTAATTAGAAATAGGTCGTGCTGCTGGCAGACTTGCGCGATAGCTTCAATTTCGGCCAGAGTGAAGACTTTGCCGCCGGGATTGGATGGCGTATTTAGGATGACGGCTCGTGTCTGCGGAGTCACGGATTTCTTTAGCGCGTCGGTGTCGAGGACCCAGTCCGGCTCGGCGAGTGGCACGAGCACGGGATTCACGCGCATCGATTTGAGCGTCGAGACGTGGTAGCCGTAGAAAGGTTCGAAGAGCAGAACGTCGTCGCCGGGATTAAGCAGAGCCATGGCGGCGGCGTGCAGGCCGGCGGTGGCGCCGCAGGCAACAAGAACCTCAGTTTCCGCATCGTAGGTGAGGGAATAATCCCTTTGCTGCTTGGCGGCGATGGCGTTGCGCAACCGGGCGATGCCGTCCATCCGCGTGTAGATGTTATGGCCGTCGTGGATGGCCTGGATCGCTGCCTCCTGAACCACCGCGGGGACAGGAGTGTCGCACACTCCCTGGGCCAGGTTGATGCCGCCCATCTCTTCGCACTTGGCGGACATGGCGCGAATTTCGGACTGCACCGTTCCAGGGGCCAGGAGGCTGAGGGCCAGGCGGTTAGGTGAATTCAGGACAGGTGTAGAGGCTGGTGCAGCAATCGTCGGCATGGGGAAGATCCTTGTCACTCCATCTTACATATTCGGTTTCTTGGCGTCGAAACGCGCCTAAATGGCGAACTCCGCCTGCGCTGGTCAACCCTCAACTTCATTCTTTCTATTTCCACCTTCCTCCGCTATATCGCTGTAGCCTTTACGCTTAAACCTGGAGGCCCGATCCTTGCCGGAATTCCTTCAGAAGCAATTCGCTCAAGGCTGAAGACCGCGTCGAGGATGCAAATCCCGGACTCGGTGTACTCCCGAATGCGTTCCAACCCGACACTGACCAGGCCCTGCAAATGCTCCAAATGCATCTCCGATTCATCATCGGCATCTGAAATAGCTGTACACTGGAGCCGAACGCTCTCGATCCCTATATCGAATATGGATCGCCCTTCCCCAAGGAGGAAATCATGCCGCAGAACCTGCTTGAACAGTTGCGCCAGTACACGGTGGTGGTCGCCGACACCGGAGACATCGAAGCCATGGAGCAATTCCGCCCCCAGGACGCCACCACAAATCCGTCACTCATCACCGCCGCCGCACAGTTGCCGCAGTACCAGCCCATCGTCGACAGCGTGCTCGTTGATGCCCGCAAAGAATTGGGCGACGGCGCGACCGACAAGGATGTGGCCAACTTGGCTTTTCAGCGCCTGGCCATCGCATTCGGCAAAAAGATCCTGGCTATCGTCCCCGGCCGCGTGTCCACTGAAGTCGACGCACGCCTTTCATACGACACCGCGGCCACAATCGCTCAGGCCCGCACCATCATTGCTCAATACGACCACGCGGGCATCGGCCGCAATCGCATCCTCGTCAAGATCGCATCCACATGGGAAGGCATCCGTGCCGCGGAAGTGCTGGAGAAAGAAGGCATCCACTGCAACCTGACCCTGCTCTTCGGCTTGCATCAGGCCATCGCCTGCGCTGAGGCCGGCGTCACCCTCATCTCGCCCTTTGTCGGCCGCATCCTCGACTGGTACAAGAAAGACACCGGCAAGGACTACCAAGGCGCCGACGACCCCGGCGTGCAGTCCGTCACCAAGATTTACAACTACCTCAAGCACTTCGGCTACAAGACGGTTGTCATGGGCGCCAGCTTCCGCAACATTGGCGAAATCACTGAACTGGCCGGCAGCGACCTGCTGACCATCTCCCCGCAACTGCTGGCTGAGCTTGAATCCACCCAGGCTGACCTGCCACGCAAGCTCGACCCCGAGGCTGCCAAATCCATGTCCATCGGAAAGATTCCCATGGATAAGGACATCTTCGAGGCCATGCACGCCACCGACCGCATGGCCACCGACAAGCTCAAAGAAGGCATTGAAGGCTTCTCCGCCGCGTTGGTCAAGCTCGAGTCGCTACTTGCCAGCCGTCTCGCGGAACTTGAGTCTCGCACTCCCACAACCGTCTGACCGCAACGCATGAGAATCTACACAGAAGGGCGGCCCCAGTGGCTGCCCTCCCTGTTTGTGCGCCCAGCATGGGTGGACTCTTACGGGTGAAGTCCCATCACAAGCTGGTCACGGCGAGTGAAGCGCAACTGCATGAGGGTGACCGAGTGTGTGGAGGAAGCGTTGAGCGAAACCGCGGGCCGATGAACAAGAACCGGATAGAAGGCGCTGCCGACCAGGGCGAGCAGGCAAGTGACCGCGAAGCTCTCGTGACCAGAGGGAAGCGGCGTAGATCCGGCGGTCGTGCAGTGAGGGAGTGCGTTCCTACCTGGGGAGATCTTGCGTTATGCCTGAAAGGGCGACGGTGTTGAGCCTGAGCGAGAAGTCAGCAGGGGCGTAGTAGTCGGCGGCGTAACCGCAGACGAAGGGCTGAACGGGAAGGAGTGGTCTTTGGGAAGGCGATGTGTTGGGAATGGCATCAGATGTCCGCATTGGCGGAACGGACCGGGAGGGGACGAGGTGAAGCCAAGTCTGACCCGGACAGCGATGAAGACCTACGCCCGCGCCCTCACACCGGGAGCACGGGGTTGACCTCAAGCTCTCGAACCGCCCGGTGCGGACCCAAATGCCAGGTGGTGTAGCAGGGGAGAGCAGGTGACTGCTCCCCCTATGCCGATCTATATCTATGGCATCCCGGCTGGTTGTTACGCCGCCTCGGTCGCATTCTGCTTCTGGTAGCTTTCGTTTTGCACGCCAATCATGCCCACTTGAGATGAAAGCATGGCAGGGAAACGGTGGACCTTGCTGATGAGCGACAGTGGCCGGCTGCGCACTTCGTCATAGACGCGTCCCACATATTCGCCCAGCACTCCCAGGCTGAGCAGCAGCAGGCCGCCGACAAAGAACACGGACGACGCCACGCCGAGGCCAACCGTGACCACCGGGCTCTTGGGAATAAACATTGACAACGCCAGAAGTGCAGACATGAAGCTGGCGAAACCAAACAGCGCGAAGCTGAGCCGCAGCGGCTTGTAGCTGAAGCTGGTGATGGCATCCATTGCGTACTTGATGCGGCTGATGAAGGAGAGCTTGCCGTCGCCGGCCAAGCGGTCCTGGCGGTCGTAGAAGACCACCTTGTTCTTGTATCCGACCCAGGCCCGCAGCCCGGGCAAATAGCGGTTGCGCTCGCCCAGGGCGTTGACTGAATCAACGCACTTGCGGTTCATCAGGCTGAAGATTCCGGCGTTGAGCGGGATGGGGTAGTCGGAAAGAGTGCCCATGACCCGGTAGAAGAGCGGGAAGAGCTTGGCAAGTATCTTGCGCTTCTCCTGCCGGCTCCTTCTTACGGCGACGACAACTTCACCGCCGTCGCGCCAAGCCTCGATCAAGCTGGGCAGAACCTCGGGCGGATCCTGAAAATCACCATCCATCAGGATTACCGCAGCGCCATGCGCGGTTTGCAGGCCAGCCGAGATGGCGCCCATGTGCCCCCAATTTCGGGACAGCTCTACCACCACCACGTGCGAATCCAAGGTCTGTAATTCTCTAAGGATCTCTAGAGATGAATCTTTGGAACCATCGTTAACGTACACTACTTCCCATTGTGTGCGAGCGCTTTCCATAGCGCTTGCCACAGCCTGATGGAACCGAACAATCAGTTCCTCTTCGTTGTAAATGGGGACGACCACCGATACCATATGTGAACTCCTGAAATTCCGATTTCTTACTTCAAGTCAACGGCGCTTTTCGAGTTTTTACCCTGTGCTGCCTTTACGACCAAATCCGGAGGCTGAAATCTTACATCAATCGGGTACTGCCTGGAAAACCCGCACTCTCCATCGCACTTCGGCGGGGGTCATGACAACGACGTAGCGGGCGGTTACCCGCTGGGTCGCTGTAACCTTGTCATGGTCGAGGACTTCAACATCGTATTCGACCTTGTCTGTCATTTCAATAGACAACCCCTCCGGTGAGTAGAAAACGATTTGGAGGTCGTGCGACACATCCGTGTAGCGAGTGTGAATGCCGAGTGCGGCCTGCTGCTGGATGGTGTCCGCAAGCTTGTCTTTGGAAGTTCCAACGAAGTCTGCGCTGAGAAGATCGGGGCGATTCTGTTCCATTGCGGCGTGAAGACCCTGCCAGGCCTGGAGGTAGTCGCGAATCACGGTTGTGCGGGTCTGATCTTCGAGCACCCGCGGCCCCTTCAGATTCTCCGGCTCCATGTGCACAGTTGCCTGCGCGGCCCCGAAGTTTGAGGCAGCTGCGACGACCGTGCAAAGAATCAGGAGAGGCTTCATCATTTCTATTTCCCCCAACCAATCTGATTGCCCATCACCACTCCACTGGCGACGGAAATCGTTGCTCCGTTAACGATGGGCATCTGCACTTCGGCAACGCCCCGCTTGATTGGCACATCGACGGTCGACAGGCCGCCGCGAAATGTTTCGGTAAAGGTGACGATGGTGCCATCAGGAACCGCGTTGCCCTTGCAGTCGCGCACCGGCTCGGTTGCCAGATCCAGCCGCTGGCCGTCCTGGCGGGCGCTCATCTTCAGTCCGCAGGGATCGCCCGGCACCTGGCCTACGATGCGCGTGGTCGACACGTCGCCGATGTGCGCCACAAACCGGTCGATGCCTTGATGTTCTGTGGAGTCCAATGCAGTCCAGGCAACGCCCTTATTGGATTCCACGGTGCGCTGCACGACGCCTGAAGGGGTCGACAGCTCAAAGGACACGGGCATTGGCGTCACGATCAGATTGTGATAGGCGTCGAATACGTAAGCGGCGCCCGTAATGCCATTGTGCAGGCCTACCGGAAGGCGGGAAGGCTTGGCCAGAAAACTCACTGTCGAGGGGCTCTTTGCAGGCACAACATCGAATGCGTCGGTTTCCGGCGCGGAGCCTCCGGAAAGGACGGCCAGGTAGCGGCCGGCGTTGTAGAGAGTTCCAGCAGCGAAGTCCGTTGCCTGGCCCAATTGCACATCGCGCTTCAGAGCCTGTCCCGGGCCAATGATATAGAGAGTCGCGCTGCCGCTGCCCGTGCTCGGGATGGAGAAAGCGCTTCCTGCCTGGATGGACTTGGGCACGGTAAGGCTGGCGCCCTGGGCAAGAGCCAATTGCGTTGCGGCGAGCGCCAGTCCGCTCAATACGATTGTCAATCCGGATTTCATAGATTGCCTCCGGATTGGTAAGTCGCGACGACTGTGCGCTGAGAGCTGATGGTCCTGGCCAGATCCTCAGGAATGTGGATCTGGAAAGGAATCGGGGTTTGCGGCAAGAGGGCCTGGTCGACGTACTGGTCCGCGACCCAGACTACGTTGCCATTCTTGTCGTAAAAGGTTCCAAGAACATGGGCGACATTGACGATCTGGCCGCTTTGATTGATCAGCTGGCCGGTCAATGAAGCATCGGGAGCGGGATGGAGCTGCTCATCGGCGAGTTCAATCACCGGATCGGCCGAAGCTGCGACAAGCGATGACAAAGGCGTCATGCGGATGCCGCCAACGTCGGCGAGCGACGCGTTGGGAAACTTGATGAGAAACGGCGTGACTTGCTTGGGCAGCAAAAGGTGGGAGATCTTATCGAAGCTGCCTTCAGTCGCGAGGGGCGTCTTGGTCTTTGAGAGCAACGTGGCGCTGATGGTTACATAGGCCGGCACAACATCCTCATTGAGGAGTTCTCCCAGGATTACCACACCGTCAGCGCGTTCCACTGGGTGCATATCGACAATGCGCACGTGCGGTGCTTCCACGTCCTGCGAGCCCCAGTCGTCAGCCGCACCGCGGTAGATCACATCCCAGCGCAGATAGTTGACGGGGATGACCTGTGCCGGCAATCCGGACTGTTTGGCGACGGGCCAAGCCGCTTGCCAGCGATCGCCATTTCTAACCAGGTGTATGTCGCGCGTGACCACGGCGATGCCAACGACGGTGGCCCAATGCAACTTGAGTTCCATGTCGGCTTCATCCGCTGAAGCGTGAAGCGAGCGCACGTCGAATTTGTCCAGCGTTGAGTAAGTGAGCAGGCTGGGGTAGTTTCCCGTCAAATCGTGCTCGAACTGACTCTGTGTGAATTCAGCCTTGTTGGCCAGACTGCCGTACGCCTTTGCCCAGGCTTTATTGCGAATTTGATCGGCCAGGTTCTCAACCGCTGCCTGGGGTGTTGAAGACGGACGCAATACGCTTCTTTGCGCGCCGGCATTTCTTAAGGCAGACTCCGAAGGCCATATAGTTCCGATCGCGACGAAGATCAGAGTCAACGCGCCGAGAGTTGCCGCAAGCAGGGTTCCCTTTTTCACGAGACCAACCTCCCGTGCGCGAGGTTGTCATCGGTGACGAGGAGGCTCTCGTCTTCCAGTTCCTGCCTCTTCTTGCTCGGAATCAGAATGACCAGGATGGCCAGCAGACTGCTGCCGAATGGGAAAATGCCCCACATCAGCCCCTGCCAATGGGGAGGCATTTGCGGCGCGTTGAGCGGCTGTGCCGGAGGTACGCCGTCCTTGCCCCACACGATGATGGTCTTGTCATCAAGACTGTCTACCGGACGATAGCCGCCAAAGGTCAACAGGGCGTCAAAATAGTGGTCGCGGACGAAAACCCATTTGATCCCGTAGTGGTCAGCGTGGATCAGGATGGCTCGAAGCGCGTCGAGGCCGGGCTCGCCGAAATACTTGGAGCTTGTGAGCGCGCCCGCGCCGTATCGAGTCAGCTCCGGCAACATGCGGCCGGAATTCCATTCGCCATCGACGCTGTCAGCGTCCGTCAGCATCGCCAGGCGGGCAATCTGATTGCCGAATCCCAGCGTGATGTAACGGTACTGATCGTGACCGTCGCGATTGAGCCACGTAGCGGCCGAGTTGGCCTTGAAATCCTGGGCATCGCCGGAAAGGTATGATGACCACCCGATGGCCAGAGCGGCGGTGAGAACTGCCGCGAAGGTCAAACCGATAACAGCCTTGATGCGGAATCGATCGACGAGCGACACTGCCAGCAGCCCGACAAAGGGCAGCGCCAGCAAGGTTGCCCAATAGCTGAAACGCTCAAGTGTCAAAACTTCGAAGGCTCGTCCCAGCACGATACGGGCGAAGGGAGTCGTACCGCCGAGACCGCACATGAATGCCACCCAAAAGCCCAGCAGCAAGGGGCGTAGCCTGGGGACAACAGAGCCCCGAATGAAGATGAACGGGAGGGCAAGGATCAAAGCGCCGTAGGGAACGATGAAGTAGTTGACGCCGTACAAAAGGCTGAGGATGTAGTTTGCGCGGCTGGGGTGATTGATCGGGGTCTGAGTGACTGGATACTTGATCAAGGCGATCCAGAAGGGGAGCAGCACGACGGCGACCGCGATGCCCACAATGACGGCGATAGCAACGGTGCGAGTCACAAAGGCGGGGACCGAAACCCGCTCGCCATTCTCTCTGTCGAAGAAAGCCAGCGCCAGGATGGGGATTACGAAGAAGAACGAGCCAAAGAGGAGCGTGGCGTGGTGAGCAGCCGCGGCAGCCGCGAAGAGCACGGTGGCCTTGAGCAGGGCTTGCCACTTGCCCAGCCGGACCCACTCGAAAAGAAATGGCAGGGCGTTTAAGTAAATGGGAGCCGCGGACGTGGTGCCCAACTGCCCGGCGGAATAAACCAGGAAGCATTCGGAGCCGAGGAAGACGCTCGCCAGAGCTGCGAAGGATGCGGCGCGCGGGCTGACCCAGAGCAAGGCAAATCTATAGACACCCACCACAAAGAGCAGGATGGCGGCGAACTGGACCACCATGTATGCCATGTCCAGGCCAAAGATCCAGGACAAAAGCGCCACCCATTGCTGGGGCAACGGCGGATAAGTGGTCTGCGAAAAGCCCGCATACCACCTCGTATTCCATGGGTTGAACCAGTTGTGGACGTAATGGGAGGCGAAGAAAATATGAAAATTTGTATCGTAGGATTTCAGGGGCAACTGAATGAGCAGCAGCGGCAGATGGACCACGACAGCCGCCATCAGAATCAGACTCATCGGGATGGGCTTTGTCGATGGGGCGAAGTTGTTAGGGTTCTGCACAATTGCCTCGCGAAACATTGGGGGACTTAAATTAGGAAGTGGTTGCTTTTGCTTTGTAGCACGAAAGTTGCAAACGGGGCCGACTACAGTAGTACGAACGGCAAAATCGCACAGAGTGACTCACTTGCTTATACTTGTTCGATTCAGAAATCATCTGTAATGGTTGCTTCATTATGTGCCCGGAAGTGGTTTTGTAGCCACAGAAAAATTGCCGGAAACTAAAAATGGGGTTGCAGCCAACTTGAGAGACAATTTGTGAATCAAAAGACCTAATGGCAGGGTCCGGGATGCACCGTTGGGTTACTAAAGTGGTTACTGAAGATTGCGTTGGTTACCAATGGTGAAGTAGGCTACTGACATGGACGGGCTATTGGATCCTGTTGTTCAGCCGGGATCAAAGCTGCCGCGCTGACAAGCTGCACTTTCATCCGCCGATCTGACCGCTTCGAACCCGCTCCGGGCTCGCACTGGGATTGGGCCGAAAGGCCACCTTCCACTCCTCAATTTTTTTTGACCTTAACTTGGAATGTTCGGGAAGTGGGAAAAGTGCGCCATCGTGCTGCATCAATTTGGTTTTTCGAATCAAATATACATATTGTGACGACGCCCGGTGACCCTCTTGATAGATAGACTTGGACGCATGAAGCTTGCATGGGTCTTCGCGTTTGGTGCGCTTGCATGTAGCGCCGGCGCGCAGGACTACTCAGTTGGATCAGATGCCGCGAAGAGTCCCCAGGCGCCAGCCGCTCAAAAGCAGGGTCAGGCCGCTCAGAAGCAGGCTCCTGACCAGCAACTCGGGTTCGGATCGAATATTCAGAATGCACGTCTTGCGAACGCAGCGGTTCAGGCGTTGCAGCATGGAGACCGAGTCCAGGGGCTGGACTATGCCCGGCGTGCGGCCCAGGCTGCTCCCGGCAATCCGCAATTATGGTTTCTGGTGGGCTACGCTGCGCGCTTGAATTCGAGGTACGAGGAGGCGGCAGAATCCTATACCCGAGGGCTTCGGCTTAGCCCTGGATCGCCCGAAGGTAGCTCTGGCCTGGCGCAGACCTACAGCATGATGGGGAGGACCGAAGAAGCGCAGAAGCTGCTGAGGGAGGTAATTGCGTCCGACCCCAAGCGCCGCGACGACATTCTGCTGCTGGGAGACATTACGATGCGGTCGGGGGACTATGCCGGGGCCCTCGAATGGCTGCGGAAGGCGGAACAGCTGCGCAGCGATGTGCGCTCGGAGTTGCTGCTGGCAATCTCGTATCAGCATCTGAATCAAGCGGATCAGGCGAATCACTTTCTGGAGATGGCGGAGAAACGCGCGCCAGACAATCCCGAAGTTGAGCGCACCATGGCGGGCTATTACCGCCAGGTGGGGAACTTTAACAAAGCGATTGCAGAGCTGCTTGCCATCAAGAATCCAAAGCCTGACGTAACGGCTGAGCTTGCCTACACCTACCAGTTAGCCGGCAAGCTGGTGGAATCCGCCAGGGTGTACTCGCTGGCGGCAAATGCACAGCCCAAAGATCTGGGACTGCAACTTTCCGCGGCCCAGGCCCAAATTGCGGCGGGTTCCATTGAGAAGGCCAACGCGTTTCTAGATCGCGCCAAAGGAATCGACGCCAACAATTACCGGCTGCACGCCGTGCTGGGAGAAATCGCCAAGATTCAGGACCGAAATCAGGATGCGCTGACGGAATACCTTGCCGCAGTGGCGAACCTGCCCAAGGAGCCGGGCGAAGGACCACTCTACGGCATCCAGCTGCATATCGATTTGATGAATATTTACAAGGATCTGGAAGACGACGCCGGCGCCCATCGGGAGCTTGAGACGGCGCAGGCGGCTATCAACGCGCTGGGCAACCAGGGTTCCAACAGAGGCGGGTTTCTGCGCTTGCGGGCGGTGATCAAGCTGGCCGCCAACGATGTGGGCGGAGCTCTGGCGGACATGAAGGAAGCGCTGGCCTTGAGCCCCAACGATCGCGACGATTTGCAGCTTGAGGGGGACATTCTGATGAAGGCCGGCCGCACCGAGGAAGCGATTGCGGCTTACAAGCAGATTCTGGCGGCAGATGCCAACAACCGGTTTGCGCTGACCTCACTGGGGTATGCTTCTCGAACGGCGGGCCGCGACCAGGATGCGGAGAAGTATTTTCAGCAGTTGGCCCAGGTTGATCCGACGCTATACATACCTTATCTAGCTCTCGGAGATCTTTACACCGCTCGCCGCGATTTCGGCAAAGCTCAGGAATCCTACAACAAGGCGTTTGCATTGGCTCCGAAGAGATCTCCGGTTGAGGCAGGTGGACTGAACGCGGCAATTGAGGCTCATGACCTTGCCCAGGGAGCGACCTGGTTGGGCCGCGTGACCCCCGAGATGGAGAAGGATCCTGATATTCTTCGGGAAAAAGAGAGATACCTCAGTTTCAAGGGCGATTATCAAGGTTCCGCCGAGGTGGCGCGGCGCGCAATCAAGGTGCTGCCTCACGACCGGGATGTGGTCGTGTATTTCGGCTACGATCTGCTGCATCTGGAGCAATGGGACGAGCTGCTGGCATTGACCACGGAAGACATCAATGTTTTTCCGAAAGAGCCTGACGTTCCGCTGCTGCAAGGGTATGTGCATAAACATCAGGGACTGAGCCAACTGGCGCTTCAGGACTTTACGGAGGCGCTTAACCGGGATCCCAACGTGGTGACGGCGTATGTAAACCGCGGCTATACGCTGAACGACCTTCACCAGCCCAAAGCAGCCGAGGTGGACTTTGAGGAAGCGCTGAAGCGGGAACCAGATAACGGTGAAGCTCATCTTGGGCTCGCCTATGCGGACCTGGCTCAGCATAAGTCGCACGAAGCGCTGCGGCAGACGGAACTGGCAGAAAAAGTTCTGGGCGATTCGAAGGATCTGCACCTGATTCGCGCCACGGCGTATGGATTTCAAGACATGCTGAACAAAGCTGCCGACGAGTACCGGGCTGCGTTGAAGTTCGCGCCCGACGATGGCACGATCCACCTGGGACTGGGCAACGTGATTTTTGCTGAACGGCGTTATCACCAGGCGATTGACGAACTGAACATTGCGGTGAAGGACGCCCCCGATCTTGCGGAAGGATATGCGTTGCTTGCCCGGGCCTACGCGAATCTGCAGGAGCGCGCTCAGGCGTTGCAAAATGTGCAGCTTGCAGAGCAGCATGCGTTGAATCCGCCGATTACTGCGCAAACGACGGCGCAAAAAGGATCGACCGCGACACTGAGCGCCATCTATGTCGCCACGGGCGAGGCGCTGAGCACTCTCGGTGATCACGCGGCAGCAATGGAGCGGTTTGTCAAAGCGCTCGATGTACCGAACAGCGATCGAGTTGGCGTTCGCATGGCGATCGCCCAACTGATGGCGGAGCAGGGCCATAATGAGGATGCGGAACGGCAGATTGCGCTGGCCCAGATGGAAGGCGAATCAGGAGAGACGGAGCCGCCAACGGGAGCTCAGTACATTGCAGCCGCGGACGTGTTCCGGACAATCCACGAATACCAACTGTCGCAGACGTATCTCGATCGCGCCAAAGCGGCGGGTGCGCCGGATGCGCAGGTGCGACTGGGGCGGGTCAACAATTATCTTGTGATCGGAGATACGGCGCGGGCGAAGGCCGAGCTTGCGGCCGTGGGTGCTGAAGCGGATGCGGCGCCCGACTATCAGTATCTCCTGGCCAAGGCCAATGTCGAACGCCAGGAACACCATGAGGACCAGGCGCTCACTTCATTCGCGCAGGCCTCAAGCGCATCGGGAGAAGACCAGACCGCCGTGCAAGGGCTGCTGTCGGCCGGAGCGGACGAAGGGCTGAGGCTCAACCGCATTGTGAGCGTTCTCGGCGATTTTTCAGTCGAACCCATCTTTGAAGACTCGACGGTGTATGTTCTGGACGCCAAGCTGGATGCGGCCTTCTCTGTGCCTCCCACCGATACTTCGCTGCTTCCCCCGCCGCGTTCGTCGCTCGAAATTCAGAATACCGACGCATTTCACCTTCACTTGAACCATGTTCCCACCGTCACAGGTTTTTTCCAGGTGCGCAACGCCAATGGAGTTATATCGGCGCCCGCCATCAATTCAATCGTCAAGCGCGATACGACAGATTACGCGTTTGATATAGGGTTGAATCCCACTGTCCATCTGGGACACAATTCGCTGACATTCAATGGTGGCATTCAGGAAATAATCCGCCGCGATTCCGAGTCTCCGGTAGCGCTGGACCAGAACCTGTTTCGCCTGTTTGCCTATATGTCGACGAGTTCCTTTTTCAACGCTATTTCCGTGAGCGGGTATGTGATCCGCGAAACCGGCCCGTTTACCTTAAGCAATCTGCATTCAACAACCCTGACAGAGGCCATTGACTTCAAGGTGGGGGCGCCATGGGGAAAGACCGCGCTGGTGACTGGATGGGGAGCGGGCGATCAGACGTTTTCGCCCGAGACATACGAGAACTACCTCACTGGCTCTTATGTGGGATTGCAAAGGAAGTTCGGCGAGAAGTTTAATGTTCGTGGGGTGGCAGAAGACCTTCGAGCCTGGCGAAGGGTGACAGGGAGGAATGCCATTGCACAGAACCTGCGCCCGGCGGGTACTGTGGATTTCACGCCCAATCATCAGTGGGATATCCAGCTCACAAGTGCGTACTCCAGCACCCGAAGCTTTCACGTGTACGACCAGGTCCAGAGTAGTTTTTCGGTTACGTATGCAAGGCCTTTCCGGCGCAAGTTCAAGGATGACTCCGGAGACGTTATCTTGCAGTATCCGATTCGATTTTCAGGAGGGTTTCAACAGGAGTCGTTCTTCAACTTTCCGACCGGACAAACTCAACTGTTCAAGCCCTATGTACGCATCAGCATATTTTGAAGGTGGAAGTCGATGAGAATCTGTTTAGTAGCCACTTTTCCCCCGAGTGGACGGCAGTTGAACGAATACGCGTTTCACGTGGCACGGGAACTGCAGCGCCATCGCGACGTTGAATTGGTCATCCTGGCCGACGAATTGACCGACTACGATTTCGCGACCGATGAGCACGGCAATTCGCTCAAGGCAGATCAGCAGTCGGAACTGCCGGGTTTCAACGTCATCCGCTGCTGGAAGTTTGGCAGCTTGGGAACCCCGGTGCGTCTGTTAAACACCATTCGCCAGTTGAAGCCCGATGTGGTCTGGTTCAACCTGGTGTTCTCGAGCTTTGCCACGCCTGAGAATCCTGTCGCGGCGTTTGCCGGTCTTTCAGCGCCCGCTTTGACGCGAGCAGCCGGCTATTTCACGCATATCACCCTGCACCACATCATCGAGCACGTGGATTTTGCCGCTGCCGGAGTGCGCCGCGAGAGGCTTTTTCGCCTGGGCACTAACCTGGCCACCAAGGCATTGCTCAAGGCGCACTCCGTTTCAGTACTCCTTCCCGGCTACCGGCACACCCTGGTGACAAAGTATTCGGCTCGAAACGTGCTCTTGGGCACGCACGGGACCTTCGCGTCTATTCCCACGCCTCCGGACTTCAGGAAGCGGGGCAATCCGGACCACCGGATTCTGGCCATCGGGCACTGGGGAACGTATAAGCGGCTGGAGACGGTGATGGAAGCCTTCCCAATGGTTCTGAAGAAGATTCCGAATGCCCGATTGATCGTTGCCGGAGCCAATCATCACACCAAGGCGGGGTACTGGGAGTCGATACGGGATGCGCAGCCTGCGCACCTGCCCATCGAGTTCCGGGGATACGTTCCAGAGGAGGCCATACCGGAGCTTTATCAGACTACTTCGGTGGTGGTGATGCCCTATGACTCGGCAACCGGGTCAAGCGGGCCTGCCCACCAGGCGTGCGAATTCGGAATCCCGATTGTGTGTGCCGACATTGAAGATCTGCGCGGCATGGCGGACGGCGAAGGCATGGCGGTTCGCTTCCACAGGAAAGGCGATGCGGCCGATCTGGCGGACCAGATCGTCGCTATCCTGGAGTCTCCGGAGCTTCAGCGGCAGATGGCGGAGCACAACTTTACCGCTGGGGTTGAGATGACCATGACCAGCGTGGTGAAGAACTATCTTCGCTGGTTCGAACTGCACAAGTGCAAGAGAGCGATACGCAGTGCAGGCGTTTTGCCTGGGGCCAGGCGCCTTTGGAGCCGCGCTATTCGATCGGCGGAGGCGGCGCCTGATTGGAGTTTGCAATCGACATTGCCAGAGCGGAGAAATGATGGGACGGATGATCGCCGCGGTATTGCATCCGCCGGGGGTTCGGCTCGCGCCGGAGCAGCCAGGGAGTCCGCAGGCAGGGCCGGGTCGAAGGCTCCAAAAGACCCCAAGGATGGCAACGGCAGGCCCGTTTCCGGGTCCAAACACTGAACAGTGGCTCCGGAAATGAGCGGAGCTGAGCGATTTGCGGCGGCCTGGACAGCAAACGCCACTCATCAGGGGAGTTAGCTCTGCTTTTGCGGAGTGGGCGGTTTTATCGCCGCTCCCGATTGCTGCCTGAATCCGGCGACCATGCTGGACATCCCTTGCAGTCTTTCATGCATCTCAAAAAGAGAAGCGATTGTTGCGCCTCTGGGTGGACGCAAGGGAATCGCCGGGACCTAGCGCAGAGCGACTGCGTCCCGTGTGTATATTTATTACTTGCAGTCAGTGGCGGAGCCTGATTTTCAGGTGTTTCCCCTTGATTGCGGCCGATAAAAGTCTGCGGAGCGTCCTGGAGTTGCCGGCTCCCCTTAAGCGAAATGAAGGAGATTCCCTTGAAACAGGTACGTTTTCGCCATTCTTTCACCCGGCTTCTATCCTATTTGGTTCCCAGCCTCATTGTTCCGCTGTTAATTGTCGGTTGTACCGCGAGCGCGCCGAAGACTCCGCCGACCGTTACGATTACCGCCAGCCCCACGACGATCAACTCCGGCGCATCCTCCACCTTGACGGTAACGGCGACAAATGCCACCTCGGTGAAGGTAACGGGAACGGGAACAAACGTTTCACTGGCCGCGACCGGCGGAACTACGAAAGTCAGCCCGACAGCGACCACAACGTATACAGCAACTGCGACTGGGGCAGGCGGGACGATCACTGCCGCCGCGACGGTGACGGTGAATGCGGTTCCCGTGACCGCTGTTACGATCACGGCGAGTCCGGCAACGATCTTCTCGGGCGATACATCCACGCTGACGGTGAAAGCTACGCTTACAACCGCGCCGGTGACGGTGACGGCGCCGGGCGGAATCAGTTATACCCTGTCCGACACGGGCGGAACCGTGCCAGTGAGCCCGACAGCCACGATCACCTACACCGCTACTGCTACCGGGACCGGATCGCCGGCCACCGCGACGGCTACCGTGACGGTGAACCCCTCCGCGACAGCCAAACAATCCGTCCAGCACGTGATCTTCATGATGCAGGAGAACCATTCTTTTGATAACTACTTTGGGATGTTGAATCCGTATCGCCAGGGAAAGACCTCGGCCAACAGCGAGATTTGGAATGTTGGCGATGACGGCCTCACCTACAACGTCGACGGCATCGACGCGA
>Ga0302324_100013796_pt1 | contig 16345 bp, 15 predicted proteins | sample Palsa_T0_1_FD_201949 | JGI IMG/M metagenome (GOLD analysis project Ga0302324, IMG submission 201949) | Peat permafrost microbial communities from Stordalen Mire near Abisko, Sweden - Palsa_T0_1 | ecosystem: Environmental > Terrestrial > Soil > Palsa > Peat permafrost | place: Sweden: Abisko...
CGAGTTGCTCCAGCGCGCCGCACCAGGACGCATGACCCCACCACGACGACCACGTCATCGTCCCCCTCCACGTCGGCTGCTCCCGCCACCGCTCCTTCCACCTCGACATCAACGAGCACACCGGTGGTCGGGGCGACGACCACGGTCCCCTTGACCGTCGGTGCCAGGCGATCACCCTCGTCTCCGGCTTTCAGAACGCCGACGGAAGCCGCTGGGGCCGCCCCGTCGACGCGGTACCCGGACCCGATGGCAGCTTGTATGTCAGCGACGACACCGCCGGAGCCATCTACCGCCTGCAACCCCCAACCAACTGAGCGGTACGGCCCCCGTCGATCCTGGATCACCGACTACGGTGCCGCACATGGCCTCCACACCGGCGATCATCGAAGTGGCAATAAACGGGGCGACCACCAAGGAACGCAACCCGAACGTGCCACGCACTCCCGACGAGATTGCGGCTGACGCTCTGGCCTGCATCGAGGCCGGTGCCGCCATCATCCACAACCACATTGACCTGACAGGGATCAGTGAGGCCGAGGCGGCTGAACGGTACCTCGAGGCGTGGAGGGTGGTTTTAGCCGAACGACCCGATGCCCTGTGGTACCCCACGGTGCACTTCGGTACGCCACTGAGCCTCGAACACCTCATCCCAATTGCAGCGAGTGGACTCTTGCGCCTCGGCTTGACCGACCCTGGGTCGGTCAACCTTGGAGGGCTCAACGACCAGGGTGTGCCCCTCGGCGGGTTGGTCTACGCCAACTCCTTTGCCGACATCGCCCGGGCGTTCGACATCTGCCGCGAACTGCAGCTCGGCCCCAGCCTGGCCATTTACGAGCCGGGCTTCCTGCGCACCACCTTGGCCTACTGGAGAGCCGGCCGCCTGCCCGAAGGTGCCATGGTGAAGCTGTATTTCTCCGCCGAGCGAGGCCCGCTTGGCGCCCCATTCGGGCTCCCTCCGACTGCGAAGGCCCTCGAGGCGTACCTCGAGATGCTCGAGGGATGCGATCTCCCGTGGGCTGTGTCGGCCCACGGCGGCGATGTCGTCGCCACCGAGGTTGCTCCCCTCGCACTCGAGCGCGGCGGCCATCTTCACATTGGCCTCGAATTCTACGGCGGTGACCGCAAACCGACCAACGTCGAACTGGTCGCCGAGGCGGTCGAGCTCTGCGAGAAGTCCGGGAGACCGGTCGCCACGCCCGAACAAGCGGCGGCGATCATGCGTCTCCCCCGCCGGCGCCCGTAACGCGTCAACCAGGTCGGCTTTGGGGCGGTCGATACACCCCCATCCCAGCCCGTGTCCGCTCTGCGCAATGACTCAGCCACGAGAGGCGCGCCGTGAGGCAGACTGATGTCGCCCGAGCATTCCAAGTCGACATCGGTGTCACTTGGACGATATCGCTTATGAGCGGCCAAAAGGGAAGCCGCCCGAACCATGAGTTTGTAGCTACAGGAAGAGCCCGTACCGCTGGGCGGGTGCGCTGCTGTGCGTTGTCGTACTGAGAGCGGCCACACGCACGGCTGCATGGGCAATCGAGAGGAGGGTGCGACATGAGAGCGTGGCGGGTTCAAGAATTCGGTGCACCGACCGACGTGCTTCGATGCGACGAAGTGGACGTACCTGAGCCGGGACCGGGCGAAGTCCAGATCGCAGTGGAGGCGATCACGATCAATTTCAACGACATCGACGGAATCCGCGGCCGTTACCGGACCGTGCGGGTCGAGCCGCCATACATCCCCGGGATGGAAGTTCTCGGCCGCGTGCGCGCGGCGGGCGATGGCGGTGGGGCGCTGATCGGAAAGCGCGTCTGCGCGATTCCCGCCGGTGCCTTCGGCGGTTACGCGGAAGTTGCGGTCGCGCCCGTCGCCATGACGTTCACGATGCCCGACGACATGGATACCGCAACCGCGGCGTCGGTTTATATGCCCTTCCATGTCGCCTCTCTCGCTCTCTACGAACGTGCCCAAATCTCGGCAAACGACACCGTGCTCGTGCACGCCGCTGCTGGGGGTGCCGGGTCCGCCGCCGTACAACTCGCTTGCGCACGCGGTGCCCGAGTGATTGCGACTGCAGGAGGCCCTGACAAGGTCAGGTTCGTCACCGAACTCGGCGCCGACGTCGCGATCGACTATCGCGATGATGACTTCGTCGCGCGAGTCCTCGAAGCCACCGATGGGCGAGGCGTCGACGTGGCTTTCGATAGCGTCGGTGGAACGACGACCATTGAAACGTTTCGGTGCATGGCATTTGGAGGCCGACATCTGCTCGTCGGCTTCGCGTCGGGAATCGAGGCCGAAGACGAAGGCATCGTGCCGCGACCAGTGTTGTTCGGCAACTTTTCGCTCGTGGGCGTCTGCCACGCGTACACCGAGAATTCACTCGAATTCAAACGTGCGACCGGATTGAACTTCCCGTCGCACGCCGATGGCGTGCGGATCCACGATGACCTATTGAAAATGATCGCGGCCGGAACGATTCGCCCGATTGCCGGTTCGACTTCCTCATTTTCGGCCCTACCGGAGATCGTCGGCGCGATGGAGTCTCGTGCGACGATGGGGCGCAACGTGGTGATCGTCGATTGACGATACCCAACGTGGACCGGCACTCGATCCACCTTCGCACAGGGTTTAGCCGTCAGATAGAGGCAGTCCGGCAGGATCGCGGCTGCTGCGACACGCAGGCCAGGATTTTAGCCGCCGGGTAATAGCCGTACTAACTAATGCGCGTGGGCGCCGAGTCAGAGAGGGAGTGCGATGGTCGAGCTTGAAGTGCACGGCGAGGTGCGATTAATCCGCATGAACGACGGCGAGAACCGCTTGAACCGGCACTTCCTGGACGCGTTCTCGTCGGCGCTGGACGCCGTGGAGGCGGTCGAAGGCCCCTGCGCCCTCGTGACCACGGGTGCGGGCAAGTTCTACTCCAACGGGCTCGACCTCGACTGGTTGGCGAGTGGCGAGGCGGATCCGGGCTTCGTTGAACAGGTACACGGGCTCCTTCGCCGGTTGCTCACCTTCGACCGCTACACCGTGGCCGCAGTCAGCGGGCACGCGTTCGCCGCTGGAGCGATGCTCGCCACCGCGCACGACTTCGTCCTCATGCGCCGTGGTCGTGGGTATTGGTGCCTGCCCGAGGTCGACCTTGGCCTACCGCTCACGCCTGAGATGTTCGACGTGCTCGCGGCTCACCTCCCCCGCGCCACTCTTGCGGACGCGGCGCTGACGGGCCGCCGGTACACCGCCGAAGATGCCGTCGTCGCCGGGATCGCCCGGGAGGCCGTTGACGAGGACGCCCTCCTCGACCGAGCCATCGAGATCGCAGCGGAGGCCGCTGGCAAAAGCCGTGAGGTAATCCGGGCGCACAAGGCGCTACTCGCCGGCAGCCAGCCGGCCTGACTGCGGAACCATCAGGACACGAGCCGGAGCCCGTCTTCCCGAGCCCCGACCCCTGCGCCCAGATCGCATCGACGACACCGGGCGCGTCATGGTCGCCTCCACCACATCGGCACGCGGCGAGACCTTCCGCCACTTCAACTTGGACACTTCCCGCAATCGTCGGCCAACCGGGCTCCGTCCGCCGTACTCCGTTCTCGTGCTGGGGTGTAGCCCCGGACGTCCGCCCTGACAGCCCCCGCCGTCCAGTGCGGCGGGAATAGATGGGCAAACAGATCGAGATGGGCAGATACAATCGTGTTATGACACAATCGTCTCACGTTCCCTCACCGGCGGCGGCCCTATTGCAGCTGGCCCGAATCAAGAGTGGCCTGAGCCAAGGACAGCTCAGCAAGCGAGCTGGGGTACCGGCGACGATGATCTCGGCATACGAACGGGACCGTCGGCAACCGACCATTCCTACACTGATGCGACTCTTGAAGGCCGCCGGATTCGATCTGAGCATTCATCTCGTCCCGAGTGATCCTCACGACGATGTGCTCACCGAGCTCGATTCGAGGCGTGATGCAAAAGAGCGCCAACAGAGAGATCGACAGATCGAAGCATGGCGAAACGCGGTACCCGCTGAGGTTGCGAGTGATCTCTCCCGATGACGCAAACCCTCAATGCCGCGGCAATCGTCGACGTCCTGAATCGCCACGGTGTGAGATTCATCGTAATCGGCGCGTTCGCGGCCATCGCCCAGCATGCTCCCATTCCGGCAACGAGAGACATCGACCTGACGCCGGACTCGTCGGCGGAGAACCTTGGCCATCTCTCGACGGCACTCAAAGAGCTAGGAGCACGCATTCGCACGGATGAGGTCATTGAGGGGCTCCCGTTCGAACATGATGGCCGATCACTTGGAGCATTGTCGGTTTGGAATCTCATTTGCCCTTTTGGTGAGTTCGACATCTCATTCATGCCGAGTGGGATCGCAGGCGGATACGAAGAGCTCGCCCGAAAAGCTCATACAATGAGAGTCGATAACGTCTTCGTCTTGGTCGCCGATCTCAGCGATGTCATTCGGTCGAAGGAAGCGGCTGGACGGCCCAAGGACATCCAGGTCCTTCCCATTCTTTATCGATTTGACCGCCAGCTTCGGGAGAATGGCCCGAAGAGCTGACGGACGAACGATGGCGCAAGCCTGGATCGCCAAACGGCGTTCGGGCCATGTGGAGCGCAAGACGGGACTCGAACCAGCGAACCTCACCTTGGCAATTAGGCCAGACGGTCCAGCCAGTCCGCCAGGGGCCACCCCGTACCGTGAAATCCTGCGCTCAAGCAGGCACGTATGTGGCACGAAGCGCCCTCGCCACCCTGAGATCAGAGTCGCTTTCGGTAACGCAGATCTCAGGTACTACGTGCTACGACCAAAGCGACTCGAGATCGGCACCGACTCTGCCGAAGCCATCTTCTACTCCGGAGCTCGAGGTCCATGAGGCGGGCTCGTGTCCGACATCTACTTCGTCAAACTTCGAGCGAACCTGAGCGGACAGGAATCGGGAAGGTTGTGCCCACCCATGGGAATCATCTCGACCACGGGGCCGGTGGTGATATCGCAACGGAAAGTAAACATGAAGCGCTTTGCGGGCGCGCGTCAAGGCCACGTAGAAGACGCGTCTCTCTTCTTCGAGACCTTCCGATGATCTCAATGCCATGTCTGATGGCACCATGCCGTCGGTAGCGTTGAGGACGTGTACAGCCTTCCATTCGAGGCCCTTGGCTGAGTGAATGGTGGAAATCGTCAGCCAGTCTTCGTCGATTGTGGGATTGCCGGCAAGATCAGACGTCGACCTCGGAGGCTCCAGGGCAAAATCTGCCGCGACGTCTGATAGCCGCGAAGTCTTTGCCGCCCCAGCGACGAGGGAATCCAAATCGAGTAAACGGACGCTCGAATCGGGATATGTCGCTTCAATCAACGGAGCGATAACGACACGAAGACGCTCCGCATGCGCGGCCAAGTCGCCATCGCTACGAGCCAGGGCCGCGACGAGACCCTCGGCTTGAGCGCGAGAGGAGGCTGGCAGTAACTCGGCTGCTCTGGGCCATCGATCGAGGACTTGTTCGTAATTGATTGGATCGGCGTCGGGATCGCTCAACCCAAGGGCCGCCAAGGCTCGACGAGCAATGGTCGGGCCGACTCCCTCGTGGAGTTGCAGGAGACGGAACCACGCCAGTGAGTCAGAGGCGTTGTCGGCCAGTCTGAATGCTGCCAGCAAATCTTTCACGTGGGCGGCCTCGACGAACCGCAAGCCCCCATACTTGACATACGGAATCCGTCGACGCCCGAGCTCAAGTTCGAGCAAATTTGAGTGGTGTGCGGCGCGCACCAGCACTGCTTGCTCTTTGAGGGCGATCCCTTCCTCTCTGTGCTCAAGTATCTGCTCGCAGACCGCTGAAACCTGAGCATCCTCGTCGGCACATCTGACGAGGCGGGGGCGCATTCCGGCTTGACCGTTCGCGGCGTGAAGCACAGCGGAGAACCCCTCTGGAGCTTCAGCAGCCACACTGTTTGCCAAGTCAAGAATTTGTTGGCCAGATCGGTAATTGGTGTTGAGAACCACAGTCCGCGCTCCTGGAAAGAGGAGTTCGAAATCCAGGATGTGGCGCGGTTCAGCAGCCCGGAACGAATAGACCGCTTGGGCATCGTCTCCGACGATTGTAATTCGTTCGTCGGTTCGACGCAGCGCCTTCAGAATATCTACTTGCAATCCGTTAACGTCCTGGTACTCATCAACCAATATGTGATCGAACGAACTAGCAAGCCGTGGGCCTAACCGATCATCAAGGGCGCTGGCCCTCCAGAGCAAGAGAAGGTCGTCGAAGTCAAGCATGCCTCCAGCCCGTTTGCAGGCGACGTAGCCGCGGCAAATCTCGATGATCTGCTCGACAACATCGTTTGCCCACGGCGCCACTGTCGCAGTTACCGTCGAGATAGACCTCCCAGTGTTTACAGCTCGAGAATAGAGGTCGAGGAGAAGCGCCTTGCGTGGGAACCGCTGGCCGCAGGATTGCGCGTAGCAGCCCTCTTCTCGAACGAGGTCAATGACGTCGGCAGCATCGGAAGGGTCAAGCACTGAGAATCCTTGGGGAATGCCGAGCGCTTGCGAGTATCTCCGCAGAGTTCGGTGCGCGATGGCGTGAAACGTCCCACCTATCACACGGCTGGTCATCGGATCAGAGCGGCCGTCCCTTTGTTGTGCGGCCAACATCACACCAGTCCGATCCAGCATCTGGCGCGCCGCCCTTCGCGTGAAGGTCAGCAGAAGAATGCGTTCCGCAGGAGTTCCCGTAGATAGCAACCACGCGACCCGAGCTGACAGAGCAGTCGTCTTGCCCGTTCCTGCGCCGGCAAGGACCCGAAGCGGCCCCCCTTCATGGCTGACAGCTGCTAGCTGGGCCTCGTTGAGCTGCTCCATCCAGGCGAACATATGTTCGATAGTAGCGGATCGAGGTCTCGGAGTCGGAGAGGACAGGTGTCACGGGCTGGCCGGTCCGCTGAGTCGGTCCCGGCGGCGTTTCGACGGGTCGGTAGGACCCTTTGTCCAGTCCGTCCATTCGTACAGCTGAATACGGGCAATTGGAATACGGGCAACCGATGGAAAGCGGATGGACAAGTCCGCCCTTTCAAGCCAACGAAATGATGGTTAGAGGAGTGACCACTGACGCTTCGGGGGATTCGACACCTCTCCGGACCTCTCGATTGACGGTGATCAGCTGACGTGGGTGAATAGGAAGATGAGGCCCAACCGTGACTGAACCGCTTCCGATGAGCTCGCTGGAGCTTCGCTCACTCGTGACCGAGCAAGGCACGCTCGAACTCTCGTTGGCCGACGTCCCCCTACCTCCCCTCAACTCGGGTGAGATTCTGGTGCGCGTCGAAGCTGCGCCGATCAACCCGTCTGACTTGGGCCTATTGCTCGCTGGTGCGGACTTGGACACTGCATCGGTCGAGGGCACATCCGAGCGCCCCGTCGTCACCGCGCCGCTCCCCGACGGGGCGCTTCGCGTTCTTTCCGGCCGCGTCGGTAAGTCGCTGCCCGCGGGCAACGAGGGAGCCGGCACCGTTGTTGCCGCTGGACCCTCCCCCGAGGCGCAGGCGCTCCTTGGGCGGACCGTGGCGGTTGCTGGAGGATCAATGTACGCACAGTTCCGAGTGGCGAGCGGGTCGTCATGCCTCGTCTTGCCGCCAGGCACATCGGCCGTGGAGGGGGCGTCTTCGTTTGTCAACCCGCTGACCGCGCTGGGCATGATCGAAACCATGCGACGAGAGGGGCACAGCGGACTCGTTCATACTGCGGCGGCATCCAATTTGGGCCAGATGCTCGTCAAACTCTGTCTCGAAGAGCACGTGCCGCTGGTCACCATCGTTCGCAAGCCTGAGCAGGTGGAGCTACTTCGCTCGATCGGCGCAGCCCACGTCTGCGACTCCAGCTTGCCCTCCTTCATGGAGGACCTCATCGACGCCATCGTGGCGACGTCGGCCACCATCGCCTTTGACGCTACGGGAGGTGGCAAGCTCGTCAGCCAAATCCTGACGGCGATGGAAGCTGCCGCCAATACTTCGGGTCGCGAGTATTCGCGATACGGATCAACTGTCCACAAGCAGGTGTATATCTACGGTGGTCTCGACCGCAGCCCCACCATCCTGACGAGGAACTTCGGCTTCGCGTGGGGCCTTGGGGGATGGCTGCTCACCCCGTTTCTTGGAACCCTCGACTCAGATACGTTCAGTGGGTTCCGCTTACGCGTCGCTGCCGGTTTGAAGACAACGTTCGCGAGTTCCTACACGAGTGAAGTGTCGCTTGTGGGAATGCTTGATCCGCTTATCGCCGGTCGCTACGCCAAGCAAGCGACCGGCGAGAAGTATCTTGTCGTGCCGAATCTGGATGAGCCGTAGGAACGAACGCACGCCGCCGGCATTCTCGAATCGTGCCTGAAGCGAAACGCCCCACTCCAAGCGCCGCACTACTCAATGTGGCTGCTTCGATCCTTCGCGGTGGGTGAACAGCGTGCGACGACAGGGCCGCGCCGTTCTCATTGCCGTCCTCACGTGGGGAGCGATCATCGTGGCCTTCGGGTTCGCACGAGTGCTCTGGGCGACCCTCATCCTGCTAGCCGCCGCCGGGTGGGCGGAGGTGATCTGCTGTACTGCGCAGCACGATCGTCCAAACCGCGGTCAGCGAACCTTTCGTAGCCGGATCTCCGGCGTGCAGATGGCAGTCGTCGAGGGAGGCCCGCGACTAGGCGACCTGGAGGCTGGGACCGTGGCGGCGGCGGTGTCGACGCAGTTCTCCATCGTGTCAGGGGGTGTCGCCTGCGCGATAGGTGCGCTAGCCGTGGCCCTACTCCTGCCGGGCTTTCGCCGGTACAGTCAACGTCCCGATGGATCCTGACCAACGAGGCCGACCACGTGGCGGGGCGCGACCGATGTCCAGAAGGACGTGAGGGCCTCCAAGGAGCGATGGGGAGGTGAACCGCGCCTGGGCATCCGGGAACGGCGCCGATGCGCGAGACTATGGACGAGAGCGTCGTGGACGGTGAGCCGGTGATCCTTCGCTTTGCCAACTGCGAGCTGGACGTAGCCCGGGTCACCCTTCGCCGCGACGGCCGAGAGGTGAAGCTCGAGCCGCAAGCGTTCGACGTGCTCTTCTACCTCGTCGAGCACCGGGGTGAGGTCGTCCGCAAGGAGCAGCTCCTCGATGACGTCTGGGGCGACCGTTTCGTGAGCGAGTCGGCCCTCACGACGCGCATCAAGTCGGTGCGCCAAGCCCTCGGGGATGACGGCAGCCGCCAGGCGATCATCCGGACCGTCCACGGCAGGGGCTACGAGTTCATCGCGACCGTGGAGACGCTCGAGCGGCCCGCTCTCGATCAGGGAGAGCCCGTGCCACCGCCAGACCCGACGCTCCCTGCTGCGATGCAAACACTCATCGGCCGCGAGTCGCTCCTGGACCGCCTCGCCGCAGCCCTACGGGACCACCGCCTCATCACGCTCGTCGGTCCGGGGGGGGTAGGCAAGACGTCGGTCGGCTTGGAACTGGCGCGCCGCGTGGCCGACCGCTACCCCGACGGGGTGAAGCTGGTCGAGCTCGTAGCCGTCGGCGACGAGGACGCCACACTCGAGGCCGTTGCGACGGCGATCGATGTGCACTTCCGGCGTGGCAGCTCCATTGGGGACGCAATCATCGAGACACTGCGGCTGCGATGCTCACTCGTCGTGCTCGATAACTGCGAGCACCTCGTCGAGCCGGTGGCGGCTCTCGCCGGCCGAATCGTCCGGGAGGCGCCGGCCGCCTCGATCGTGGCGACCTCCCGCGAGCCGCTCGGGCTCCCAGGTGAACAAGTGTGGTCGGTCGATCCGCTGTCGACAGGAAACGCCGGGACCGGGGCCCTCGCCGGGCGTGGCCTCGACAGCGCCCCGGCGGTGGCGCTCTTCGTTGAACGAGCCCGCGCATCCGATCCGGAATTCGAGCTCAACGAGCGGAATGCGAGCTCGGTCGTCGAGATCTGCCGGCGCCTCGATGGGATCCCGCTCGCGATCGAGCTCGCAGCGGCACGGGCCCGGACGATCGACCCCGCAGAGATCGCGGCGCGCCTCGATGAACGTTTCAGTCTGCTGAAGGCCTCCCGCCGCGGAGGCGACCCCCGCCACCGCACGATGGAGGACGCCATCAGCTGGTCCTACGACCTCCTCGCGCCCGAGGAGCAGGAGCTGTTCAGCGCCCTCGCCGTCTTCGCCGGGCCCTTCGACCTCGCGTCGGCAGAGGCGACCTGCCGCTCGGGCGACGCGCTCGACCTACTCACTCGCCTCGTCGAGCGCTCCATGGTGTCGGTTCGCCGCCCCACCGGTGGGGGCACCCGTTACGAGCTGCTCGAGACGCTTCGTGAGTACGGCCGGAGCCGCATGAGTTTCGACCGTCGCGCGGAGGTCTTCGGGTCGCATGCAGCACGTTTCGCTGCGCTGGCGCGCTTCGTCGAAGAGGAGATTCGCACGCCGGGCGAGCCAAAGGCGATCGAAGTAGCGGACGCGTCGTTCGCGGACCTACGCGCCGCGCAGCGCTTCGCCCTCGAGACTGGGGACCTCGACACGGCGATCGGGCTCATCGTGTCGTCTCGGGAGTTCGCCATGCGGGCCATGCGCTATGAACTCTTCGCCTGGGCCGATGCCGCATGTCGGGCGGAGAATGTGCTCGAGCACCCCCTCGCGCCGCTGCTTACGGGAGTCCGCGCCTATGGCGCCTGGGTCCGCGGCGAGTTCGAGCTCGCGGTCGCCCTGGCCCACGAGACTCGCGCCTTGGAGGACGGTCTCGGCGTCGAACCGAGCGGGCTGGCGGAGCGGGCACTCGGGAACACGCTGCTCCTGCTAGACGACGACGTCGGCGCACTGGACGCTTCGATCCGCCAGGTGGAGTTGGCGGAGGCGTCCGGCGTCGCGTCACGAATCGTGCACGCGTGCTACATGGGGGCGGTCGGGATGAGCGCCAACGACAATCTCGAAGGCGCGGCCAACTACATCGCCCGCGCCCGGGAGCTCGCCGCCGTGACTGGTAGCCCGACCGACCTCGCTTCGGTCGCGGTCGCCGAAGGCTTCGCCAGTCGCAGCGATGAGGGAGCGCTGGCGGCCTTCCTCAGGGCGGACGAACTGGCGCGGATGGCGGGGAACCGGTGGATGAGCGCGTTCGCGCTGACCGAGGCGTGCGGGTTCCTGGTCCACCTCGGCGATGTCGCGCGCGGTTGCGCTGGCTTAGCGGAGACCGTCGACCTTTGGTACCGCTCTGGCGAGTGGGCTCAGCAGTGGCACACGCTCTCGCGCTGTGTCATCGCGCTGCACCACATCGGCCAAGCGGAGCTGGCGGTCGAACTCATCGGAGCGATCGAAGCCCACTTCGTCTTCGGCATCACGCCGATTTCGGCAAGGTTGCGCGACCTGGCACTCGCCACGCGTGACGAACTCGAGAGTGGGCTCGGTGGGGCCCGCGCCGCCGAACTCGCGGCTATCGGGTCGTCACGCCCGGTCGATGCCGTGGTCCATCGGGTCCGGAACGCGCTGCTCGCCCGCCCCCTCGACGACTGAGCAGCTGGATCGGCGTTCGACTCTGGGGAGACCTGCGCCGTGGAGGTATGCAAGTAGGTGCGGAAGCAACTCGACGGCGTCGTCCCCCACTCCCGCGATCAGGTTCGAGCGTCGTCGCCGGAGGAATGGGAGCCCGAGAACATAGAGACCCGGGACCGGGGAGACGCCACCGTCGTGCGCGATTCGGCCACGGCGATCGAAGGCAGCCGGGTCCAGCCAAGGATACGAGGGACGGTACCCGGTTGCCCAGATCACCGTCGTGAACCGCTCGAGGTCGATCTCCGTGGGTACCGCACCGAGGCGGGTCGGCGCCGGCCGGTCGGGCCCGGGGACGTCGCCCGAGAGCCCGTGCTCGGTGACGAAGTCGTCGATGCGCTGGAGGAGGCGCGCCTGCTTCAGATCCGCATTCGCCGTCAGGCTGGCGAGACCGCCGGAGAATTGCGCCACCTCGTCGGACACCCGCATGAGCCGTCCGACGAGGTCTACCCCGGCGTCGGAGAGCTCGTTGAGGTCAAGCGGCATGCGGGCCGGCTTGCCGACTAGTTGCACCGAGGCGTGACGGCGCGCCCGCTCGATGTCTTCGACCTCGTCGTAGCGCTCATCAAGCTGGCCGACCGCCGCTAGCCAGCAGTAGATGTCGCGGCCCCGGTAGGTGCGCGGGAGCCGGACGTGTTCGCCGACCGCAAGGGTAACGCAACGTCCTGAGCGTCCGAGCTCGTCCGCGATCTGGACGCCCGAGGCCGACGCACCGACCACGAGCACGTCGCCCGGGGCGTCGAGTTGTGCGGGGTTCCGGTAACGCAGGGCGGTCACTTGGTTGATCCGGCGGGGCAATTCAGCGGCGACCGGGGGGACCCGCGCCTCGCTCGAGGCCCCCGCCGCGACGACGACGGCAGCGGCGCGGTAGCAGCCGTCGTCGGTCACGACCTCGAAGTCGCCGGCCGTCCGCCGCACCTGCAGCACCCTGACCCGCGTGCGGACCGGAGCGCCGGTGCGGCAGGCGTAGGCCTCGAGCCAGCCGGCGGTCTCCGCCGCCGTCTGGTAGCTGTCGCGATCTGGCCCCTCGTACTGGTACCCCGGCAGACGACACATCCAGTTCGGAGTGAGCAGCCTGAGCGAGTCCCAACGCTCGGTGCGCCACGATGATGCCACCTCGCCTCGTTCGAGCACGACGTGGTCGAGCCCCGCGAGGGCAAGGTGACGGCTCATCGCCAGACCGGCCTGCCCGGCGCCAACGACGACGACGGTCACACGCATCGCTCGCATCGTCGTGACAGCTCAGTGCTCGGGGATCCGGTCCGCAGCCCGCTCAGGCGAGGGAGACCTGGACGGTGGTCGGGTTGGTGATGATGTCGAAGACGGCCGAGCGCTTCTGGGACTGGGCGAGGATCGCCTCGAGGTCCGCCCGACTCGCGTCCGCGTCGATGTCGTACGTCACGGCAACATGGTCGAAGCCGTTGCGTACATCACCGTCGATGCCGAGGATGCCTTGTAGGTCCATTCCGGCTGTGATGGTCGCCTTTACGGAATGGAGCTGGACGCCACGGTTCGACGCCACCGTCGCGACACCGGCCGTGAGACACGATGCCAGCGCGGCGAGCGCGATCTCGGGCGGGGTGGGACCGTTGTCCTCGGAGGCGAAGACCTCTGGGTGGTCGGCGTCGATCGCGTAGGCCTGACGGTGTACGTGCTCCGCGCCGAGGCCGGAGAAGTCGGTGATCACGCTGCGGCTGTGGGTCCCTCTGACCCACTCGCAGCTCGCCCGCCACTGGAAGCTGGCGGCCTCGGGGTGGTTCGTGAGCGCCTCGCGGGCGCCAAGCAGCGCCTCGACGTTCACGCCGTTGTCAACGGTCGGGGTATCGGTGGTTGTCATCGTCACTCCTCCTTTGTGATTGCGGCGGGCGCTCGCCCGGCCACAGCGATCACCTTCCGCCGACGCGGCGTCGGAGTCTTGGAGCCGGGGTGGAGATCAGCTGACTGAGGGCAGTCGCGCCATCTTCAACCAATCTTCAGGACTTCTGACGCCCGCCTGGTGCACGATGCGGTCTATGGCGATACGAGCAGAACCCCAACGGACCGGCCAAGCAGCCGAGAGCAACGCCGGCGCTGAGCCCGGTGACGGGCACGATTGGCGGGTGGCCGGCGAAGCATGGGGCCACCGAGCAGCCGACTGGGCCTGCCTGTATGAGCACTATGCATTCGACGTGCTCGTCGCGATCTTCGGGCGGGTGGGTATCGGGCCCGGGACCAGCCTGCTCGATGTCGCCTGCGGTTCCGGCCTCGCCGTGCGCCTCGCGGCTGGAATGGGGGCGACCGTCTCCGGTGTCGATGCCTCGGCCGAGCTCCTCGCCGTGGCGACCGCCCGTACGCCTGGCGCCGATCTGCGGCTCGGCTCCATGTTCGAACTGCCGTGGCCGGATGCCTCGTTCGACGCCGCGATCTCGATCAACGGCATCTGGGGCGGATGCGAGGAGGCGCTCCACGAGGCGTACCGAGTCCTCAAGCCCGGCGCGCCGCTGGGCATCAGCTTCTGGGGCGAGGGGCCGCCGCTCGACATCCGCGGCATCTTCCGCCCGTTCGCCCGCCATTCACCCGAGGCGCACCACGGGTCGATGAAGCGGCTGAACGACATCGCCATACCGGGCGTCGCCGAGGCGATGCTCGAGGCAGCCGGCTTCTTCGTCACTGAGCGGGGCGCTCGGGTTTCGGTCGTCGAGTGGCCTGACGCGGATGTCGCCTGGCGGGCCGTCTCGAGCATCGGACCTTCGGTGCCGGCGCTCCGAGGTCCCGACGCCGACGTTGTTCGGCGCGAGATCATGGATGCCCTCGAGGCTGGCCGCGACGAGCGCGGCATCTACCGCCTGCGCAGCGACCACCAGTTCGTGATCGCCCATAAACGTTGACGGGGATCGGGCGGCGGTGCCCGACGCAATCACGGAGAAGGGCATCGAGTTATGGCCGGCGGTGCGTTGTCTCACCTGTTGGGGACAAGAGTTCTACGCGCCGGCAGGCCCACGCCGGCTGTTCCATCATGCCGCCTGCGGTACCGAGGTCGACGCCCGAGATGTCTGCCCCAAGTGCAACGTCGTGGTCAAGGTCAGCGATCTCGTATTTCGCCTGCGGGCCCGGCTTACCCAAGCCATCCGATCTCACTGATCCGGTCACTTCTGCACTGCAGGAGCCGCGCCGATTGCTGGACCCGCTCGACACGAAGAACGCTCGATCGGTACCGCACGGCTGAACGGTCCCCGGCCATGCACGGAGCGGACCTGCTCGGCGTGGGTCGCGCTGGGATTAGCTCGATCAGAGGAACGTTGCTGAGATCGGTTCGCAAGTAGTGCGTCCATCGCGCGCGCCCTGTCCGATTGTGGTGGTTCGGTAATGGGGGTTTCACCAAGCTTCCGGTCAAATCCATCTGTTTGACACCACCTCCAGATCGGCCTGCCGCTGTGGCTCCCGTCGCATCCTGAATCGCCCGCGCCGCTATGAGAGGCTGACGCATGGTTGTGATCCGTGATCTGGCGGCGGCGGTTGGTGCGTTCTTGATCGTCGCCGCAGCCTGGAGCGTTATCGGAACCGTTGTGGTCCCCCGGCGGATCCGCAGCCGAATCACCCGAACTGTTGCCGTCAGTCTCAATGCGGCCTTCCACTTCGTCGCCGACAGCTTCGATTCCTACGAGCCGCGCGATCGAATTCTGGCCGCCCAGGCGCCCATTCAACTCATCTTGCAGATCGTGGTCTGGCTCGCGGTCTTCGAACTCGGCTTCGCGCTGTTGCTCTGGCCGTTCATGAGCACCGCTGGGCTGGCCGGTGCTTTCGTGCTGGCCGGTTCGTCGCTGTGCACCCTGGGATATCTGGCTCCCCACAGTGGGGCTCCGACTGGATTGACCGACGTCGCAGCTCTCGCCGGCCTGGGCACGGTAGCCCTGCAGATCGGCTACCTCCCCACGATCTACGGCGCCTTCAACCGGCGCGAAGGGCTCGTGACGATGCTGGACTCTCGAGCCGGCGTGCCTTCGTGGGGTCCCGAACTGCTTGCACGAACCCACTACGGCCTGGGCTCAGGGGTCTCCGCCATGGGGCAGCTGCCGGCGTTGTTCGAAGACTGGGAGCGCTGGTCCGCCGACGTGTCCGAAAGCCACGCGACATATATTGCGCTCGTCAATTTCCGTTCTCAACGAGCGCTGTCCTCCTGGGTCACGGCGCAACTGGCCGTGCTCGACGCAGCCGCGCTCTATTTGTCACTCGTTCCTGATGCCCCGGGAGCGGTGTCCGCTCGCTTGTGTCTACGTGGCGGCTTTACCTGCCTGGCGACCATCGCCCGTGCCCGGGGATTCACCATCCCTGATGAGGCAGATCCAAACGAAGGCATATCCCTCACCTACGAGGATTTCGTCAACGCCATCGAACGATTGGCGAGCGTGGACTTTCCGCTCGAGCGGTCGAACGAGGACGCATGGCTCGACTTCGTGGGTTGGCGGGTCAACTACGAGGCGGCGGCATATGCCATCGCCTCGGCCATCGACGCTCCGCCCGCCATGTGGTCGGGACCACGTCGACACCCCATCCCTGCCATCGCGCCGATGCGGCCAGCAACCCGAAAAGCGGACGGAGCGTCGCTGAATCCCCAGGAATAGAAGAGCGACCCCTCCAAGCTCGCTCGCGACCGAAACCTGCAGCCCGAAAGTCCTCGACTCGGATCCCAGAAATTCGGCCTTCAGTCGTTGCTGGCCCCAGCCCGCACCTCGGCCGGACCGACCCCCCATCGAAGCATCGAACTTGTCGACGACTCGCAGAGCGCAGGGCGGAGGGCCTACTTGTAGGTGAAGTCATCAGCTG
>Ga0302324_100013798_pt1 | contig 16343 bp, 11 predicted proteins | sample Palsa_T0_1_FD_201949 | JGI IMG/M metagenome (GOLD analysis project Ga0302324, IMG submission 201949) | Peat permafrost microbial communities from Stordalen Mire near Abisko, Sweden - Palsa_T0_1 | ecosystem: Environmental > Terrestrial > Soil > Palsa > Peat permafrost | place: Sweden: Abisko...
AACGTCAGAGCGTGGCCGATGATAGGTTCTCGCATTTCAGTACTCCTCGTCGCTATCCGACATGTTACGCGATATGTTACGCGGCCTGATATATGCGACCCAACAAGCCTACATTAGGCCTGCGACGGGGCGGCTGCAAGCATTTTTCGCGGATGGGAAAACCCCCGCATGATTGGCCGCCTTTGATAGATCGTGGACGGTACGTCGGGGTTGCGTGGAATTGTTTGATCAAAGTCGTTTCGCCGGGGAATTGCGGGGATGCACGCGACTCGAGACAAAACTTAATCGCGGATGACACGGAGGACGCAGAGGAATTGCATGGATCCCTTCGGCTTCGCTCAGGGCAGGCTCTTCGTCGGGCAAAACACGCCCTCCTCAGGATGACAGGGCGGGTTTGGCGCGGATGGGGAGGGTTGAGTTGCGATCAGTTGGGCGCGGGAACGCCGCCGTATTTTTGCAGCCACTTCAATTCTTCTCTTACTTTTATCTTTCCGTGCCAGGGATTTTTGGCGAGGCTGTGGCCTTCGCCAGGGAAGATTAATAACTTATTCGGGATGCCTAACGAGAAGAGCGCGTGCTCTAACAGATAATCTTCGAGCACGGCGACTCTGATGTCGTCGGCGCCGGCGACCATATGCGTCGGCGTGCGGACTTTGTCTATTTGGAAAATTGCGGCTTCATCGTGATAGCGCTGGGGGACTTCCCAGGGGCGTCCGCCTAAGAAATAAGCATCGTCGGCGGTGGTGTCGTCGTTGCCCCAGTTGCCGATGTGTTCGACCGAGCCGGCGCCGGTGACGGCGGCTTTGAAGCGGGTGGTCTGGGTGATGAGCCAGTTGGTCATGTATCCGCCATAGCTGTAGCCGCCGATGGTGAGGTGGTCGGGGTCGGCGATGCCGTCTTTGACGAGCGCGTCGACGCCTTCGAGAATGTCTTTGCCGGGGCGCGAGACGATTTGGGGAACGATCTGCATGAGGAACTTGTCACCGTATCCGGTGGAACCGCGGTAGTTGGGCTGGAAGACGAGCCAGCCGTTGGTGGCGGCGAGGGCGGACCACTGGTACCAGTCGGCCTCGAAGTGGTTGCCGTCGGCGTCGGCGGGCCCGCCGTGGATGAAGGTGAGCATGGGCAAATGCTTCGCTTCAAATTTGCCGGGAGGGTAGATCAGCATGCCTTCGATAGTGGTGCCGTCGTCGGCTTTCCACTGGTAGGGCTTGCCTTGGGGCAGATCGCGTTCGGTGAAGAGTTTGTTGAATTGCGTGATGGGTCGCGCTTGAACCAGCGGGTCGCCGACGTAGTTGTCGGCCAGGTAGACTTCAGCAGGCTGCGTGAGCGACGAGTAGATGAATGCGACGCGTTCGGCATGCGGTGCGGTGGAGAGCTTTTCGTAGGTTCCACTTTGGCCGGTGATGGGGTGAAGCGAGTCGGCGGGATTAGCGGCGGCGTAGAAGTGAACTTCGGTACCGAGGCGCGCGGTGAGCACCACGCCGTTGCCTTGCGGGACTAGAGCGTAGCTTTGGACCTCGCCGGCGAAATCCTTGGCCCACTGCTCGACTTTGCCGGTTTCGGTGTCGACCCAGTAGAGATGCGGTTGCAGGTCGCGGTAGGGGCCGGAGACGTCGCCGATTTCGACGGTGAAGAAAATGTGGCGCTTGTCGTTGGCCCAGCGCGGGTGGGTTTCGACGGCGCTGTTGTGGGTGATGCGGATGGGGGTTTGCTTTTCGAGGGCGGCATTTTCTCTTGCGGCAGCATTTTCTTTTACGGTGACATTCTTTTCGCTGGCGGCAGCCGCGGGCAGGAGTGCCCGGGCCACACTTAGGACGTAGATTTCTACGTCGTCGCCTTTTTCCTGGCGCTGATTGATGGAGTTGGTGAGGAAGGCGAGTTTGGCGCCGTCGGGCGACGCGAGCAGACTTTCGACGCGCAGCGGGGTGGTGGCGATGACTGCGGCGCCGGGAGTTAAATCTTCGGTTTCTTTTTCGCCGCTGCCTTCTACTCTGGCGGGCGCGGCGGCGTGGCGGGCCAGGGCCGCGGCCAGGCCGAGCGAGAAGATGGCGTCACCGCGTTCGGCGGTGCGATATTGCACGACGTCTTTCCAGTCTTTCTTGTAGTCATCTTTTTGGGACTTGGTCCAGGGCTGGCGGGTGGCGAAGTAGATGGTTTGTGAATCGGCCGACCAGGAAAATGTGTGGACTTCTTCCTCGCCCTGAGTCAGGGGAATCGCTTCACCGCCGCTGGGGGAGATGAGATAGAGCTGGCTGGTGGAGTCGTCTTTGGAGTCGTCTTTGGAGCCGTCTTTCGAGTCGCCGTTGGAATCATCGGATTTTTCAGCGGAGGGTTTGCGCTCGGAAAGGAAAGCGATCCAGCGGCCGTCGGGCGACCATTTGGGGTCGGAGTCGTGGGCGGATTGGGTCAGCTGAATGAGGTTGACGACTCTGTCCTTAATGTTGTCACGATAGAGCCAGAGGTCGCTGCGGAAGATTTGCTGGTCCCAGTCGGCGCGTTCGGCGGCGATGACGACCGAGTTGCCGTCCGGGGAGAGCTCAAGCGCGGTGAAGTCGACGGAGTTGAAGAATTCGTCGAGGGTGAGTTTGGGTTTGCTTTGAGCTACCGCTGTGAGGGCGCAGGTTGCGAACAGCACAACGAAGAAAAGAGTTTTGGAGATTCGCATAGATTCCGGTGAGAAGAAGGGTTATACAACGGCGGATTCGTTCGAGGCAAGTTGTGCGTGGCGCAAGCGGCAAGTTGCATAGATCCCTTCGGCTTCGCTCAGGGCAGGCTCTTCGTCGGGCGAAGAACCCCTCTTCAGGATGACAAGGGGTTGGGAACGGGCTTGCTCGAAAGGCGCCAGAGGAGCCACAACAACGCAGTGAAGGCCGGGACGGAGAGCTGGAGGTGAGGCCAGCGGGAGAGCGGGCCGAACAGGGGCAGGACAAATGCGAGATACAGAACCACGCGAAGCGCGGAGGAAGACGGGTTGGTGAGCGTCCAGTCGGTGAGCAGCAGGAACACGGGCCCGAGGACCAGCAGGTCGTAGATGAAAAGATGCGGGTTGGCGAGCACTGCGGCGAGAGTCAGAGCGGAAAAACGCAGGGCCAGGGGTGCGGAAGATTTCCAGACGAGCGCTGCGATGATAACGATGACAATGGAACTCAGAACATAGAGAGCGAGCGCGGTTTGTGGCCAGGGAGTTAGCGGGCCGGAAATCAGCAGCGACCAGAAGGAGCGCAGGGAATGCATCTGGATAGGAGCGAGGCTCAGTTCGACGGCATCGAGCACGCGGGATAAGTGCCAGAGGGTGTTGAAGTAGGCGTGCATTACGGCGGGGCCAAAGTAAATTAGCGCGGCGGCCAACTCTGCGAGTGCGGTGACGAGCAATCCGACGAGCGGCTTCCATGCACGAGAGAGAAGCAGGACCAGCGGGATCGCTAGCAGAAACTGCGGCTTGAAGACGAGCAATCCGAGGGCGGCGCCGGCGAGCCAGGGGCGATTCGCGCGGAAAGCGAGAAATGCTACGGTGAAGCAGGCCAGTACCAGAGCGGACAACTGAGCGCGTACCACGAAATGAAACAGCGGCGGAAAGGCGAGCGTGCAGAGCACGACCATTTTCGGGTGCGAGCGCAGAGTGGGACAAGACTTCCAGATCGAATAGACGCACGCGAAAAACAGGAGCAGGCTGATGGCGACCCAGAGGCGGGCGGCCACGGGAAATGGAAAGCGCGCCAGCGGGAGAAAGAAGAGTGCGACCTGCGGTCCGTAGAGGTTGGGGAGGCGGACATTTGTTGGCTGGGCCTGGTTTGGATGGACCTGGGTCGGCTGGACTTTGTTCGGCTGGGATTGGGTTGACTGGAGAATCGATTGGATCGTCGCCGCGGTGAGTTGCGGGTCGTAGAGATCGTTAGCGCGGCCCTGCCTGACCAGTTGCGCAGAGACGTAGAGCGGCAGGAAGTCCTGGAATTTTATGTTGCCGGCGCGGTCCAAGAGGCCGGGTGTGGCGAAGTCGACGGCGCAGACCGCCCAGAGGCAAAGCGCGAGGACGATCGCCTGGGCGCGGATGCGCCGCGGGGTGAGGTAGGACGCAAAACGGGTCGCCACGGATTCGATCCATTCCGGCATCACTGCGCGGGCTCGGCGTTTTTGAGGGCGTCGTCGAGCGACTGGCTGGAGTGTTGAGCGCTTGAGGCGACAACGATGCGCCAGCCGTCATCGTAGGCGCGGAATCCGACGGTGGAGTTGTAGTGCAGGTCAGCGGAGTAGAGCGCGGCGCCGACTTCGTTCAGCGGAGCCCACTTCCAGGTGAAGTCAACGTCGGCCACGGCGCCCTGTTTGCTGATGCCGGTAACGGCGACTAATTCCCGGCGGGCGACGGGAATGGCGAGGGATAGCTTGTCGGTTTCTTCGGCGGGGATGAGGGATCGAATCGTGTCTACGCCGAGGGGAGTCAGCAGGACGTCCCAGCATGGAGGGGGCGTGAGGCCGGCGGAGCACGGGCCGGTGGTGGCGGAAATCCAGCCGTGATGCTGGAGCACGAGGTATTCGGGCGAGGCATAGTCTCTGTTGGAGATGTCTCCGGTCTGGAGCAGGAACCGCTGCGGGGTTTTGAAGGCGTCGGAGGCGGAGATTAAGTCGGTGGCGAGGCGGCGGGTGAGGAAGTCGCGGGGGGAGCAGGCGGCGAGGAGGAGCAGAGCGGTGAGCGCGACGATCCTTCTAAAACCCCCACTTCTCGCGCCAAAAACGCGCGAGAAATGGGGCACCCTGCGAGTGTTCATATCGTTCGCTGTGTTTGCCGGATTCAACGACTTGTGATTGTAAATAAACGCGGGGATTTTTGTGGGAGGAAAGGGCGGGACGTGAGTTGGCCTTCGAATCTTGCGGGCCAGCGGCCGGGGATTTCGGTTGCGCACTTCGGGCAGCGGCCTTCGGGAGTGAGGCGATAATTTTCGATGTGGTAGCCGTGGCGGCGGATTAATGTTTCGTGGCATTGCGGGCAACGGGAATCTTCCCAGGGGCCGACCATGCCGGGAAGGTTGCCGGCGTAGATGTAGCGCAGTCCGGCTACGCGGCCCATTTCGGCGGCGCGCAGGAGGTCTTCGACGTTGGTATCGCGCTGGTCTTCTGCTTGCATTTTGTAGTCGCCGCGGAAGGCGGTGACGTGCCAGGGAATGTCGGGCGAGATTCCGGCGAGGAAATCGGTGAGGCGGCGCAGTTCGTCGGGGGAATCGTTGAAGCCGGGGATGAGGAGGGTGACGATTTCGAGCCACAATCCCATGGCGTAAATGCGGCGGATGCTGTCGAGGATGGGGGCGATGCGTCCGCCGAGCTCGTGGTAGCGGCGATCGTCGAAACTCTTGAGGTCGACTTTGTAGAGATCGAGATGGGGGCGAATGTAGTCGAGAACCTGCGGCGTGGCGTTGCCGTTGGAAACAAAGCCGGTGAGTAAGCCGGCGGCTTTGGCTTCTTTGAAAACGGCGACCGCCCATTCGCTGGTGATGAGGGGCTCGTTGTAGGTGCTGACTAAGACTTTCGCGCCCTGGTCGAGAGCGTCGCGAACGAGCGTTTCTGGGGACGCCTCCAGCGGCGGCGAGACGGCGTTGGGATCGCGCAGGGCTTGCGAGGTGACCCAGTTCTGGCAGTAGCCGCAGTGCAGGTCGCAGCCCAGCATGCCGAAACTGTAGGCGAGCGCGCCGGGATGGGCGTGAAAGAAAGGTTTTTTTTCGATGGGATCGCATTGCGTTCCGGCGGTGTATCCCCAGGGAACGTAGAGCGTGCCGCCGCGGTTGTAGCGAACTTTGCAGACTCCGGGCTGGCCTTCGGGAATGGGACAGCAGTGGCCGCATGAAAAACAGCGGACGCGATGGTTCGGGAGTTTTTCGTAGAGGGACGGATCGGCCTCGCGGACTCGGGCGTCGAGGATGTTGCGGAGAGTGGGCACGGGAGGCTCTGGGAACATTCTAGCGCGCCGGACCTCGGACCTCGGACTTCAGACCAGAACCACCGACGGTCGAAGTCCGAGCTGGGAGGTCTGGGGTCCGAGGTCGGAGTTGAATCTGTCAGTGGCCGGCGGAGGGCTTCCAGGTGGGCATGTGCCGGTGGAGCCACTGGTCGGCTTGCTGCTCGATTCCGGCGGCCTGCTTGCGGGTCATGCCGGAGGCCAGGATGGCGGCGAGGTCTCTATTTTCTTTGTCGCCGCGAGCGCGGGCGAGCACGGTCCAGAAATAGGCTTGATTCACATCCTTGGAGACGCCGCGTCCACCCCAGTAGAGAAACGCGAGCTTGGATTGGGCGGCGAGGCTGCCATGATCGGCGGCGCGGAGGAACCAGCGGAAGGCCTCGCTCTCGTCGCGGGCGATTCCGTTTTTGTCGTCGCCTTGAAAATAGCGAAGGCCGATGGCATTCTCGGCGGCGGGGATATGGTTCTCGGCCATTTGCCGAAGTTGCTCGAAAGTTGCGGTCTCGACGGTGGGAATGAGCGGAGCAGCGGGCGAATCGGCCGCGGGCGCCGGAGAGGAAGCCAGCACCGTCTGCAGAGAAATATGGCGGCGCTCCGCGAGCCTGGTCTGGATCCAGGGAGCGAGATTGTAACCAAGAGCCATGAAGGTGGTCGCGAAGGCGACGATCAAAATGATCAGGTGCGAACGCGGCAGGCTGATGCCGCCGGAGGATTTCTCGTCGGCACCTTCCACTTTCTTTTCTTCCTCGGGCGCGGAAGCAAAGAGCACGCTGCCGGGGGTGGGCGCAAATCTTGTGTCGGTTGCGGGGGCGGCCGGCGGTGGGAGATCCTCGGCGCGGGCGGCGCGGTTCGCGGCGGCTAACACGGCCTGTGCCAACACGGTTTGCACCAGGCGCTGCAGCACCGCTCCGTCGGTTTCGGAGAAAGCGTCGGGCTCGCTGGAGAAGGCCTCGAGAACTCCGATGGACTTTCCGCCGGCGCGGACCGGAGCAGCGAGGATGGAGCGAATGCCGAGGGCGCGGCAACTCTCGCGATCGACGCGAAGGTCGAGTTCGGTATCGTCGCAGCGCAGCAACGTGCCGGTCTGCACGCACAGGCCGGAAAAACCAGAGCCCACCTGCAGGCGCGCGCCTAGGGGCGGAGCGTCGGGGCCGGAACTGGCGCGGCAGATCATGAACTCGGGATCGGAGTCGGCGAGGGCGAGGGCGGCTCCGGAAGCGCGCACCAGGGTTTGAGCGCGTCCGGCGATCAATTGCAGAACCGCGGCAAGATCGGGGCCGAGGGCCTCGGCCTGGCGCTGGACGGCGCTGACGGCGGCAAGAGTATCGGTGTAGTCAGGACGGGGAGAGACATCCGAACGGGAACCGGCAAAAGCAGCGGCTTCTGGGTCGCGTTTGGCTACGCTGACGGCTTCGGCGTGGGATTGGTCACCGGCTTGAACGTTGGCTTCACGGCGAGCTTCGATGTTGGCTTCGCCATTCGCTTCACCGGTGGATACTCTGGCCATCACGTTCACGAAGAGCCACTCGCGCAGGCGGGCCACGGATTCGGAGGAGAGCTCGGAAAAATGCAGGCCGGCGCGGCCGGAATCATTCGACCAGACTACGCGGGCTGTGGTGTAGAAGGGCTGCGCACTTTCGGCGAGATCGAGGCAGAGGTTCAGGCGTTTATCGACGGCGAGGGGCGAATGGCACTGAATCGCAGCTCCGTTTTCGCTGATGTCGACAATCTCGTGCAGATCGAGCATGGCGCCGGGGGAGTCGGCGGTGAAGGTGGCATACGCGGGCATCTGGATCTTGTGCCGCACACGGCGGCGACGGTTGGAGGAAGCAGGATGCGGTGGGGAGTTCATGACAGCCATGAGAGCAGGCCCGACTTCTGGTTGCTCCATATTAGCGCGGTATTAGCGCGCGATGGTGGAAAAGAAAGCTTACGAAGAAAATCAGAAGTACGACAGGGTCCGGGGGGCGGCGTTTGTGACCCAGGGTCTGGCTGTCCGCTCGATCTGGGATGATCCAAGCCTGGACCAAGCCTAGGGCAGCCGCGAGGGAACGAGGCCGAGGATGAAGCTGGTGCGCTCGGCTGCCTGGCTGGACGCGGGTTGAGCCTCAGCAAGGCCTGGGCCTGCGAAGCTGCGGTAGCTGGTGGTTTGCCCGGCGGCCGGCACTTGGACGAACTCCACGGACTGCGGAGTATCGGGGATGCGCGCGCCGAACCAATGTGGGTCGTCGCGTTGCGCCCAGATTACGAGTGCGAGCACGGAACCGGCGGGATATTGTGGGGCAGAGTTCGGGGAGGATCCGGCTGGGCCGCGTGCCTGCACGGCCCGCATGGCTGCGTCGTTGCCGCAGAGAGTCGCGGCGGTATGAGTCTTGGGATCGACGAACATGGTGATCGCGTTCCACGCAAGCGGCTGATAGGGCAGGCTTGCCGGGAGCGCGGCGGCGCGGTTGTTCACGACCTCTTCACCGACGACGTTGGCCGCTGTGATGGGCAGCGTGTAGACGTAGTCATTGCCCGCCACCGGCTTGTGGCAGCCGGTGCATTCATTCACGAAGCGTGCATCGGTGCCGTAAGGTTTTAGATCCAGTCCACGCCAGCGGCCCCAGCCCCAGCCCTCAGTGTCTTTGTAGAGCGCGGCGTTTTTCAGCATCAGCTCGACCTGCACGAATTTGCCGGAGTGCAGCAGGCCATCGGCACCGGGCTCCTGCTGCCAGGCGATCTTGGCGAACTCTGCGCCGTCCGGCCAGGGCCTGATATTGCCCGACTGGGCCGCCTTGACGGCTATGTCGTTGCCGAGGACGAAGCGGAAGGTGTGGTTGTCGCCGCGGTCAGTGGTGCTGATCGGCTTCCAGGTTTCGAAGGTGGGGTCGAAGGGGAATCTGTTGAACTCGGGAGGAACCGTCGAAAGGGAGACAGGCAAGGAAACGGGCGCGGGAGTGGCTGCTGGCGCGGCTGCGGGCTGGTTGGGCGCGGGAGTCCACGGCGCCAGGTAGGTCTTCAGAGTGGCCAGGTCTTCGGGATTCACTTTCGCGTCTGGATGCAGCTTGAGGAAGCTGGGAAGCGGCATGGCGCCGAGCTGGATCATGTTCACGGCTTCGAATAGCGCCGCTTTCTGCGCGGCGGCGGGCCTGGAGCCGAGTGTGGAGAAGTTGAGGTGTTCGCGCGCGGTCAGAATGTCGTGGCGCACGAGCCAGTAGCCGGGCACGATCTGGTCGAACCAGGAGAGGCGACGCTGGTCGGAGTGGCAGCTGTAGCAGTCCTTTTCGAGGATGCGCTTGATCTCCGGTGGCGCTTGCAGCTCGGCGGTCGCAGGCTTGGTGGGGATGCCGGGGCGGACTAACTGTAGCGCCGCAAAGACGACTGCGCCTGCAACTATCAGCTTACCGAGAGTTCTCATGGGCTCTTCGTTCCAGAACTTATCTTATGAAGGTTCGAGGTGGGGCGCAATGCCGACCTCGGGGGCTGAAGCCCACAGCCATCTTTGCGGAGCTGATCGCCGCGCTGAAAGCGCTGCGCCACCCAAAGGCAAACCGCAGGGGCTGAAGCCCACAATTTTTTGAACTCTTAGCGGCACGGCTGAAGCCGTGCCCTTCCCAAATCGGAAAACAGACTAGCCAGCGGGGCGCAGGCGTTGGGCCTGGTGGAGGGTGGAGATGCGGGAGATGGCGGCGACCATCAGGCTGGAAAGCAGCTGCATGGTGGCGACGTCGTTCTGGTCGAAGGCACCGGGTGACGAGGAGAGCACTTCGAAAACGCCGAGGGTGCGGCGGTAGTGGCGCAGGGGTGAAACCAGGATGGAGCGGACGCCGAGGCGGCGGCAGCTGGCGAGGTCGACGCGCGGATTGCGTTCGGCGTCGTGACAGAGCATGATTTCGCCGGAGCGGACGGCTTCGGCGGAGATGCCGGCATCGGTTTGCAGGCGGACGCCGAGATCGGGCGCGGTGCGGCCGGCGCGGGCGCGGCAGACAATTTCGTCGCCGGCGCGGAGGGCGATGGCGGCTCCGGTGGCTCCGGTGAGTTGCTGGGCACGTTCGGTAATGGCGCTGATGGCGGGTTCGAGATCGAGTTCGGCGGGATGAATCTCAATTTCTTCGCCCGGGGAAACGGCGCGGAAGCCGGAGACGGGGTGCGCGGCGTTGGCGACGCGGAGCTGGCTGCGTTGAGCGAGGGAGGGCATGTGGAAGTGGTCGCCATTATGACGATCGGCGGCGCTGACTACGTCAGGGTTGGGCACGGTACGCAGCAGGTCGCGGACGAGATTGTTCAGCTCAGTGTCGGTGATGAGGTGCGCGGTCTGCTGGTGGCGCAGCGAGCCGCCGAGTACACGCGAAAGGCCGAGCAGAGCGTGGCTGCCGCAGGCCAGGCAATAGGGCCGGCTGTTGGTGCTGATCAGCTCACACTGCACGCAGAATGTGGCGGACTGCAAAGGGACGAAGTGGACGTCCTTGAAGGTTGTGCCATACACGGTCTTGCCAAACATGATTGCTGATTCCTCGCTTGTGACTTCCTGGCATTATTTTCTGGCATTGATCGGGTGCAGTTGAAGGTAAACAGATAGCGAAGGATGAGAAAGTGACGGCAGTGGTTCGGGGGTGTGGAAAAGCGGGGCGGAAGACGGTATTAGTTCGGATTGAAGATCATCCACCACGAAGGACACGAAGTCACACGAAGGAAATCCAGCCCAGCGCGTGCATGTGCAGGATCCTGCAACATGTACGTTCTTGTGTATCTCTCTCAGGCGAAAAGCCTTGCGGAGGTGCGGGCGGGGCGGCGGAAATTTCTTGTAGATGTATTGATTTCAGGGTGAGGGTGAGCTATGCTAGAGTAACGTTCGCGGTTCAGCCGCGGTACGATTTACTGGGGGACACTATGCAATGGACAGCACCGGCTTTTGAAGAAGTTTGCCTGAACTGCGAAATCAACTCCTACGCCAGCGCGAAACTGTAGTAGAAACGCTCTCCCCTGAAAGCTCTTCCAACGGCCTTGGCCCGCACGATGACGAGTGCGAGGTTCGGGGCTGTGCTTGTTTTTGCAGTTTGTCCCAAGACCCTTCCCGCAGTAAGCACGTGCGCCAACTCCTCTTTCGCCCCTTCGGGGCTTGATCTTCCATATGCTCTTCTACCCACGGCTTGCGCCCCTTCGGCAGGCTCAGGGCAGGCTGTGGGCTTTATTCTTGCGCCGCTTCGCGGCTGTCGCGATATTTTTCGGGAAAACCGGTCGGGATGACGCTGACCAGGGGCGAACCCACTCTGAACTGAGACTGCACCACTAACATTCCCGTAAAAACGACTGACGTGCGGGCGCGATACAGAGTCGCGATCAGCCGGCCTGCGCGGCGATTAGAGAGGGGTCCTGCTTGGGCAGGGCGATGACTTGCGTGGAGTGGGCGAGGGTGCGGTCGAGGGCATCGGCGAGCGCGGTGGGAAAGGCCGCGGTCAGTAGGTTGATGTCGACTTGAAGATCGCGCGAAGAGTAGAGGCGGTGCACGGTGAGAGTTCCGCGGCTGCGATTGGCGGAGCTCATCAGGCTGAGAGCGACGGTCCACACGGCTGAGGAGTCGGGCACTTTCGGAGTTTCGGCTTTTGGCGTTCCTGCCTTGGGCGTTCCTGCTCTAGACCAGCGGAATGAGTTTCCGGCGCGGCGCGAGGATGGATCGGCGATATCGAAGGGGACCATTTCTCTGGCGAGCAGTTCTCCGGCGAGCAGTTCTCCGGGGAGCAGTTCGAGTTTCAGTTCGAAGCTGTCGAAGTCGTTGTTGCTGAAGGCGGCGGTAAGGATGCGGCGAACCTGATCGTAATCGCGGGCGACTTTGAGTTCTTCGGTGGCGCGGCGGATGGCGAGATTGTTGACGAAGATCTGGGGCTGATCGAGGGTGCGGTGAGCGACGCGGGCCAGCTCGCCGAATTCCAGGTAGCCGAGATGCTGCACGCCGATCCAGATGCCGATGCCCAGGACGGCGAGCACCAGGCCGAGAGAACTGCCGGTCGGCCAGAGCAGAAACAGGCTGAGCATGGCGAAGACGGCAGAGACGCCATAGAGCAGAATGACGACCTGGCGATGCGTCATGCCGTGCTGCAGAAGCTTGTGATGAATGTGTTCGGCGTCGGCGGTGAAGACGGGACGTCCGCTGATGAGGCGGCGGACGATGGAGAGAGCTGTCTCGAGGATGGGCAGGCCGAAAGAAACTACGGGGATGGCGACGGCGACGATGGTGGGAGCTTTCTGGGCTCCCTTGATGGCGAGGGCACTTAAGACAAAGCCGATGAAGAGACTGCCGGAGTCGCCCAGAAAAATAGTCGCGGGATTGAAGTTGAAGCGCAAGAAGCCGAGAATGGCGCCGGCAAGGGCGATGGTCATGACGGTGACCAGGGAAGGCCCGTCGAGCAGAGCCACCACGAAGGCGACGAGGGTAGAGAACAGGGCCGATCCGGCGGCAAGACCGTCGAGGCCGTCAATCAGATTGAACGCGTTGGTGATGGCCAGAACCCAGAGGACGGTGAAGGCCCATCCCACGATCCAGGGCAGACGGATATCGCCGAAGAGGACGGGGATGTTGACGATGCGCAGGCCGCCCAGGAACAGCATGGTGGCGGCAATGCCTTGCACCCCGAACTTTACGTAGGGACCGACGCCGCGAATGTCGTCGTAGACGCCCAGCAGAAAGATGAGGGTCGCGGGCAGTAGGATGGTCAGCAACGTTCTGGGCGAAAAGGCCGAGTGCAGGCGGGGACTGTAGAGGGCCCAGAGGGCGGCCAATCCTATGCAAACGGTGAACGAAAGATAGATGGCGACGCCGCCCAGCCGGGGCAGCGGGCTGGAGTGCTGATGGCGCTCCTGGGTGGGCACCGCGACCAGGCCATGCGCCGTGGCAAAATCACGGACATAGCGGGTCAGCACGAAAGCTGACAACAGCGCTAAAACAAAGGTTCCGAGGAATATCCCCGTCAACTATGCCACCTTCGGCGAGCGGGCGTGGAGACGAGGCACGCCGGGCCCGACAGTGTTAAGAATACTCATCTGCAAGAAAGTATTGCAGGAGCGAGTGAGAGTTGATAGTTAGTGAACAGATTCCCTTTGGTGCCTTTGAATGTAGCAGCCCGAGAACGGGACTTTCAATCTCCCGGCGGGAAAAACCTGTGGAAAACTGACCCGGATGGGGGCGGATGGTCGGCGCGGAACCTCGACTGCTGTGCTAAACTTCAGTTCAAATTCTGTCTTCTTACTTCAGGGGTCTTGCGATGGAGTCGGGCACCTCGAGCTTCACCGGGCGCGGCCGTGTGTTCTTTCTTCCACTCATTACAATCTTCACAGCACTGTTTGCGGTTTCCGGGAGCCTGGCGCAGCAGCCCGCGGGCGGCGGCCAGGCCTCGCAGAACGCGCCAGCACAGCTGCCTGCGGCGGAGCTCGCCGGGCAAACGCCGGCCCAGGCGGCGGTAAGTGCTTCAGGCTCGGCCACCGGCGCATCTGCGAAGAATTCCGATGCGGCTAAAGACTTGCCCGACGCCTCGACTCTGGTCCGGCTGGGACCGGGTGATCTGCTGGAATTGAACGTGTACAACGTTCCCGAACTGACGAGCAAGGTGCGGGTGAGCAACGGCGGGGACGTTTACTTGCCGCTGATTGATTACGTCCACGTGGACGGGCTGACCCAGGAAGAAGCGCAGACGCTGGTCGAGAAACGGCTGGAGGACGGCGGGTTCGTGCGCAGCCCCCATGTCACCATTTTCGTGGACGAGGCGGCGTCGCAGGGTGTGACGATTATCGGGGAAGTTACGAAGGCGGGCATCTATCCGGATGTGGCGGACCATAAGCTTTACGAAGTGATCGCGGAGGCGGGTGGGTTCACGGCGACGGCCTCGCGAAAGATCGCGATCATCCGGCGGAGCCTGCCGGAACCGATACGGCTTGATCTGCCGCGCAATCTGGCGGACGACGTGAGCGGGAATATTGAGATTCTGCCGGGGGATACGATTTCGGTGCCGCGAGCTCCGATCATCTACGTGGTTGGGGATGTGGGGCGGCCGACCGGGTTGCTGGTGGACAACGGCACGCTCACGGTACTGCAGGCGCTGGCGCTGGCCGGGGGCACGAACCGGACGGCGAAAATGAACGCGGCGCGAATTATCCGCAAGACGCCGGCAGGGATGACGGAGACCACGCTGCAGCTCAAGAAGATGTTAGAGGCCAAGACGCCGGACGTGACGCTGCAGGCAGACGACATTCTGTTCATTCCGGTGAGCGGAGGCCGGGTGGCGGCGGGCAGGACTTTCGAAGCAGTCATGTCGATGACCACGGCGCTGGGGATTTACGCGGTCGTGCACTGAGCCAGCAGCTGCTCAAGTACATCTATGTATTTCTCGGCCGTCCGCCCGCGCGAGAAATTCCGCAGAATATGTTCCCTTCCTTTTTGTCCCAATGTGGCGGCGAGTTCGCGGTCGGCGGATAGCTGTTGGATGGCGCTGACCAGCGCTGCAGCATTTTCGGGTTCGATGACGAGTCCGGCTGCTGCTGCTTCGACAATCTGCCGGGCTTGACCGTCCACGCCAAGAATCACGGGGCGGGCGCAGGACATGAACTCCAGCATCTTGGTGGGAATCACGGTTTTGAAGACCTCGGTCTTCTTCAGAAGAACCAGGCAGGCGTCGGAAGCGGAAATGAAGGCAGGGATTTTTTCGCGAGGCTGCTGGTCGAGGAAAAGAATATTGGCCAATCCGCGGGATTGGGCCAGCGCCTTGATTCGTTCTTTCTCGGCGCCTTCGCCCACCAGCAAAAAATGTGCGTTGGAATTCTGGCGCTGGAGTTGAGCGGCGGCGTCGAGCAGTGTCTCGAGGCCGTGGGCCATGCCCATGGTGCCGATATAACAGACCAGGAACTTGTCGTTCAAGTTGCCTCGCAAGTTGCCTCGCAGGTTGCCTGGCGCGCCGAGTTCGCGGCGCAAGGCTTCATTGGCGGCCGCCGGAGCGGGGGCGAAGAGGGCGGTCTCGACTCCGTTTTCGACGACGGAAATCTTTTCCGCGGGAACGCGCCAGTGCCGCATGAGATGAGTCTTGAACGCGGGGGTGACCACGACGATGTGGTCGGCGCGCTGGTAGAGGAATTTCGCGATGGCGGCCAGCGCATGGTGCAGCAGAGAGTTTTCGTCGCCGACTCCGACGGCGGTTAAGGATTCTGGCCAGAGGTCGCGGACTTCGAAGACGAAGGGAATCTGGCGCGCGAAGGCGAGCCACCAGCCTGAGAGTCCGACCAGGAGTTGCGGTGACGAAGCGATGATGACGTCGGGGCGTGGGATGAACAAGCCTCGCAGCGCGGCGGAGAGGCAGAAAGAAGCGTAGTTGCGCATGCGCTCATGGGCTTTGCGGTTGGGCAGGGGCCAGAGCCAGGTGCGGAAGACATCGACATGGCCCGGCACTTTGCCTGATACACGGCCCTGGGTTTCTTGCGCTGCGGAAGTGGCGAAAACTTGCTCGTGGTAAATCAGGCGGCGCAGACGGGCACGCCATTCGGGGCGAACGACTCCGGTGGGATGGTTGGGGAAACCGGTCAGTACGGAGACTTCGTGGCCGGACTGCGCCCAGTGCTGGGCGAGTTCGGAGGCGCGGGCGGCGGGCGCGCCCATCTCCGGGGGGAAATATTGTGAAATGTAAAGAATTTTCACGCGAGCCGGGTTTATCGATGCTCAGCTGTCGAACCTCTGGCTGTCGAATAAAGAGGCTATCGCATAAGTGGGCACAAGGGATAGACGAGGTGACGACAGGCGGCGTTACCGGTGGCGCGCAGGCCGCATCCAAGTGCGGAGGGGTCGGGCGAGCGGCGCGCGGGACTGCTGTTTCGCGGATGAGGGCGTAGGGAGCGGGTTACCTTTGGTGATCTGGATAAGAAACAGTGGAGGGGATAGAGTGAGGGTGCGAATGTCGCTCTCACTCAAGTCCGGACTGATCGTAGTTGCACTGGTCGCGCTGGGCTGCGCATCATTTTGCGTGGGACAAAGCGCGGGACAGAGCGCGGAACAGATCCCGGAACCAGCGGTTGCCCAGCCAGCCTCGGGAAGCGTCAGCGGGACTGTGGTGGATCAGAGCGGGGCGGTGGTGGCGGGAGCGCGGGTGAGGCTTACGGGGCAAGATCAGTCGGCCAGCCAAGAGGCGGTGTCGGGGAAGGATGGGCAGTTCTCTTTTGCCAACGTCGCTCCGGGACCTTTTCAGCTGATGGTTACGTCCGCGGGGTTCGCGGCACAGACCTCTTCTGGAATTCTGCATGCGGGTGAGAACTACGTTGTGAACGGGCCCACGCTGGCCGTGGCCACCGCGGAGACGGACGTGGAGGTTGGAATCCCGCAGGTGGAAGTGGCCGAGGAACAGATGAAGGTGGAAGAGAAGCAGCGGGTGTTGGGCGTAGT
>Ga0302324_100013800_pt1 | contig 16342 bp, 18 predicted proteins | sample Palsa_T0_1_FD_201949 | JGI IMG/M metagenome (GOLD analysis project Ga0302324, IMG submission 201949) | Peat permafrost microbial communities from Stordalen Mire near Abisko, Sweden - Palsa_T0_1 | ecosystem: Environmental > Terrestrial > Soil > Palsa > Peat permafrost | place: Sweden: Abisko...
TGTCGAAGAAGGTGTTCGAGGGTGGTCTATGAGCCATCATGGTTTTGCCACCCGGGCCATCCACGACGGTCAGCCTGCCGATCCGCTGACCGGTGCGGTCAACGTGCCTATTTATGCTTCGTCCACCTATGCCCAGGAAGAAATAGGTAAGCATCGCGGATACGAATATTCCCGGGTTTCGAACCCGACACGCACCGCGCTCGAAGAAAATCTGGCTTCGCTCGAAGGGGGCGCTTCGGCCCACGTATTTTCCAGTGGCATGGCGGCGATCGCGGCCCTCGTCACTATGCTCAAGACTGGCGACCACGTCATCTGCGGATCGAATGTATACGGTGGAACGCCACGCCTTTTTGACCAGATCATCGCCCATTACGGCATTGTCTTCACCTACGTCGATACCACGGATGTCGAGCAGGTGCGGCAAGCGATCAAGCCTGCCACCCGGCTTATCCACATTGAAACCCCGACCAACCCGTTGATGCAGATTACCGACATTCGGGCCATTGCCGATATCTGTCATGAGCGTAGAGCGGCTGGTCAGGCGATCGACCTGAGCGTCGACAACACTTTCATGTCGCCGTATTTTCAGCGTCCGATCGAATTTGGCGCGGATATCGTGATGCACTCCACCACCAAATTCCTTAATGGTCACAGTGACGGTCTCGGGGGAGTTTTGGTGGCGACGACTCCTGAGCAAAAGGAGTCTTTTGAGTTTGTGCAAAAGTGCACCGGAGGCATTCTCTCTCCGTTCGAGTGCTTTCTGGTTTTGCGCGGGGTCAAGACCTTGGCGGTTCGTATGAAGCAGCACGAAGTGAATGGCTATGCGCTCGCCAACTACCTGGCGAGCCACCCTAAGGTCCGGCAGGTGTTTTATCCCGGGCTCCCCGAACATCCCCAGCATGCTCTTGCCCAACGGCAGATGTCGGGCTTTGGTGCGCTCATTACGTTTGAGACTGGTTCGTTAGACAACGCCAATGCGGTGTTGCGCCGGCTCAGGATATGCACGGTCGGGGAATCGCTGGGTGGGGTGGAGACATTGGTCTCGCATCCTGCCACCATGACCCATGCGGCGCTGGGCGAAGCCGGCCGCGCCAAAATTGGGCTGACCGACGGAATGGTGCGCATCTCCGCTGGTATCGAAGATGCTGAAGATCTGCTGGAAGATTTGGAGCAGGCGCTCAGTGTTCTGTAACCGGCTGTGAGGCCATGGTAGGTAGCTTCTCAGGCGGAAACGGTCTCCGGACGAAGGGCACGGCTTCAGCCGTGCCGCACTCAACTGGAGCAGATGAGGGCTTTTAGCCCCTGAGGTACGTTTTTTGTAATGGTCCAAAGACTTTTCCGCAGCCTGCATAAGCCGGGGGTTTTCTCATGACTGTGAGCCATTCCTTTGCTCTGACTGAAGAGCAGGAGCAATTGCGCAAGGAGATCCGTGATTTCGCGGCGCGCGAAATTGCTCCCAATGTCATGCGCTGGGACGAGGCCAGTGAGTTCCCGCACGAGGTAGTGCGGAAACTGGGCGAGATGGGCCTGATGGGCGTCATCTTTCCCGTGGAACTAGGCGGTGCCGGCCTGGGTTACGTGGACTATGCGCTTGCTGTGGAGGAGCTTTCCGCCGTCGACGGTTCGATCGGGATCATCGTGGCCTCGCACAACTCTCTCTGCAGCAATCATATTTTTGTTGCCGGGAATGAAGCGCAAAAATCCAAGTACATTCCCTTGCTCGCCTCCGGCAAATGGCTGGGCGCTTGGGGACTGACGGAACCTGGTTCCGGCTCCGACGCCGGCAGCGCCAGGACGAGCGCGGTACGCAAAGGCGATCGATGGGTGCTGAACGGCAACAAGACTTTCATTACCAACGGACATTATGCCGATATTTCTGTCATTATCGCGGCTACGGATAAGACCCAGGGCACCCATGGCCTTTCAGCGTTCGTAGTAGAGAAGGGAACTCCGGGCTTTCGTCCCGGCAAGAAGGAGAACAAGCTAGGCTTGCGCGCCAGCGATACGTCAGAACTAATCTTCGAAGACTGTGAGATTCCCGCAGAAAATCTCTTAGGCAAGGAAGGTCATGGATTTATTGATTCCATGCGTATTCTCGACGGCGGCCGCATTTCGATTGCCGCTCTTTCGCTGGGTATCGGACGAGGGGCTTATGACGCCGCGCGCGGCTACGTAAAGCAGCGCCACCAATTTGGCAAAGCCATCTCGGAGTTTCAAGGGATCCAGTGGAAGCTGGCCGATATGGCGACTCAACTCGATGCCGCGCGGCTGCTCACGCTGCGAGCCGCGGTGATGAAGGATGCCGGCCAGAAGACAACGCTGGAATCGTCCATGGCTAAGTTGATGGCCAGCGAAGTAGCGGTAAGGGTCTGCGATGAGGCGGTGCAGCTTCACGGTGGTTACGGCTTCATCAAAGACTACCCGGTAGAGAAGTTCTACCGCGATGTGAAGCTCTGCACCATCGGGGAAGGTACCAGCGAAATCCAGCGCCTGATCATCGCCCGCGAAATACTCAACAAGTAGAAGTGGGCAGGTGTGAGAACCGCAAAGGAACGGCAGATTTCCCCGTTACGCTACCCCCGGATTTCCTGTTGAGATTGGTGGCGCCGGCGAACTTCATGCGGCTTTCCTTAATGAAAACTTGCACATGCGGCTATGCCCAGCGCTACGCGGCAGGAAATCCGGGTGCGTTCTGGTCGAGATGACAAACTTGTTGGACCATACACGCTCGTGCGTCGACTGGATAAACAGCCAATTTCCCTCTAACAAATTTGTCATCTCGACCGGGGCGCAGCGTAGCGGAGAGATCTGTGGTTCCTTGGCGGCTCTCACACAAACACTTACGTCCTGGGAGGCTTCCGTCTACGCACAAACTACTGCTTACAAAAACAACGCCGCATGACTCGGTTGGTGGCTAATCATCCTCGCCGAGAATATTGCTGACCCGGACAATCGTTTCGATCTGTTCCGCGGTCAGTCGGCTGAGTAGATTCCGCCGCACCGATGCCGCATGGATCGGCCGCGCAGCCTTCAGCTTCTCGCGCCCGTGCTCGGTGAGCACCACCAGAACCACCCGCTTGTCAGCATCACGCCGTTCAATGAGATCTCTTTGCTGCATCCGTGTAAGTTGGTGAGACAGACGGCTTTTGTCCCAACCCATCACCTCGGCCAACCTCTGTTGACGCATCTCCCCATCGCCCAGACCGGCTAGCCGGGACAAGACTCCGAAATCCGGTCCAGAAAGTCCGGTCGCCTCTGCGATATCACGCCCCACCCGGCTCATCACATCTTCGCCCATAAGTCTGAAGGCGTGCCAGACGCGGAGTTCCTGAGGGGAGAGCGGCTTGATCGACATGTGTGCGAGAAGCGTATCAGAACGTGGTTGACACGACAACCAATGTAAATGCGAAAGTCGCACTCGTTACCGGAGCCAACAAACCGGGCTTTAGAGTCTGCGTGAGAGCGGAATGGATGATCTGTGGTGTGGCCCTTTTCAGGGGGAGCGCTTGACTGAGTGTGGTCTGATTGTAGAGGCGCCGCGATCGTGTTTCAAGCGAGATCATGGGTTTGCCGTGCTAAGGGACTACCTGCCAAGCTTTACGCTTGGCAGAATCCGGTCAGAGCGGGCTTGAGCGAGAGACCGGAGCTATTTGCCTTTCATCGACGTCTCTGGGGATGGAATTGGACGCCCCGCCACCAGGGCAAAAGCCCTGAATTTATATACCGGAACGTTCTCGCGGGTTTGAAAACCCGCTCCCCCGGACTAAAGTCCGGGGCTGGCACAGCTTAAGCTGTTCGTTGATCCAAATACCGCGGAGCGAACGACCGCAAGAGGCAACTGGAAGATGAAGACACGAATTGTATTTCGATCCGCCCGCGTCTTTGACGGCGAAGCAGAAACACTGCAAGCCGGTCTGAACGTGGTTGTGGAAGGCGATCGTATCAGCGAGATTTCCGAGCGCCCTCCCAGCGACGGTGACCAGGTTGTTGACTGCGCCGGTCGTGTCCTGATGCCGGGGCTGATCGATGCTCACGTCCACGTGTATGCCGCCGGACTGAACATTGTCCGGGTGGTGCAATCGCCCGTCTCGTACCTGGCCCACTTCGCAGCCCGGTTTCTGTCGGCCAGCATCGATCGCGGCTTCACCACCCTTCGCGACGTTGGGGGCGCTGACATTGGCTTGGCATTGGCCATCAAGGATGGCTTGCTTGGTACTGTGCCAAGGTTGTTTTACGGTGGCCGTTTTATTTCTCAAACCGGCGGCCATGGTGACTTCCGCCCTGGGGACCACTCGCTCGAAACCGGGCACTACTGCGGTTGTTCCTATCACGCCGACCAGTTGGCAGTCCTTGCAGATGGCGCCGACGCGGTGCGCAAAGCTGTGCGCGAAGAACTTCGCCGCGGTGCTTCGCACATCAAGATCATGGGGTCAGGGGGTGTCGCCTCACCCACCGATCCGCTCGACCGCTGCCAGTACTCCGACGAGGAGATTCGCGCTGCGGTCGAGGAAGCAGATCGCGCCGGTCGTTACGTTGCTGCTCACTGTCATCCCAAAGAAGCTGTCCGTCGGGCTGCGGCATTGGGCGTGAGATCGATCGAACATGCCACCCTGATCGATCAGCCCACCGCCGACTATGTCGCCGAGAAGGGTGCCTTCACTGTCCCCACAATGGCAATCATGGTTGGGCTTCTCGAAGAGGGCGACAAACTCGGATTACCTGCGGCCAGCCTGGAAAAGTTGAAACGGTTTGGCGATTCCGCCTTCTCGACACTCGAAATGATGAAGCGGGCCGGCGTCAAAATGGGATTCGGTACCGATCTGCTTGGCAGTCTCCACGTGCGGCAAAGCACGGAGTTCACGCTGCGTGCGCGGGTGCTGCCGCCCATCGATGTGCTTCGTTCGGCTTGTGCCGTCAATGCGGAGTTATTGGGACAATCGGGAACGCTCGGATGTATTCGCGAAGGGGCAACAGCAGACATCCTGGTGGTAGATGGCAACCCTCTCGAAGACATCTCCGCCCTCGGATCCGGTGGCGACCGCCTTTCGATCATCATGAAGGAGGGCCGTTTTCACAAACGCACACTCTGAATTCTATGGAGCTTTACAAGAAGCAGAATGATTCGACCTGAAAATCATGCGCCCGGACGAAACGCAACCATTTCACTGCGGGGCGAGACCTTCTACGATGAATATGCGGCTCTTTGCTGCGCGTTGCCGGATCGGCCTGATTGCTGCATAGGCCGGCGAGTCGTACCATTCACGCGCCTTCGCGGCGCTTTCGAAAGCGATGATTACGATCCTGCCCTTGGGCGCGTCGCCTTCCAGCGCCTCTATTCTGCTGCTGCGAACGACATAGTGGTGGTTGAAAGGCGCCAGCGTTTCCTCTACCTTCTGCGCATAGTTCTGCAACTTATCGGGGTCGGTTACCGCGGTTTCCGCGATCAGGTAACCAGGTGCCGTCTTGACCTGCTGCCCTCGGATCGCTATTCCCCCTATACTGCCGATCGAAACCCCAACCAGCACTGCTAACCCCAGTTTCGAGTTCGTTCGCATGAGTCCCTGACCCTTCCTTCGTAGGTGCTGCGTGGTAGACGAGCCGCGAATCAGGGCCCGTTCAACTCCGCGACAACGATAAGCGAAAAGCACCCTGCTGCGCCATTCGCCGGCAATCGCTGGGAACTGGAGATACTGCATCAGCCGCGCCCATCTCGTCCAGCAGGTTCTTCGGAACCAACGGACCCATCGCCGTGCAACAACGCAGATCGCACGACCGTTTTGACTGCTACTATGCCGACAGAAGCAAAAGTGTGGTGGATCATGAGAGTCGCTGGTGTTTTGCTGTTGTTCTCAGGGATGCTTGCCCTGCCACCCGGACCCTTCGCGCAGTCCGTTGCCGACGGCGTACCCGCCGCCCTGCCCACCTTTAAGGCCAACACTACCAATGTCCTCGTGGACGTAGTTGTCACAGACTCTCATAACAAGCCTGTGAATGACCTGACGCAAGACAGCTTCACCGTCCTCGAAAACGGTCACCCGCAGCAAATCGTTTCCTTTGAGGCTTATCCTTCCCCGACGGCAATCATTCCGGCCCCGCTTCCCGCTCTCCCCGCCGGTGTCTACACCAATGCGCAAGCGGTTGCCGGCAATAACACGGTGGATGTGCTGCTGATAGACGCACTGAACACCTCGACCGTGAATCAGGCTGAGAGCCATCAGATGCTGCTGGCGTACTTGAAAACGTTGCCTGTGAATAAGCCCGTAGCCGTGTTTACTCTCGACACCCGGCTCCGCCAGTTGGAAGATTTCACCACTGACCACACCGCACTGCTCAAAGCCGTGGAAGACTTTGCACGTTTGCCGCGGAAGTCTCCGCTTTTGAAGACAGCGCAAGACACCGAAAAGCAAATGAAAGATGAGGATGACGCATACGAATTGAGCCTGGCTGCGCATAAGCCCGCCATGGGGAAAACCATGATGTTGCAACTAAAGAAGTTTAGCGCCGAGCAGGAGTCGTTCAACATCAGTCTTCGCGTACAGTACACCCTCTCCGCTCTGGATCAGTTGGCTCGGTACTTATCTGGCATGCCGGGGCGCAAAAATGTTCTCTGGCTTTCCGGTTCGTTTCCCCTCGCGGTCCTCCCCAACCCCGAACTGAACAATCCATATCAAGCGGCTCGTGACTTTTCAGAGGCAGTCGGCCACACAGCAAGTCTTCTCGCCAAAGCTCGCGTGGCAGTCTATCCCATCGACGCTCGGGGTCTCTTTCCGCAATCTCTGTCGGCGCCTTCCATGTCCGGCGGTGGGTTTGCACGCACTCCGGATCGCGTGAACGCCGCCGAGTCCGCCGACTCCAGCCTCCACGCGGAGGAGCGGCTGACCCTCGACGAGGTCGCTCATGTCACGGGTGGCGAAGCAATCGCTAACACCAACGACCTGAAGAGCGCGCTCCAGGAAGTTGATCGCAATGGCACACACTATTACACCCTGACCTACGTTCCGTCGAATAAGTCGCAGGACAATAAAGTCCGTACCATCGAAGTTCGCGTGCATCCAGGCAAGTACCGGCTATCGTATCGCCGCAGTTATGTTGCCGCCCCAACCCCTCCCAAAGGCGACACGTTCTCAATTCTTCTGCAACATGACATCCCCGCATCAGCGCAGATCCTGTTTCGTTTGTCTCCTACGCGCATCGCCGTGCAGCCTGCGTCCGCGCCAATAGCCGGCAGCAACCCCAACCCCCTTAGACCGGTCACTCGCTATTCCATCGGATACGATGTCGATGTGGCTCCTTTGGAGCTCGTCGCATCTCCCGACGGGGTTCTCCATGGCAGCACCACACTGGTCGTCATCGCCTATGACCGCGACGGTCGGCCCTTGAACTCCACATCCAATACCCTCAATCTCAATGTCCCGTCCGTGGAATATCCACGGTTCATCAAAGAGGGCATTCATTATCGTCAGCAGTTGGATATACCCACGCAGACAGCCTGGCTTCGCGCTGGTATCCTCGACCATACCTCTGGTAACGTAGGCAGCCTTGAGGTCCCCTTCTCCGTGTCCGTCAGCCCTTCGTCCCGCTAGCTCCGGACTCTGGACGCAGGCGAAGAGGATAGCTAATTGCGGATACTCGCCTTTACATCTCTACACTCGCGCCGTAGCATTTTCGCATGCAGCTTACGCTTGGCTTGATGCGAAAGGTCGCGCTGCTGCTCTGCGTGTTCGCGATCGGCCTGCCTGCGTTTGCGGCCAACCCAATATCGGTAGAAAAGCTGGAGCAATGGTTAGCAGCCGCGCCCGCCAAGCGCGATGCCCAGGCCGCTCGAACACTGTCTAATCTGCAGCTTACCCAGCGGCTTAACTCGGTCAAATTATCCCGTTGGTTGCGCGAACTGCCTGGTCCGAAAGCCCAGCAGGCGCTCCTGGCGCTCGCCGACATGGCGGCATTCCTTGACCTGCCCCCTGCAGAGATTCCCGCTACTGCCGCACCAGATTCCGCAGCCCAGCACCACATGCTGTTGCTCAGCCTGGAATATATAGGTAAGACGATCCGCCAGCTCCCGAACCTGTTTGCCACGCGGGCCACTACCAGCTATCAGGAAACCCTGTGGGAGCACTGGAAATCAGAGTCAGGTCTCATCCGTTATGAGCCCTTGCACCTGGTCGGACGATACAGTGCTGGTGTGCTTTACCGAGATGGCGGAGAAGAAGTCCATTCTGATGAGACAAAGCAGACCAGTACGCCGCCCGGACTGCAAACCTCGGGAGAATTCGGTCTGCTGGAAATTGTGCTCGAGGACGCCGTCCAAAGCAAGCTCTACTGGAGCCATTGGGAGCAAGGCGCATCGGGGTCAGTAGCGGTATACCGTTACTCCGTCCCGGCGGAGAAATCGCACTACGAGGTCGGATCTTCGTGGGTTCGGGACGCTAGAGGCAATCGAGTTGTCTTTCAAAAGTTCTCCGGTTATCGGGGTGAGATCGCGATCGATCCTTCCACTGGGACCATCCTGCGCCTCGTGCTGAGAGCAGACGCGAAGCCTACTGACCCGCTTGCCAAGGCGGACCTCCTGGTCGAGTATGGTCCTATCGTGCTTGCCGGCAAAACGTATATCTGCCCGGTGCGCAGCGTGGCCCTTTCGCTGGGATTGGGGAGTCAGGTCTTCTCCGCGCTAGGCCAACCTGCTCCGCGACTGCGACAGACATCCCTGAATGACGTTGCGTTTGAGCGATATCACTTGTTCCACGCAGATGCGCGGATCCTGAAGGAATCCAACCCATAGCGCTGGCTGGCGTTACCCTTCCCGCCATCTTGAATCTTCGCGGGATCGGCGTTCATCCAAAAGAAAACCGCAACTGGAGAACAAGGGACATGGCCGCTTTTTGTGCATGCTGTGGAGCAGAGATTACGTTGAAGGCCGAAGCGTGTCCTGTTTGTGGTACCCCTCGGCACGGTATGTTGCCACCTGACCTACAGCCTGCGCTCGATCTGGGCACGGACCTGCCGCAAGACGACGGGGCAATCACCAAGACGCCGCGTAAACCGCGCCTGTAAATGACGCTAAGCCGGGCGCCAGCCAGATCCTCGCAGGGACCGCTGAAACCTGCCCAGGATGCACTCCTGGGTATACGGGCTGGTAGGTGCGGGCTTCAGCCCGCACACTGGAGTTTCTACATTTTCAAAGAGCCAGGGCGTGGGGCGGCGGACCCTAGGCACCCTATTTGGTAGCAGGCTACAGGCTTGATCCGTGCCAGCCCCGGACTTCAGTCCGGGGAAGCGGGTTTTCAAACCCGCGAGAACGCTTTGTCTTGCAATGACCGGGCTTTAGCCCTGGTGAGAATGCACCCAGCTCCCCAATCAACCCGTACGTTTTCGTGACCTCGACGACAGCCGGCCGCCGCGCGCTTCTTCCATCCGATCGCATGGCTCAACTTCTGATGGATGTTCTTGCGGAGAATCGTCGAAAGAGGCGGTTTCTGCTGCATGAATTTCAAATTGGCTTCGGACGAAAGCAAACTTGAAGACCGACAATCTCACTCAACCCCGAGGACCTTCACGATCACCCGTTTCGGACGCTGTCCATCAAACTCCGCATAAAACACGCGCTGCCACGTCCCGAGGTCGAGCTTGCCGTTGGTCACTGGAAGTGTCGTCTCATGGTGCAGCAGCAGAGCCTTCAAGTGAGCATCGCCATTATCTTCACCCGTCTCATGATGCTTGTAGTCCGGCCGCGCCGGCGCAAGCTCTTCCAACCACTTGCCGATGTCCTCGATCAGACCACTCTCCAGGTCGTTTACATAAATGGCAGCCGTAATGTGCATCGGCGAGACAAAGCACAGCCCATCGTTCACTCCACTTCTGCGCACAATTTGTTCCACCCGGTCGGTGATGTGCACCATCTCTCTGCGTTTTTTGGTTTCGAAAACAAGGTATTCGGTGTGGCTCTTCATTTCAGGGCTTCTCCTCAGCCTTAGGATGCTGCATCTTCTCCCATCCTGCGGTCGCAGGCAAATTCGAGAGGGCGCGCTTCCAGGCCGTGCTGCCCTAGAAGATTGCTCCACCCACAAGCAGCCCAAGACCCGCGACGGACGCGACCACCCGCAAAATATGGAATGTCCCCCAGCGATCGCGAAGCTGCTGCCAGTTATCCGGTAGCGTTCCCATCGTCCACACCTTGACTCGCCTGGATATAGGAGCTTCGACCACCAGGGTCACGATGAGAGCAATCATGAGCAGGGCAAACCCTGTCGAACCGAGATAGAAGGTCCGTGGTCGCGCATGGTACGAAATAAACAACACAGGAAGAATCGACAAGAGGGCAACCGGCATCAGGACAGTCATGACGGGGGCCACATTCTTCACCAACCGGTGTCCAATTGCCAAATACACCTCTGGTTCAAAAGTGTTCATGGACCTGGTTAAAGCTGCCCACGGCCCGCAAAACATACTAACCACCACAGCCGAGAGCATGATGCTGATGAGTTCCCACACCTTCAGAGTCATGTTTCCATCCCTCCGTATTCATTCTTCAAACGGCGAGGGGAAGATGATGTGGTCAATGTGAGTCAGACCAACAGCCTCTACCAGACGATTGCTCGCCTCGAACGGGCGGGTCTGCTTGTTGCAGCCTCCGTGAACCGCGATAGCAAGCGTCCGGAGCGGATCGTTTACGAACTGACCGGTGCCGGCAGGACGACGCTCGTCAATTGGACACGCGAGCTCCTCTCTACCCGCTCCCGCGAGTTTCCTGAATTTCCCGCGGCCATCTCCGTCCTGCCTGTCCTAACGCCAAAAGACGCACGCAAGCAGCTTGAAAAGCGGATCGTGGCACTCGAGTCGGAACTCACTCGTCTGGCTGCCCGGGTTAAGGCGGCCCACTTCCTTCCCCGATTGTTTCTTCTCGAGATTGAACACCTCAAGGCTCAGACTGCGGCCGAACTGCAGTGGGTCCAGTCCGTCTCGGACGATCTTCGCACCGGGCGCCTGACCTGGAACAAGGCTTGGGTGAAAAAGGCCATCAAGGAACTCGGTCAACAGCATTGTGATGGAAGCAAGGGAGTCTAAGCATGTCCAGGAACACCGCACCTCGCATTGCCATTATCGGGGCCGGTCCCGCCGGTCTGACGCTTGCTCGTATTCTGCATCTTCACGGCCTTGACGCCACGGTCTTTGAGCGGGAAGCATTCTCCTCGGTTCGTCCACAAGGAGGCTCGCTCGATATGCATGCGGAGTCCGGCCAATACGCGATCGAAAGCGCCGGATTGACCGCCGAGTTCCAGCGCGTTGCCCGGTACGAGGACCAGGAGGTTCGCGTCTACGATAAGCACGGCACGCTGCTCCTGATCGACGATGACGTTACAGGGAAGAATCGCCCCGAGGTGGACCGGGGGCACCTTCGGCAGATCCTGCTGGATTCACTAGCGTCTCATGTTGTTCGGTGGGGCCATGAGTTAAGCGCTATCCATGCCCAGGGTGATGCGACCTACGAGCTTGTGTTTCGCAACGGTATCAGCGAAAGATTCGATCTGGTCGTCGGAGCGGATGGTGCGTGGTCTCGCGTACGGCCGCTCGTATCGCCAGCGCGACCCATTTACAGCGGCGTGGCATTTGTCGAGCTGGGTATCGATGACGCTGATGCGCGCCACCCGGAACTGGCCCGTCTCGTCGGACGTGGCTTGACGTTTTTCCTCGGAGAATCGAAAGCTCTGATTGCACACCGCGATGCCCACGCGCATCTTGGCATCTACGCCGCGCTGAGAGCTCCCGAAGATTGGATGGAACAAGGTGCACTCGATACGTCCTCACCGGATGCGATGAAGGCCAGCCTGGCGGCTCACTTCAACGGATGGTCGAAGAACCTGCTTGAGCTGATCCACTGCAGCGGGGAAAGGATGATGCCTCGAGCGATCCATGCTCTGCCGGTGGGCCACCGTTGGCAGAATCGGCCAGGTATTACGCTGTTAGGTGATGCGGCCCATCTGATGTCGCCCTTCGGAGGCGACGGCGCAAATCTCGCCATGCAAGACGCCGCTGAACTCGCGCAAGCGCTGTCAAAAGGAAAAGACTGGAGAGCCGCGGTTCGGAACTACGAGGCCGCAATGTTTCTGCGCGCGGAATCATCCGCGGCGGGGGCAGGGCAAGCCATCGATGAGGTCTTCTCAGAGGACGGCCTGGCTCACACTCTGCAGGCAATGGCAGCGCACCGCGGACAGAGCGCCGAGTCGCATCGGAACTGATCCAGGTAAGCACGGACTTGAGAGTCTGCATGAGAACCGGGACTCTGCACTCGGTCCCGCAGGGACGGCCGAGCTTCAGTCTTGTCCAAATTAGCTTGGCGCTCCGGCGGATTTCATGTACCAACCGCGGTCTATGGTTCTGGACGGGTGCCCCATGTTCGCCCCAGCGTACATGGGCCGAAAACGGATTTTTCAAATGCTTTCACTCCATGCGCAAGGATTCTTGCTCTTGGCCGCAGTCTTATTGAACTCGGGATGGATCGTGCCCATAGGGTTGAGCTTCTTTTCGCGTCGCCAGCCTTTGAGTTGTTTTTCACGCTTAGCCTTGAGATCTCACCACGCGTGCCGTCTCCAATCGAGCAAGATGGTTTCGCCCCCAATCGCAAATTTCTTCCAGCACCGGAACCAGTGTCATGCCATATTCCGAAATCGAGTAGCGTACACTCGGCGGCACATTCCGGTCTTCGTGCCTCAGAATAATACCGTCCGAAACCAGCTCCTGCAGATGCCGAATCAACACCCGCTCCGTGATCCCAGGAATGCTGCGCCGTAGCTCGCTGGTGCGCATCGGCCCATCCAATAGCCGCCATAAAACCGTTCCTTTCCAGCGGCCGTCGACGACCGATAGCATGGCGTCGATCGGGCACGGCGATATCTCTTTCTTTGAAACCGGCATCCCTATACCTCCTCGCTCCACTGGCAAAGCTGACAAATTAGTCAGTGGCCCGATTTGAATCAGTTTATCGAGCATGAGAGTCAGAAGCATGTGCAGTCAACAAGGAGAACGCAAAGATGCACCTTCTGGACGTAGTAACCATCCTCTGCGCCGGGTTGATGGTCGGTAACGAGCTTGCCGTCTCTCTCTTCGTCAACCCTGTCATCTGGAAATTGGAAGACCGCTCGCAAGCCAAAGCTCTAAGCTTGTTTGCCCGCAACCTGGGGAAGGCTATGCCTTTCTGGTACGCACTGTGCCTCGCTTTGATGATGGTCGAGACCTATCTTCGCCGCAAGCAGCCATCTCTAACCTTGCTGCTAATCGCGCTGGCCATCTGGATTGCGACTATCGTCTACACCGTCACCACCCTTGTGCCCATCAACAATCGCATCGCAGGTCTGGCAGCCGCTTTACCCGAGGGCTGGCGGGAAGAGCATAGAAGGTGGGACACGCGTCACCGGTGGCGAATTCTGTCGCTCATCATTGCGATGGTCTGCCTTATTTTGGGGATTCTCTGGCAATGCTGAACCCTGGGCATGCACTTGCACCCACCACCGGGGTTGCTCAAAGGTTCTATGGATGTCATCCTCAAGACATGACGCGGGAAAAATTAGTGTGTGCGATTTTGGGATCGGTAGTGGCCTGCTGTGTTTCGGCGAGAGCGCAGGAAGCGGGAGCTTGGCGCGCATCCAGCTCGACGGCCACGTCCATCACCGGGGACATTTCAATTTCCGACGAAAAACTTTGGCTCAACTTTTTCAGTTTTCCCATGGCTCGCATACGCGATCTTGAGCCAGGCGAAGTAAGCGCTGCGTTCGATGTAGATAGCAACGCCGGGGGCCGCGGCCGTCTCTATAGAGTGAGCATTCCCGGTTCCAAAAAGTTTTTGCACAAAAACACCTTGTGTGGGTCTGAGGATACGCAGTGGATGGCCGCCTACGTGGAAGGGCGTTCCCTGCATATCGCATTCTTTTCCGGTCAAAAAATGCCGGTGTTCACCCCGGAAGCCTTCGCGAACTCAACCGATCTATGCGGAACATTTACCTACGCGCGATGACTTCACTCTTTGAACCCTGAACCCATCGGCGCTATTTAAAAGTTGGTTTCGGCGGGGCACACACTGACTCAAACCAGCGGCTGATGTACACCTGCGCATGGGCTTCACCGCAGTAGTGTCGAGCCCCCACCGCGTTGGCCGCTTCGGTGTTCCAGCGGTGTACGGTAAGTTCAGTATCTCCACATCGAATCACGAACCAGTGTATGGGGTTACTAGTCACGATTCCGCAAACTTCACATCTGAATTCCTGTATCGACGCCATGCAATCGTTTCCTTAGGGTGGACGGTGGGCCTTTGTCAGGATAATGGCAACACCATCCCGGCACAACGCCACCAGCCATATTAATAAAGCCTTCGATTCGCCCGGCAGGTAGCCATTTCGCCGGCGAAGAGTGCGCCACTCTCGCTCCGACTCCTAAATTCTTAGTTGACAAGATCCTGGAGACGGCATATTGTCCTAAGCAATTAGGAGACCCGATGGGGAAGACCTCGAACAAAGTCGGCTTGACCAAGCTTGAACTGAGGATCATGCAGGTGATCTGGCGCTGTGGCGGCTGCACAGTGAGTGCGGTGCAGGAAGAACTCGAGCCACCCCTGGCCTACACCACCGTACAAACCATGTTGAACATTCTTGAGCGTAAAGGAAAACTCAAACGTGAGTTACAGGGCCGCGCCTACGTGTACAGCGCAACCATCACCGAGGCCAAGGCTGCCGGTCAGGGCGTTCGAGATCTTATCGATCGTATGTTCGGCGGCTCCAGCGAAGAACTGGTGATGAGCCTACTCAAGAACGGCGAAATCGATGCCAGGAAGCTGGCCGAACTCACCGAGCGATTTAATCAGAAAGCCAGGAAGCCATGAGAGACGTCGAGTTCTGGATTTTGGCCTATTTCGTTAATTCCTTGTGGCAAATTCCGCTGCTGTTTGCCGCAGGATGGCTAGCGGCACGAGCGCTCCGTTCCGCCGGCGCCGAGGCTGAGCACGCCGTGTGGGTCACCACCTTGACGCTCCAGTGTCTGCTCCCAGCCGGCTCCATCTTCTCCTTCGATTGGTTGCGTACGTTCTCCTTTCTGGGCTGGAACGCAAGCAAGACGAGTGGAACACATGTATCGGTAGCGCTGGGTGGGGGAACCGGAGTTGTTCCTCTTCCGCTGTCAGGCCTCCTGGTGGCAACGATCGCGGTTTTGTACCTCGCGGTGAGCGCCTATTTCGCAGCCAGATTTCTGTGGAGGGGTATGACCCTTTCTGCCCTGCGGCGAGAAGCCGTGCCAGTACGGCTCACGGGGGATGCTGCACTTTTCTGGACGCGATGCTGCAGAAGGTTTGCGGTCCAGGATGTATCGGTAGCGGCTTCGTCCCGAATTTTCTCACCCGTGACCATGGGGGTGTGCCGAAAACTTCTGCTGTTACCCGTTAGCATGGCCGGTGTCTTGCCGGAAAACGACCTCCAAACGGTGATAGCGCATGAGTTCGCGCATATGCAACGCAACGACTTCACCAAGAACCTGTTGTATGAGTTGCTCTCATTACCTGCGACTTACCATCCGCTGCTTTGGCTTACGCGCAGGCGGATCATGGAAAGTCGCGAAATGGTGTGCGACCAGATGGCGGCGGCCATGACCGGACGAAACGAATACGCACGATCTCTATTGCGGCTGGCGTCCCTGCTGGTAGCAGGGAAGCTGGACAGAACGCCTCATACCATCGGAATTTTCGATGCCAACGTGTTTGAAAGGAGACTTATGAACCTCACCGAGAAAACCAAAGAGATTCAAGGGATGCGCCGCATGGCCATTGTGGCGGCTTGTGCTGCGTTGGGTCTGGCCACTTGCGGAACCGCGCTTGCGCTGGGTATGCATGTAAATGCGGTCTCAGCAGGTGACAACAGCAACGCGTCCAAAGCACCCAGGCAGATTACGGTTTCCGCTGCAGTGATGTCCGGAAATATCCTGACGAAGGCCGTGCCACAATATCCACCTGCGGCAAAGAAGGCCAAAATCCAGGGAACCGTCGTGCTGAGGGTCGTCATTGGCGATGATGGCAACGTAAAAAATATCCAAGTCGTATCCGGTCCCAACGAGCTTCAGCAATCATCAATCGATGCCGTCCGGCAGTGGACGTACAAGCCCTATCTTCTCAATGGAGATCCGGTCGAAGTAAAGACGACTGTAAACATCATCTACTCACTCCAGGGATAGCGTTTAAGGGAGCGGAGCGAGCAGGCTTCATCGCCGGCGCACGCACCTGTATGATATGGGCGGCCTGGAACGAAGCTGGAACGAAAGCGGAGTGCCGGCATCCAATCAATCATGACTCTGCCAGATGCTCCCGCGATCG
>Ga0302324_100013802_pt1 | contig 16340 bp, 11 predicted proteins | sample Palsa_T0_1_FD_201949 | JGI IMG/M metagenome (GOLD analysis project Ga0302324, IMG submission 201949) | Peat permafrost microbial communities from Stordalen Mire near Abisko, Sweden - Palsa_T0_1 | ecosystem: Environmental > Terrestrial > Soil > Palsa > Peat permafrost | place: Sweden: Abisko...
ACTGGAGACATCATTCTCATTCAAGACGCCGATCTCGAATACGAGCTCGACGACTACGACGATTTGGTGTTGCCGATTTGCGCCTACCGCCAAAATTTCGTTATCGGCTCACGGCATGTCAAAGGAAGCAGCTGGAAAATTCGCGACTTCAACGATGCGCCGGTTCTCTCTCAGATCTTCAACCTCGGTCACGTCGGCTTTCTCGCGCTGCTCAACGTCATCTACGAACAGTCGTTGGTCGACCCGTTCAGCATGTTCAAAGTGTTCCGCCGAGACTGCCTCGCCGGGCTCACCTTCGAGTGCAACCGCTTCGACTTCGACTTCGAAATCGTCATCAAATTGTTGCGCAAGGGCTATCGGCCGCTCGAGATTCCGGTCAACTACCACGCCCGTTCGATTGCCGAAGGGAAGAAGGTCACGATGGTCCGCGACCCGTTGACGTGGCTGGCCGCGCTCGTGCGCTATCGGACCTCGAAGCTGTACGCGGAACCGGTGGTGCGATGAGCGGTGGAAGCTATGAGTACGAGGGCGCGGAGTACCTCAAGCTCGGCGAAGGTCCCCTGGCAAACTACAATGCCTCGATCGCGGCGCTCGTTCGCCGGTACGGTGCCGGGGCGACGGACGTCATGGACTTCGGGGCCGGGATCGGCACGCTCTCGACCGCGGTTCGCGCCGGCGGTTTGGACCCGCTCTGCGTGGAGCCGGATTCCGCGCAGCGTGCGGAACTCGTGCGCCGTGGTTTTCGGGCGGTCGCATCGGCCGGCGAGATACCGGATGGAAGCCTCGACTACATCTATTCCTCCAACGTACTCGAGCACATCGAGGACGACGTGGCGACGCTGGTCATGCTGCGCGCGAAGTTGCGCCCCGGCGGCACACTCTTGCTCTATGTCCCAGCGTTCCAGTCGCTTTTCAGCAGCATGGACCTCACCGTCGGACACTTTCGACGGTACGATGCTGCGTCGTTGGGCGGCAAGCTGCGCGACGCTGGGTTCACCGTCGACGATCTGTTCTACGCCGACTTCTTCGGCTACTTTGCCACCTTGGCGTTCAAGCGGCTCGGCAACTCGATGTCGAACGCGAACTCGCTGACCTACCGCGTTTTCGACAGCTTCATCTTTCCCGTCGGTTGCCTGATCGAGCGCGCCGTGCGCATCCCGGTCGGTAAGAACATCGTCGGCGTCGCTCGGAAGGCATAGTTCGGCCTATTTGACGACCACGGTGCGTTGGTTCAGAAGCAGCGCAGTCGTTCCGTCCAGCGACCGGGCCGCCGTGCGAATGGTATGCGGTCCTCGGCCCAGCAGTTCCGCCGGAATCGTGATGCCGTACCCGACGGGGACCAGCGCATCGATGTGCTTCCACGCGGCGACGTCAGGACGTAGCCCACCGTAGACTGATGTTGCGGTACTCACCACGTGGCCATCGACGACGAGACAAACCGCGCGGGCTGGGCGCTTCTGCGAGTGGTCCCCGGCCCAGCCCACCACGGTCAAGGAATCGTGCGGGGAGACGCGTGCCCGATCCGACAGCACTCCAGTGAGCCGCGATTCGAAGCCATCGAGCGTGCCGAAACCGTCGCCGTTGAACCGCTTGAGGTGTTGGCAGTCCGCAGAAACGTCGCGCAGGTTCGCCGTTGGCTGAGGCGCGGGCGTTGGCGTGACCGCGGGCGAGACGGTCGCGACAGCCGGGGCCCGCGGCCCGCCGCCGTATTCGATCAGAAAGACGGCACCCGCCAGCACCACGGCCGCGACGCCGGCGATCGTATCGGCTCGCTCCGGATCGGCGAAGCGGCGACGCACCACGTAGCGAAGAACGAAGAAGCCGACGATGAGCCACGCGGCGGCGAAGAGGATGGCCAAGAATGCCGGCATGCCTTAGACCCTCGCGGGGCGTTCGGGGCGGCGCACGAGTGCGGCGCCGAACGCCAAGCCGATGAGCACGAGTGAGAGCAGTGAGAGAGCAGCGCCGATCGTGAACGAGAGCGGACGATAGGTAAACTGGATCACGTGGGTGCCCGCGGCGATGAGGACGCCGCGAAAGAGGTAGTTTGCCGCGAGGATCGCGGTGGGCTGTCCGTCGACGGTCGCCGTCCATCCCGGGTAGTCGGTATCGTTCAAGACGACCAGGCGTGGTCCGGAGACGGTTACCGATGCACGCAGCGAGCGCGATGAATACTCGGTGATCTCGGCGGCGACGGCGCGCGCGGGCCGCTGAGAAGCAAGCACGGTAAGCTGGGGCGTCATCGGTCCCTCGATCACGGCTTCGGCCTGTGGGTCGAATTCCGGCTGCGCGAGCAGCGCGAGCGCCGCCGGTCCGTCCGCCGCCTGCCGAACCCGATCGTACACGGCTACCCGCGGCAGCGGAGCGGCAAATTCGTAAAAGTAGCCCGACCCCGGCACCGTCAACGCCAGCCGAAACGCCGGATCGGCGATCGGCTGGCTCGTACCGACGTAGCGGACGGACGACAGCGTGAGGAAGCGCTGCGTCAACGGCGCTGCGAGATCGTCGCCACCACCGGTAAAGCGTGAGGTGAGCCGGTCACCGGCGGGATCCTTGAGAAAGGCCCCCACGAACGGCAGATAACGTTCCACGTACAGAGCATCGAGGGCGCGGACGTCCCGGATTTGAAATGCGGCGCTCCACTCGGGATATAGCAAGCCGTCCTCGGCGAAGAAGCGGCTGTCGCCGAGGTGTTCTTTGAGGTAGTCGACGTATGGTGCGCCGAGCAAGGTGGAGGCGGATTGCGGCGCCTCTCCGTTGACGAAGAAATACAGCGGCACGTAATACGTCACCACGGGTTCGATGACGACCAGCGCGAGCGCGGCGACGCCCGCCACGGTGCCCGTGAAGCCATGCGAGGACACACCCCACGCCACCGCAGCTGCGATGAACAAAAATCCGAGTGCGGCGCTCAGGCCCATGACGAAGTACTGCGGATTCTGTTGCAGCGTCGAGAAGGCAGGACGATCCAACGCCGCGGCGACGGTCAACACGGCGAGCGGCAGAGACGCCGCCCACCAAAGGGCGGCCGGCGGCGCGCTTCTGTCCATCAGACGGGCGACGCCAAAGCCGGCCAGAACCGCCACGCAGCACGCCGTGATCGCCTCGCCGTACTGGTAGAGGATGACGAATCGGAGCAACGGCAAGTGGCCGATCCAATTCACCGCGACGAAGCCAAAGCGCTTGAGAATGATGACGCACGCGACGACGGCGAAGAAGAGTACCGGAGCGCGGTTCGCCGCCTGGCTCTGCGCGCGGTCGTAGAGGCGCGAAAATATCGCGATGAGCGCGAAGAACGCCGTCGCGCAGCCGAAGAACCCACGGACGTACGAGAATCCCGACCAGGGGTGCGCGCCGAAGAGAAAATTCCATGGCGGCCCTTGGTACAAAGGCGCAAGGTACGAGGCGAGCGTCTGCAGCGACCAGGGGTCGCTGAGCGCTCCGGGACCCGCTCCCTGCGAGTGGAAGTTTCTCGAGAGCGGGACGTATTCCAGGAAGGGGAGGACGAGGATCGCGGACAGACCGGCGCCCAAGAGCGACGCGGCGAGGATGGCGGGCCCCCACCGTTTGACCTGGCGGCGCAGCGCGACGTCGCTCAGCACGCGCACGACGAGGTAGAGGTAGGTGAAGGTAACGGCCAGCGCGGTCGCTTCCGGCATCCCGCCCAGAACGCTGCAGCCGAGCAGAACCGCGAAGAGGGCCGCTGCTCCCGGTCCAGGCTTTCGGAGCAACCGTTCCGCGCTGTACAACATCCCGGGGACCAGCGCCTCGACGCTGATGTTCGGCATCGTGAGATAGAGCCAGAAATAGCCGGTGAACATGTAGCTGGCACCGCCGACCAGCGAAGGCAGCCAGCCGACGAACTGCCGCAGGAAGAGAAATGCGAAGAATCCGGCTGCGAAGATACGTAGCGCGAGGTAGATGTCATACGCCCGCGCATTGGGCCAGAGCGTCGGGATGATCGAAAAGGGCGAATACACGGCCGACTGCATATTCGCCGCAAACGGGGCGCCGAACGCGGAGTAGGCGTTCCAGACGGGAGCCGTTCGTTCGTGCGTCACGAGATAGTGCTCGAGTGCGAACTCCGGTTCCGTTTGCCAGGCCGCGGCGCCGGCATCGATGACCCCATACGACGAGTATCCTGCCACGGGCGGCTGCCGGCTGCCGGTCGCATACAGGCTCGCCGCGTGCGTCACGCTGTCTTGGAGCGTCAGCCCTCCAAAGATGAAGGGCGAAAACGTCAGGCTGACGATCAGAAGAAGGATTGCCGCTCCGAGCGAAATCTCGCGCTGTTCGTTCATTCAGGCCGTTGGGGTTCGCACATACCGCATGCATTTCCCGGGGTTACTTCCAGAGTCACGCGATCGCGAGAGAGGACTGCGGTGCAAGCGGTCCGAAACGCGGCCCGCTGTCTCTTACGATGCGTGACGTTGTCTCCAGTGGCTAGTCGCAACGAGGTGCTTGCGGTCGGCGCCGCGTTGTTTCTGCTGATCAACGTCGTCTTTGCGCCGTTCTTGTGGGGACACCGCTCGCTGCTGAGCTCGTCGGCGGACACGGCCAGCCTGTTCGTGACCGGTGCGCAACCGAACGCCCCGGGAATCGTCGCGTACAAGGGGTTGGACCCGGGTGCGGCGGGCTGGCAGACGGAGCCGGAGTTCCTGCTGGAGCACCACCTTCTCGCCGACGAGCATTCGCCGCCGCTCTGGGATCCGTACGTCGGTTTCGGTCAGCCGCTTGCGGCCGACATGATCTCGCAGCCATACTATCCGCTCACCTGGCTGGTCGAGGCGCATCCGTCCGTACGCGTGTACAACTGGTACATCGCGCTGCGGTTCTGGCTGGCAGCGTTCTTCACATTCTTGTTCTTGCGATACTTCGTCGGGCGCGCAGCGGCGGTGGCGGGCGCGATCGCGTTTGCGCTCTCCGGCTACCTCGTGCTGTACTTCAATATCGCGCACTTGAGCGTCGAGGTTCTGCTGCCGGCGCTGTTCTATGCGGTTGAGCGCATCGTTCGCCGGCGTGACTTGAGCTCCGCTGCGCTCGGTGCGTTGATCGTGGCCGCCGTGATCTTCGGCGGTATGCCGGAGTCGGCGTTTCTCTGCTTCGCGTTCGCGGCAGCCTACGCGATCGTTCGTTTGACGGACGGTTCTCTGCGCGGAGCGCGGTGGCGTATCGCCGGGTTGGCTGCCACGGCCGCGGCGCTCGGCGGCGTGACAGCCGGCATCGTGGTCCTGCCGTTCCTCGAGTTTCTGCGCCTCTCGTTGAACCAGCACGCTTTGGCGACCGGCGTCGTTGGGCTCGTCTACGACGCGTTCAACCCGCTCGTACCGCTCACGTATCTCACTCCCTTAGTCTTTGGTCCGCCCTGGAACAACATCTTGACCAACTTCGCGGGGCACAGCGGAGTGAGAGGTTTTTGGGGAGTCGCCGCGACCTATTTTGCGGTCGTCGCGGTGCTGTCTTGGCTGATGGCCCGCCTTCGCACGCGTGCCGTGGGCCCTTGGAGCCCGGAGATGTTCTTCGCGATCGCCGCTGCGGTGCTGCTGCTCAAGCGGTTCGGGTCGCCGCTGGTCCAATGGATCGGCGAACTGCCGGGATTCCGCTTCGTGCAGTTTCCAAAGTACGAAGAGGTCCTGATCGGCTTTAGCGTCGCGGCCTTGGCGGCTTTCGGGATCGACCGGTTGACGCGAGGAGCGTCGTCGAGAGCGGTCGCCTGGGGAAGCGCTGTGCTCGTTCTCGGTATGCTGACGCTTTCGGCTGGGATCGCCAAGGCACCGTTTTCGCAGGTGGTCGCTAATCGCGAGTATTTGTTGAACTCGTTGCTGTTCGGGCTGATCGTCTTGGCGCTGGCGTTCACCATCAGCTGGATCGGGGCGCAATCTTCGCTTCCTCCGCGCTATCTTGGCAGCGCGGCGGCATTGCTCATCGCGATCGACCTCCTCGGCGGGTACTTCATCCCGATGTGGTATGTCGTGAATCCGGAACCGCCGATGTCGCGCAACCCCGCCAACGGTGCGCCGTACGAAGCGTATCTGCAAAGAGCGACGGCGGGTGATCGCTGGCGCGTACTGGGCCTCGATGGGCTACTGTATCCAGAATGGTCCTCGGCCTTCGGCATTTCGGATGTCCGCGACCTAAACGCCATGTATACGCGCGACTATCTGCCGTTCGTGCGAGCATTCTTGCCGAATCAGCCGGAGTTGTTGGATCGATTTAGCGGGACCGGTATCACGCGCGTCGACGACGTTCTCATGCGCCGGTTCCTCACGTTGGGATCGGTACGCTATCTTGCGGCGTTGCATTCGATCAGTGGAGACACCACCTTGCTCGACGGCTATCTGCAAGATCACCCCGAGCTCATGAGCGCGACGCTGCATCGTGGATTCTATCAGATCGGCGGAAGAGAGCGGCCCGGAGTGTTGATGCACCCGCCGACCCAAGGTGTTGGCGTCCCGGTCGACCTTCCGCCCGACGTGCACAAGCTCGATTTCTCGGTCGGGATGGACGCTGGTGTCTACGCCAATCCCAGCACGATCTGCGGCGACGGGGTGGGATTCACGATCGCGTTTCGGACAGCGAGAGGAAGCGTGAATCTGTTTCACGAGTACATCGACCCCAAGCACCGGCTGGGCGAACGCCACTGGCTCGACCGCAGTATCGATCTACGCGGACTCGCGGGGCGCCGCGGCGAGCTCGTGTTTACAACGGATCCCGGACCAGCGGGCGACACGTGCGCCGACTGGGCCGTGTGGGGCCCGATCTTACTGGACTCGACGGCGAAGGTCGTGGCACCGCATAGCCATTTCGCCCTGGCATTTGCGTCACCCGAGGCGCAGGTGTATCGCTACGATGATCCCCTGCCACGGCTGGCGATCTACTCGCGCGTGAGGGGGGCACCGGATACCAAAGCCGCGCTCGCGCTCCTCACGTCGCCGAGCTACGACATAAGGGCGGCGGCTGTCGTCACTGACGACAGCGCACCGGCACGCGCCGTGGTCGCCCAGCTCTCGACTGCATCGCTCGCGCAGGTTCGTAGCGGTACGCTCGAGCGCTATACGAGCCGCGACGTCGTCGGAACGGTGAACGCGGCGACGCAGGCGCTGGTGGTCCTCAACGACACGGCATATCCCGGCTGGCGCGCGACGGTCGACGGGCGTGACGTACCGATCGTCGTCGCGGATGCGATTTTTCGCGGCGTCGAGGTGCCGGCCGGATCGCACACGGTGGAGTTCAAGTACCGCCCTGAGTCGTTCACGATCGGGTCGGTCTTGACGATCCTCGGGCTGCTCGCAATTGCTGCTCTGTTTCTGATTGACTGGCGGTCTCGTACATGGAATCGATCGTGAACGCGTTGTTCGTCGTCTTGTGGATGGTGCTGGGATTTCTCGTCCTGCGGTGGCTGGGGAGATTCGTCTTTCACGAGCGCTACCGCGCCGAACTCGCCGCGGCCGCCCTCGTTCTCGCGTTCACCGTCGGAGCGATATGGCCGTTCTCCGAGCGCATCCGGCCGAGCACCGAGAGCGCGGCTGCACCGGCTGCAGCACCGGCGGCCCCGCCTTCACAGCCTGTACCAGGACAGGACGTGAGCCGTCTCTGTCGCACCGCGACGCTCAAAGCGGCAGCGGGGCACGGCAGCGTCGACGTCCTCGGCGTGCGCACCGGCGATCAAATCGTTCCCTTTGCGGGCAACGGTTCGGTCAAGCAAGGGGACGTGCTCGCCGCCGAGGGTTGGGTGGCCGACCAGGGTTTGACCCAACCCGCTTCGGGCGTGTGTTTGGTCGTCGACGGAGCGCTCGTTCGCGATGCCTCATCGGTGTACGGTGGCACGCGACGGGACGTCGCCGCAGCCTTCCACCGAGACACGCTGACGAATACCGGTTTTGCGGTGTTCTTGCCCGCCTCGAAACTGGTACCGGGAGCGCATGTGATCTCGGTAGCCGCAGTCGCTGCCGACGGTTCGGCCTATCTCATCACCGGCGGCCGTACGATCTCGCGCAGCTAAAGATCGACGACGAGAGGCGAGAGGTATGTCGAAGACGATCGGTTCCTTCCTGAGAAAGTATCGCCTCGAGGTCGCGATCGTCGCCGGGTTTGTGGTGCTGCTCTTGGGTGCGGTCGTGTATCCGATGCTTCGCGATCGTGTCGAACCCGCTGCTCCGCTGCCGATCGCCTCGCATGCACCCCCGGTGCCGCACGGACCTCCGCCGCTGGCCGGTCTCGGAGAGGACCTCGGACAAGTACCGCTTTCGCTCGACATCGCCGCGCAAGGGAACAAGAAGGTCGTTCTTGCCGGCGCAACGGCCCCGGTTCCGGTAAGCTTTTCGCGCAAGCGGATCATCTCGTTCGTGGGTTGGGCGGCCGACCGGACGGTGCCCGCCGCCGGAGTCTATCTGGTGATCGACGGATCCAAGCGTTTTCCAGCCCGATATGGTTTCGACCGGCCCGACGTGGCGCAGGGGCTCTCCGCGCCGGATGCGCGGTACGTCGGCTTCACGATCGACGTGCCGCCGAACGTGTTTACCGTCGGCGCGAACAGGCTCGGCGTAGAGGTCGTCGACAGCTCCGGGAAGGGCTACTACGCGGAGCTTCCGTGTGCGACAGTCGTGTTCAAGAACTAGGCACGATGCGAATGCTGCCCAGCTCGCCGCACGCATAAGACCAACGATTCGCTGCGACGACGACAACCCGCAGCGCATACGTTCGCGGCGCGAGGTCGGAGGTATCGAGCCGGTACGAAAACCAGGCATCGGCGCGCGGCGGCTTGGGAATATCGCGCGTCGTGAGCTGGCGGCGAAAGCCGGATACCGGCTGATACCGCAGCGGAGGCATCTGCACGCCGGGTACGCGCAATTCGAGGAAGACGAGCGCCGCGGGCGCCGGTCTTCCGGAGCCTTCGGCGACGGCCCAACCCTCGATCTGCAGCGCTTCACCCCGCTCGCACTCGACGACGCGGGACGGCTCCAAGACGATCGGACGTCTACCTCCGACGATCATGGCAGCGGCGCTGACCTCGTCCGCCGTCGGCCGAGCGAAGCCTGGAAAGGGGCGCATCTCGGCCGCGACTTGGACCTCGACTTCTTCGGCGCTGCCGAATCGGCGGCCGTTGGCGTCGAACGCGTAGACGGAGAGCTCATGGTGCCCGCGTCCGAGTTCATCGCTCGGGACGTGAAGTTCGAACCCGAGCCGATCGGTACGTGCTCCGGTCACCGCCTGGACGTCGGGTCGAGGCAGGTCGCAGGGAGCGCTCCAACAGCTGCCGTGTTGGTCGACCGCGCACACCCCTGCCGGCGCCGTGTTTCTAGCGAGGTCGATCGCCCAGCCTGTCACGACGGCGAAGTGGCCGAACGGCACGATGCCGACACTCGCGCCGCGCGGAGCGCGGACCGGCGCGTCGATCGTCGCGTCGATGCTGAACCGGACGCGGCCGGCGCCGATCCCCAATTCGGGCCACGCGCTCGCATACACCCAAAACGGCTGATATGCCGCCTCGTACCACGCGTCGTCCGCTCCGAGAGCGTACGCGCGAAGCTCGTGTCCGCCGGGCGGCAGGCCGTCGATGCGGATGAGGGCACGAAAACCGATGTTGTCCGGTGTCTGCGGTCCCAACTCGGACTGGACGTCCGATCGGTCGAGGAATGCCTCGGCCGGATACGTGCGTTCGCGGTCGAGAACGATCGCAACGGCACGAGGTGGGATCGGCGAGGTCGGATCGATCGCCCATCCGGCGACCGCGAGTGGCGCGCCTTGCGGAACGCGAGGCCATCCAACGTGCGGGATGATTCCTCGCAACCCGTCGACCCAATCGAAGACGTCGATGATACCGCGCGTCGGCCGCGCCACCGCGCGAGGATCGAGCTCAGGCAGAGAAACGGGAGTTCCCCATAATCGGCGAGAAAGGCGAGCGTGTCCGTTCCACCCCGTCCGTCCTGGAGCCTTCCGATATCGCTAGTTATGGGCGCCGAATGAGCACAAGCGATGATGCGGAGGCGCGGCTTTCCGAGTTGTACCTTCGCTACACCGAAGGGCAGATCGCGGGCTGGGCCGGCGAGCGCGAACGGCAGGAGGCTCAGGCCGAACTCGCCCGAGCGCGAGCACACATCGCGCGAACGCAGCCGATTCTCCGCCATGCACGTGCGTTGCTCGCGGTGATCCAGACGAGCAAGTTCTGGAAGCTGCGCAACGCCTGGTTCTCACTGAAGAAATTGGCGCGGCCGCACGGGGTCGGCCCGCTGCCGTTCTGGGTTCCCGAGGTCGACGAAACGGACGGGGTGTGGGAGCGCAACGCCCACTACGATCGTTGGTTGCTCGAGCATCGCGTGCGTCGCTCCGACCTTCAACGCCTGCGCGATCTGCTGCCCTTGCTCGACGGGCGTCCGACGTTCAGCGTGCTCATGCCCGTCTACGAGGCGCCGGAGAAGTATTTGCGCGCGGCGATCGAGTCGGTGCAGCTTCAAGCGTATCCCGACTGGGAGCTGTGCATCGCCGACGATGCCTCGCGAACCCCGCACGTGCGCGAGGTGCTCGAAGAATATGCCGCCGCCGACTCGCGGATCAAGCTCGTCTTTCGGGAGACGAACGGGCACATCGCCGCGGCGAGTAACAGTGCCCTCGCCCTCGCGACGGGCGACTTCGTGGCCTTGCTGGATCACGACGACCTACTCGCCGGCGACGCGTTGTTCGAGAATGCCCTGGTCATCAACCGATATCCGGACGTCGGCATGATCTACTCCGACGAGGACAAGATCGACGAGCGCGGTTGGCACCGCGATCCTTACTTCAAGCCGGATTGGTCGCCTGATTCGCTGCTCTCGCGTAACTACGTATCGCACTTAGGCGTATACCGCCGGAGCTTGGTCGAGGAAGTCGGTGGCTTTCGGCTCGGATTCGAGGGAAGCCAAGATTACGATCTCGTGTTGCGCGTGACGGAGCGAACCGAGCGCGTCGAACACATTGCGCGCGTCCTGTATCACTGGAGAATCCACAGCGAGTCGACCGCATTCTCCCGCCGGCAGAAGGGCTATGCCTATGACGCGGGTGAGCGCGCCATCTCGGAAGCCATCGAAAGGCGCGGTGAGCCGGGAACGGTCAAGCGCAGCAAGCGCATTCCCGGCACCTACACGGTGCGCTACGAGTTGCGGGCCGCCGGCCGAGTGAGCATCATCATCCCGACGCGCGACCACGGCGAGGATGTGGACCGCTGCCTTCATTCACTCTTCGAGCGTTCAACGTATCAAGACATCGAAGTCGTCCTGCTCGACAATGGCAGTACCGATCGCGAGTCCCTCAGCGTGTTTTCGGCGTGGGTCGAACGCGAACCGAAGCGCGTCAAGCTCGTACCGTATGATATCCCGTTCAATTTCTCGAAGATCAACAACTACGCAGTTCGCCATGCCACCGGATCCTATCTGCTCTTCCTCAACAACGATACCGAGGTCATCACGCCGGATTGGATCGAGGCGATGCTCGAACAGGCGCAACGCCCGTCGGTCGGTGTGGTCGGCGCGAAGCTGCTCTACGAAGACGGCACCGTGCAGCACGGAGGGGTCATCATCGGCCTGGGGAGTGTCGCCGGTCACTCGCACAAGTTTCAACCGGGAGATGCGCCGGGCTATTTCGGCACGTTGCAAACGGTCAACAACTTCTCGGCGGTAACCGGGGCGTGCTTGATGGTGCGACGTGCGCTCTTCGAGGAAGTCGGTGGCTTCGATGAACAACTGGCCATCGCGTTCAACGACGTCGATCTGTGCCTCCGCATCCAAGCGGCCGGCTACTTCAATGTCTACGTGCCGCACGCAGAGCTCTATCACTATGAATCGAAGAGCCGCGGCTACGAGAACACGCCCGAGAAGATGGAGCGCTTCGCGCGCGAGGCTCGGTACATGCGAGAGCGATGGAAGACCGCCGACGTTCCGGACCCTCACTATAACCCGAATCTGACGCTCGCGACCGAGGACTACGCGATCGGGCCGTAGGCACGTTCGTCCCGAGCTCCCCTAAGGGCGGCCGAAGGAGAGGCGCCTCGGGCTGCGGCACTACTTCGTCGGAGCCACGATGCGATCGACTTTGAACGAGCAGCCCGACGTGACGGCCCCGGGAGTGGCCACCACGGCACCCGCCGCGATTGCGCTGGATGGCGTCACGCTGGTGCGCCGTACCCAGGAAGAGCTGCACTACGATCTCAAGCGGAGCATGCTGCGACTGCTGTCGGGACGTGTGGGCCGAGTACGCCGTCGGACGGTGCTCGAGCGGGTCTCGCTGAGGATCGAGCACGGTGAAAAGGTTGGCATCATTGGCCCGAACGGCAGTGGCAAATCGACGATGCTGAAGGTCATCGCCGGCATATTAAAGCCCACGAAGGGTTCGGCGTCGGTTGACGGGACGATCGCCCCGCTGATCGAACTCGGCGCCGGTTTCGACGCCGAGCTGTCGCTGGTCGACAACATCCTGTACTATGGCGTCTTGCTCGGGCACTCCGAAAGCGTCGTTCGCCAGCACGTCGACGAGATTCTCGACTTTGCCGAGCTTCGCGAGCACCGGGACGAGCCGACGAAGACGCTCTCCTCTGGGATGGGGGCGCGGCTGAGTTTCGCAATCGCGACGGAGTTCCGGCCCGACATTTTACTCGTCGACGAAGTGCTCTCCGTCGGAGACGAGCGCTTCCGCCGGAAGTGCGTTGCACGGATCGACCGGTTCTGGGACGAGCAAAGCACGATTCTGTTGGTCAGTCACGATATGTTGACGATCGCGCGCACCTGCAGCCGGGTCATTTGGATGAACGAAGGGCGGATTCAGTACGACGGTCCCTCCGAGCAAGCCGCCGGCATGTATCTCTCGACTATCCCCACCACCGCCGATTTTCGAGCGGGTGAGGAATTGATCGAGCAGGCCGTTGCACACGAACGAGGCGAGCTACTCGTTCGTGGTACGTCGGGGCGCCCCCAATTGTATCTCATCCGAAATGGCCATCGCCACGCGATCAGTTCGCAGCAGTGGTGCGAGAGCAACTTCTATGTCGGCTCCGACGTCCTCATCGTCACCGACGCGGTGATCATGCAAGTGCCGGAAGGGGACGTCCTCTAGCGCTTGCGCCCGATGAGCAAGTTGATCGCGGCGAGCTGCTCGCGCGCGGAGTACGGTAGCTCGCTCGCGAAAGGCTGGCTCATCAGCGCGACCGGATCGGCGATGAGATCGCTGACGTGCATCTGCTCGAACGACGAAGCAGTTCCCGCCGGCAGCGCATCGCGCCACGCACGCAAGATCCAACTGAGCACGAACGCAGGATGACCCGAATCGGGAACGTCGAGGCGCTCGACGTCGCAGCCGAGGAAGAGGTTGCGTAAGCCGGCAGCGGTCATGTTGTAGTAGTGATCGGGGTACGCGTGGTATGGCTGGAGGAACGGAACGGCAGCAAAGACGCGCCCGCCGGGCCGCAGGATACGCTCGATCTCGCGCGCAGCAGCGAACGGATCGCGCACGTGCTCGAGGACCGCGACGCTTATCACCAAGTCGAACGTATCGTCGGCGAAGGGGAGGTACTCGCTTGCCGCGACGACGTCCGTCGTCGCGTACGGCACGATTTCGACGTTGATCACGTCTTCGCGATACTCGGGCCGCAGGCCGGCCCCGATGTCGGCGATCGGTCCGTCGCACTGTGAGATCAAGTCGACCAGCGTCGGATCGTAGCCATGTGCGGAGACGTTCGAGGTCGGAACCGCGCCGACCCGACGCCGCGTTTCGTCGTCGAGGAAGTCGAAGTTCTGCTCGGTCTGCCGAAAGGCGTGATCGCTCGCGCAGCGCAGCTCGGCGTCGACCGTCGCACCGCAGATCGGGCAGCGGAGGAGCGGGCGGATCCGTTCGAGCTTGCGCGCTTTGATGCTGGCGAACGCCTCGATGCTTCCATTGTCGGCAGCCAACGGCATCTCGAGGTCGAACGGCGTCCCATCCAACTCGAAGCGGATGCGCCACGGCAGCTCTGCAGCGGCGCCGCTCCCGATGCAACCGCTGAAACCAATCGTCGCGCGGCCCGGGAAGACCGCCTGAACGTCCGGGCGGGTGATTGGCGCAAGCGGAATCACCCGGCCTTCCGCGCCGACCAGGCTGAGGGCGTCGAATCCACCCTGACTGTCGACAGCGATCCAGCCCTGAATCTGCGCCGCCGGGGCGATGATGAGACCGCCTGCCGGCGAGTCGAGATGGACGATCGGAGGCGTCGGTTGAGTCGCGGTCATGGGTGTCCGGCAATCCTTTGCAGATCGCCGCAGAGTACCCTCCGGACAGGAGCGACACTCCGCGCGTGAGGAAGAGAATGCCGATGTCCCTCGCCGCCCCCACCGCCGGACAGTTGCCTTCGACACCTTCTCGCCGACACGTCGAGCTGGTTCGTATGTCGGCGATCCGGCTGCTGAAGACGCGCTATCGAGGCACGTCGCTGGGCATCCTGTGGTCGTTCGCAAATCCGTTGCTGCTCACCGGTCTCTACACGCTCATCTTCGGGACGGCGTTCGCCTCGTACTACGGCGGATCGATCTCCCGCTACGTCTTCTCGGCGTTCGTCGGCGTCGCGGTCGTCATCTTTTTCTCCCAAGCGACGACCGAAGCGTTGACGACGGTCGTGGGCAACGGCGCGCTGCTCAACAAGATTGCGCTCGACCCGGAGACGTTTCCGATCGCGGCGATCGCCGCAAACGCGTTCCAGCAGCTCACGACCACCTTTCCGGTCGTCCTGTTGTTGTCGGCGTTCTTGACCCACGACCCGATCCGTGTGCTCCTCGTCCCGGTCGTCTTCGCGGGCGTGCTGCTGCTGTGCGCGGGGTTCGGTCTCACCTTGGCCACCCTGTACGTCTTTTTTCGCGATCTGCTGTATCTGTGGGGTGTCATCGGATTCATCATCTGGATGACGTGTCCGGTCTTCTATCCGGCCGCGCTCGTGCCGGTCGGCGTGCGCCCGTGGCTCACCATGAATCCGGTCGGGATGGGTATCGGCGCGCTGCGCGAGGTGGCACTCGGCCGCGGCCCGATCGATTACGCCCTGGTCGGTCAGTTCCTCGTGGTGGCCGTGGCCTGCGCGTCGATCGGGCACACGATCTTCCGAGCGCTGCGGCGCGATTTCATGGATCTGCTCTGAGCGGAGGCGACCGCACCGGCGAGGAAACGTGGTTCGTGGCTCTGACCGAAGGATTGGGTTCCATCGACGGGATCGAGTCGGTCGTCGACCGGCACGACGACGGCGCGACGGTCCGGCAGGGCGATGTCCTCTTCGTGCGTGGCTGGGCGCTGAACCCGGAGCGTGTGCCCGCAGATCGTGTCTTCGTCGCAATCGACGACGGCGATCCGGTCGAAGGCGTCGTCGGTCTGCCACGCCCCGACGTCGTCGCAGCGCTGGGATCCGACGGCGCGCTCGGTGCGGGATTCGCCGCCGCGCTCCCGATCGGCTCGATTCCGCTCGGTCGCCACGTCGTGCGGGCCTCTTTCGCCGTCGACGATCGCGTGTTTCGCGTCCCGGCCGAGGCGTTCGTCGAGGTGGCCGTGGCGAACGATCCACTCGCCGGGCTCGTCCCTCGCGCCGACGGGTGGGCCATCCACCTCGACGGCGTCTTCGTCGGCACCGATCGCGTCGCCGCGGCTTTCGGCGAGGCGCCTGCACTGACGTTCGGGATGCCGGCGACACTGCGCGGCTGGGCGGTCGACGTCGACGCGCGGCAACCGGTCGGCGGCATCCTCGCCGACGACGGGAACGGCCTGCGTCCCGGTGTCGTCGGTTTCGAGCGGCTCGATGTCGTCGACGATCTCGGGCTGACCGGTGTCGAGCGGTGCGGGTTCGCGGTGCCCATGTTGCCGCCGTCGGCCGGTGAAGAAGCCGTGCGGTTGGTGCTGCTGAGCGCGGACCGTGACGCGTACGTCGAGACGGAAGTGCGCGTTCGGCGCGCCGTCGCGGACACGACGACCGGACTGCCGCGCCTCGATGCAGCCGTCCGGGTCACGATCGACGACGTCCTCGCCGGGACGACTCCGTATCCGTGGGAGTCCCGCGACGCCGACGCGTCTCTGCGCGGTGACGAGTTGCTTTGGGTCCGCGGCTGGGCGATCGACCAGGTGCGCGGCGCGCCCGCGGCCGCCGTGACGTTGTGTGTCGACGAGCGGCTCGAATTCACTGCCCAGGCCGGTCTCGAACGGCCCGACGTCGCCGCCGCGCTCGGGGATCCCGCGCTCTCGCCCTGCGGCTTCGCCGCCAACGTTCCGCTGGCGGGATTGCAGCTGGGTGACCACCACCTCGCGGTGCGCGTGATCGCCGCCGATCGTTCGGGATATTTCGAGAACGACCGCCCTCTGCGGCTCCAGAT
>Ga0302324_100013803_pt1 | contig 16339 bp, 20 predicted proteins | sample Palsa_T0_1_FD_201949 | JGI IMG/M metagenome (GOLD analysis project Ga0302324, IMG submission 201949) | Peat permafrost microbial communities from Stordalen Mire near Abisko, Sweden - Palsa_T0_1 | ecosystem: Environmental > Terrestrial > Soil > Palsa > Peat permafrost | place: Sweden: Abisko...
AAGCACAGCTGCGACCGTGCCCGCCCTCGCCGCCAGCACCGCAAGCTTGACAGGCTTCCGCAGCCGCATTCTGTCTCCTCACTCCTCGATCGTGCCCACTAGCATGCCGGCATGGTCCGCCAAGCCCGGGTCGTCCTCATGGTGGCGGCATTCACGCTGCTGGGATCTGGTTGTGGCTCAACCCGTCCGGCCAAGACTGCTGACCCAGCTGCGTCTGCGGCTCCGCAGGCTGAGAGGGTGCAGCCGGCACTCGGCCCGGCCGGCGGTCCGGTACCGCGCGGTTTCCGCGCTCAGTCGGTCACGTTCGTCTCGCCGACCATGGGCTGGGTTCTGGGGACGGCGCCCTGCGCGGCTGCCCCATGCACCTCGGTGCTGCGCACGCGCGACGGAGGTCGTACATGGAGCGGCATTCCCGCGCCCCGGGTGCGCCTGGGAGACGGCTTGCCTGCAGAAGGTGCTTCCGAGCTCCGCTTCGCCGATGCCCGCAACGGCTCCGGATCGGAGCGAGTGTCGAGACCTTGGCGGCAGTCGGGGGTCACGCGCTGGCGGTCGTCCGGACTGGGAGCGAGGTGCGGATCCTGCGCGCCGCCGCGGACAGCGATGACTGGAGCGAGGCCGCCAGCTTGCGAGTGCCGGGCGCCCAGCAGCAGCCGGAGCCGGATCTGGCCGTCTCGGGCGCCTCGATATGGCTCGTCGCCGGCCCGTCCGCGTTCTACGTGAGCAGCGAGCGGTATATGGGTCCTCCGACGCGGGCGCATCCTTCACGCTCCTCGGCCGCCCTCCATCGGGAGGCGACCTCGACTCGGCGGCAGCCAACGGACGTGACACCGTGATCGTCGCGGCCTCCTCCGGGGGAAGCGAGCTCTACGGCAGCTTCGATGGAGGACAGAGCTACACGGGGGTGCTGACGCTGGACGACGGTGGTCTCGGCTGGCGAGACCTCGGCTTCACCACCGACGAGCAAGGGGTGGTCGTCGAGTCGGGCGTGAGCCCGGGACGCCTGTGGATGACGCGAGACGGCGGTCATCACTGGCGGGTGGTGCGGTTCGCGGCCGCCTAGGCTTGCGATCAGGTAATCAGCGGGATGATCAGCAGCGCCACAATGTTGGCCACCTTGATCATCGGGTTGATTGCCGGCCCTGACGTGTCCTTGAACGGGTCGCCGACGGTGTCGCCGGTGACGGCCGCGGCGTGAGCCTCTGAGCCCTTACCGCCGAAGGCGCCGTCCTCGATCAGCTTCTTGGCGTTGTCCCACGCGCCGCCGCCCGCGGTCATCGAGATCGCCATGAACACGCCGACGACGATCACCCCGATCAGCAGGCCACCGAGCGCCTCGATGCTGATCAGGCCGACGATCACGGTGAACACGATCGGGATCAGCGCAGGGAGGATCATCTCGCGCTGCGCGGCCTTGGTCACCAGGTCGACGCAGGTCCCGTACTCGGGCTGCTCGGTGTAGTCCATGATTCCCGGCTTCTCGCGGAACTGGCGGCGGACCTCTTCGACCACCGCAGCGCCCGCGCGTCCGACCGCCTCCATCGACAGCGCGGCGAACAGGTAGACCATCATCCCGCCGATCAGCAGACCGATCAGGACCGGAGGGTTGCTGATCGAGAAGTCCGGGAACTTGCCCTTGCGCGCCAGCTCCTGCTCGAACGCGTTGAAGAGCACGAGCGCGGCGAGCGCGGCCGAGCCGATCGCGTATCCCTTCGTCACCGCCTTGGTCGTGTTGCCGACGGCGTCGAGCTTGTCGGTGACGTTGCGGACGTCCTCGGGGAGGTCGGCCATCTCGGCGATGCCGCCCGCGTTGTCGGTGATCGGCCCGAATGCGTCGAGCGCGACGATCAGGCCGCAGAGCGAGAGCTGCGCCATCACGGCAACGCCGATGCCGTAGATGCCGTCGGTACCGCCACCACCGAGCTTCCAAGCGCCGAAGATCCCTAGCGCGATCACGAGCGCCGGCAGCGCCGTCGCCTGGTAACCCTGCGCGAGGCCCTGGATGATGTTCGTCGCGTGGCCTGTCTGCGACGCGCTGGCGGTGCTCTTGACCGGCGAGAATCGCGTGGACGTGTAGTAGTCGGTGATGAAGAACAGCAGCGCGGTGACGCCGAGGCCGATCAGCGCGCAGAGATAGAACTTCCACCAGTGCGGACCGGCGGAGCCGTTGCTGTAAGTCACGCCGTCCATCAGCCATTTCGTGACGGGGATGAAGGCCAGCGCCGCGAGGCCACCGGACACCGCGAGACCCTGGTAGAGCGCCCGCTCGACGTTGCCGGACTTCGACTTGACCGCGAAAGTGCCGATGATCGACGCGATGATCGAGACGCCACCGAGCACGAGCGGGAAGAGCGCGACCGCGCCGGTCTGGTGGAATAGCAGGGTGCCGAGCAGCATGACCGCGACGGCCGTGACAGCGTAGGTCTCGAACAGGTCGGCGGCCATGCCGGCGCAGTCGCCGACGTTGTCACCGACGTTGTCCGCGATCACGGCGGGGTTGCGTGGGTCGTCCTCGGGGATACCGGCTTCGATCTTGCCTACCAGGTCGGCGCCGACGTCGGCGCCCTTCGTGAAGATGCCGCCGCCGAGGCGGGCGAACACGGAGATCAGCGAGCCGCCGAAGCCGAGGCCGATCAGGGCGTCGACGGCGTTGGTTGTGCTCTCACCGGCGATCCAGGTGAGCACGCCGTAGTAGCCCGCGACGCCGATCAGCGCCAGTCCGACGACGAGCATGCCCGTCACCGCGCCACCGCGGAAGGCGACGTCCAGCGCGCGCGAGACGCCGCTGCGGGCCGCCTCGGCGACGCGGGCATTGGCGCGCACCGAGACGTTCATGCCGATGTATCCGGCGCTGGCGGACAGCAAACCGCCGATCGCAAAGCCGATCGCGACGCGAATGTTCTGGATTGGAATCAACGCGATGAAGAGGATCACGCCGACGCCGGCGATCGTCGTGTACTGCCGGTTCAGGTACGCGCGGGCGCCCTCCTGGACCGCGGCCGAGATCGATTGCATCTTCTCGTTGCCGGGAGAAAGGGCCAGCAGCGAACGCGAGGTGATCGCACCGTAGAAGATGGCGGCGGCTGCGCCCACAAGCGCGACCAGGACGCCGTGATGCGTCAGAAAGCTAGACAAAGAGTCCTCCGGAGAGCAGGTTCAAATCGAGAGAAAGCGCAAGCTGTGATAAGCGCGCCCAGACAAGTGCGAAGGGACCGCCACCCGACTATCCGGACAGGGCCCCTGGGAGGCCGCGAGTCTAGCGGCCTCGGCGGCGGAACGTCGTACCGCCTACTGGCCCGGGATCCAGAGCCGCCCGCTGCGCTGCGCGGGCCCCGGCTCGCCGGGCGCGGGAGGCTCGGCACCGGGCGCCGTCGGGGGCGGCTCAGCCGGCCCGGCCGCCTCCGCGCCCGGCGACGCTTGCGCGCCCGGCGACGCTTGCGCGCCCGGCGGCGACGGTTCGGCGCCCGCCTGCGGTGCCCGACCGCCGATCTGCACGTACGCGAGCTGGAGCCGGGACACCGCATCGCGGATCGGAGCGGTCTGCTCGGGCAGGACCTGCTCGATCAGCGGGGTCAGGGCCCGGACCGACTCGATCGCGAGCTGAACCTGCGCGGGTTCGCGCTCGTCCTCGGTTCCCGGGGCGAGCCCCGTGCGGCGCATGCCGAGGTTCACGAGCGAGACCACGCTCTCGAGCAGGACCTGCTCCACGCGGAGCCGCTTCATCTCCGCTTCGTACGCGGCGCGCAGCTCCGCTTCGGTCGGTTGTTCGCTCGTGCTCACGGGGACCGATTATCGTAGACTGCCCGTCCCCGCGACGGGGCTCTGACCGTAGGTCGTGCGCGTCTCGGCGACCGATGCCGCGTAGATCTCGGTCATGCTCGCCCCCGCGTCGATCATCCGGCGCTGTCGCTGCGAACCGTTGAGCTCCGGCAACGCAACCTCGATGCCGAGCTCGGCGCGCACCGGCGCCGTCCACTCCAGCAGGCGCTCCACCTCCGCGGCCGCTGGGCGCTCCTGCGCTCGTTCGAGGTCGATCAGCTTGCCGTCGAGGCCGTAGCGCAGCGCTCGCCACATGTTCTCTTCGATCATCCGGCCCGGCGGGTCCGCGACCCGTCGCCCGGCGTCGTAGTCGCGCGCCGCCTGTGCCACGCAGGCCACGATCAGCGCCGCCAGGGCATCAGACTCGGCAGCGGTCGGCTGCGCGTCGCAGATCCGCACCTCGACGGTGCCGAACGAGAAATGCGGGCGGACCGACCACCACACCTGCGTGTACTCGACGACCGACCGGGTGTGGCGCAGGAAGTCGATGTATGCGGCGAACGTGGCCCAGTCGCCGAACGCGTCGGGTACTCCGCAGCGCGGAAAGCTCTTGGTGAATATCTGCGTGCGCGCGCTGTGCAGTCCGGAGTCGCGACCGTCGAGGAAGGGCGAGCTCGCCGACACTGCGAGCAGCAGCGGCAGGACCGGACGCAAGCGGTCGCACACCGCGACCGCACGGTCGGCGCCGCGAATCCCGACGTGCACGTGCAGCGAGAACGTGTTGTTGCGCCATGCCACGTACTGGAGCTCACTCTCCACCCGGTGGTAATGCTCGGTGTCGATGATGCGCTGCTCGCGGTAGTCCGCCCACGGGTGGGTGCCGGTCGCGCCTAGCGCGACGCCGCGATCGGCGGCGAGCGCGAACAGGCGCCGGCGGTGATCGCGCTGAGCCGCGGTCGCGCCGGCCAGATCCTCGCCCCGACCGGAGCGGATCTCGATCTCCGACGAGATCAGCTCACCGGCGATCGACGCCGCGAGCACCGGGTCCGCGGCTGCCGCTTGGTGAAGCTCCTCGTAGCGCGGGATGAGCTCGAGCTTGACCGGATCGAGCAGCGCGAACTCCTCCTCCAGGCCGACCGTGAAGTCGGTGGACTGCGCGAAGGCCGCGTGCGCGGTGTCGACATCGAGCTGCACTCGGGTTGGCGGTCAATTAGGTGAGGTAGAAGTACAGCGCGTAGAGGAGGTCGACCGCCGGGCTCGACGTGTGGACCGTGACCTCTGGTGGTACTTGGAGCAGGGCCTCCGAGTAGTTGAAGATAACCCGTACGCCGGTCTCGACCACGGCATCCGCGAGCGCTTGTGCCGCCGACGAGGGCACGGCGAGCACCGCGACGACGATCTCCTCGTCCTCGACGATCGCTTTCAGCTCGCTGTTGTGCCGCACCGTGTGGGGGCCGACGGACGTGCCTACCTTGTCGCGGTCGACGTCGAACACGGCGACCACCCGGAAGCCGTGGTCGGCGAAGATGTCCGACGCCGCGATCGCGGTGCCAAGGTGGCCGGCGCCGAAGAGGGCGATGTTGTGCTGACCGGATGTGTGCAGGATGGTTCTGATCTGCGACACGAGCGAATCGACGCTGTAGCCGACCCCACGCTTGCCGAACTTCCCGAATCCCGACAGGTCGCGCCGGATCTGGGTTGAGTTCACATGCGTGTACTCCGACAGCTCCTGGGAGGAGATCGTGTCCTTGCCCATCTTGCGCGCCTGGGTGAGGACCTGCAGGTAGCGCGAGAGCCGCGCAGCGACGCCGAGCGAGAGCTTCTCACCCCGGGATACGACGTCCTGCTGCTTCTCACTGCCCGCTGGGACGCGATCATCGCCGCGACGAACTATGTAGCTCATCGCTTGTGAACTCTATCGAGCCGCCGGATCAGCTCGGCCTCATCGACGAACAGCTCGAATGCCTCCTCGCCGTCGATGGTGATTACCGGGATCCGTTCGAGGTACGCGTGCAGGAGCGCATCGTCCCGCTCGATGTCGCGCTCCTGAAGCCCGAATGGGTGCCGCGCGCGGACACGCTCGAGCAGCTCGCGCGCGTCGTCGCACAGGCAGCACCCCGGCCGGCCGTAGAGCACGACCGCCTTCACCGGCGCCTGCGCTCCCCGCTCGCGTAGACGTCGAGCGCCAGGTAGTCGGGGTACGGGAGCGCCTCCAGGTATCGCGCCGCGCTCGCGATCATCGCCGCGTTATCGGTGCACAGCTCCATCGCGGGCACGTCGAGCTCGACGCCCAGCCCGTGCAGACGCTCGCGCAGCGCTCCGTTTGCCGCGACCCCGCCGCCCGCGGCGAGGCGCTCCAGCCCGGTCTGCCTCAGCGCCCGCTCGGCACGGACCGCGAGCGCTTCGACGATCGCCCGCTGGTACGACGCCGCAAGGTCGCTGCGCCGGCGCTCGGTCTCGGCCTCGCCGAGCTCCCGCACCTTGTAGAGCAGGGCCGTCTTCAAGCCCGCGAAGGAGAAGTCGAGTCCGGTGACGCCTGCGCCCGTCGGGAAGTCGTATGCCCGCGGGTCGCCGTCGCGCGCCAGGCGCTCGAGCGCCGGGCCCCCCGGATAGCCGAGCCCGAGCAGACGCGCGCCCTTGTCGAACGCCTCGCCGGCCGCGTCGTCGAGCGTACGGCCGAGCAGCTCGGGCTCGGGCCCGTGGTCGGTGACGCGTGCAAGCAGCGTGTGGCCGCCACTCGCGACCAGGCTGATGAACGGCGGCTCGAACGGCTCCGGACCGAGCCAGCTCGCCGCGAGGTGCCCTTGCAGGTGGTCAACCGGGACGAGGGGCAGCGCTTGGGCGGCCGCGACCGCCTTGGCGGTCGCGAACCCGACCAGCAGCGCTCCGACCAGCCCCGGCCCCTGCGTCACCGCCACGCGATCGATCTCGGACAGGTCCACACCGGCGCTGCGCAGGGCATCGTCGATCACCGGACCGACCAGATCGAGGTGCTGGCGAGAGGCGATCTCGGGCACCACGCCCCCGTAACGGTCGTGGATTCCCTGCGAGGAGATCACGTTCGAGCGAACCTCCCCTGCGGCCGTGACGATCGCGGCGCACGTATCGTCGCAACTGGTCTCGATCGCGAGGATCACTATGCCGAGGCCGCGCCGCGGACGTCGCCGGGCCCGTCTCCCTGCGCGTCACCGGGCTTCACTCTGTCCGGCGGGACCCGCCACATGATCACCGCGTCCTCGCCTGTGTCCTGGTAGTAGCGCCGCCGCATCCCGGCCGCGGTGAACCCGAAGCGCTCGTACATCTCGATCGCGCCGGCGTTCGAGGTGCGGACCTCGAGCGTGTACCGGTCCTGCCCGCGGCCGGCGCGATCGAGCATCTCCGCGAGCAGCGCGCTCCCCACCCCGCGCCGGCGCCGAGACGGATCCACGGCGACGTTCATCAGGTGCCATACATCGTCGTAGCGCGAGCAGATCAGATAGCCGACGAGATCGTTGCCGAACGAGGCCGCCAGACAGACGCCGGACGGCTTGGACAGCTCGAGCACGAACATCGCCAGCGACCATGGCGTGGGGAACGCCCGGCGCTCGATGGCGATCACGTGCGGGAGATCCGAGTAGCCAAGTCGGCGGATCGTGATGGATTCGTCTGTCACGTCGCTCGCGGGTGGCGCTCGCGATCGGCGATCTCCGCGTCAGGTGCTCGAAGGTAAGCCGGCTCTACCTCCGTCGGCAAAGTTGCAGGAAGACCGGTCGCGAGCCGGGAGTGGTTGATGGCGCTGATCCGATGCAGCGTCGAATCCTGAGGCGGTACCACCGCCCCGGCTACCTCGAGCTGCCCCCGGAATCGTAGCGCTCCGTCGCCAATCGCCAACGGGGCCGCCCCGTCCGCGCCGGTGAGCCGCTCGACCTCCAGCGCGAGCGCCTCCGGGCGCAGCGCGCACGGATCGAGCTCGCGGTCAGAGCCGCGCCAGGCCGCCGCGAACGCCTCGCCCCGCCGGGCGTCGATCAGGGCGAGCACGGCGCGTCCGCCGTCGCGGCCCTCGCCGGCCGTTGTCGCCCCGGTGGCGAGCGCTTGCAGACTGGAGATCCCGACGAGCGGAATCTCGCGGGCCCAGGCGAGCGCGCGCGCGGTCGCGATTCCGATCCGCAGCCCCGTGAAGGTCCCTGGACCGACGCCGACGGCGATCAGCTCCACGGCCTCCCAGCCGCTGCCGGCTTGTTCGAGCAGATCTCCGATCATCGGCAACAGGCGCGTCACGTGCCCTGGACGCTCCCCGGTCGGGGGGTCGTCACGCAGCTCGAGCTCGAGCCCGTCCGCTGGATCCCTCAGCGCCACGGTAGTCGCACCGGTGGCAGTGTCGAACGCGAGGATCCTCACTCGATCTCCACCACACGGCGATCACCGCCGGCGTGGGAGAGCCGGACCCGGCGCGCGATCCGCGCGTGAGCTCCGAGCGCATGCTCACCGCCTTGCGGCCACTCGACGAATGCGATCGTGTCGGGACCGAGGTAGTCCGCCAGCAGCGCCGGGTCCTCCCCCGGGATCGCGTCGGCGGGCGCCCCGCGAAGCGCCCCGGGATGTTCGCCGCCAGGCGAACTCCCAAGGGAATCGGCACGGATGCCGCTTCCCCGGGCCCGGAGCGCCCCCGCCAGCCGGTACAGGTCCAGGTGCGAGATCGGCACGCGCCCCCCGTCATAGCGCTGCCCGATCGTGAATGTCGGGCTTGTGACCGGGTCCGTGACCCCAAGCTCGCGACAGGCCCCGCGCACGAACGTCGTCTTGCCGGCGCCGAGCTCACCCTCGACGAGGACGACGTCTCCAGGCGCAAGCGTCACGGCCAGCTCGGCGCCGAGCGCCTCCGTCTGCTCCGCGCCGGCCGTCTCGACCCGCCGCGTCACCCGTCCCCGCGTGACCCGTCCCCGCGTGACGCGGACCCCGCGAGCGCCCGCCGCAGTGCTGCCCCCGTACCCAGCAACCCGAGCCCTGCCAGACCCACCAGCCAGAGGTCGAGCCCAGTCTTCGGCAGCCGCTCCGGCTGTGCCGGAGTAGTCGTTGTCGGCGCGGGCGTGCTCGGCGGCGCCAGCCTGACCGGCGGCGTCGGGGAAAGCGTCGGCGCCGCGCTCTGGGTGGCCCCGATCGGTGCCGAGAACAGCGCGAAACCCAGCAGCGCGAACGCTGCAATGACCGTCGCTAGAGGCCTTGGACGTAGCATTGCCCGGCGGAACGATAGAGGACGCGGCGGCGGCCGCGGAGCCTTCGCGCCACCAGACGACAGCCCGCTTCGATACCGTGATTCGGGCGATGGGCTCTCCTGCGACGCAATCCGGAACGGGGCGTCTCGCCGCGGTGAGGCAGCGCTACGCACCAAAGCTGGCGAACCTGCGTAGCTCCGAGACCGCCAAGGCGTCGTGGTTGGCGGGCGCGATGATGGCGAACAACGTCATCGCGCTCGGCTCGACGGTCGTTTTCGCCCGCCTGATCAGCGACTACGGGTCGCTGGCGGCGCTGATCAGCTACTTCCTGATCCTGGCCGTCGCCGGATACGCGATGCAGGTGGCCACCGCGCGCGAGGGCGTGCTCGGCCATCTCGGCGTGGGAGCCGGCCTCGCCGCGACGGTCCGCGGCTGGACGAGATCAATCCTGATCTTCACCGCGGTGATGAGCGTGCTGTCCGTGCTCTTCCGCCACCCGATCGCGGATGCCGTCGGGGTCAAGGGCGACTCGTGGGCAGCGGCGCTGGGTATCCCGGCCGGCTGCCTGTATCTGCTGCTGACGATCCTTCGCGGCGTCCTGCAGGGAACTGGCCAATACCGCACCGTTGGGCTGAGCCTGATCGGCGAGCAGACGGCTCGCCTGATAATCGGCGCCGCGCTGGCCCTGGCCGGACTCGGCGTGACGGGCGCCTACCTCGGGACACCGCTCTCATTCGTGGTGATGTCGCTGTACTGCCTTGCCGTGATCCGCAAGCAGGCCGGTCTACCGTTGCCGGGGCAAGGCCCGGCGCTCAGCCTATGGCTGCACGTCAGGCGCGCGTGGGCACCGATCGCGGCTCTCGCCGTGATCGCAGTGCTCCAGAACATCGACATCATCGCGGCCAAGCACCGCTTCCCGAAGGACTTGGCCAGCTCCTACGGCGCGACTGCGGTCGCCGCGAAGGTAGTGATCTGGGTGGCCATGGGCGCCGGCTTCTACCTCGTTCCGGAGGTTTCGCGCCGGCGTGCCGACGGCGAGGACACGCGTCCGGTGCTGGCGCGCGCGCTGGCAATCATCGCCGTGGTCGCGGTCCCCTGCCTGCTCATCTTTGCGGTCGCGCCGCATCTGCTACTCAAGCTTGCATTTGGAGCCAAGCGAGCGACGGCCTCCGATTCGTTGTTCATCCTCGGCCTCGCGTTCACGGTGCTCGCGGCGACCTACCTCGCGATCCAGTACATGCTCGCGCTGAAGCGATTCTGGTTCCTGGTCGTGCTCGCGGCGGTCGCCGTCGCCGAGCCCGTGCTCCTGCTCCACGCAAGCCAGAAGCCGGCCGGCTTCGCGGCCGTCGTGCTCGCCGTCCAGGCCGCCGGCGCCCTGGTCGCGTTCGCGATCGCCCTCAAGCCCGGCGAACCACCCCCGAACCGGGCCGCCGCCGCGGGACCGCCAGAAGCGACGATGGGCGCGGAGCTCGCGTAGACAGCGCCCGCGAGCGCGCGGGCAGGAGTAGGGTCAAACCTCCAGGATCACCGTCCCGGCGGCGGTCCCAACACAAGTCCCAACGACGGGAGGTGCGATGGCGGTCATCAAGATCATCGAGCTCGTCGGGAGCTCTTCGAACAGCTCCGACGACGCCGTCCAGAACGCGCTGAAGGAGGCGCAGGCAAGCCTGCGCAACATCAAGGCGGTCGACGTCGTGTCGGTCGGCCTCCGCGGCGACAACCTCGATGAGTGGCGCGCGCACGTCCGCGTGGCCTTCCTGATCGAGCGCGTGAGCGAGGCGTAGGGCCTGAAGCCCGGCGTTTCTAGAACAACCCGAGCTGTGCCGCCGGCTCCGGCTCGATCGGTGCCGGCGGCACAGCGGGTTCGAGCTCCGGAATCGGTCCGAGCAGATCGTCCTGCGCCCCCTCCGGGGTTGGCGCGACCAGATCGGGCTGGTCCGGTGGCCCGAGCGCGAGCACTTCGGGCAGGCGATGGAAGTCCGACCGCAGGGTCTCGAGCATCCGTGGGGTGTACAGGGCGGCGGCGGGGTGCAGCAGCGGGTACAGCCTGACGGCGCGAGCGCCGACGACGCGTACCTCCGGGACGCCGTGCAGACGCGAGATCCCGGTCGGATCTCGACGCAGCAGCTTGGTCGAGAAGTTCCCGAGCGTGCAGATGACGGTCGGCTCGATCAGCTCGACCTGCCGCCACAGGTAGTCCTGGCAGGACTCGATCTCGGCCGGATGGGGGTCGCGGTTCCCGGGAGGCCTGCATTTGAGCACGTTCAGCACGAACACTTCGCGCCGCTCCATCCCGATCTCTCCCAGCAGCTTGTCGAGCAGCTTGCCTGCTTGGCCGACGAACGGAAGGCCCTGCTTGTCCTCGTTGGCGCCAGGCGCCTCACCGATGAACATCAGCTCGGCGTTGGCGTTGCCCGCGCCGAAGACGACGGTCGTGCGGGTCTCGTGGAGCGGGCAGCGCACGCAGCCCATCGCCTCGTCATAGACCGTCTTCAAGAGGTCGCGGCGCACTGTGGGGCTTGTCACGGATACCCATGTTATTTCCGCCCGCCGACGGGTACAATTCCAGGCGTGGCCGTCACCTCCGTAGGGACGGACCACAGACCAATCAGCCGCATCAACTTCACACGAAGCCGACCGGTATCTCGATGCGAGAACTGGAACGGGATCTCCCACCAACATCCGCGCTCGCCAGCGTAGCCATCGTAGGCGCAGGTCGCCTCGGCCTCGCACTGGCCGGCGCGCTGGGTCACGCGGGATACGGCGTCGTCGGTCCCCTTGGGCGAGGCGCCGATCCGCGCGACGTCGACGTCGTCCTGCTGTGCGTTCCTGACAAGCAGATCGCCGCGGCCGCCCGCTGTCTCTCGGCGGGTCCGTTGATCGGCCACTGCTCGGGGGCGACCGGGCTCGCGGCGCTGGCGCCGCACGAGGCGTTCTCGTTGCATCCGCTGATGACGGTGACGACGCGGGGGGCGAGGTTTCAGGGCGCCGGTGCCGCGATCGCGGGCACGACCGAGCGCTCCCTGGCGATGGCGCGAGAGCTCGCGGCCGGGCTGGGTCTGCGCGCGATCGAGATCGCCGAGCGGGACCGGGTCGCCTATCACGCGGCCGCCTCGATCGCGTCGAACTTCCTGGTCACGCTCGAAGCCGCCGCCGAGCGGGTCGCCTCGACTGCGGGCGTCGATCGGGCGCTGCTCGCGCCGCTGGTCAGGGCGACGGTCGAGAACTGGGCGACGCTCGGGCCCGAGCGGGCCCTGACAGGGCCGGCCGCGCGCGGCGACGGGGAGACGGTCGCCCGCCAGCGCGCCGAGGTCGCGGCACGTGCGCCGGAGCTGCTCGAGCTGTTCGACGCGCTCGCGGACGCGACCCGCGCCCTCGCGCTGGGCCGGGGCCGCACAGACCCCACGGAGGTGCTCGCATGAGGACGTTGCGGACCGTCGCCGAGCTGCGCGTGGCACTGCGGGAGCCGCGCCTGGCCGGCCGCTCGATCGGCCTCGTTCCCACGATGGGCTCGTTTCACGAGGGCCATCTCTCGCTGATGCGCAAGGCACGACGCGACTGCGATGCGGTGGTCGTGTCGCTGTTCGTGAACCCGACCCAGTTCGAGCAGACAGCGGACCTGAGCCGCTACCCACGCGACGAGGCGAGGGACGAGCGAATGGCCGCCGATGTCGGCGTCGATTACCTGTTCGCGCCGACCGTGACGGAGGTATATCCCCCAGGCTTTACGACGACGGTCTCGGTTGCCGGGATCACCGAGACGCTCGAGGGCTCCCGTCGCGGCCGCGGCCACTTCGACGGCGTCGTCACCGTCGTGACCAAGCTCTTCAACATGGTCGGACCCGACGTCGCGTACTTCGGTCAGAAGGACGCGCAGCAGGCGCTCGTGATCCAGCGGCTCGTGCGCGACCTCGACATCCCGGTGCTGATCGAGGTCTGCCCCACCGTCCGCGAGCGGGACGGCCTCGCGATGTCGAGCCGGAACGCGCACCTCTCGCCCGAAGAGCGCGCCCGCGCGCTGGCGATCAGCCGAGCACTCGAGAACGCCGTGGCCGTCGTGGCCGCCGGCGAGCGCGACGCCGCGAAGGTCGCCGGCAGCGCGCGTGCAGAGATGACTTCCGAGGGAGTTGAGCCCGAGTACTTCGAGCTCGTCTCCACAGACACCCTGGCCCCGGCAAGCGTGATCGACGACAGCGTCCTCGCCGTCGTCGCCGCGCAGGTCGGCGCCACACGACTCATCGACAACCAGATCATCGCGACGAACGGGAGGAACTGACGTGCAGCGCACGATGCTGAAGTCGAAGATCCATCGGGCGACGGTGACCGACTGCGACCTGAACTACGTCGGGTCGATCACGATTGATCGCGGACTGCTGGAAGCAGCCGATATCCGCGAGTTCGAGCAGGTGGCGGTCGTCGACGTCAGCAACGGCGCCCGCTTCGAGACGTACACGATCGCCGGCGAGTCCGGTTCGGGATGCATGCAGGTCAACGGAGCCGCCGCCCGCCTCGTGCACAGCGGCGACACGATCATCGTCATCTCCTACGCCGTCTACGACCCCGACGAGCTCGAGAACTACGAGCCCCGCGTGGTCCACGTCGGCGCACACAATCAGATCATCAACGTCGACCGCGAGGTGGCGACCCTGCTCGGCTGATCGCCGAGCACGAGGGCGCCAACCGTCGCAAAGGAGACGAACCAACATGTCCGCAACTCCCCAGGTCCCCATCCCCCACGGCATGGACGTACCGCTGCCGATGACGCTGCCCCGGCTGGCCGAGAAGAAGCGCCTCGCCGAGCCGATCGTAATGGTCACCGCATACGACTACCCCTCGGCACAGGTCGCCGAGGCAGCCGGGGTCGATGTGGTGCTCGTCGGCGACTCGGGCGCGATGACCGTGCTCGGCTACCCGTCGACGGTTGCCGTCTCGACCGACGAGATGCTCGTCCTGGCCGCCGCCGTGCGCCGCGGGCTGCGCTCGCCGCTGCTCGTCGGCGACCTGCCGTTTGGTTCCTACGAGGGGTCGAACGAGCAGGCGATCGCCACCGCCCAGCGGTTCGTCAAGGAGGCCGGTTGCGACGCGGTCAAGCTCGAGCGAGGCGGCACCAGCGCCGAGCGCGCACGCGCGATCGTCGACGCCGGCATCCCGGTGATGGGGCATATCGGCCTGACACCGCAGACGGCCACTGCCCTCGGCGGCTACCGCGCCCAGGGACGCACGGCAGCGCGGGCGATCGCGCTCGCGCGCGACGCGATCGCGCTCGAGGAGGCAGGATGCTTCTCGATCGTGTTCGAGGCGATCCCGGCGGCCGTCGCCGACGAGTTGATGGAGCTCCTGCACGTTCCGGTGATCGGGATTGGTGCCGGACCCGGCACCGACGGTCAGGTGCTCGTGTTCCACGACCTGCTCGGGATCTACGACGGGATCGCGCCTCGGTTCGCCAAGCGCTACGCGGAGCTGAAGGCCGAGATGGTCGCCGGCGTGGCCGAGTTCGCGGCCGAAGTGCGAAGCCACGCATTCCCCGCCCCCGAGCACACGTATTCGATCGATGACGAGGAGCTCGCGACCTTCCGCCAAGGGATCGCATGAGTACGATCCGCGGATGGGACGGCTGTCCAATGTCTTCGCGCCTCGCGACCGCGTGTTCTTCGAGCTGTTCGAGGAGGCGGGGGAGAACATCCGGCACGCGGCGGATCTGCTGGATCGGATGCTCCGGAACTACCCGGACAGCAAGGATCTCGCGCGCGACATCCTGATCTGCGAGCAGGAGGGCGATCGGATCACGCACGACATCATCAACCGCCTCAATCACACCTTCGTCACGCCGATCGACCGCGAGGACATCCTCGCGCTCGCCTCGGCGCTCGATGACATCGTCGACTTCACCGAGGAGGTCGCCGACTACCTCGGCCTATACAAGATCGAGGCGCCGATGGACCAGGCGATCCGGCTCGCCCACGTGCTGCTGCTCGCCAGCCAGCAGGTCGCGGAGGCAATTCCCCTGCTGCGAGGCTTCCGCGATCTGTCCCACTACACGGTCGAGATCAACCGACTCGAGAACGAGGGCGACCGGATCACCCGAGAGGCCGTCGCCTCGCTGTTCCAAAACGGGATCGACCCGATGGTCGTGATCCGCTGGAAGGACCTGTTCGAGCGACTCGAGGAGGCGATCGACGCCGCCGAGCGGGTGGCGTACATCCTCGAGGGGATCGTGATCAAGAACTCGTAGGGCGGGCCTAGTGAACAGGCCTTACAGCTAGCCGTACTCAATCGTCCTCAGCACTCGCGCCGGGGCCCCGGCGGCGATCGAAAACGGTGGGATGTTGGTGCTCACTACTGAGTTTGCGCCGATCACGCACCGCTCACCGACCGTGACGCCGCCGGTGATCACCACGTTTGCGCCGCACCAGACGTTGTCGCCCAGCCGCGTCGGGCCCTTGGTCGTGAACCCCTGCCATGGGACGGGTCGGTCGGGGTCGTCGAAGCGGTGATTGGCATCGGTGACGAAGCATCCGTTGGCGAGCATGCAGTGGCTGCCGATCTCGACGAGCTCGAACGCGGCCACCATGACGCCGAGGTTCAGGAACACGCCCGATCCGATCCGAACCCGGGCGGGCTCGGGAGCGGTGATCCAGACCCCGGGCTCCAGCAACGTGTCCCTGCCGATCTCGAGCCGGCCGTCCCTCAGCGACTCGAGCACGTTGCCGTGGAGCGGCCAGCGCGCGAAGGCCCCGCGGCGCATCAGCTCCCAGTGGATCCGGGCGCGATTCCACGGCAGCGAGTTGCGCTCGTACCAGCGCCACTTCTGGGCCCAAAGCTTCGCTTGCGCAGCGACCGGCTCCATCGGCGAACCGTATCCCAGCGCGGGATGTTCGCCGCCAGGCGGGATGTTCGCCGCCAGGCGGGATGTTCGCCGCCAGGCGAGCTCCCAAGGGCGCGAAGCGCCCCGCTCACCGGTCCGGCAGGCGCCCCCCGTACAGCCGCTCGCGGACCCAGGCCTCGACGTCGTCGCCGACGAGCACCACGGTCTGTCCTGGCGCCGGCTCGGCGCCGCCGGCGCGGATTCCCGCAGCACCAGGTGCGTGGGCGGAGCCCGCGAACGGGTCGCGAAGGGCGCTGGGCACCGGAGGCAGGGGCGAGGGCGCGGGCGGGAATCCAAGAATCGCTTCGCGCGCACGGGATCCGACCATCGCGGCGAGCCCACGCGCGCCGGACGAGAATCCTGCGTCGGTGGCGCCGTTGCCTGATCCCGCCGCGGCGCCAGGCCAATCCGCGCCTGACTCTGGGGTTCCGTTGCGCGCGGGTGCAGGGGGCCACTGGGAGGCAGGAGGCCACGCGGGCGGGTCGGGCGCAGGGGACGGGGACCACGGGGGCGGCTCGGGCGCAGG
>Ga0302324_100013804_pt1 | contig 16339 bp, 10 predicted proteins | sample Palsa_T0_1_FD_201949 | JGI IMG/M metagenome (GOLD analysis project Ga0302324, IMG submission 201949) | Peat permafrost microbial communities from Stordalen Mire near Abisko, Sweden - Palsa_T0_1 | ecosystem: Environmental > Terrestrial > Soil > Palsa > Peat permafrost | place: Sweden: Abisko...
TTCGGTGAACCCAGCCAGGGCTCCCCCGGAGAGCCGCACAAATACCGCAAAGGCCGCCAGTGCCACCGTCACCATGAAACTGGCCTTCGCCACCTTCACCATCAGCTCATGGTGAGGCAGTGTGCTCCGGTCCGGAGCAAAGACCAGCGCGAGGGAAAAGATCAGGGCCATTGAGCCAAGATCGAACATTCGCTCGACTGTATAGACCGCGACCTGCGATCCCACAGTCAGATCTACCCGCCGCGCCACCAGGTAGGGCCGCACCAGGTCCGCCAGTCGCCCAAACAGCGCGACCCCGGTAAATCCGATGACCTGCGAACCCAGCAACTTGAAGGGAGAAACCCGCTTGACCGGCTTCAGAAAGATCGACCAGCGGACCGCGCGGAGCAGATAGGCGGCGTAAATGAGCGCGATGCCAATGGCGAACCGGCGCCAGTCCGCCTGCTTCAGCTGCTCTCCGAAGATCCTCCAGCTGAACTGCACGCGAGCACGGATGAAGAACACCAGCGTCACCAGCGCAGCGGTTAGCAGCAGCCATAGGATCCAGCGTTTGCCTTTCAACGCGCAGCCGCTCCCGGCGAGGGAATTGGCGGTGCGTCAGCCTTTGCGACTGATCCCTTGGCCTCGAATGCAACCTTGGAGGCTTTCACCGATGCATTGAAGTCGCGAATGATCCGGGCAACATACAAACGCGTCTCGCGGTAAGGCGGGATTCCATGCCAGCGATCCACAGCCGCCGGTCCAGCATTGTAGGCGGCCAGCGCCAGAGCGAGATTGTCGTGATAACGGGTCAGCAGCGCGTCGAGGTATGCGGTGCCCGCAGCAATATTCTGGTCGGGACGGAAACTGTCGCCTACGCCCAGTTCTTGAGCGGTCTCCGGCATCAGCTGCATCAGCCCCTTGGCGCCCGCCTTGCTCACCGCAAGGGTATGGCCGCCGCTCTCGGCGCGAACCACGCTCGCCAGCAGGTTCACGTCGAGATTGTGGCTCATGCCGGCGGCCGATAACATCTCATGAAGCTCCGCCCTGGTAAGGTCCTTGTGAATCGGTGCGGTCTTGATCTCCGGCGCCGCCTGACCGCTCGCGATCGCCGCCGGAAGCATGACCGGCTCGACGGAAGCTATCTGCGCCGCGGGCAATTCGATAAAGTTGGAACCCGCCGCCTCGGTATATAGCCGCATCCGGTCGCCACTTTGCTCGTGGTGATCGCAGATCAGGTCGAATCCGTTGGTCAGGGTTACATGCTCTGCCGCGCGATCGGCCGCAAAACCGATGGTCGCCGTCGCGACCAGCGATGCCAGCGCCACGAGAGACCGCGCCGTCAGTTTTGCCCGGATTTGACCAAAAGCCATCATCACGGCAACTCTACCACGGCGCGCCCCACCAGTTCCCCGGCTTGCTCATGCTCCCACCGCCGGTTGCGCTGCAGGGCGCCGAGAATCGTTTTGGCAACGCCGTCTTCATCATTGGTGGCTGTAATCGACCATCCGCGCTCCCGCGCTCGTTGCAGCAACTCAGCTGGAGCATTGCCCATCAATACCGGCTGCCCGGCGTAGTTCAGCATCTCAACATCGTTGTAGTTGTCGCCGATGGCCATGATTTCTTCGCGCTCAATGGCCAGGGTCGCTGCAAGTCTCCCGATTGCCGAGCCCTTGGAGCAACCCGGCGGCAGTATGTCCAGAATCGACAGGTCCCGCCCCGGATACTCGGTCCGGTGGGTCTCGATCAGTCCGGCAAAGTCGCTGGTATTCAACCGCTGTTCGGCATTGCGCATCTGTTCCACGGTTCCGCAGACCATCCCCTGCACCGGCGCGTGACCGGAGTCGAAGGCCAGCTCCAGCGGCCGCACCTCGCGAATAAAGGGCCTATTCTGGGCGACCCATTGGTCCACATTGCGCTCCAGCGCTTCCAGAGAGTCCACCACCAGTTCTCCCGGGCCTTCGCAGTCAAAAGTAAAGACGGTTGTACCGCCGAATTTGCGCAACTCGGCGCAAAGGGCACGCGCGGTCGCCACGGGAAGCAGCCAGCGATCGATCCGCCGCCCGCCGAAGGTTCGGGTAACGGTGCCGTTTGAGGAGATCATCACCGTTTCCGGCGAAAGCCCGGCCAGCTCCATCACTGGCAGAGCATAGGCCTGGCGACGCCCGGTGGCTACCACGAGATGCACCCCCTCCGCTTCGGCGCGGCGCATCGCCTCCTGGTTTCGCGGACTGATCCGCAGGCCGGTAGAGGGAAGTAGAGTGCCGTCGATGTCAATCGCGATTAAACGGGTGGGTGCGGCAAAAGAAGTCATCTCTTCAAGTCTATCTGGAGCCGCAAGAAAGCACGATGAACGGCATGAATTGAGGCGATGTCGCCTCGCAGCCCTCGCAGCAGCGCAAAGCGGCTATCCGGATGGTTTGAGAGGTAAAGATATCTCGACAGTGCGCGGATTATTAAAATATGCCGGGTCTTCACCCCGGCCGGTACGGTCACGGTTCGGATCCGGCTCCCCTTCCCTGCTGTCAGGCGGCATTTAAATCCCGGAATGACGCCTCTTTGTTTTCAATATGCACGGGGACATACGCCGTTGAAGTCCACACGAAGGTCAACTGATAGTCTGGAGCCGTATGCCAATTCAATGCAAACACTGCGGCAAAGTCATCGTGGCTCATGACGGCGAAGCAGTTCTTTGCATGGCTTGCCGGGTTGGACACCCGGCAGATTCGCAGCAAGATTCTGCCGGAATTGGCCCTGAATTCGATCACCGCGGCATTCGCCTGCCTGCCCGTTCGCGGGTCGGTGGGATCATCGTCCCTCAATAGTCCCCGCCGTCCAGCCACGTGTGACTGACAGCTCGTGCCGCGGATTTCTGCTCCCTCATCCCATCGAGCGAAGATGATCACCCTCCGTAACTCTTAAAGGGTTGCGTCGATCGTCTCGGTGGTGGTTGATCCGCTCTTCGGCACAGCGATCGGAGCAAGCTCCTGGGAACTCCGCCGCGTCGGGTATGCGTCAGTTTCATTTGTGATGGAAGGTGGAACAATGGCCAGAACATAGCTAAGAGAGACGCTGTCTTCCGTTCCATTGGCAAGCGCCCAAGAATACGGGATTTTGACCGTGCAGGTTGCGGTGGTGCCCTTCACCGTCGCGTTCTTACTGGCTCCTTCGGTAATGACGTTTTCATTAGCGCCGCCGGTAGGCAGGTCCACCAGTTCCGCCGTGGCCTCGCAATGGACGACGTCCCCGGAGGGAACCGCACTATCGAGGGTGATGGTGAAACTGAATTCCAAGGTGCCGGTATAAGTAGTTAGCTTGGGTGCGGTGTCGGGGTTAGGCACCGATAGCTTTGGGCGAAAGGCTCCGGTTCTAGGGTTTAGATAGCCGGGAATTTCGACGCTGTTAGTCTGCTGGGCAATTGAAGCCAGCGCCGAACCCATTGAGAAGCCCAACGCCAGACATATGCAGGAAACTCTTTTCATAGTTGCTCCTGGGGAACGTTTCATGGCCGCCGATTCGTTCGCCAACCGCGCACATATTGCCATGAAACAACCGGAACAAGCTACAACTCTCTAGTAATCTGACGCTGAATCCCGTCAGCAGGAGCGAGGGTCATCGCCGATCTCGAATGATTTCATCAACTTGCAAGCGAAGCGCGGCAACCTCTTGGGTGAGAGCGGCTACCTGTTCTTCCAGCAGCTGCAACCGACCGGTGTCTCCGGAGACGTCGCGACGCGCCGACGAGCGTTCTGGCTCAAGGGCCGCCGCAAAGTCCTCGCCGCAGAAAAGATGCATATACCGTGGTTCTTTGGTTCCCGGTTGCCGGGGAAGAACCTTGATGAAGGAAGGGTCGCGGTCCATCAGTTTCTGCAACGTAGACTGCACATCGGCAAGCTCATCGAACGCATAAAGTCGGTCGGTTCGTCCGCGCAGCTCGCCAGGAGTCTGCGGTCCCCGCAGCAGCAGAACGCACAGCACGGCCACTTCGCGCCGGCCAAAGTTGAACGCTTCGGAGAAGCGGTGCTCGTACTTCGTCACCCGGCTATCGGAGCCGCGCACCGCGCCCCCGAGCTGCTTATCATCCAGGCCGTGCAGGGCCTGACGGACCGTATCCTCGTCCAGATTCGTAACCGGCTCACGGTTGCTTTTCTGGTTGCAGGCGTTCAGCAACGCATTCATGGACATCGGATAGTAATCCGGAGTAGTGATCTCTTTCTCGATCAGCGCACCGAGCACCCTGGCTTCTACTTCCGTCAGCAGCGGGATCACTGCGGTGGCAATCCCGTCGGATTCGCCACTGCGGCATTGCGGGCAGCCGCGTCAGCCGCGTCGCGTTTAGCCTGGCGCTTCACGTGGTAGTGATGGGTGATGTCTGGCCAGAACTCAATCAGAGCGGCGCCGATCATGCCTTCAGCAGTTACGGTGAGGGCACTCTGAACGGTCTGCTCGAACCCCCGGTCAGCCTCGGGATAATACAGGTTGGAGATGCCGCCGGCGATGAAGTTGCCGAGGACATTGGAGACATTAGGCTGCCATTTTCCGTTATCGCCTTTGCACATGACCGTGGTGGACATGGAGTAGAGGATGCGACGCTTGAATGTGCCATGGCCGAGGCGGAAGTACCGGGGATCCTGATGAAGGATGATGGGGAGGATTGCGTTACCCCAGAAATTTCCATCGGCGGTGTCGAGGTAGTTGGCGCCGAAGCGCTTGGCATAGCCTTCCATGCCCTGTCCGTAACCGGCGTGGCTGTCTTGCGCCTGGCCGATGCCTGCGGTGACGGCGGCGAAGCCGAAGACGTAGGCGTCGGTGGTGCTCTTGAACATGAGCTTCAGTTTTTGACTGGGGGTGAGCGGAGGAACGGTGCCCTCATAGACGGAATTGAAGGCGGGCATAACGCCGAGAATCCGCTGCTGCTCCTGTTTCTTGAGCTGCTGCTCGCCGAGTTGCTTCTGGTCTTTCAAGTCGGTGGAGATGCCGCTGCCGGTTTGTGGCGGAGTGGTGGTGTCCGGCGGCTGAGTGGCGGGCGGCTGGGTTGTCGGTGGCGTATTGGGCGGGGTCGCCGGCGCCGGGGTTTGTGGGGTTCCCTGAGCTGGTGTCGGCTGATCGGTCTGGGCGGTTACGGATAGATCGTGCGAAACCGGAGCTTCGGGCAGGACATCCAGTCCCGGCGCAGGCCCAGATTGTGCGGCAGCCGCTGGAAGGATTGCCAAGGTCCCCGCCAGTGAGGCCAACCGCAGACAGTTCCTGACGCAGACCCAGGCGTCAAACGGGAAACCATGAGGTCTGAGCTCCATAAAATGAACATCTGACTTGCTGATCGCACGCGCGGCCCGATCGCCTGCTGGTACGGACCGCGGATTGAATGACAACGTGGAACCTTCCTGCTGATCTGACTGACCAACCCGTTAGACGTAATCAATTTGACCTAAGTTTCCCGGGGGGGTGACGGAACTCCAGCGGCATGCGCCTGGCGGGAATCTGGATGACACTTGCCGATTATATCAACTCTGGCCAAGGAACGAGGCAAAATCTGTGCCCTCTGCGCTTAGGTTTTGGCCTTCAGGCCAGTCAGGGATTCAGCCTTGAGAATCTTCCCCCCTTCCTCGACCGTGTACAGCTTATCGACTTCGAGGTTCCTCCATGAATCCACTTGGCCGGAAGGCCAGCGAATCTCGACTTCCTCGACTGACTGGGCCTGGTCCAGGCCAAAATGAAGCCGCAGGTCGTTCTGCGAATAGTAGCTGCCACCGCTGCGCACTTCATCGATCTGGGAAAGGAATTGCGCAGCGCCAGGACCGGTCTTTGCCACAACCTTCACCCGCGCCCCAATTCCGGTGCGGTTGGACTTTACGCCGATGGCCTTGATTTTGATCCACCTGCGCTTCCATTCGGAATCGCAGCGAAGCAGCTGGGGTAGGGAGTTGACGCAGTTGACTGCGATGTCGAGGTCGCCGTCGTTGTCGTAGTCTCCAAACGCACACCCGCGCGCCGCAACCGCTGCGGTGATGCCGGGACCGGCCTTATCCGTCACGTCCTCAAATCGATCGTTGCGAAGATTACGATACAGATATTTATGCTCGGCGTACGGCGCCTCGGTCTTCGATCCTGAAACCTCAGGGTAGACATGCCCATTGGCGACCAGAATATCCAGCCAGCCATCATTGTCCAAATCGAAAAAACCCACGCCCCAGCCCAGCAGGCGGGTATTTACACCCAGCCCCGAAATGTAGGTATGGTCCTCAAAAGTCCCGTCCCCGAGGTTCTTATAGAGGGAGTCGGTGTCTCCGGCAAAGTTGGTTTTGACGATGTCCAGGGTTCCGTCGCGGTTGTAGTCGCCGACCGCAACCCCCATGCCGGCCTGGGGCTTGCCGTCCGGAGAGAAAGCCGCGCCCGCTTCGATCGCCACATCCACGAATGTTCCATCTTTCTGGTTGCGGTAAAGCGTCGCCGCGGTCGAATCGTTGGCCACATAGATATCCGGCCAGCCATCGTTATCCAGATCGGCAACTGCCACACTCAATGCGTAATTTCCCTCGGTATTCCACATTCCGGCTTTCTCTGAAACGTCGGTAAATGTTCCATCGCCGTTGTTGTGGTAGAGAAGGTTCCTACCGCTCGGCAATCCGGGAGGTCCGCAGGCAACGACCAGTCCCTTGTAGGTGCAGGGCCCCGACTCCGGCAAAGGAGCGGTCTTAAGATCGAGGTCGATATAATTGCCGACGAACAAGTCCAGGTGGCCGTCGCGGTCGTAATCGAGAAAGGCACAGCCGGAGTTCCACCTTACTCGCGATTGCGTCAGCCTGGCCTTGGCGGTCACATCGGTAAACGTGCCGTCTCCATTGTTATGGAAGAGAGCGTTCTGGCCGTAGTAGCTGACGAAGAGATCGTCATGGCCGTCGTTGTCGTAATCGCCCACACAGCAGGCCTGGCCCCATCCGCTCCGGGCAAGCCCGGCTTTGCTGGTGACGTCGGTAAATGTGCCGTCGCGATTGTTCCTGAAGAGATGGCAGGTCGGTTCCTGGCCGGCAGAGAAGCCTTCCAGCCGCCAGCCGTTGACCAGAAACAGGTCCAGCCATCCGTCCTGGTCGTAATCGTAGAAAGCGACCCCGCAACCGGTGGTTTCGAGCAGATACTTGTTCTTTCCTTCGCCGCCAAAAATGGTTTTCGCGTTCAGTCCGGATCGGGTGGCGACGTCCACAAAGCTGACTCCCAACGGCGTTCCCGCAATCGCTGAAACTGCACCCGGCGGCGGGGGCATGGGTTTGGCTTCATAAGCGCGTTCACTGCCCATGGTCTGCCGAGGGGCAGGGTTCTGCTCTGGGGACTCGTCGGCGCGCATCCACGGCGGCGTGGCCAACAGCAGAACATCAGAAAATGGAAGTACGAGGGCCGAGCGGCTGAGGGAAGCAAGAAAACGCCGGCGATTCCAGTCTGATCGAGACATCAGGGATAGAGCTGCTTTCTTCTTCAAAGTATACGTTGGCTCAAGGCTGGCCGATCGCTCGCTCACTGCGGAGTGGAGAGGCTTGGAGCAGGCGCCTTTCTGGCATTCTGAATCTGGTCGGCTCGGTCGAACTCTTTCTTCGCGTCGGCGACCCGGCCGATCCGGCGATAAGCCTGACCCAACAGACTATGCGTCATGTAGTTTCCTGGATCCATGCTCGAAGCTCGTTCCAGATAGAGAGTGGCCAACAGGTAGTTCTGCTGGTTCAGCATGACTTTGCCGAGCAGGATGTAAGGGCCACTGGCATTGGGCTCAAGCAGGATCGCCTGGCTCAATGCCGCCTGCGCCCGGGCGTCGTCGCCCGAGCGTACATATGCATCGCCCAGCCGGTCATAGACGCTGCCGTTCAGGGGGTTCATGTCGCGCTCTTGCTTCAGTTCAGCGATGGCCTCAGGGAGCTGACCACGGGCGAGATCAACTTCGCCGAGGAGCAGGTGAGCGAGGGGGATCGATGGCTGCAGGGTGAGAGCCTGGCGGGCGTAATTCTCGGCCATGGCGGGATTTTCCTGCCGGAGCAGCAATCGCGCGGCGAGCAGATAGGCAGGGGCGGAGTCGGGAGCGAATCCGTATTGGATGGCGAATGCACGGCGGGCGTCGTCGTAGCGACGCACCGCGATGTAGCACACGCCGAGAACATAGTTGGGGTCGACGTTCGCCGAGGGTACCGCCAAACTGGCTTTTTCGAGGAGCGGAATCGCCTCGGCAGGTCTGCCCAGACTGTAGAGCGCCACCCCTTGCATCTGCATCGACTGGTGGTCGGAGGGGTCCTCTGCGACCGCCTTTGCAAAGGCAGCTTCAGCGGAGGACATATTTCTTTGCTGGTAGTAGATGAAGCCGCGGAGACTCTCCACTCCGGCTGGCTCAGGCGTCAGAGACTTCAGCCCATCGAGCTGCTTGAGCGCCTCCTCCGAGCGGCCAGCCGCGAACGATTTTCGAGCGGCTGCTATCGCCAAGCCTGGCTCTTCCGTTGCTACCGCGGCTGGCGAAGCAGCTGCGGCAGCCGCGGGGGGTTGCGCAGGGCTGGCTGCGACGACGATAAGAGACAGCACGAAGATGGTTGGTGGGAGCCGGAGGCGCATGCAAGAGGCAACACAAGCTTAGCTGAAAAAGTGAAGGGGAGCGCGATGGCTCCCCTTGAGGTTGAGCGTTGCTACTGGAGGCGCTAGAACTCCACTCGCAGCGAGAAGGAGAGTTGACGGGGCTGGGCGCCGGCAGCGTAGCCAGGGAACTGATTCGATCCGCTGCCGCTGTTGATGATACCGGCAGATTCAATGTTGCCGCCGGGGTTGCCTGCGCTGACGATGTTGAAGACGTTAAAGGCATCCATGCGGAATTGCAGGTTGATGCTCTCGTGGATCGGGAATCTCTTCACCACCGACAGGTCGGTGTTGAAGAAGGTGGGCCCGAAGTTGCTATTCCGGCCCGAGTTTCCGAGCTGGTCAAGCCCGGGGCAGGTGAAGCCTTGATAGCCTCCGGCTGCGCACAGGTTGGGTGCTCCTGCGGGAACCACGGAGTTGTAGAAAGTCCGCTGGTGGGCGACCGGATCAAGGCCGGTCAGATGGGTCTTGAGGAAGCCTGCCCGTCCATTGGGAAAGCAGATCGCGTTGCTCGCGCCCGTCGTGGAGCCGCACTCGTTAAAGCCGAGGCTAAACGGCAGGCCGCTGCCCCAACTGAGGACCGGGCTCAACTGCCACCCTCCGATGATCTGGTCGGCCCAGCCGGGAACATTGGTGGCGAACTGGCCCTTGCGCCCGAAGGGAAGTTCGTAGACCCCGTACAAGGTGAGCTGCTGCTCGCGGATATCGTTGTTCCGGCCCTTGCCGTTTTGCCTATCCCAGGTAGAGAACTGGCTGCTGAAGTCGATGCCCTTCTGCCAGGCGTAGGCGACGTTGCCCGACAACCCCTTGGTGTACTGCTTCGCCACAGTGATCTGCAGCGCGTTGAAATGGCTGTCCATATCGTTCGCGTAAAAGGAGATGTTGTTGTTGGCGTAACCGCACCCGCCGTTGGCCGGAAGGGAGACGCCGGCAGCCGCCGCAGCAGCGATGTAACTCGCCTGTTGGCAGGCCGGGAGGACGCCGCCGTAGTAGCGGGTGAGAAGCGTACCGGAATTGGTGCCGCCGTCGACTCCGATTCCATAGGGGGCTCCAGGAGTCCCTGCCTGGACCTGCGGATTCGGATCATAGTGAAGCGGCGTACCGATCACGCTGTACTGGGCCGGCAGAACGATCGCGGCTTCATCGGGGTTGGTGTTGTTACCGTCGCCGGCTGCCAGCGTATGCGTACCCTTGTTGCCGACATACGCGACAGTAACCGACACGCTAGGAGCAACGGCGCGCTGCACACTCAAATTCCAGGCGTCGATGGTGGGCAGGCGCACATCGTTGGGACGCGCCTTGATGTTGACATTGAAGCCCGGGGCGGGGAGTAGTCCGTTGGTCGGAACCGCCGGAAAGACGTTGGGCGCCGGACCGCCGGTGACGGGTTGGCCTGCTGCTGCGGTGCAGTTCGGCTGATCCGGACCCAGGCAAAACTCGTAGCCCGTCGGCGAACTGGAGGAGATGCTCTGATTGGCCAGCACGGGAAGGTTCTGGGTGACCACATGCCCAAACAGCGAGCCGAAGACACCGATGTCGAAGCTGCGCCCGTAACCGGAACGGATGACCGTTTTGGGGTCCATCTGGTAAGTGACGCCGATGCGGGGATTGAAGGACCACTTGGCCGGGCTCCAGCCCATATTGCTGCCAATGTTGCCGTAGCCGGCGACGTTGAGATAGCCGTTGGTAGTGCCGTCGTTGTACTCCATCAGCGCGCCGTTGCCCTTCCCGTTGACCGATTCGGGGAAGTAAACCTCATAGCGCAAGCCGAGGTTCAAAGTGAGATTTGGGGTGGCGCGCCAGGTGTCCTGGACGTAGAAGAAGTCGCGTTTCTGAAACTCCTTGGCATTGGTGGAGGTGCTGACGTAGCGGTTGAACGACGGGACCTGACCGAGCGCGAAGGTCGCCCAGCCCAGTCCGCCGGTGGGCAGCGGGCTGGTAAGGGCCGCGTTCGCGGGGTTGGATGTCGGCCCGTCGCCGATGTTCAGAATGCCAGTGCGGTTGCTGTCGCTGGGCACCCGCAGGTTGCGGGCGTAGCGCAAGTCGGCGCCGATTTTGATCGAGTGGGTCCTGACGATCTTGGTCCAGTTGTTGACGAACTGGAACTGGTCCTCGCGTTCGATCAGTGGGCAGTTGCAACGGCTTACATTCAGTCCGTCGCCGAAGTTATTGCCGCCCGAGCCGGGAGCGGTGATGTTGAAGTCCGGCAGGCCTCCAGTGGAGGTATCGCCGGTATTCAGCCCGGGCATGCCGAGCAGCGTCGTCGCCGGGGTCGCGTTCTGGTCGATCTTGGAGTCGGCGATATCGTAGCGGTAGTAGCCCAGGCGGACGTCGGTCAGCAGGGTCGCGTTGATCGCGTAGTCGGCGCCGACGGCCACGCTGTCGTTGGCCCCCTTGGAGTTGCCGCCGTAGTTGTTGTATCCCAGGCCGGGCCCGCCCAGGGGGCCGAACATCTGGCCGCCGACCAAGGAGTCGGTGAAGCGGCTGAAGCGCTCGAAGAGGTGGATTTTCTCTGAAAGCGTGAAGTCCACGCGCTCGTCCCACGCATTGTTGTTGAACGGGCCGCTGCCGCTGGCGGAGTAGTTGCTGCCGATGCCGCTCAGGCTCGTGCCCCCTGCCGGAGGAGTGTAGTTGCCCGCTGCAGAGTTAGCCTGCAACAGTTTGATGGTATTGATCCACTGGGGCGAAATCTGCGCGATGGGAATGACGTTGCCGGGATAGGCGGTGGGTGCGGTCAGACCGTTGGTCGCGGTGGGCTGCTCGTAGATCTGGGCTGCGCCCGCGCCCCCGGCGTTGGTGTACTGACTGAAATCGCAGCCCAGAATGCCGGTCGTGGTAGCGGTCTGTCCAAGGCAGGTTTGCTGCAGGAAGGTCGTTGGAACGGTGGTGGTTGCGCTCACGCCGGCCACCTGCCGCTGTCCCTGGTAGTCGGCGAAGAAGAACAGCCTGTCCTTGAGAATCGGACCGCCGATGGAACCGCCGAAGAGGCTCTTCAAACCGCCCGGGAAGGCGCCCGATCCGGGATACTGGGTGTAGGGGTTGGTCGCCAGGTTGGCGTTGCTGGTGCGGTAGTCGAAGGCGCTGCCGTGGAAGCTGTTGGTGCCGGACTTGGTCTGCGAGGTCATCACCGAGGAGACTGCCTTGCCAAACTCGGCGTCGAAGTTCTGGGTTGCGATCTTGACCTCGGAGACTGAGTCGAGAGTCGGATTGATGACGATAATCCCGAGGATGGCATCCTGGTTATCGGTGCCGTCCAGTTCGAACGCCACGCCACCGAAGGCCTGTCCATCGACCTGGATCTGGGCGCTGCCCTGGGGGTTTTCATCGGACGCGTGGGCCCAGCTCAGGGTTTGCGCGCCAGGAAGCAGCAGTTGCAGATTGGTGAAGTTGCGACCGTTCACCGGAAGATTGGAGACGTCGGATTGGGTCAGAGTGGTAGAAACGTCGGTGCTTTCGGTCTTGAGGACCGGGATGGTGTCCGCGTTCACTTCGACGGTGGTGCTTTGTCCGCCAATCACGAGTTGCGCGTCGACCTTGGCTTGAAAGTCGGCGTGGACGACAATGCCCTTCGTTTCGAAGGTCTCGAACCCCTGGTACGTAATCTTTACGTCGTAGGTGTCGGGAATCAGCTCGAGGGCCTGATATTCGCCCGCGGCGTTGGACTGAATGGTCACCGAAGTGCCTTTTCCTTCATCAGTGACAACGATGGTGGCGTTGGGTATGGCTGCGCCGGTGTTGTCAGTGACGTTCCCAAAGATCGATCCGTGGACCGTTTGGGCATAAGCTGTGGTGGAAAGGCATAACAGGCAAAGCATGCCCAGGCCCAAGGCCAGGACTGCGGAAAGTCTCTTTAGCATTTCACTAGTCTCCCGAAGGTTGTCGAGCGTTTATGAACTCTCATTGCCATGTCTTCCGGCTTGTTGCCCATCGCAACTATGTGAGAGCACCCAGTCAATCATGCGTGCACCAGTTCCAATAAAGACCTGCGTTGCCGAACCGACCCGCAACTTGCGGCGAAGATCGCAAACAATTCAATAGTGAGGTGCAAAATCCGTATGTACGAATTCGGTGGGACTATACGAACCCACCTATGCCGCTGTCAAGCAATACGAGAAGCAATTTCAGTAAATCGAATTTGTAGACAGGTTATGCTGCCGGCAAAGATCGCTTGCCGGGAATCAAGCTGCGCCAGCACAAGTCCGCCGCAAAGACGCCCGTCAGCCGCTGTCCCATCAAAATGAGTCACTCCGGTCAAAAATAGTGACCTTGATATGTCTAAGTGCCAAGATATATAACTGTCAAGCATATTCGTATAGCATTGAAGGAAAAGCTGGCTATACAACGACCTTACTTAAGGGACCCCCAGGCGGCGAGCGGCGCCCCCCTCAACCTTCAGCGGGCTGCAGTTCGGGCCGGATGCCGCCGCAGGACTTTCTTACCACCAGCTCGAAGTTCAACAGAAGGTCCCGAGTCGGCAGCTCGGGATTGGCGATCCGATCGAGCATCATCGAAAGCGCCATTTTGCCGAGGTTCTGGCAGGGCTGGTGAATGGTGGTCAGGGGCACGGGAAGCAGCCGGGCATATCGAACGTCATCCATGCCCATCATCCGAATGTCCTCAGGGATTCGTTTTCCCAGCGCCAGCAGGGTATGCATGAGATGTCCGGCGGTCAGGTCATTTGCACATAGAAAGGCATCCGGGCGGTCTTTCTTCAGGATCGAGTGGACCAGATCGGGATCGTCCGGCTCTCCCATCCAAACCGCACCGATACCCGGCGTCCTGCCGCAAGCGGCCAGCGCCTGCCGGTAACCAGAGATTCGAGCTTCGACGGTGGGAGCGGAGTTGCTTCTGGCAAAAAAGCAGATCCTGGTCGCCCCCGATTTGATCAGGTGCTCGGTCGCGAGGTATCCGGCGCGGTGATTGTCGATTCCGACGAGGTCGTATCTTGAGCGCTTGGGATAGGGCGCGAGGCACCTGTCGAGCAGCACAATCGGGATATTTGCTCGTTCCAGGGCGACGGCGATGTTGCGATTGATTTCGTGGCGGGCCGCGCAGTACTCGATGGGCGCAAAGAAGACCCCGGAGACTCGCTGGGAGATGTATTGCTGGCACAGTTTTTGAGCGACTTCCTCGCTCTCGCTGTCACTGGAAACCGAATGCCCCCATAGCAAGGAATGCTCCCTGGCTTTGGGCGATAACATGATTCCCTGGCAGATTGCTTCGAATATCTCGGTCTGCCCCAATGCCGGGATCAGCAATCCAAAGACCCGGCTACCGGATGCAGTGTGATTGGCCACGTAGGTGCCCGAGCCGACGCGGCGATTGATAAGGCCGAGAGCTTGCAGCTCTTTGATGGCTTTGAGCACCGTCATTCGGGAAGCTCCAAAGCGGCGCACCAACTCGGCCTCACTTGGCAACCGGGCGCCGGCTTTGTATCGGTGGGAGAGGATCTCCTGATGGAGACTTTCGAAGATAACGCGGTATTTTGGGTTTTCCATATCCGCCTGCGATGTGCCGCTCTATGCAAATACCCAGACTGACCAGCGATCAGCAGAATACCATAGACAGCTTTGCGTCATTCTAAAGTGATTTGTCTAGAACCGGTCTCGCAAATAGTATTTGAGCTATCGCACGGTTCAGCCAACCCGGCCGGCGGCGGACTGCATCCGTGCTTGAGCCTGCGGCCAGCGGTTCTAGTTCTAAGAGATCCGTTCCAGGCTGCCATTTTCAGCATCTTGACGGCTTCACGAGGATTGGTAGGCGAGAGGCATGGGGTCAGCCGATCATCGCTGAGGGCACGATTGTGAACCATCTGCAATTGCGGCCGCGAATTGCTTTGCTCTTTGATTGTCGGGGGAGAAGAGAATCATTCTGTCGAGGACTTTCTTAGCGGTCGTAGGATCCCCAAGTCGGCATTCTGCGGCCGCGAGATCAAATCCTGCGGCTTTCTGGGTGGGATCCTGCTCGAACACCGACGTCCAAAGCTTGACGGCTGATTTGAGATTGCCCTGCTCGGCTTCGATCAAGGCGATGTCTCCCGCGGCGGTGGAATCGAAGGGGTCTTCGTTAAGCGCCAGATGATATTCCTTGTCGGCCGCAGCGGGGTCGCCGCTGATCTGCTCGAGGAAACCGAGCTGCGTATGCAGGACCGGATCGGGCGGGTCGGTGGCGCCGTTTGCCGACTGTTCGGCCTCGCGCAGAATGCGAAGCGCCTGCTCACCTGCTTCGCGATTGCCGGCGATGGCCAGCCGCGAGTAGGCGACGCCTAGATCGCGGTCGCTCGCCGGCCCTCGCACCGGGACGAGCGGATTGGCGGGCGGGGTGCCGCCGGCGATAGCTGCCAGGGCGGGAACGCCGGGGATCTGAATGCGATGATCGGTGACCTGTTCATGAGAAATATCTCGCGTGTTGCCGGTAGGCATGTGACAGGAGGCGCAATCCTGCCGTTCGGGATGGTGGCCGGTAGCATACCTCGCGCCGGTGTGGCAGCTGAGGCATTTGTTGCGGTAGTAAGCCACTGACTCTGCGGCGGGGAGGGAACGGTGGGGATCGTGGCAAGTGGTGCAGGTGAGCGCATCGCCGCTGTTGCGCTTGCACGCGCTCTGCAGCAGGGCTTCCCATTGGCTGGTGGCGCGACCGCCGGCGCCGACGCTGTTGCGGTGGACGAAGTGGACGACATCATCGGAGATCTCTTGGCCGGGCTTGAAGTCGTAAAGAGTATGTCCGAGGCGATTGACGAAGACTTCGGCTTCAAGATGGCACTGCAGGCAAATGGAATCGCGTTTGTTGGGGGTGAGTTTGTCGGGGTTGAGGATCGGGCCGCGACCGTGGTGGGCGATATGTTGCGAGGCGTCGCCGTGGCAGGCTTCGCAGGTGATGCCGCCATAGAGAAACGGGACGGTGGTATAGCGGTTGCGGGCCATGGGAAGGGAGGGCTGGACCCCGCTGGCATGGCAATGCAGGCAGCTGCTATCGACCGGCAGTGTCAGCGGCATCTCTTTCGCATGTTGATAATTGGGCGCCATGTCCCAGATGCCCTTCTTGGCATACCAATTGATGGGTAGTTCAAACCAGTAGCCTTCGCGCTCAAAGAGGAAGGTGCGGCCACGTTTGCCGGAGCCGAGATAGTAGAGCAAGTCCTCCTGTCCTTTCACTGGGAGTTGTTGCAATCCAGGCGCTCGTTCGTACGACAAGGAGACGTGGTCGTCTTTTAAGGTGATCTGATAGTGAATCGCAGATTCTTGATGGAAGAAGTCGGCGGGAATGAAACCCTGTGTAGCGGGGCCACTCGCTCGGGCCATGGCCGACTCCCGATAGGTCTGATAAATCTCCCGGTGGCAGGATGCGCAGATAGCATCGGGATCACTCGGCGCAGGCGAGTGATCCGCATTTCCCCTTCCTTCGGCGGTGGGAACCGGTACTGCGATAACCAGAAAGCAAGTCCAGCTTAGGAATCGAGGCAGTTGGTGACGGAGCGTCTTCAGCATCGTGGTGGCTTGATTCGCCCCGCAAACTGTTATACACCCGAGGCCCCAAGGCGCATAACCGGAAATCCGGCTATCCGCGAACCATCATGCGTTCAGGGGCTTTCATCCAATAGATTTCAAAGGCCCAGAGCAAAGGCCACGATGGTGTTTCCGGTCGCGCCGCTCTTACGCCCGAGTTCTTCCACCAAAGCGGACTCCAGATCATCTGGATCGGGGACCATTTCGCAGGCGGCGATCTCCTCCGCGGTTGCGCCTTGGTAACAGAGCTC
>Ga0302324_100013805_pt1 | contig 16338 bp, 15 predicted proteins | sample Palsa_T0_1_FD_201949 | JGI IMG/M metagenome (GOLD analysis project Ga0302324, IMG submission 201949) | Peat permafrost microbial communities from Stordalen Mire near Abisko, Sweden - Palsa_T0_1 | ecosystem: Environmental > Terrestrial > Soil > Palsa > Peat permafrost | place: Sweden: Abisko...
GGACCTTACATGAGATCATGGGCACGCCCGACAGGGGCATCCCCCAGGACTTGATGAACAAGGCGTGGTGCGTGGTAGTGGTCCCGTCACTGAAGAAGGGCGCGTTCGTGGTAGGCGGCGAGTATGGAAAAGGCTTTGCCACTTGCCGGAAGGGCGCGGGCATGGGATGGGGCGCGCCAGCGGCGGTAATCGTGGAAGGCGGCAGCTTTGGTTTTCAGATCGGCGGCGAGTCGACCGACGTGGTCATGCTGGTGATGAATGAGCACGGCATGCACATGTTAGACAAAGATAAAGTTACTCTGGGCGGGGATGCCAGCATCGCGGCAGGACCGGTGGGACGGACGGCAACGGCCGATACCGATGCGTCTATGAACGCGGAGATTCTTTCCTGGTCACGCACGAAAGGCGTTTTTGCAGGTGTCGCGCTGAACGGCGCCACGTTGCGTCCGGATCACAAGGCCAACCGGGAACTGTACGGACAAGACATGAGTAATAGAGAAATACTGGCGAGTGCCCCGCACCCGCCCGCCGCACGTCCGCTGATAGCGGAATTGGACCGGTATTCGATGCGGAAGAACGGCACCGAATAACCGGTCTTACACGAACTTGTAGGCGCCTGGGACCGGCAGCGGGGCGGGTTCCAGCTTCAGGTCGTACCCGAACGCTTTGGGCATCAGATCCAACTGCGAATTCACGATCTGGTCCCAGGTGATTTCCTGGCCTGAGTAGGCCGATTCCCGTGCCATGATGGCGGTGAGCGTGCTCTCGGCGATGGGCAGCGAGTAATTTAAGTATGGCCCGTCGCCGCGGATGCTGCGGATCATGTTGATGTGTTCCTGCACGTAGGGATTGATGCCAGGCGTCCCCATGTCCATACCGTTGCTGTGGCCCTTAGCTCCCACAATCATGTCACTCACATTCGTGTAGACGCCCTTGGGATACTGGCGGCAGTGGCTGCTCAGGTGCACGCCGCCGGGATAAGTGAAATCGGAACTCATGTGATCGTAGATGTTGCCGTAGAGTTCCTCGCGGGGACGCCACGCGGCGCCGCCGGACGCGACGACTTTTACAGGGTGCGCGCCCATCAGCCAGTTCATGAAATCGATGTTGTGGAAGTGCTGCTCGACGATCTGATCGCCGCAAATCCAGATAAACGAATACCAGTTGCGGAGCTGCCACTCCATGTCGCTCCACTTGGGATCGCGCCGTTCGGCGTGAAAAACCGGGCCGCTCAGGTAGTAGGCGTAGAGCGCGGTGACGTCGCCGATGGCGCCGTCATGGATCTTCTGCACGGTCTCGACATACTCGCGGTGGGCGCGGCGCTGGGCTCCGGAGACCACGGTCAACTTGCGCTCGGCGGCCAGCTTTCCGGCGGCAATGAAACGGCGCGCGCCTACAGGATCGGTGGCGATGGGCTTCTCGGTGAAGACGTGCTTATGGGCGTTGACGGCCGCTTCGAAATGCATGGGCCGGAAGCCGGGCGGGGTGCATAGCATCACGATGTCGATATCGGAGGCGAGCAGCTTCTGATAAGCGTCGAAGCCGGTGAAGTGATGATCGGGCTCGACGCGGATGCGCGGCTGGATGGAAGCCACCAGGTCCTCGGCTTTCATCTCGCGAGGCTGGCCGTCGCGCTCCACGGCGATTCCCGCGTAGCGGCCGATGAACTTGGGGTCGCGCAAGCGGGCGAGCGATTGTTCGAGGTGATCTTCGAACACGTCCGCCATGGCGGCGAGATCGACATGCTCGTTGCCGGTGAGCAGGTCGACGACGGCCTGCGTGCCGCGTCCACCGCAGCCGACCAGACCGGCCTTCAGCCGGTCGTTAGCGGCGCGCGCTCTGCGGGGCTGGAGGATGGAGAAGGCGGAGGCTCCGGCGGTGAGCAGGCTTCTGCGGGAAATACCATCGGAATTCTGCATGACTCGACGGTAGCACGGAGCAAGCGGGCAGACGAGGAAAGGAGCGGGTCTGGAGACCCGCCGCAGGCGTAGACGCCTGCCCCACTAGGCGGCTTTAGCCAACTGGGGAGCAATCTCCTGAACTTTGGCGCGCGGCGTCTCGGCGAAGATTTCGAGGAGGGCGGCGCGCACCTTCAAATATCGCTGGCACTCGGAGCAGCCGCACTGCGGATTGCGGGCACTGTGGTCTATGAGGTACTCCAATTGTTCGCGCAAAACGCCGGTCAGTTCAACTTGTGGGGCCATCGCATCACCTCTTCACTCACTATGATAGATGTGCCGGGACTGAAATGGGGTCCGTACACTTCTGTAAATGTATGTGAGTGTAGGGTTACTAAAGTTTCATTTCGGGTCCGCCGATGGTATGAATATGCAGGATCCGCAGGATCTGGAATTGATGGCCAATCGGTTCATCCGGTTGGTGAGGGAACTACTGGAAGGTGAGGTGCGCCGCACATCGTTCCAGCGCTGGGAAGTCCATCTACTGTTGGACTTAGAGGCTTGCCGGCTGACGCGCTCACGACGGGACGAGGCCCTGCGCCGCTATCAGCGGGTCGTGCAAAAACAATTGGAACGGGGGGTGTTGCCGCCGGTCAGATTCTCGGATTTCGTGGGGCGCCGGAAGCGCCTGCCGGGCATGGTACCGCCCCCCTTAATTCCCGCCCACGACCCGGCGTCCCTCCATCCGTAGCGTACCGATCAGCACTATTCGGATGGCTTCGGTATAGATACGGTGCTCCTCTTTCAGGATGCGCGCCGATAGTGTCTCCAGGGTATCGCCGTCCAGTACGGGTACGGCGGCCTGTGCCAGGATGGGACCGGCATCCAGGTATTCGTCGACGAAATGCACCGTACAGCCGGTCACTTTGACGCCATGCTCCAGCGCCTGGTGCTGGGCATCCAACCCCGGAAATGAAGGCAGCAGGGACGGATGGATGTTCAGGACCCGGCCCGGGAATTCGCGGATAAACCCGGCGCTGAGCAGACGCATGTATCCCGCGAGGCAGACGAGGTCGACGGCATGCTTTTTCAGCTCGGCGGCAAGCAAGGCGTCATAAATATTGCGGTCCAAGCCTTTGGACGGAATGCACACCGCGGGCAAGCCGCGCCGGCGGGCGGCTTCCAACCCGTGCGCTTCGGGACGGTTGGAAATCACGATGGCGATTTCGGCGGGGAGCTTGCCGGCGGCCACGTTATCGGCGATGGCTTCGAAATTGGAACCGCGCCCGGAAAGGAGAATGCCCAGGCGCTTCATCGGTAGACCACCCTCGGCCCCCGGCGCTTTTGCGGCACGACCTGGCCGGCGACCACGTACGGCTCGCGCAACTTGCGCAGCAGTTCCCCGGCGCGGCGTATTCTTGATGCGGGAACCGCCAGGAGTATTCCGATTCCCAGATTGAACGTGCGCCGGTAATCGTCTTCGGGCAGGTTGCCCAGCCGCCGCAGCAGCTCGAAGATCGGCGGGATGGTCCACGCGCCGGTGTCGATTTGGGCGGCCAGCCCTTCGGGCAGCATCCGCGGCGTGTTATCCGTGAGCCCGCCGCCGGTAATGTGGGCCGCGCCGCGCAGCAGGCCCGCGTCGGCCAGCGCGCGAATTGGCTTCAGATAGCTGCGGTGCACCTGGAGCAGCGCATCGGCCACCGTTGCGCCCAGTTCCGGCAAGAAGGTGGATGGGGCGAAGCCGGCCACTTCGAAGAGCAGCTTGGAAGCCAGAGAGTAGCCATTGGTGTGCAGGCCGGTGGAGGGCAGGCCGAGGAGCAGGTCGCCTGCTCGGATGCGTTTGCCCGTGAGTAGCGCGGGCCGCTCGGCCGCGCCTACTATGAAGCCAGCCAGGTCGTATTCCCCAGGCGCGTAGAGGCCGGGCATCTCGGCGGTCTCGCCACCGATCAGGGCGCAGCCGTTGCGGCGGCAACCGCGCGCCAGGCCCGCCACCACCTGCGCGGCCACGCCGGCTTGCAGCTTGCCGGTCGCGAAATAATCCAGGAAGAAAAGCGGCGTGGCCCCTTGCACGGCGATGTCGTTGACGCAGTGATTGACCAAGTCTTCGCCTACAGTTCCGTGGCGGCCGGTGAGGAAGGCGACCTTGATCTTGGTGCCCACGCCGTCGGCCGAGCTGATCAGCACGGGATTCTTCCAGCCGGCGAGCGAGTAGCATGCGCCGAAGGCCCCGATATCGGTCAGTACGCCGCGCGTGAAGGTGCCGCGCGCCAGCTTGCGTATGGAAGAGACGGCGCGATCCGCCTCATCGATGTTGACCCCGGCATCCTGGTAGCGCATCTATGGAATTCCATCTATGGAACTCATAGTATAGCGGGAGGGCGGGTTCCCGGCGCGTGTTGTGTGTGAGTCAGCGCCGCGACTGGCGGTGCGCGCCGCCTCCCAGACCGCCCAGATCGATGACTACGGCGACCAGCAGCCACACCAGATTAACTCCGGCCGTGGGCATGCCGCTGTTCAATTCCCACGCATAGACGATGGTAGTGAGCGGCAGGAAAATGAAGCCGAGTACGGGCAGTAATAGACCACCGTGGAAGGCGCGCTGCAGATAGGTCGAGAAGAACCACATCAACGCCAGCGCGAGGCGCGGAAACAGCAGGACAACGAGCAGGAGGAAGCAAGGCATAATCAACCCGTAACCGGTACCGAACTAGACAGCGAGTTCTCCTTCAAGCCTATCGATTTCACGGCGAAGCCACCCTTTGAGGACCTCTTCGGAATCGGCGGCATCCAGGGTGGCGATGGTTCTGCTCTCCGGATCGAGCGGAATATGGTGACAGGGGACAGTCTCGCTCTTACGAGACTCGGGGACGTATTGCATCAGAACACATTCAGCGCACGGGTGAGTACGGGACGGATCGCCGAAATTCAGGCAGGTCAACGAGTCCTGGAAAAGAGATGTGGATTGCCGGGGAGTGCGAACCGAGCGACCGTATCCGCCGTCCGAGACAAAGGCCAGTTCGAATTTCAATTTCTCCAAGAGTTCGCGCTTCTCTTCCGACATAGGACTCTATCAGGATGCGACTTTTGCCAGGGGCAACTCGGGCTCGCCGACCAGCTCTTCGAAAAGCGTCCGGTAGTGTACCATGGCTTGGCGCAGGTCTTCCGTGCTGGCCTTTCCCGCGGTCTGCCGTTGCGCAATTTCGTGAGCCGCGCGGTAGTTTTCGAGAACCAAGGGATGATCGACGGAGATATCCGCCGCCCGCTGTTCAAAGTCACTTACAGGATAGCCCCGCGTAGACATCACGTCACTCAGCAGTTGGTCGGCTTCGGCGACCGCACCGGCCGGGCCGTCGATGAAGCGAGTCTGGACCCGGCGCCAGGTTTCCACGAAGCGCGCACGATCGCCCGCCGCGAGCGGCCGGACGTGAAGCTTCTCGACTCGCTCGGAACGCTCTTCGAGCCCGGCTTCGGCATTCCGGCGGTTGCCGCCTGCCTGCACGGCGCGAGAATATTCAGCGCTACCGAACTGAGTGCGCAGGCGGGCTGTCCGGCGCTGCCGCTGCACCAGGAACATTGCGATGCCTGCGACCAGAACCACGACGAGGGCGACGATCAACGCTATTTCCGTGGTGCTTAGGGTTGTTGTACTCACGACCTACCTCCACTTCCACTTCTTGTGCCTGTTCGTCTGGGTAGCGATGCAAATTGGGTACCAAAGTTGGATGTCTGGGAAACACCGAGGTAGAAAGCGAGGCTTCCGCGGTTTGGTTGTGCAAGTCCTGCCGTCCGTGAAGCAAGAAGTGCGTGTAACTAGTCTTTCGCTTCCGGCAGGCGGGACACCTCTGAAAGAAGTCCTGAAAAAAGTTCTGAAAAAAGTCTTGACGGGCCGCACATTGGCATAGTAGGATTACAAACAGATATAGTAGAAATCTATGGCGACACCCAAATTCACCAAACTCGAGCTGCAGATCATGCAGGCCCTGTGGGACCGCGGCGCGATCTCCATAAGGGAAATTCAAGAAGCGTTTCCCGAGCTGGGCCGTCCTTCTTATACAACTGTGCAGACCACCGTCTATCGATTGGAAGGGAAAAAGTCGGTACGCCGGGTCAGGAAGATCGGTAACGCGCATATTTTCGAGGCGGTGGTGTCGCGCAACGCCGCGCAGCGCAGATTGCTCGACGACCTGGTGGGCTTTTTCGGGGGCCGCACGCAACCCATCATGGCGCACCTGGTGGAATCCGGCAAGCTCACGATGGAAGACGTCAAGGAGGCCCAGCAGGCCCTTCGAAAACTGGCTAAGGAGGAACCGCAATGATTCCGGTTTATTATGCTTCGGCATTGGCTAACCACCTGTGGCAATCGTCGGTGTTTGCAGGCATAGCGGGACTGCTGGCGCTGGCGCTGCGCAAGAACCATGCGCGCACACGGCATTGGCTTTGGCTGACCGCTTCGGTGAAGTTTCTGATCCCGTTTTCACTGCTGGCCGACATGGGCAGCCGGCTCGGCTGGCTCAGCGGCTGGTTGACCGCCAGTCGCGTGACGCGGCCTGCACTGTCTGTCGCAGTAGAACAGATCAGTCGACCGTTTCCGCCATCGCTGGCGCCCACCGCTCTGGCTCCGGCCGCTCTCGCGCAGCACGGCAGTCTGCTGCCGGGGCTGCTGATGGCTATTTGGGCATGCGGTTTTCTGGTGGTGGCTGTCTCCTGGTGGCGCCGATGGCATCGCATTCGTTCCGCTGTTCGCGCGGGATCGCCGCTGGCGCTAGCGGCGGGTGTGCCGGTGGTGTCGTCGCCAGCCATGCTCGAGCCGGGAGTTTTCGGCATCTTTCGGCCGGTGCTGTTGCTTCCTGACGGGATCGCAGACCGCCTGGCGGCCGCACACTTGGAGGCGATCCTGGCGCACGAATTGTGCCACGTCCGCCGGCGCGACAATTTGGCGGCGGCGCTGCACATGGCTGTCGAAGCGACTTTCTGGTTTCACCCTCTGGTGTGGTGGATTGGAGCGCGCCTGGTGGAGGAACGCGAGCGCGCCTGCGACGAAGATGTACTAAGGCTCGGCAGCCTGCCGGAGGTCTATGCCGAGAGTATTCTGAAAACCTGTCAGTTCTATTTGGAATCGCCGCTGGTGTGCATGTCCGGGATCTCCGGCTCCGATCTTAAGGAGCGCGTGGTGCGGATTATGACTCACGGCGTGGTTAAGAAGCTCAGCTTCGGCAGAAAGATGTTGTTGGCGGCCGCCGGGATGGCCGCTGTCGCCGGTCCGATCGTGTTCGGCCTCATGAACGCGCCACAAAGCCGGGCGCAATCGCCGGCCGCGGACAGTAAGCCCCGCCCCACATTCGATGTCGCGTCGATCAAGCCGGACCACGGCGGTACAGGTCTTTTTAGGATCAGCGTGGAACCTGGGAGGTTCGTGGCGGATAATGCCACCGTGAAATTCCTCCTGGTGGAAGCGTATCACGTGAAAGAATCTCAGATCTCGGGAGCACCGGGTTGGCTCGACTCTGAACATTACGATGTCGAGGCCAAACTGGGCGACTCTTCCAACGACGTGCAGCGCAAACTTAACTCCGATGAGCAGGGGGCGCAAGTCAGGCTGATGCTTCAGTCCCTGCTCGCGGATCGATTCAAGCTGACGCTGCATCATGAATCCAAGGAGCTGCCGATCTACGCGCTGCTGGTCGCGAAGAGCGGCCCCAAATTGCACGAGTCGGCCGCTGCCCCGGACGACGCGGGGCCACCTGGCCCGCTAGCACCAGACGGACCACAACCCAGGCATAGCATCCGAATGAGCGGGCGGGGGGACCTTAGTGTCAGTGCCGAGAACCTTGACATGTTTGCGGACCTGCTCTCGCATCAATTCGGCCGCCTGGTGGTGAATCAGACGGGGCTGAAGGGTAGCTATGATTTCACGCTGAAGTGGACGCCCGATGAGGGTCAAGGCCAGAAGATGGCCCTGCCGGGTGGTGGCCCGCCCAGGGACGCCACGCCACCACCGGACGCTTCCGGCCCAACGATCTTTACGGCCCTTCAAGAGCAGCTCGGGCTAAAACTCGAATCGCAAAAAGGGCCGGTGGATATGCTGGTGATCGACCACGTGGAGCGACCGTCTGAGAATTAGCTTGAGGAACAAGTCGATGGCAAAGAAACTCAGCTTCGCTGGAAAACTGCTGTTGGGCGCCGCTGGAATAACAGCGGTAGCGCAAAGCCGGGCGCAATCGCCGGCGGCGGCCGGCACGCCCCCTCCGGCATTTGAGGTGGTGTCGATCAAACCGAACCACGAGGGATCGGGGAATGTGATGGTCCGTATGGCTCCCGGTGGCAGATTCGAGGCGCATAATATCACCGTGAAGTTCCTGCTGGAGGAGGCGTACGGCGTCAAAGATTCGCAGATCTCCGGAGCGCCGGGCTGGCTCGATTCAGAACATTACAATATCGACGCCAAAGCAGAAGACTCAGCCGCGGACAGCCAGCGAAAACTTGGCCGTGACGAGCAGCAAGCGCAAATGAGGGCGATGCTGCAAGGGATGCTCGCGGATCGCTTCAAATTGGCGCTGCATCACGACACCAAAGAACTATCGGAATATGCGCTGGTGGTGGCGAAGAACGGTCCCAAGTTTCACGAGGCGACGGCCCCGGCGAACGATCCGGCGGCGCAGGATCGTCCGCCCGGACCGCCCACGCCTGGGGCTCCCATGCCCAGAGGGACCATGCGGATGATGGGGCGCGGCGACCTTACAGTCACAGGCGTCGGTCTCACGCAGTTTGCCGACGTGCTTTCGCGCCAGATCGGCCACATCGTCGTGGACAAGACCGGACTGAAAGGCGAGTACGATTTCACGCTGAAGTGGACGCCCGATGAGGGCCAGGGAGGGATGTTTAGGGGAGCGGGGGAACCGCCCCGGGATACCGCACCACCGCCGGATGCTTCCAGTCCCACGATCTTCACGGCCCTGCAGGAGCAGCTCGGGCTGAAACTCGAATCGGAAAAAGGACCGGCCGATACGCTGGTGATCGACCATGTGGAAAGGCCCTCGGAGAATTAGCCGCCCTGCCGCCCTTGCCCTGCTCGCGGTCTCCTTCCTGACTGCCGCAGAGTATCGCGGACAGGTAACGTTCGGGGGACTGCCGGTTCCCGGCGCGACGGTGACGGCAACGCTGGGCGATAAGAGAATCGACGCAATAACCGATCTCGAGGGCGTGTATGACTTCTCCGATTTGCCGGACGGAAACTGGGCGATTGAAGTCCGGATGCTGGGTTTTGAGACCGTCACGAACATCGTATCCTCCTCGACGCCGGCGAAATGGGAATTGAAGCTTCTCCCACTGGATCAAATCAAGGCGCAAGTCCAGACCGCCGTTCGGTCCGCACCGCCGCCGGCCGCTCCAGCCCCGCCTGCCCCAGCCGGGCAAAACGAGCAGCGTAGTGCGCCGCCGCCCGCAAAAGACCCGGCGGCGGAAGATCTGAGCCAACGCGCCGCTGATGGCTTTCTGATCAACGGGAGCTCTCAGAACGGCGCGGCTTCGCCCTTCGCGCAACTGGCCGCCTTCGGCAATAACCGCACTGGGGGGAAAGGCCTATATAACGGCGCAATCGGAGTGACTTTCGATAACTCGGCTCTGGATGCGCAGCAGTTTTCCCTGACCGGCCAGAACACCCCCAAGCTGGCGTATAACCGCTTGACGGGCCTGGCCGCGGTAGGTGGTCCGCTGCAAATTGGCCATCTTTTCAAGCGACCTCCGTATGTCTTTGCCGCCTATCAATGGACGCGGAACAAGAACGCTACCACGCTGCCCGGCTTGATGCCCGAACTCGCGCAACGCAGCGGAATGTTCGCGAGCCCTATTGTCGATCCACTCACCGGAGTGCCGTTTCCCGGCAACCTGATTCCGGAGAGCCGTATCAGCCCACAGGCGCAAGCCTTGCTCAGTTTCTACCCGCTGCCGAACTTCAGCGGCAATACGGGCTACAACTTTCAAATCCCGATTCTCAGTCCCACTCACCAGGACGCCTTACAATCGCGCTTCAATAAAACTCTGGGTTCCAGGGATCAGATCTACGGCCGCTTCGCCTTTCAGAGTATGCGGTCGGACGCACAGAATCTGTTCGGCTTCCTGGATACCACCAGCCTGCTGGGGATCGACACCAGCATCAATTGGTCGCACCGCTTCAACCAGGGATGGTTCCTGAATCTTGGATATCAGTTCAGCCGGTTGGCTACGCATGTCACGCCCTATTTCGAAAATCGCGAAAACGTTTCGGGCGACGCTGGAATTTCCGGCAGCGATCAAAATCCGATGAATTGGGGTCCGCCCAGTCTCACTTTCTCGAGCGGCATCGCCGGCCTATCCGATGCGCAAAGCTCGTTCGACCGCAACCAGACCAGCGGGCTGTCGGATTCCATGCTATGGAATCGCGGCGCGCATAACATCATGTTTGGAAGCGATTTCCGCAGGCAGGAATTCGATTACCTGTCGCAACAGAATCCACGCGGGATTTTTACGTTCACCGGCGATGCTACTGGCGGCACTCCGGGCTCCGACTTTGCCGATTTTCTGCTGGGCATTCCGGACACCAGCTCCATCGCCCTCGGCAACGCCGATAAGTATTTCCGGCAATCCGTCTACGACGCTTTCATCAATGACGATTGGCGGATCAATCCGGAGCTCACGCTGAACGCGGGAGTGCGCTGGGAATATGGCGCTCCCATTACCGAGTTGTATGGCCGCCTGGTGAATCTGGACGTCGCTCCGGGCTTTGCGGCTGTAGCGCCGGTGGTGGCCAACGATCCGGACGGCGCGCTAACCGGTGCGCGCTATCCCACTTCGCTGGTGCGTCCCGACAAGCGCGGTTTCGAGCCGCGCGTGGGCATCGCCTGGCGTCCCATTTCCGGTTCGTCGATGGTAGTGCGCGCCGGCTATGGGATCTACTACGACACTTCGGTTTATCAAACCATCGCCGTGCAGATGGCGCAGCAACCGCCGCTGTCGAAGACTCTGAGCGTACAAAACAGCGCGGCAGATCCGCTCACGCTGGCAAACGGTTTCATCGCATCGCCGTCGATTATTAGCAACACGTTCGCCATCGATCCGAATTTCCACGCCGGATATGCGCAGAACTGGCAGCTCTCGGTGCAGCGCGACCTGCCCGGCTCGCTGCAAATGACCGCCACGTATCTCGGCATTAAAGGCACGCGCGGACCGCAGGAATTCCTGCCCAATACTTTTCCGATTGGCGCGGTGAGTCCGTGTCCCGCCTGCCCTACCGGATTCGATTACATGACTTCCAATGGCAACTCCACGCGTGAGGCTGGCCAGATCCAGTTGCGGCGCAGGTTGCATAACGGCTTGACCGGGATCCTGCAGTATGCTTTCTCGAAATCCATCGACGACGATGCGGCGCTGGGCGGCCAGGGAGCCAGCGCGATCGGGCAGAACAGCCCCACCGCCGCATCGCCGGGAACATCGGGAACGTCGGGAACGTCGGCGTCCAGTGGAACCGGCCCGCTGTCTGTCGCGCAGAATTGGCTGGATCTGAGCGCCGAACGCGGGCTGTCGACTTTCGATCAGCGGCATCTGCTCAGCGTGCAGATGCAGTACACCACCGGCATAGGGACCGGCGGCGGAACGCTGCTGAGCGATTGGAAAGGAGCGCTCTTCAAGGAGTGGACCTTCGCCACCACGGTCACGGCCGGCAGCGGCCTGCCTGAAACTCCTGTCTATCTGGCGCCCGTGCAAGGTACGGGAGTGACAGGCACCATCCGGCCCGAGTACATCGGCGGTTCCTCCCTGAGCTCCGCGTCTTATATCGCGCCTTTGCGCGCGCAGTGGGGAAGTGCGGGACGCGATACGATCACGGGACCAGCCCAGCTCACTTTGAACGCTTCTATGGGCCGCATCTTCCGGGTGAGTGACCGGTTTAATCTCGACTTGCGGATAGACTCCACTAATGCGCTGAACCATGTCACCTATACGGCTTGGGACACCATCTGGAACAGCACGCAGTTCGGATTGCCGGCCGCGGCCAACACCATGCGTAGTTTGCAGACTACGCTGCGCTTGAGGTTTTAACGCATGCGCCGCGAATTGCCAGCTTACCTGCTGTTGGCCGCGCTGGCTGTCCACGCTCAACAAACCGGCACAGCCACATTCACCACCAGTACCCAGTTAGTAGTGGAATCCCTGGTGGTGACAGACAAGAAAGGCGCTCCCATCGAAGGCTTAACCGCGAAGGACTTCACCGTTACCGAGAACGGCGTGCCGCAGGAAATCCGTTTCTTCGAGCATCAAAACCTGCCGCAGACAGCCGCCGCCGCGCCCGTGGGGTCCGCGCCCGAACATATTCATATCTACGACAAGCTCGGCCGGACGAAAATCTCGCGCGACGAACCGGGGAATGCCCGATACAAAGACAGACGGCTGCTGGCGCTCTACTTCGACATGACCACCATGCCTCCTGGAGACCAGTTGCGCTCGCTCGCCGCGGCCGAAAAGTTCATCCGCACGCAGATGACGCCCGCGGACCTGCTGGCCATTCTGCGCTATGCCGGCGGGGCCGTCGACGTGCTCCAGGATTTCACCGGCGATCATGACCGCCTTCTGAGCATCATCCAAACCATGATTGTGGGAGAAGGCCAGGGCATGGACTATTCGACCGACGATGCCAGCTCCGCCGACACCGGCGCCGCTTTCGGGCAGGACGACAGCGAGTTCAACATCTTCAATACCGACCGCCAGTTGTCCGCCCTGCAGACCGCCGCGAATATGTTAGGCCAGCTGAACGAGAAGAAGTCGTTGATTTACTTCGCCAGCGGCTTGCGCCTGAACGGCCTGAACAATCAGGCGCAACTGCATGCCACCATCAACGCCGCCATCCGCGCGGGCGTGTCGTTCTGGCCGATCGACGCGCGCGGTTTGGTAGCGAACGCCCCGCTGGGCGATGCCACTATGGGATCGCCCGGCAACGCCGGCATGTATTCCGGCGCGGCCGCCCTGGCCGTGACCACGAACCTGCAGCAGTCGCAGGATGCGCTCTATGCGCTGGCCTCCGACACCGGCGGCAAGGCCCTGCTCGACTATAACGACCTGGCCAGGGGAATCGTGCAGGCGGAGCAATCTATTTCGAGTTACTACATCATCGGATACTACACCACCAACACCGCGCAGGACGGCAAGTTTCGCCGCATCAAGATCTCGCTCAACGGGACGCTGGCGACGAACCTGGATTACCGCCAGGGTTATTTTGCCGGCAAAGTGTTCGGCAAGTTTACTGCCGCCGACAAAGAACGTCAGCTCGAAGATGCGCTCATGCTGCCCGACCCGGTCACGGAACTGACCATTGCCATGGAGGTGGATTACTTCCAGTTGAACCGCGCCGAATATTTCGTCCCGATAGTAGTCAAAATTCCGGGACGCGAACTGGCGCTGGCCAAGCGGGGAGGCGCCGAAAGAACCCTGATCGATTTTGTGGGCGAGATTAAGGACAACTACGGCACCACCATCACCAACGTGCGCGATAAAGTGGATGTCAGGCTGAGCGATGCGACGGCACTCGAGCTAGCGAAGCGGCCCATAGAATACGACGCCGGCTTTACGCTTCTTCCCGGCAAATACACCATCAAGTTTCTGGCGCGGGATGCTGAAACGGGACGGATCGGGACATATCAAACGACCTTCCTCATCCCGAATCTGAACAAAGAAGAGAAGCGCATCCCCATCAGCTCCGTGGTGCTGAGCAGCCAGCGCGTGGACCTGAAGGATGCGCTCTATAACGCGGTCAAGGGCAAGGACAGGAGCGAGTCGGCCAACCCGCTGGTTCAGGACGGCCGGAAGTTGATACCCAGCGTGACGCGGGTCTTCAGTAGGAGCCGTGAAATGTACGTCTATCTGCAGGCCTATGAGCAGGACACCGCCGGCGTTCAGCCGCTCGTCGCGTTTGTAAGCCTTTATGCCGGGCAAAAGAAGGCTTTCGAAACTCAGCCGGTCGAGGTGCAGGCCGGCGCAAGTAACCGGCTAAAGACTATGCCCATCCAATTCGACATCGCGCTAAGCGGCCTTCCGCCCGGCAAGTACGATTGCCAGGTGACAGTGCTCAACCCAACCGGACAGAAGGCGGCTTTTTGGCAGGCGCCAATCGTACTGGCGCCATAATCCCCCTGAATCTCCATAGCAGATACATTTATCTTAAAATCCGCTACAATATAGAACGTCCGGAGCGAACGCCATGGAAGCCGTCACGAAAGAGCGCACGCGCGAGTTGGACCGTATCAAGCAGCGCCTGCAGCTCGGCGGCGGCCGAGACCGCATCGAGAAACAGCACAGTTCCGGCAAGCTTTCGGCGCGCGAACGCCTGGGTCTGCTGCTCGATAAGAAATCCTTCCGCGAGGCCGGGATGTTCGCCAAACACAACGGGCGGCTGTTCGGCATGGACGGCAAAGAGATGCCGGCCGACGGCGTGGTCACCGGCCGGGGCCGTATCGACGGACGCCTGGTGCACGTCGCCAGCCAGGACTTTACGGTGGCCGGCGGTTCCGCGGGCGAGGTGCACGGCAACAAGATCGCCGACACGCTGAAGTGCTCGCTAAAGACCGGCTCGCCGTTCATCTTCATTAACGATTCCGGCGGCGCGCGCGTGCAGGAAGGTGTCGGCAGCCTGGCCGGATATGCGCGCATCTTTTTTCAAAACGTGATGCTTTCCGGCGTGGTGCCGCAGATCTCGCTGATCTGCGGGCCTTGCGCCGGCGGCGCCGCCTATAGCCCGGCGCTGACGGACTTCATCATTCAAACTCACGATGCGCAGATGTTCATCACCGGCCCGGCGGTGATCCGGCAGGTGACGGGCGAAATCGTCGCGCCCGAGGAATTGGGCGGCCCGCGGGCCCAGATGAACAAGTCCGGCGTGGTCCATTTCGTCGCCGAAAACGATGTGGAAGCGGTGAAGATTTGTCAGCGGCTGCTTTCGTTTTTGCCTTCGAACAACCTGGAAGAGCCGCCCCATCTGGATCCCGGCGGAGCGCCCCGGGACGACGACGAGCTGAACGATATCGTGCCCGCCGATCCCAAGTGCGGTTACGACGTAAAGAAAATTGTCGCACGCGTTGTGGATCGCGGCGATTTCCTGGAAGTGCAGGCGGACTTCGCCAAGAACCTGGTGGTGGGTTTCGGGCGCGTCCGCGGCCGCTCCGTGGGCGTGGTCGCCAACCAGCCGTCCGTGCTGGCCGGCGCGCTGGACATCGACGCCTCCGACAAGGGTGCGCGCTTCGTGCGGTTCTGCAATGCGTTCAATATTCCGCTGCTTACTTTTGTCGATATTCCGGGATTTCTGCCGGGCGTCGATCAGGAATATGGCGGTATTATCCGGCACGGGGCCAAGCTGTTGTTTGCCTATTCGGCGGCTACCGTTCCGAAGGTCACCGTGATTCTGCGCAAGGCCTACGGCGGCGGATACATTGCCATGTGCTCGAAGGAACTGGGAGCAGATTGCACCCTGGCGTGGCCTTCGGCCGAAATCGCGGTGATGGGAGCGGAGGCCGCGGTGGAAGTACTCTTTCGCCGCGATCTGGCGGCCGCGCAAGACAACGGCGCGAAGCGGCGGGAGCTGGTGCAGCAGTTCTCCGACACTTTTGCGACGCCCTACGTAGCGGCGGGCATCCGCCTGGTGGACGATATCATTGAACCGGCCGAAACGCGGGCGCAGGTGGCCGAGGCGCTGCAGGCGCTGGCCACTAAGCGCGATTGGCGGCCGCAAAAGAAGCACGGATTGATTCCGCTGTAGCCTGCGGCTGTCACTAACGGCTATCACTAATGGAGGATCGCATGTCTGGCGACGCTGCCGAAGATGAACTGGCCGTGTCTGCAGGAGCTGCAGGAGCCGCCGTCGGTACGATGCCCAGCAACGGCGATAATCGCTGGGCCCGCCACGGCCGCGAAGATCTCCAAGCGTCGCACACCTTAACCGCCCCTCTCGCGCGGTGGGCCGCGGAGCTCGTGGAGCCGCCACCGCTGGACGCCCAGCCGCCCGACGCCGCGCCCGGTGAAGACGAACCGGGCATCGCAATTCCCGAATCCGTTCTACACGCCCGCCCTCCCCAGCGGCTGCCGGAAGATGCGGTCTGCCGCAGTCCGATCGCCGGCCTGGTGATCGCGGTCCTGGCCACCGCTGGCGAGCGGGTCTCCCGGCGGCAGCCGGTCATGGTCGTCGAGGCCATGAAGATGCAGAACAACGTCAGCCCGGAAGTGGACGGCGTCGTGAAGGCCGTGCACGTTTCACCGGGCGACGCGGTGCAAGCGGGACAAGTGTTGTTCGAGCTGGCCTAGCGATGGTTTAGCGCAGGCTTAGCGCAGTAGCTACGAGTGACTCTCCCCCGAACAGCACGCGTCATCGGAGGTCTTCGGGTGCGAGTATAGTTGCGCCGGATCCACCAAATAGCCGTCAGTATAC
>Ga0302324_100013808_pt1 | contig 16336 bp, 14 predicted proteins | sample Palsa_T0_1_FD_201949 | JGI IMG/M metagenome (GOLD analysis project Ga0302324, IMG submission 201949) | Peat permafrost microbial communities from Stordalen Mire near Abisko, Sweden - Palsa_T0_1 | ecosystem: Environmental > Terrestrial > Soil > Palsa > Peat permafrost | place: Sweden: Abisko...
GAGTCGTAACGCGATAGACGGGTTTGGGACCGACGCTCCACGCATCGACGATAGGCCGCCGCACGAGTTGCAAGCGGTCGTCCACCGCCCAAACGTTGAAGCGCAGCCCACGCCGGGCGATCTGCGCGATCGGCACGCGCTCGCCAGTGTCTGCGTTCGCTACCAAGGACTCGCCGCCCAGACAGTCGCGTAAGTCTGAGAGGACCGGGCGCTTGTCCTGCCGCGTCTCGACCGCTCGGTTCAGCTGCGCGAGGGCGATGATCGGCACTTCGAGGTCCTTCGCGGTCGCCTTCAGCGTGCGGCAGATTTCGGAGAGCTCATCGTTACGGTTCTGGTTCCGGGTCGACGCTCCGGGGCGCAGCAATTGCAAGTAGTCGATGAACACGCAGGACAGGCCGTCCGCAGACTTGAGCCGCCGGCACCGGCTGCGGACCTCGGTGACGGTCAGCGTCCCCGAGTCGTCGATATACAGCGGGACCTGGGAGAGCGCGTTCATCCCGTCGGAGATGCGGTCCCATTCGTGCTCCTGGATGTTGCCGCGCCGCAGATGCTGCGCGTTGATGCGAGCCTCAGCGCTCAGCAGCCGCGAAACGATCTCTTGGCTCGTCATCTCCAGCGAGAAGACGGCGATGGGGCGTGCCTCATCCTTCGCAGCGGAGAGCGCCATCGAGAGCGCCATGCTCGTCTTCCCCATCGACGGGCGCGCGGCGACGATGATGAAGCTGCCGGGTTGAAAGCCCGCCGTGAACTCGTCGATGTCGCGGAAGCCGGACGTGACGCCCGTGCGGTCGCCGCGACTGTGATACAGGCGGTCGATCTGCTCGAATGCGTCCTTGAGCAGCTTCGTGATCGGCGCGAACTCGCCGTGCTGCTGGCGGCGCCCGACCTCGAAAACGACCTGTTCGCTGCGGTCGATCGCGGCGTCGACGTCGTCCTCGTTCTCGTAGCCGATCCGCGTGATCTCGGTGCCCGCGTGAATCAGCCCGCGCAGCGCGGCCTTCTCCCGGACGATACGGGAGTAGTATTCGGCGGACGCCGCGGTCGGGACAGTTTCCATCAGCGACGTCAGATACGGCAAACCCCCGACCTTCTCGAGCGCCGCGCGCCGGCGTAGCTCCTCGGTCAGGGTGATCTTGTCCAGCGGCTCGCCCCGCTCGTAGAGTTGCACGAGCGCCGAGAAGATCGTCTCGTGGCGCAGCGCATAGAAGTCGACCGGAGACACGATCTCGGTGACCGACGCCATCATCTCGCGATCGACGAGCACCGATCCGATCACGGCCATCTCGGCCTCGAGGTTGTGTGGCGGAATGCGCTCGATTGGCGACGAGGCGTATGGGGTCGCCATCAGCGGGCCGCTCGCACTGGGTCCAGGCCCATCGCCACGAGCGCGGCGTCGACGTTCGTCACAGGCACGATCTCGATGCCCGACTGCGCGCGAACGTCCCGAAGGTTCTCGCGCGGAATCAGGACGGCGCGCATGCCTGCCTGGCGCGCGGCATGCACCTTTTCGACTGCGCCACCCACCCCGCGGACCTTCCCGCCGATCGAAACCTCACCCGTGATCGCAACGTCCTGCGGCAGGCGCACGCGCGCGAGCGCGGAGTAGAGCGCGAGGAAGATCGCGAGGCCGGCAGACGGACCGTCGATGTTGCCGCCGCCGACGACGTTGACGTGCAGGTCGCTGTCCGCGGGATCGATTCCGGTCAGCGTCCGAATCGCCGAGGTCGCATTGAACACGCTGTCGCGCGCCATCGAGCCGGCCGTCTCATTGAACCGAACGCCGCCCTTCTTCTTCTCCGCGGCGGGGAAGGCCGCGGCTTCGATTTCGATCAGGCTGCCGACGTGCTGCAAGACGCCGAGCCCGAAGGTCTTCCCGATCTCGCGCGTCCGCCGCGCGCGCACCGGCGTGTGCGGAACCAGCCGGCGCGTCTGCACGACGGTGACGACATCGCGCTCGGCGATCAGCGGCGACGCGCTGCGACCCGTCCGGTACAGGGCGTGCCCGTGGGCGTCGGCGAGCATTTGCACGGCCTTGCGGCCCTCGATGGTATACGATGCGATCAGGTCCGGGACGCGCTTGGCAACGCGTGCTCCGAGGCGCTTTGCAGCACCGTTGACGATCGCCCGGATCTGTGGCTCGGTCAGCGGATCGAAGTACACCTCCGCGCAGCGCGAGCGCACCGCTGCATCGATGTCGTCCGGGTCGCGTGTCGTCGCACCGATCATGATGAAGTCGGCGGGCGCACCCTCCGCAAAGAGCCGGCGCACGTAGGCCGGGACGCTCGGGTCGTGCTCGTCGTAGTACGACGACTCGAACGTGACGCGCTTGTCTTCCAGCACCTTGAGCAGTTTGGTTTGCAGCAACGGATCCATCTCACCGATCTCGTCGATGAACAGCACGCCGCCATGCGCGCGCGTGACGAGGCCGAGCTTCGGCTCCGGGATGCCGCTCTCGGCGAAGTCGCGCCGGCTGCCCTGATAGATCGGATCGTGGACGCTGCCGAGCAGCGGGTTCGTCGTCTCGCGTGGATCCCAGCGCAGCGTGGCCCCGCTGGCCTCGACGAACGGCGCGTCGGCCGCGAACGGCGTGTAGCCCCGCGTCTTCGCAACCTCGAGCGCGAGCCGTGCGACCGTCGTCTTCCCGACGCCCGGCGGCCCGTAGAGGATGACGTGCTGCGGATACGGCGACGAAATCTTTGCCAGCAAGGAGCGGATCGCGGCTTCCTGGCCGACGACCTCCTCGAGCTTTGCCGGGCGCAGCAGCGAGAGCGCAGACGCGCTCAGCTTTCGCCGCGAGAGGGCGTCGAGGTCTTCGAGCCGGCGCTGCGTCGCGGGCGTCTCGGGACCGCCGTCTTCCTTGAGGGCCTCCAGCTTGAGGTCGTGCAGATACTCCTGATGGCGAGCCGCCATCTTCGCGGAGATCTTCCGCTCGATCGTATCCTCGACGCTGCGCTGCGCGATCAGGTCGGCGAGGCCGTCCTCGATCTCGACGATCGTCTCATGGAACTTGCCGGGCGCCGGCAGCCGGTCGAGCGTCGGATCCTCGAACACCAGGCGCTGCAGCGCGAGAATGCGGTCGGGCAAGGAGCCCGAGCGCATCAGCTTCAGCGCATCGAGCTTCCCCGCGCGCAGCACCATCTTGTCGGCGCCGAGCGTGCTCGAGAGCAGGTCGTACAGCGCGTCGACGTAGCGCCGCGTTGCGTCGTCGCCGCCATACCTGCGTCGGAACCGCGCGACGGAAGCTCGGTCGGCGTTCGCCATCGCCCGCTAGGCGGCGACTACCTTGACCGTCGTCTTGGCGACGATGCTTCGGCCCAGCCTGATCTCGACGGGATAGGCACCGAGCGACTTGATGTTGTCGGGCATCTCGATCTTGTGCCGGTCGACCTGCACGTTGAGGTCGGCCGCGATCGCCTCTGCGACCTGTGAGCTCGTCACCGTGCCGAAGAGCCTGCCGTTGCCGCCGCTCTTGGCACTCACGAGGATCTGCTTGCCCTCGAGGAGCTTTGCGAGGTTCTCCGCGTCGGCTTGCGCCTCGGCTTCACGACGCGACCTCGCGCGTTTCTGCTGTTCGAGGAGGGCGATCGCACCCTTCGACGCCTCGGCCGCGAGGCCACGCGGCAGCAGGTAATTGCGGGCGTACCCGTTCGCGACTTCGACGACGGCGCCGGCGTTGCCGAGCGGCTTCACGTCGTTCATCAAAATGACTTTCATCGTACTCTACTCGGATGTAAAGGGAAGGAAGGCGATGATGCGAGCCCGCTTCACGGCGACGGTCAGCAGGCGCTGGTGCTTGGCGCAGTTCCCGGAGATGCGCCGGGGGAGGATCTTGCCCCGCTCGGAGATGTATTTGCGCAGGCGCGTGACGTCCTTGTAGTTGATGTCCGCGAGTTTGTCCGCACAGAAATTACAGACTTTGCGTTTGGGCCGGCGCTCTTTCTTCTGAGCGCGCTTCTTCGTTGGTGCTGCCATGCCTCATCTTTCATGTAGGTGGTGACGGCCGCTCGAGGGCGGCCCTACACACGTGGGGGTGAGCCACGACCGAGCTCGGCTGCTCGGATTTTTGTCCAGTCGGGTCTCGCTGCGGTGGCTCGGAAAGAGAAATCGCCTCCGATGAGGCGATCCACCGCCGGCCGGCGGCTGCGAAGACGCGAACCGACCCACTATACCACCGCGGCGACCCGATTTCTAGTGGGCGTGTCGCGCCAGCTAGATTGTTACCGTGGACGGGGTCGTCGCGCCACTGGCGATGGTACCGGGCGCTCCTACAGGCGAAGTTGGCCCGACGGGTCCCGAAGCGCGCAGGCAGTACGTGCTGGCCGGGCGGTTCGGCCGTACGCGGCTGCGGTCCAGTAGGAGGGGGAAACGAAGGCACGCTTGCCTCGGCCAGAGGCTAGCCAGCAGAGGTTCCGTGCGCACCTCGCAGGCAGCGGTCGGTGCGGGCCCTCGCCGGCCGCGGTTCGGGACGCGCATCGCTAGCAGCGGTCCGTGCGCGCCTCGCTAGTAGTGGTTCGGGACGCGCCTCGCTAGCGGCGGTTCGGTGCGCGCCTCGCTAGCAGCGGTCGGAGCGCGCCTCGCTAGCGGCGCTTCGGCTCGCTCCTCCGGCAGGCGGTCGGGTCCCGCCGTATGGGCAGAGGTTCGGTGCGCGCTTCACCGGCGGCGGTTCGGTGCGCTTCATCTGGGGGAGTCGCCCTCAACGTATTCGTAGTGTCGGGGCTCGGGCGCACCTGCGAGGACAGATCCGCATGAACAGGTACATCGTCATCGTTGCGCTGTCCATCGTGGCGGCGTCCGTCACGGTCCTCGGAGCCGCTGGCCGCGACGTGGCCGCGGCGAGCGAGAAGGTGCTGTACGCATTTACCGGCGGGACGGACGGAGGCGGCCCGCAATCGTCGCTCGTGTTCGATTCCTCGGGGACGCTGTACGGTACGACGCACTTCGGGGGTGTGTCGACCTGCGGGGGGATGGTCGGCGGCGGCTGCGGCGTCGTCTTTTCGTTGACTCCCGGCAGCGGTGGCTGGGCCGAACGTGCGCTTTACGCGTTCGGCGACGGAAGCGACGGCGGCTTCCCGAACGCCGGCGTGATTCTCGACGGTGCGGGGAACCTCTACGGAACGGCGAGCACGGGAGGAAGCACCGCGTGCTCGATCGGGTGCGGCGTCGTGTACGAATTGCAGAGGGGGCCGAGTGGTTGGAGCGAGAGGGTCCTGCACACGTTTGTGCAGACCGACGGCCAGTTCCCGAACGCGCGGCTCCTGGCCGGGACCGGAGGCACGCTCTACTCAACGACGTGGTACGGCGGCTCGCACGGCGCAGGCACCGTCTTCGCGCTGTCGCCTAGAAGCGGCGGTTGGACCGAGAGCGTTCTCTACAGCTTCACCGGAACGCAGGACGGCAGCTCGCCGGCCGGGCCGCTCGTGCAGGATGCCGCGGGCGACGTGTACGGCACGACCTATCCCTACAACGGCTATAACGACGGCGTCGCTTTCGCTCTGTCGCCGAGGGCGCACGGCGCCTGGAAGGATCGCGCGATCGACACGTTCGGCAGCGGCGCCGGCGGCGAAGATCCCTATGCGGGCTTGATCGCGGACGAAGCGGGCAACCTCTACGGCACGACGATCGAAGGCGGCGCAAACGGCGACGGCGTCGTCTTCGAACTCGTCCGCAAATCGAGCCGGCGGTTCGTCGAGAAAGTACTCCACACGTTTGCCGGTGCGGACGGTTCGGCGCCGTACGCGGGATTGGTCGCAGACAGCGCCGGCAACCTCTACGGCACGACCGTGTTCGGCGGCAGCCACGGCTACGGGGTCGTGTACATGCTTGCGCGCAAGCCCCACGGTGCGTGGAACGAGCGAGCCCTCTACAGCTTTACCGGCGGCAACGATGGAGGCTATCCGTCCGGAGAGGTGACGCTCGGTGCGCACCGGAGCCTGTACGGAGCGACGTCGAATGGCGGAACGAGCGGCAGCGGCGTCGTGTACGAAGTCACGCCGTAGCACCGCAGGGCGCGTCGGAGCGCCGACGCGCGCGGGACACGCCACGGGGCGGGCCGAACGAGGGGCCACTGCTCGCGATTCCGTTCGCGGCGGGACCGTCGCAAGGGAGTCACTAAATGCGATTGCTTCATCGATGCACCGCTGCCCCGTCCGTCGTCGTCGTAGCGGCCGCCGCGTTCCTGTGCATTGCCGTGGGCCGCTCCCCTTCGCAAGCGGCCACGAAGGTGACGTACACCGGGATGCTGGTGTGCACGGAGAGCGATCTGACGAAAACCGGCGTGCACGCGAAGATGACGGTCACCGTGAACGGCACTCAGGCGCAGTACTCGCGCGATGTGTACAGCGACACCGGTCGCGGCATCGTGGGCCAGGAGACCGGCGTCGGGGCGGTTGCCGAGAACGGCGATGTCACGCTCAAGGGTGAATGGCAGAGCGCGGGTATCAGGAAATCGACGGGACAGCCGGTGTGGGACATCCAGGGCACGTACACGGGCAACCTCGGAGCCGACGGCGGCTCGCTCGCGGGCGAGTCGGTCTCGACGGTGAACGGCGAAGTCTACACGCGCAAATGCTCGGTAACGCTCGCGAAGGATCAACCCGCCGGCGCTGCCTCTCCGTCCCCGAAGGCAACGTAGCTCGGCGACGGGCGACGCCGCTCGGCGCAGGACGTCGTCGCTCTGCGCAGGACGTCGTCGCTCGGCGCAGGTCGTCGCTTAGCGCCGCGGGCGTTGTTTCGCGGAGACCGCTCGGACGACGACGCTTCCCGGACGCGCCGCGTCGAACGCGTGGGGCGATCGCTTCACGGCCTGACGCATCAGCGCACGCACCGCTGGCCGATCGAGCGTCGCCGCGCTCTCGAGCGCGATGCGGCGTACCAGCTTGCCGTCGCCCTCGAGCACGCTTTTGGGATCGTCGAGGTAGGCGCCCGTCAGGAAACACAGCGACACGCGCCGCGCCGACAACGCAAGTGAGAACAGGGCCTGCGATGGCTTGTCCGTTGGTCCGAAGCCGACGACGAGGAAATTATAGTTGTCGTAGACCATCTCGTAGGCGCCCGGAAGGAACGCCTGCATCTTGGCGCGAGCCGCTCGCGCCAGCTCCGCGATCTCGGGCGTAAACTTCGCCAAGAACTCGTCGAGCTTGCGCTCCGCAGTGGCGCCGTGCGGAAGCGCTGACCCCGCTGAAGCCGTCATGATGCGCGACCGAGGTTCAGCGATCGCTCGACGTCGACCTGGCTAGAATATGCCGAAAATTAGCGCGCTCGGCGCCGCTTCGCAGGCTCGCGGGCGGCGCCCCACGCGATCTCGAGGAACGCGCGAAACGTCGCGATCCGCGCGACGCGGAGCGTCACGTACGTACTGCCGTGCGTTCCCCAGGATCCGGGGACTGCTGCGTAGGCGGCCGGTTCGGTGGCAATCGCTCGCGCCTGCTCGTCGAGTGGGAGCTTGAGCATCGCGCGACCTGCCTCGAGGTCGAGGGTTGCGAAGATCTTCCCCCGCACGCGAAACGAGACGCGCTCGAAATGCGGAGCCTCCACGGCGTCCGGCAGGGCGAGCGCGAGCGCGCGCATTCGCTCAATCGCAACCATCCGACCCCAGTTTCCCGCCGGCACCGGCCGCTCCCGTTTTCGGATCCGCCGGCTTCGCGGCAGGTCTCCGGGGGTTGCCGCGGTATCGCATCGCGGCCCGCAACCACAAACGCGTCAAGGAGTCTTCCGATGAAGGCCGCCCCGCTCTCCCGTCTGCTCTTCTGTCTCGTGCCGATCGTCGCCCTCGCGACGAGCGCGGCCGGTCGTGGCGCGCAGACGGCGAGCGCCGACGCGGCGTACGACGAATTCGCGAGCGGGTACTTCGCCAATGTGTTACACGACAACCCTTCCCAGGCAACGCAAACCGGCGTGCATGCGTACGACGATCAGTTGGACGACCTCTCGGAGGCGCGCTTCACCGCGCAGCTGCAGCGCGACTCCGACACGCTCACCAGGCTGCAGGACATCGACGAGAATACGCTGTCACCAGACGTGCGCATCGATCGCCAGACGCTGCTATGGGCCGTGCAGGACGACCTGCTGATCAACGGGGAGCTCCAGAACTGGCGGCACAACCCGGACCTGTACACGCAGACCGCAAGCAGCGCAGTCTACAACGTGATGGCCGGCGACTACGCGCCGCTTGCCAGCCGCATGCGCTTCGTCATCGCGCGCGAACGGCAGATGCCCCGGCTCTTTGCGCAAGCAGAGAAGAACCTCACCGACGTTGATGCCGCCTCGGCCGAGGTCGCGTCGACGGATACCGACGGGGCCATCGCGTTCTTCACGAACGACGTGCCGCTCGCGTTCGCGGGGGTCTCGTCGCCCGACCTCCTCAAGGAGTTCCACGACGCGAACGACGGCGCGGTGAAGGCCGTGACCGGCTATGCTGAGTGGATCAAGGGCGGGCCGCTCGCCCACCCGGCGGGTACGTTCGCGATCGGGCGGATCGCCTACCAGAAGCGCCTGCTCTTCGAGGACGGCATCGACATGGTGGTTGAGGACTACCTCGCCCTCGGCGAGCGTGCACTGTCGCAGACACAGGAACAGTTTCGCGCGACGGCGTGGCGCATCGATACCAGGCGGTCGCCGCAGAGCGTGTTCGCTTCCCTATCGGCCAAACACCCAACCCCCGAAGGATTGATCGCCGCGGCGCAAGCCGACGTCGCGAACCTGCGCGCCTTCGTCACGGCGCGCCGTATCATCACCCTCCCCGCCGATGCCGACATCACAGCAGTGGAAACGCCGTCGTTCCAGCGCTCCCAGGTGTTCGCGGCGTTCGCCGGCCCGGGTCCGCTCGAGAAGGTGGCGACCAAGGCGTACTACTACGTCACGCCGCCGAGCCCGACTGCGTCCCCCGACGAGCGCGACCAGATCCTTGGATTCCTCAACGACTATACGCGCCCGATCATCTCCGCACACGAGGTGATGCCCGGCCATTTCGTCAACGCCGCGATCGATCGGCACCTAAAGCTGAGCCTGACCCGTAAGCTGTTACCGAGCGTGGAATTCTCGGAAGGGTGGGCGCATTACGACGAGCAGATGATCGTCGACGAGGGCTGGGGCGGGGGGGACCCGCGCGTTCGCCTCGCGCAACTCGGCGCGGCGCTGGTTCGCGAAGGACGGTTCCTCGTAGGCGTGCGGGAGCACACCCAGCACATGTCGGTCGATCAGGCGACCGCTTTCCTCGTGTCGAACGCATACATGTCACCATCGGCCGCGCGCCGCGAGGCACTGCGCGGGACGCAAGACCCGATGTACGGCTACTACACGCTGGGAAAGCTGATGATCCTCAAGCTTCGCGCCGACTACAAGCGCAAGCTCGGTCCCGCGTACACGCTGGAGGGATTCCACGACGCCCTGCTCGCGCACGGCGACCCGCCGATTCCGCTCCTGCGCCCACTGCTGCTCGGCAAGGCCGACGACGGGAAGACGCTCTAACGCAGAGGCGTCCGCGCCCAAACGAAGAGGCACCGCATCGAAACGGAGTGGCGTTATTTGTCCGACGTGACGAACGCCGCGCCGACCGGGTCCACGAAGCTCGCGTTGAGCAATTGCACGAACGTGTTCGCCTGCACCGCGCCAAGGTCGAGCGCGCGGCACCCGGCGTCCGCGACGGCAACGCTCCGGTCGCCTTTGGAAAAGCCGAAGCCGATCGGCTGAGCGCTTTTCTCATAATTCTGCGGCAGGCTCCCGAGCACGCCGAGGGACGTGATCCCCGGAAGCCGATAGCGGCCGATCGTGCGGGCTTGCTGGTCGAGGACATTGAGGACCGTACCGCCGTTGCTGACGTAGACTCCGCCCGGGACGTCCGGGTCGATGCCGAGGTTCGTGATCGACGGATGCGGCTCGCGCGGGCTGCCGATCCGATCGGTCTCTCCGGCGAAGGCCGCCTGATTCAACATGTCGACGTAGAGGTTTCCGGCATCGTCCGTATCGATGAAGGACCCTTCGTACATGTTCGGGTCGGCGATCACGCCGGTCGGCAACGCGCCGTTCGAGCGCTGGGCTGCCTTCCAGTACACGACGTTCCCGGGATAGGACGTGCACGAACTGGCGCGGCAGACGATGCCCTCGATATTCACCGCGTAGACATCGCCGTGCTCGTCGACCGCGACGTCGTTCGGATAGAACCCGGGCGTGTCGTCCAACACCAGCGATGCCGTTGAGGCGCCGGGCGTGTATTCCTGAATTGTGCTACCGTCCGTGCAGGCCGCCCACAGGTTGCCGTTGCGATCGACCTTGATGCCGGCCGGCTCTTCACAGTCGGTGAGAACGCCCACGATCGTCGCCTTCCGATCGAGTTGCCAGATATAGCCCTGCGCGTCCGATAGCCAGAAGACGGCCGTCGCGTCGTTGCGGAACGGGCGCGCAGCGAACGGTCGCTCGAGGGTCGCCACGCTGCGGAGCACGTCGGCCACGGGGCTGCGGAGCGCTTCGGTCACGGGGCCGCCCGGGCTCGGGCCCGCGGCCAACCTTATGGCGACGAGCGCCGCGAACGGAAGGCTAGCCAAGGACATTGCAGATCTCCTTGGGCGGCGGCGTGGCCGCCGGCAGCGGCGATCCGTAGCGCACCGGGGCTGAGAAGTCGAAGTCGGCGCTTAGGTCGTCGGTCTGGGCGTCGAGCTGTCCCAGAGAACCGAGCCCGAAGATCGACTCGATCGCCGTGATGATCGACGCTTGATTGCGCGCCGTGTGATCAGGAACGCCGGGCTTTGCCGGGTACGCCGAAATCACGAGCATGGGCGTGCGGAACCCAAGCTGATCGGCGTTCATGATCGACGGCACCACATGGTCGTACCAACCGCCCCAATCGTCCCAGGTAACGAGGATAAGCGTGCTGCGCCAGTACGCGCTCGTACCGATCGCGTTGGCGATCTCGGCGACCCACAACGGCCCGCCGAGCGGGTCGACGGTCGAGAGGTACGGATGGTCGGACGTACACATCTGCGGCACGACATATGAAACGGGCGGCAACGCATGATTCTTGATGTCGGAGAGCACCTGGGTCTCGGGACTGATCAGATTCGCATGGTCGGGACCGAGAGCGATGTGGCGAATGTAGTCGGGCGCCGACCACAGGTGCTGCCCGATTCCGTAGTCCGGCGCATAGTACCGCCAGCGAATCCCACGCGCATCGAGCAAGTCGAAAACGCTTGGAACGTCGATACAGCCGGGGCCTTTTGACTCGGTTCCGGGGAACGGCGTGAGCAGGTCGACGTACAGGACCACGAGAGTCCCGAAGCACCCGGGCGGACCGTTGCCGTTTCCGTTCCCATTGCCGGCGATCGCGAACGGATGGCCGTCCTGCGCGGCGACGAGCGCCAGGTGCGCGGGCAGCGACGGCGCCATCTCTGCCTGAAAGACCTCATCGGCGAGCGTGAAACGCTTCGCATAGGTCCAGTACGTCGCGACGTTCGACGGCCGGACGTACGCGTACGCGGTCCCCTCGCTGGGGCTCGAGAACGCGTGGTCGAACCCATCCATCTTGCCATCGTCGTAGTCCGCAACGAACCCCTTGTGGCTGTGGTCCAGGCCCATGAACCCAGGCTGGAGCGGCACGGGGATGAGGCGAACCGTCTTCCCGTCGCGATCGCCGGTCCGTACCGTATCGGCGCCGGGAAATCCGTTGAACATGTTGTCGACGGTACGGTTCTCTTCGACGATCACGACGACGTGTTGGAACTTCCCGGCAAGCGTATGGCCACGACCGGTGGTGACACGGCTCGGCGCGTGCAACCCGAGTCCGTCCGCGGACGGTACGACGCTGCCGCCGCTGCTGCGCGCACACGCGGCGACGACCAGCGCCGCGAGTAGGATCGCGCGGCTCGCGCGAACGGTCGCGAGGCTTCCATCCGTTCCAGCGTGATTCATTGCGCCACTTCCACGCGATTCATTGCGTCACTCTCGGCCTGGCATACTCGGCGGTGCTGCTTTCAGTTCGGGCGCCCAAGAAAAAGCCCCGCAGACTGCGGGGCGCCCCGCGGGCGTCGCGGCCTACGGGTTTCGACAAGTTCGAGGAGCCTCTAGCTCACAAGAAGAGGTCTCCGCGTCAACCATCGCCATCTCAATTGCTGCCGCTACGGAGAGATCCGCTCCCCACGCCATGTATGTGGCTCTCGCATTCTCGCCCAACTGTTCGCGCAGCGAGGTCAGCAAGAGCTCGTGGATGAAACGTTCCGTCTTACCGCGCGCGTATGTCGCACTGGCAAGTAAGGCGTCGACCTTGCCAAGCAATTGCGCGGCGCGCGCGGGTTGCCCACGAAGCGCAGCGACCGCAGCCAGAGCCTGAATTGAAAACATCAAGCGCGCGCTGAGAAAACTCACGTACGCGGGATCAAACTCGTGCGCATCGCTCAAGACTTCCGCTGCGTCTGCGTAGGCCCCATCGACGTCGCCCGCCGCAATCTTGTAGCTGGCACGATTCGACAGGGCAACAGACCTGAATTTATGTTCCCACGCGGTATCCTTCGATTCAAGCATCCGGGTTAGCATGTCGATAGCCGCATCGAGCTTTCCGTTGCAAAAATGGATCTCCGCGCGCATGGCGCTAGCAGCCGTCGCGAAGAAATCTTCCCCAAAGGCTTGGGCGAGATCGAGCGCGCGAAATATCACGCTCGGCATCTTCGGAGCGACTCATGTCATGGAAAACGGTGGCGCGAGCAAAATACACGTACGCGCAAGCAAGAGATTGCGCTAGGTCGGTTTGGTCGTAGAGAGCCACTGCGCGATCGAGCGACGCCAACGCATCGTCGAAAGAACCGGCAGAGGCGTAGTAAGCTCCAAGCTTTGAAAGCGCCTCGGCGGCTCCGATGGGGTCATTGCAATGACGAAAGATTGAAATGGCCCGCGTGGCAGTGGCAAAGCGTTCGGAACCGGATTGGCAATACGTTAGCGTTAGGAGAACCGAGGCAAGCGGGTGTGAATCGTCGCGCTCGTCCAGGCGGACAAGTGTCGCCTCGGCGAGGCGCCGCAGCTCCACGACGCGGCCGGAGTCGATCCAGAGCCACCGAAAACCGGTGATGATTCGCGCCGCGATGAGGGGATCTCCCGACTCGGAGAGGGCCCAGGCGAGTGCTTTTCGGGCGTTGTCAATCTCTGGATCGTACCGCGATCGCCAGATGCTGCGCGCCGTCGTTTGAAAGTCGACGGACGCTCGATCCCCAAGTTCGGCCACCCATGCCGCGTGACGCAGGGCGCGCGAATGCTCGTTCGCTTCCTCGGCCTTTCCTTCGGCGAAATCTTTCGTCAGCTCCAACATACGATACCGGGCGAACGGTCCACGTGGTCTTTGTCGACCTGGCCTCGCCCGAGGGCGACGCACCGATCGCAGCCTACCTCCCTACCCTCGCAACGCTCGAGAGTTTGAAGGCGTTTCTGGTGCTCGACAACTGCGAGCATCTCGTTCGCTCCGCGGGCGAGGCGGGGGCGATCGTCCGCGCTTGCCCGAGCGTTACCATCCTTACCACAAGCCGGGAACGGATGCGGATCGGCGGCGAAGTCGTGTATCAAATACCTATGCTGCCGGTTGCCGCGGCGATGCGCCTGTTCTTGGATCGCGCGCACGACGTCGATCGGGCTTTTATCGATGATGACGATCGGCGCGAAGCAGCGGAAGATATTTGCCGCCAACTCGATGGAATTCCGCTCGCAATCGAACTCGCAGCGTCGCGCGCTCCATCGCTCGGCATCTACACGTTACGCCACCATGTAACCCGCCATCTCTCGATGCTCGCCGGCGGAAATAGAGATCTTCCGACGCGACAGCAGACGTTGAAGGCAACGCTCTCTTGGAGCTACGATCTGCTGGAAGACCAGGAGCGAGCGCTTTTCCGACGACTTGCCGCCTTTCCGGGCCCCTTCACCGCCGACGCGGTTCGCGACGCCTGCTGCGGCAACGATCTGTCTGAAGGCGTGGCGATCGAAGCGCTTACTTCGCTCGTAGAGAAATCGATGATGGCGGTAGAGACCGACTCGGGGATCACGCGCTATCGAATGCTTGGCGCGGCAAGACTATTTGCGAAGGAGAAGGCCACCGAGTGCGGGGACCTTCGTCTTGTCGATGAGGCGCAACCACAATGACACGCGCCCGGGCGCAGATTGGATGAAGTGCCGTGCGCTTGTCGGAGTAGAGACACTCGTGGTTATGTGGGCCGCGTTCTCCGGTTCACGGGCGCGGAACTCTCGATCTGAAAGTCCTCTAAGATGCCTTGGCGAGGCTGGGCTCCGGATGTTTCCGTTGAAGTTCTAGCTCGGTGACAAGGCCTATCTAACTAGCGATGCGCAGCCAGTCCGTCTTGAGGCAGCCGCGGAGTCGCTCCACGGTCATCCCATCGGCGCCTGGCGCGCCGCCGTTCTCCTCGATGCGTCGTAGCGCCGGCCAGATGTTTTCCCCACCTGTCGCCGCCGCGTTGACGCCACCGCCCCTGGTCGTACTGGGCTTCGTTCTGAATCGCGGACTGGCCCAGACGGCGACGCCGTATGCGATTCGTGTTCCTCGGCGCGCGGGTTTGCCTCCGGCTTCCTGCCGATCTCGCCTCACGATGAGCAGCGTTGCCATGGGCTAGCGGTTGCCGCGACCAGGCCCCGCAAAGGACTTTCACCTCCTCCTGGGGGCGCCCATGCCGTGCGCGCGATAGAAGAAAGCCTCGCATTTGCAGGGCTTTTTCGCTCGCGTTTATTCCAGTGCCGGCGACATTTCCACTCTTGGAGGCATTTTACCCTATCTTGGGTTTTTTCGTCAGATAGGGTGACCGAGCATTAGAACGGGACCTCGCTGTCGTCGCCGTCCATGTCGCCGTCCGATCGTGCGCCGGCTCCCGAGTACGCCGGCGCGCTGCCACGATCGAAGCCGCCGCCGTTTCCGTCGCCGGGCCGGGCGTTGCGGCTGTCGAGCATCTGCATATCGTTGGCGACGACCTCGGTCGCCTTGCGCTTCTCGCCCTCCTTCGTCTCGTACGAACGGATGGAGAGGCGCCCGTCGATGAGCACCGTCATGCCCTTCTTCAAGTACGTATTGCAGATCTCTGCGAGCTTGCGACCGGGGCTATCCCACGCGACGATGTCGACGAACATCGCCTCTTCGCCCTGTTTCGTGCGGCGATTGACCGCGATCGAGAAGGACGTGACCGCGGTGCCGCTCTGGACGTAGCGGATCTCCGGATCGCGCGTGAGGCGCCCCACGAGCGTGATGTGATTGTAACTGCCGGCCATGTGCCGACCCTCCCAACTTTAGGCGTCGAGGTTGATGATCAGATGCCGCATCACGTCTTCGTTCAGGCGGAGCTGGCGTTCGAACTCTTTGGTGAGGGTGGCCTCGCTCTTGAACTTCATGACGACGTAGTAGCCTTCGCGGACGTCGTCGATCTCGTAGGCCAAGCGACGCTTTCCCATCTTCTCGACTTCACCGACCTCGCCCCCGCCGTTGCGCAGAATGTCGGCCAGTTGGGTGATCCGCGTATCGACGTCCGCCTCCTCGAGGCTCGGGCGGACGATGTAGGTGACTTCGTAGTCGGTCGGCATCAAGGTTCCCCTCTGTGGACGTCGCCGCGGTGCGGCGGACGGCCCGCGGGCCGGCAATTCCGGTCGCGAGCAGCGGGCAGGCGCAAGCGAACTCGCGCGAGCGACTCCGAGCGCAGGCGCTCGGACAACCCAGGAATGGTATCACACGCAATCGAGCGTCGTCTAGGCAGCGTCATCTGGATCGAGCCCATCTTCTCACGCGGCAGTGTCAGAATGTGGCACAGGCAAAAGTTGCGCCAAGCCGAGTCCGCGGCTTGGCGGACCAAGCGGGCGGTCGAGAGTCCGCCAAGCGGGAACAGGGCGGGAGTTGTGCTGCGTTTCGTTTGCGTGTTCGGCTACCCGCTGATCCTCGCGTTGGCCGCGTCGCCCTCGCCCGCGCCCTCCGCCGCGCCGGCCCCACCGTGCACGACCGTCGAGGTGACGGTTGTCGACACGATCGACTCCAGCCGGGCGAAGGCCGGCGACGGGTTCCGCTTCGAGACGCTCGGCGACGTACCGGGCGCCGCGGCGCGTCCACCGATTCCGAAGGGCACGGTCGGCTACGGACTCGTGATGCTCGCGCACCACAACGGAAACCGCGGCAAGCCCGGGTTCATGGTGATTGACGCGCGGTTCGTGGTGCTCGCCGATGGGACGCACGTCCCCGTTGCCATCGTGCCGGATCCTTCGCGCGATGCGCACATGCTCGAAGGGATGAGCGTGGATGCGCCGGGCTTCTTGGGGTTCATTCCCTACGCGAGCATCATGACCGGCGCGTACAACACGATACACCGCGGCCACGAGATCGTCG
>Ga0302324_100013810_pt1 | contig 16335 bp, 13 predicted proteins | sample Palsa_T0_1_FD_201949 | JGI IMG/M metagenome (GOLD analysis project Ga0302324, IMG submission 201949) | Peat permafrost microbial communities from Stordalen Mire near Abisko, Sweden - Palsa_T0_1 | ecosystem: Environmental > Terrestrial > Soil > Palsa > Peat permafrost | place: Sweden: Abisko...
GATCGGCAAGGGCCAGGTCACCCTGGAGGACATTTCCGAGCACGCCGAGCTGATCGTGGCGGTCGGGCAGAACCCGGGCACCAACCATCCCCGCATGCTGTCGGCCCTCGAGGAGGCCAAGCGCCGGGGCGCGAAGATCAGGCGTCGCCGCCGGCGACGCGCGGGTGATCCCGCCAGGCGGGCATGGTGGCCAGGTAGCTCAGCGTCTGGCGCTCGAGCTCCTCGCGGGTGGCGGCCGGGTCGCGTCGCGCCTGCCAGCCGACCATCCGCTCGAATCGCTGGTCGAACGATTGCAGCTGGCCGGATTCGTCGGTGCAATGGCCGCAGTACCGGCCGGTCTCGATGGGCATGCCGCAGCTCTCACAGGCTGGGGCCGGGGTGCTGGTCATCGTCGCTGTCTCCTTCTGATGCGGGTAGTGGCTGGCCGGGCGCGGGTGCTGGTTGCACGTGCTGGTCGGAGGCGGGCGGATCCTGGTGCCGGCCGGGCTGGCCGGCCACCTGGACGAGGGCCTGCAGCCCGGCTATCAGGTCATCGGCCTGGGCCGGGGCAGCCGGGCCAGGGCCCCTGCCAGCAGGTCAAGGCCGAGCACCTCGCGGTCCTGGCGCAGCGCGCTGTGGGTCAGCCAGATCAGCGTGCGCCGCCGGTCGGCCGGATCGCTCTCGCGCTCGAGCAGCCCCTGGTCCTCCAGGTGGCTGACCATCTCGCTGATCACCGACTGGGCCCGGTTCAGGTGCGCGGCCGCCTCGCCGATCGTCAGCGGGCCGGCCAGGGCCAGGTGCTCGAGCGCCGCCCGGGAGGCGCCCTGGAGCTGGCTGCGGGGTCCGTCGCGGCGGTGAAAGGTCAGGTAGACCGCCCGGAACCGCTCGGCGAACCGCTCGCCGCGCTGCTGCTGGTCGCTCACCCGACCAGGGTTGCGGCTCGCCATTGCATCGTCAATCCCGATGGATTCCGGCACCGAGATTAGGCCGCCGCGAGGGGAACCGGTCCGCCGTCGCAAACCGTCTCATAGGCGGTTGTCTTCAGCGCGGCCGGCCTGGATCTCGCGCGCGGGTGCGGGCACGGCCGGGCCGGTCACCGCCCGTCCCGCCGTCGGCCCGACCTGGTTCCAGCTCAAGAGCGCCGATCTCGGGAACGCGTGCATCGTCGAGCGGGGCAACGCCAGCGCCGTCGCCGGGGCGCCATGCTCGTCGAACCACTCCGACTACTGGGAGTGGACGTCGAGCGGCCAGCTGCTGAACACAGCGGCAAGTGCCTGTCGGTGACCGGCACCCACCCCGGCGTCTACGTGAACACCTGCGGGACCAACCACGCTCAGCTCTGGCTCAACCAGCCGGTGCCGGTGATCGCGGGCGGGAAGCCCTACTCCTACACCGAGTTCGTCAACCTGCACCCGCGAGCCGCTGGCCCTGAGCGCCACCATAGCCGGCACCAGCGCGTCCTCCAGCAGTCCTCAGGCGGACACCCTCTGGACCCTCCCCTAATCCCTCAGCGGTGGCCCCTGGCCTGGCCGGCCGGGGCCACCGGCCTGCGGTCAGGCCGGGGAGCGGAGGATGGCGGGGTTGTCGAGGACCGGCTGCCAGGCGAGTTCGGCCGCGCCGATGAGGGCGGCGTCGTCGAGCGCGCACGGGCTGATCGGGACGTCGGCGCCGCGGTCCCACGGGCTGCGGGCGGCGACGGCGTCGCGGAGCTCATCCGGGGCCGCGAGCAGCAGGTGCTTGTGCAGTCCGCCGAGCAGCACCCGATCGGGGTTGACGACGTTGACCAGGCTGGCGAGGCCGAGGCCGAGGCGGCCGACGAGGGTGCCGGCGGCGGCGCGGACCGCCGGGTCGGTCGCGTAGCCGGCCGTCAGCAGGGCGATCGCCTGGTCGAGCGGCGCCGAGCCGGGGTCGGGGACGCGCCCGGCCGCGTCGAGGAATCGGCCGGCGTCGGTCTCCACGTTGAGACAGCCCCGGCTGCCGCACGGGCACGGGCGGCCGTGCGGGTCGATGCTGACATGACCCGCCTCCATCGCCAGGCCGGTGCTGCCGGTGTAGAGCGCGCCCCGCAGCACCAGCGCCGAGCCCACGCCGCGGCGGGTGGCCGCCACCACCAGCAGGTGGGCCGCGTCGCGACCGCCCCCGTGCCGGTGCTCGGCCAGCGCGGCCGCGTTGACGTCGTTGACCGCCCGGCAGGCCAGCTGCGCGCGGCCGGGGCCGGTCAGCCCGTGGCCGGCCAGCTGCGCGGCGAAGATGTCGCTGACCTTGGCGCCGTCCGGCCAGCCGAAGTAGAGCGCGCCGACGGCCGCGCCGCCCGGCTCGGTGACCGCGAACGGCACCGCGATGGCGACGCCGACGCACTGGCGGCCGGACGCGCGCAGCAGGGCCGCGGCCGCCTCGCTGACCGGGGCGAGGGCCCGCTCGGGGTCGGGCGGGACGGGCAGGTCACGGCTGACCCTGGCCACCGTCACCGCGCCGAGGCCGATGAGCGCGACTGCGAAGCCGTCGGTGTGAATCTCGGCCGCGACCGCCACCGGGCCGTCCGGATCGGGCTGCAGCCGGTGCGAGGGGCGGCCGAGGTGGCCGCCCCCGGGCGCCGCCGCCACCTGGATAAGCCGCAGGTCGCGGAGCTCGCCGGTGATGGCCCCGGTGGTGGCGCGAGTGACGCCGAGCTTCGCGGTGAGCGCGGACCGGGTGGGCGCCTCGCCGGAGTGGATGAGGGCCAGCGCGGTGCCGGAGAGGGTCGTCGTCGGCTCCACTGGGTTGTCCGCACCTCCTTCTGCGCCTATCCTTACTTTGTGCAGCTACTAAACAAAATAGCAGACACACCTGCCGGGCAGCACGCCACGAGTCGCGTCCGCGCGGCTGTCACCGCATTTTTCGCGTTCGATGGCTTCGTGTTCGCCACCTGGGCGGTCCGCATCCCGGCGGTGAAGGCGGCGACCGGCGCATCGCCCGCCGAGCTCGGAGTGGCGCTGCTCGGGGTCTCCGGCGGCGCGATCGCGACGATGGCGCTGTCGGGGGTGCTCTGCCGCCGGTTCGGCGCCGTCCGGGTGCTGCTGATCGGCGCCGCGTGGCTGTCGCTGGCGCTGCTGCTGCCGGCGCTGGCCCGGTCGGCCCTGGCGCTTGGACTTGCGCTGGTGGTGTTCGGGATTGGGTACGGCTGCGTCAACGTCGCCGCGAACACCGTCGCGGTGGACGTGGTGGGCGCGCTGCGCCGTCCGGTGATGCCGTCGTTCCATGCGGCGTGGTCCCTGGGCGGGCTGGCCGGGGCGGCGATCGGGGGGCTGCTGGCGCCGCATCTTTCGCCGCTGCCGGATTTTGCGATCGCGACTGCTCTCGGCCTTGCGGTCACCATCGTGGCTGGCCGCGTCCTGCTCACGACCGCGCTGCCAGCCGCCGCGACGGCGCCTGCCGCGGGCGACCCGGGTGCCGTCGATGAGGAGATCGGGTCGGGGACGGCTGGATCGAGAGCGGCCGCACCGGGGCCCACGGCCGGGGCGGGGACGACGGCCGGGCTCGGCGATCGCGCGCACCGGTGGCGGGTGGTGCTGCTGCTCGGGATCCTGGCGGCCTGCGCCACCTACGGGGAGGGGTCGGTCACCGACTGGGGAGCGCTTCGGCTGCACGGCCTGGGGGCCGGAGCCGGCCTGGCGGCGATCGGGTACGCCGCGTTCGCGCTGGCCGAGGCGGGCGGGCGGCTGGCCGGGACCTGGCTGCTTGCGCGGTTCGGCCAGCGGACGGTGCTGGTGTCGGGTGGGCTCGCCACCTGCGCGGGGATGCTCTGCGCGGCCCTGGCGCCGTCGATCTGGGTGGTGGTGGCCGGGTTCGCGCTGGCCGGCCTCGGGGTCGCCAACGCCTTCCCGGCGGCGATGTCCCGGGTCGGGCTGCTGGCCGGCCCGCACGGCGTGGCGGTCGCGTCCACGCTCGGCTACGGCGGCTTCCTGCTCGGTCCGCCGGTGATCGGCTTCCTGACCGCGGCCATCGGCCTGGGGCCTGCCCTGACCACGGTCAGCGCCCTGGCCCTGGTCAGCGCGGCTCTCGGCTGGAGCCTGACCAGGGCAACCAGCCGGGAAAGGAAAAGGATCCGCCAGACAACGTCTAGCGGATCCCATTAGCCGTCTGGTGCAGTACGCGACACTCAGCCGCGTATTAGCACCGCCCCTAGCACCAGCCCGTCGTCCGCATCCCCGTTCCCCCATCCACTGGTAATCCATGCAGCCGCCCGCCTCAACGGGCGTCCCCTGCTGCCTCGGTGTCACCTTACGACCACAATGCCTCGCCGTGCAATTGCATTGTCCGAAAAAATCGCGCACTTATCCCATCAATTGCCCTCTTCTTGCTGTTATCCGAATGCATACGTTTGCAGATCCCATAAGCACCGCACACATCTCGCTGCTATCTGGACAATGGCGGATGGATGGCCGACATTACCGAGCCGACATACAACACTTTCCACTACCAAGCATGGCCATTTCATGACATACCAGACATCACGACTGGGACCTTCGGCCGATCCGGCGCGCACTTGCCTGAGGGGACGCTCAGGAGAGCAGGTCGGCGGTGAGGCAGGCCTCGGTTGACGGGAGGCCTAGGTCGGCGGCGCGGCGGTCGGCCATGGCGAGCAGCCGCCTGATCCGGCCGGCGATCGCGTCCTTGGTGAGCGGCGGGTCGGCCAGCGCGCCGAGTTCCTCGAGCGAGGCCTGCCGGTTGGCGACCCGGAGGCGGCCGGCCATGACCAGGTGGTCGGGGGCGTCAGTGCCGAGAATCTCCAGCGCCCGCTCGACCCGGGCGCCCGCCGCCACCGCCGCCCGGGCGGAGCGGCGCAGGTTAGCGTCGTCGAAGTTGGCGAGGCGGTTGGCGGTCGCCCGCACCTCGCGGCGCATCCGCCGCTCTTCCCAGGCCATCACCGAGTCGTGCGCGCCGAGCCTGGTCAGCATCGCCGCGATGGCCTCGCCGTCGCGGATCACCACCCGGTCGACGCCGCGGACCTCGCGCGCCTTGGCGCTGATCTTCAGCCGACGCGCCGCCCCGACCAGCGCGAGCGCGGCCTCGGAGCCCGGGCAGGTGATCTCGAGCGCCATCGACCGGCCGGGCTCGGTCAGCGAGCCGTGCACCAGGAACGCCCCGCGCCAGGCGGCCTCGCAGTCGCAGATGCCGCCCGACACGACCTGCCGCGGCAGGCCGCGCACCGGCCGGCCGAACGAGTCGATCAGGCCCGCCTGCCGGGCCAGGCTGTCGCCGCCGCGGGTCACCCGGACAATGTACCGATTACCCCGGCGCAGCCCCCCCGGGGCGAGCACCAGCAGCTCGGACGTGTGGCCGAACACCTCCGCGATCGACGCTCGCAGCCGCCGGGCGACCGCGGCGGTGTCAAGCTCCGCCTCGATCACGATGTGCCCGGAGGTCAGCGTCAGGCCGCCGGCGAACCGCAGCAGCGTGGACACCTCCGTCTTCCGGCAGCACGGCTTGATCGCCGGCACCCGGCTGAGCTCGTCTTTCACCACACCCGTCATCGCCATCGCGATACCACCCCCATGAGTTAAAACCGCCCCGCCGTTGGCCCCGTGCTATCCGTGCTGGTGACGCTGAAGGCCGACCGGAAGGCCGCGGCCAGCAGCACCGGGTCGTGCTGCGTGCCGTCGCCGGCCGCCACGTCCGCCAGCATCAGCCGGGCGCGGAGCAGGTCCGCCGCCTTCGCCAGCTCCTGCTCGGCCCCCGCCACCGCGCCGGAGTCGGCCAGCACTACATCGAAAGACAATGACGGCGCGTGGTCGGCGAGGACCTCCAGATGACGGTGCGGGGAAAATCCCTCGGTCTCCCCCGGCTGCGGCACCAGGTTAAGCGCGACGAGCTTACGCGCCTGCGTCATTTCCAGGGCCCCAGCCAGCGACGGTACCAGCAGGTGGGGCAGCACGGAGGTAAACCACGACCCCGGGCCGAACACCACCCAGTCCGCGTTGAGCACCGCCGCGACCGCGTCCGGCACGGCCGGCGGGTCCGGGGGCACCAGCGAGATCGACCGGACCCGGCCTGGCGTCACCGCGACCGCGGACTGGCCGCGGATGGAGGAGATCGCGTGCGGCGCGGCCGGGTCGACGCCGTCGACGGAGGCGACGATGTCCAGCGGCACCGCCGCCATCGGCAGCACCCGCCCGGTGACCCGCAGCAGCTGCGCCACCCAGTCGAGCGCTGCGACCGGGTCGCCGAGCAGGTCCCAGAGCCCGGTGATCAGCAGGTTGCCGACGGCGTGGCCGGCCAGCTCGCCGGTCCCGCCGAACCGGTGCTGGACGACCCGCGCCCACGTCGTGCCCCAGTCGTCGTCGCCGCAGAGCGCGGCCAGCGCCATCCGCAGGTCGCCCGGCGGCAGGACGCCGAATTCCTGCCGCAGCCGCCCCGAGGACCCGCCGTCGTCGGCCACCGTGACGATCGCGGTGACGTCGGGCGTCACCCGGCGCAGGGCCGACAGCGACGCCGCGAGCCCGTGCCCGCCGCCGAGCGCGACGACCTTAATCGGGTCCCGGCGGGGGGCTCGGGGGGTCGTCCCCCCGGCGGAGTGCGGCAAGCTCACTCCCGCCCTAGGTCGCGGTGCGACACCGACACGTCGTGCCCGGCGAGGCCGGGGATCCCCGCGATCCGGGCGGCGAGTTCCTCGGCGATGGCGACCGAGCGGTGCTTGCCGCCGGTGCAGCCGACAGCGATCGTCACGTAGCGCTTGCCCTCGCGCTCGAACCCGGGCAGCGTCGCGTCGAGCAGCGCCAGGTAGGCGTCGAGGAACGCCGACGCGGCCGGCTGCCCGAGCACGTACTCCCGCACCGGCGCGTCGAGGCCGCTCATCGGGCGCAGCTCCGGCACCCAGTGCGGGTTCGGCAGGAACCGGCAGTCGGCGACCAGGTCGGCGTCGACCGGGAGCCCGTACTTGAAGCCGAACGTGATGATGTTCAGCCGCAGCCCAGTCATCGAGTCGCCGCCGAAGTACCCGTGCATCCGGTCCCGCAGCTCGTGCACGTTCAGGGCGGAGGTGTCGAGCACGATGTCGGAGTCGCCGCGGACCGCCCGCAGTAGCTCGCGCTCGGCCGCGATCCCGTCCAGGATCGTGCCCGCGCCCTGCATCGGTTGCGGCCGCCTGACGTTCTCGAACCGCCGGACCAGGACCGCGTCCGATGCCTCGAGGAACAGCACCTGCGGGGCGACGCCGCGCGCGCCGAGCGACGAGATCGCGGACTTCAGGTCGGTCGAGAACGCCCGCGAGCGCACGTCCACGATCGCCGCGACCCCGGCCAGCGACGCCCGGTCGGCCAGGTCCAGCATCGTCGGCAGCAGCGCCGGCGGCAGGTTGTCGACCACGAACCAGCCGAGGTCCTCAAGCGACTTGGCCGCCGTGGACCGTCCGGCCCCCGACATGCCGGTGATGATCACAATGTCCGGCGCGCCGGAGTGTTCGCCCGTATCAGTCATGCCCGTCCCCCGTTTACCCGTCGCCACGCCGCAGCGCCCCCGCAACCGTCTCCGCCAGCTGGGGCCCGATGCCCGGCACCAGCGCGATCTCCTCGGCCGAGGCGGCCGACAGCGCCTTCACCGAGCCGAACTTCTTCAGCAGGGCCGCCCGCCTGGCCGGCCCGAGGCCGGGCACGGCGTCGAGCGCGGACACCGTCATCGCCTTGCCCCGCTTCGCGCGATGGTAGGTGATGGCGAACCGATGTGCCTCATCGCGGACTCGCTGCAGCAGGTAAATCCCCTCCGACGTGCGAGACAGGATGACCGGGTACTCCTCGTCCGGCCGCCAGACTTCTTCCATCCGCTTGGCCAGGCCGCAGACCGCCACGTCGTCGATGCCGAGGTCGGCCAGGGCCGCCGCGGCCGCCGCGACCTGGCCCGCGCCACCGTCGACGACCACCAGGTTGGGCGGGTAGGCGAACTTGGGCTTGGCGGTCACCACTGGCCGTTCTGACGCCGGAATCTGATCGAGATCCGGATCTTGATCGTCCTCCGCCTCCGGGTCGCCGAGCAGGTCGAGCTCGCCGGTCTCCTCGCGCTCGGCCAGGTAGCGGCGGAAGCGGCGGGTGATCACCTCGCGAATGGCGGAGATGTCGTCGGTGCCGTCGTAGCCCTTGATCGAGAAGCGGCGGTACTCGCTCTTGCGGGCGAGGCCGTCCTCGAACACGACCATCGAGGCGACGATGTGGGTGCCCTGCAGGTTGGAGACGTCGTAGCACTCGATCCGCAGCGGCGCGTCGTCGAGGCCGAGCGCCTCCTGGATCTCCGCCAGGGCCTTCGACCGGGTGGTCAGGTCACTGCCCCGCCTGAGCTTGTGCAGCGCCAGGGACTGGGAGGCGTTCCTGGCAACGGTCTCGGCCAGGGTCTTCTTGTCCCCGCGCTGCGGAACCCGCAGCGCCACCGGGCCGCCGCGCCGGCCGGTCAGCCACTCGGTCATCGCCTCGGCGTCCGGCGGCAGCTCAGGAACCAGCACCTCGCGCGGGATGCCGTTGCTCTCGGGCGACCCCAGATCGCCGTAGAACTGGCCGAGGAAGTGCTCGACCAGGCCCGCCGTGGTGACGTCCTCGACCTTCTCCAGGACCCAGCCGCGCTGGCCCCTGATCCGGCCGCCGCGGACGTAGAAGATCTGCACGGCGGCCTCGAGCGGATCTTCCGCCAGCGCGATCACGTCGCAGTCGGTGCCGTCGCCGAGCACCACCGCCTGCTTCTCGAGCGCCCGCTCGAGCGCCTTGACGTCGTCCCTGAGCCGGGCCGCCTTCTCGTACTCCTCGGCGCCGGAGGCGGCCTTCATCTCGGCCGTGAGCTTCCTGGTGAACTTCGCCGTCTGCCCGGCCATGAAGTCGCAGAAGTCCTCGGCCAGCGCCCGGTGCTCGTCTTCGGTGATCCGGCCTACGCACGGGGCCGAGCACTTCTCGATGTACCCGAGCAGGCACGGCCGCCCGATCTGGCCGGCCCGCTTGAACACCCCGGCTGAGCAGGTCCGGACCGGGAAGACGCGCAGCAGCGTGTCGACGGTCTCCCTGATCGCCCACGCGTGCGAGTAGGGGCCGAAGTACCTGGTGCCCTTCTTCTTCGCGCCGCGCAGCACCATCACCCGGGGGTAGTCATCGCCCATGGTGACCGCGAGGTACGGATAGGACTTGTCGTCGCGGTACTTGACGTTGAACCGCGGGTCGAACTCCTTGATCCAGGAATACTCCAGCTGGAGCGCCTCGACCTCGGTGTTCACCACCGTCCACTCGACCGACGCGGCGGTGGTGAGCATCATCTGGGTGCGCGGGTGGAGCGCGGTGAAGTCGGCGAAGTACTGGTTGAGGCGCTGCCGCAGCGACTTCGCCTTGCCCACGTAGACGACCCGGCGACGCTCGTCACGGAACCGGTAGACACCCGGTTCCTCGGGGATCTCCCCGGGCGCGGGGCGGTAGCGGTGAGGGTCGGCCACGACGCTAAGCCTAGTCGTCGGCTGGAGTTTCCGTTGTTGTTGCCGTCGGCGGATCGCGGCGCCGTCGGCCAGTTGGCGGCGCTTCGCGTCATATCTTAAAGTTGGCGGCATGAGCGAGATGACCGCGCCGGCCGAGCCCCGACCGCTCGGCGACGGGTACTTCCAGGATCCGCTGGCCGTCTTCGCCCCGATGCGCGAGGAATCGCCGGTCACGCCGGTGCTGTTCCCCAACGGCGACCGGCAGTGGCTGATCACCAGGTATGCCGACGTCCGGGCGGCGCTCGGCGACCCCCGGCTGCACAAGGACTGGGCGGGCAAGCTGACCGGGCCCGACTGGTCGCCCGACCCGGTCACCGGCTACCTGTCCAGGCACCTGCTGAACTCCGACCCGCCGGACCACACCCGGCTGCGGCGGCTGGTGTCGAAGGGGTTCACCGCGCGCCGGGTGGCCGGGCTGCGGCCCCGGGTCGCGGAGATCACGGCCGCGCTGCTCGACGACATGGCCGACCGCGCGCGGGCGGGCGAGGCCGAGGTCGACCTGATCGAGGCGTTCGCGTTTCCGCTGCCGGTCATCGTGATCTGCGAGCTGCTCGGGGTGCCCGCCGGTGACCGGGACAGCTTCAAGGAGTGGTCGCACGCGATGCTGGCGTCGGTCGGCGCGCCGGGGCAGTTCCGCGCCGCCGCGACCTCGATGTACCACTACTTCACGGAGCTGCTCGGGGAGAAGCGGAAGGCGCCGGCCGACGACCTGGTTTCCGCCCTGATCGCGGTCAGGGACGCCGATGACCCGGCCGACGCGTTCGACGAGCGAGAGCTCGTCGCGATGCTGTTCTTGTTGCTGGTGGCGGGGCACGAGACGACCGCGAACCTGATCGCCAGCGGCACCCTCGCCCTGCTGACGCACCCGGCCGAGCTGGACCGGCTCCGCCGCGACGCGTCGCTGCTGCCGGGCGCGGTCGAGGAGCTGCTCCGCTACGCGAACCCGCTGAACCACGCGACCGAGCGGTTCACGCTCGAGCCGGTGGAGATCGGCGGGGTCACGATCCCGGCCCGCGAGTGGGTGCTGTGCGTGACCTCGTCCGCTAACCGCGATCCGCTCCGGTTCCCCGACCCGGACCGGCTCGACGTCGGGCGCGACGCCGGCGGCCACGTGGCGTTCGGGCACGGGATCCACTACTGCCTGGGAGCGCCGCTGGCCCGGCTTGAGGGCGAGATCGCGTTCGGCGCGCTGCTGTCGCGGTTCCCCGGGCTCTCGCTCGCCGTCGACCCGTCGCAGCTGCGCTGGCGTCCGAGCTCGCTCATCCACGGCCTGGAGACGCTGCCGGTGCGGCTCGGCTGACCGGACGTCGGCGGGCGGAAGCGCGGAGCGTGGGCCCGCGGAGCGCGAAGGGCGGGGCGCTTCTTGCTGCTATCCGACTATCCGACCGCGCGCGGCCGGGGAGGCCGGGCGCTGCGCGCTTCTTGCTGTTATCTTGGGCCGAAAATAGCGCGGACCGGAAGGCTCTAGGGGGTGGGGAGAGCCTGCCGGTCCGCGGTCTTCGCCCCCGGGTGGAGGCGGCCCGTCAGAGCCGGATTGCGGGTGACGGACTGGGCGACGCGTGCTCCGCGCGGCCGACCCGGGGCCAGGTGAAATGGGCCAGCCGCGCGGAGCACGCGTCCGTTCGAAAACTCTGTTGTTGATCTTGACTTACTGGTGTGCCCGCGCTGGTTAGGCGAGGACGGACGCGACCGAGACCGACTCGTAGCCGTGGGCCTGGGCGACGGGGGCGTTGGTGAGCGCGCCCTCGTGGGTGTTGAGGCCGCCGGCCAGCGCGCTGTCGGCCGCCAGGGCGGCGCGCCAGCCGTTGTCGGCCAGCTCGACCGCGTACGGGAGGGTCGCGTTGGTCAGCGCGAAGGTGGAGGTGTTGGGGACCGCGCCCGGCATGTTCGCGACGCAGTAGAACACGCTGTTGTGCACCATGAAGACCGGGTCCGCGTGCGTGGTCGGGTGCGAGTCCTCGAAGCAGCCGCCCTGGTCGATCGCGATGTCGACCAGAACCGAGCCCGGCTTCATCCGGGACACGAGCTCGTTGGAGACGAGCTTGGGCGCCTTGGCCCCGGTGACGAGGACCGCCCCGATGACCAGGTCGGCGTCGAGGACGGCGCGCTCGATCTCGTACGCGTTGGACGCGACGGTCTGGATCCGGCCCTGGTAGATCTCGTCGATGTGCCGGAGCCGGGCGATGTTGCGGTCAAGGACGGTGACGCGCGCGCCCATGCCGACCGCGATCTGCGCGGCGTGCAGGCCGGAGACGCCGCCGCCGATCACGACGACGTTGGAGGCGTAGGTGCCGGGGACGCCGCCGAGGAGCGTGCCCCGGCCGCCGCTCGGCCGCATCAGGTGGTAGGCGCCGACCTGCGGGCCGAGGCGGCCGGCCACCTCGGACATCGGGGCGAGGAGCGGGAGGGAGCCGTCGGCGAGCTGGACGGTCTCGTAGGCGATGCCGGTGACCTTGTTCGCCAGCAGCGCGTCGGTGCAGGGCTTGTCCGCCGCCAGGTGCAGGTAGGTGAAGAGGGCGAGGCCCGGGCGCATCCGGTGGTACTCCTCGGCGACCGGCTCCTTGACCTTGAGCACCAGGTCAGCGGTGCCCCAGACCTCGTCGGCGTCGGGGATAATGGAGGCCCCGGCCGCCACGTAGGCGTCGTCGGCGAGCTGGGAGCCCGCGCCCGCGTCCTTCTCCAGGTAGACCTCGTGGCCATGACCGGTGAGCTCGCGAACGCCCGCAGGGGTTATCGCGACCCGGTACTCGTGGTTCTTGACCTCGCGGGGGATGCCGACTTTCATGGCATATCTACCTTTCGATGCTGGCGGCGGAGCATGGCGGATGACTGCGCTGTCGAACTACATTCCGTCCCACTGATTCTATTTTGCATGATAATCGAGATTTAGCCTAGATTTGAGAACAAGATTCTGTATAGTGTCCATATGGGAGTTGAAAATTCATCACTAGCGAGCGTCCCGACCGGGCCGCCGAATACTGTTCGGCCTGATGCCGGCGAACTCGACGAGGTCGACCGCCACATCGTCCGTGAGCTGGCCCGCGACGCCAGGACACCGAACAACGCGCTCGCCGAGCGGGTCGGCATCGCGCCCTCGACCTGCCTCGGACGGGTCAGGTCGCTGCGCGAGCGCGGCGTCATCCGCGGCTACCACGCGGACGTGGACCCGGCCGCGCTCGGACGGCCGCTGCAGGCGATGATCGCCGTCCGGCTGCAGGGACACGCCCGGGGGCACATCCGCAGCTTCGTGGCCGGGGTGGCAGGGCTGCCCGAGGTGCTCAATGTGTTCTTCCTGGCGGGCAAGGACGACTTCCTGCTGCACGTCGCGGCGGCGTCGACCGGCTCGCTGCGGGACTTCGTGGAACGGCTGTCGTCGAACGCGGACGTGTCGTACACCGAGACGTCGCTGATCTTCGAGCACATCCGGGCGGACGTGGCCGGCTGAGCCTGGGGACGTCACCGGCGCCGTGCCCGCGCACAAGGGCCGCGCCGTGATCTTGTGCGATCGATCTGTGATTCGGCGGCCGGGCCGGGGCAGGTTACCGGGAAGCACCGGTCGGTCGGCCGGTCGTTTCCTGATGTCAAGCGGAACGGTGAGAGGCAGGCGGCAATGTCATCTCAGGAGTCGTATCTCGACGCCCTCAAGCGGGTCGTGGACGAGGTCGTGGCACCCGGCGCGGCGTCGGTGGACGCCGACGGCGCGTTCCCCCGGGCGCAGCTCAACGCGCTCGGCGCGGCCGGGATCCTCGCGCTGACCGTGCCCGCCGAGTACGGCGGCGGCGGGGCGGGGCTGCGCGAGGCGGCGGTGGTGGTCCGCGAGCTGGGCGCGGTCTGCGGGTCCACCGCGATGGTGGTGGCGATGCACTATTCGGCCGTCGCCGGGCTGGTCGCGGCCGGGGACAAGGACACCCTGGTGGCGATCGCGGCCGGGACGCACCTATCCACGCTGGCGTTCTCCGAGGCCGGGTCGCGGTCCCACTTCTGGGCGCCGATGTCCACCGCGGTGCTCTCGCCCGGCGGGACGACCGTCCGGCTCGATGCGTCCAAGAGCTGGGTCACCTCGGCCGGGTACGCGGACAGCTACGTATGGTCGAGCCGGCCGCTGACCGGGGGTGCGGACGGGGCGGACGGGAGCGCCGACGCGGCCGGGCCGATGACGCTGTGGCTGGTGCCGGCCGACGCGGCCGGCCTGTCGGCGGCGGGCGCGTTCGACGGGCTCGGGCTGCGCGGGAACTCGTCGGCCCCGCTGACGGCGGACGGCCTGGTGGTGCCGCTGTCGGCGCTGCTGGGCACGGACGGCGGCGGGCTCGATATGGCACTGGCCGCCATCCTGCCGTGCTTCCTGATCTGCTCGGCGGCGATGAGCGCGGGGCTGATCCGGCGGCTGGCGACCGAGACCGCCGCGCACCTGCAGCGCACCCAGCTGGCGCATCTCGGCGTGTCGCTCGCCCAGCAGGCCGGGCCGCGGGCCCAGCTCGCCCGGCTGCAGATCGAGGCGGACCGCACCTGGGCGCACATCGACGCCGCGCTTTCCGCGGCGGAGGCCGGCCGGCCGGACGCCACCCTGCTCGTGCTCGAGGTCAAGGCGGCCGCGGGCGAGGCGGCGGCGGACGCGGCCGACCTGGCGCTGCGGGCCGGCGGCGGCGCCGCGTTCCGCAAGGAGGGCGTGGTCGAGCGGCTGTTCCGCGACTCGCGGGCGGCGCGGGTGATGGCGCCGACGACCGACGCGCTGCAGGACTTCATCGGGCGGGCGCTGCTCGGCCTGCCGCTGCTCGGGGACGTCTGATGGGCGGCCTGCTGCTCGGCGCGGTCGCCTACGACCCGAAGGTCGTCACGATCTGGGACGGGTTCCGGGGCTGGCTGCGGGACTCAGCCGGCTTCGACTTCGATTACGTCCTGTACTCGAACTACGAGCGGCAGGTATCTGGTCTGGTCGACGGCCGGATCGACGTGGCCTGGAACTCGCCGCTGGCGTGGGTCCGCGCCCGCCGGCTGGCGGCGGCCCGCGGGGTGCCGCTGACCCCGGTCACCATGCGCGACACCGACTGCGACCTGCGGTCGGTGGTGGTGGTGCGGGCCGACTCGCCGGTCCGCGCGCTGGCCGACCTGGCGGGGCGGGTGGTGGCGACCGGGGCGGTGGACTCGCCCCAGGCCACCCTGCTGCCGCTGTCGTTGCTCCGCTCGGCTGGACTCTCGCCCGGGCTTGACGTGCAGGTCAAGCGGTTCGATATCGGCGTCGGGCTGCACGGCGACCACATCGGCGGGGAGCGCGAGGCGGCCCGCGCGCTGTTCGCCACCGGCCCGGCCGAGCAGGCGGACGCGGCCTGCATGATCGACTCCAACCTGCTGCTGTTCGGGCGGGAGGGGGCGCTGCCGGTCGGCGCGACGCGGGTGCTCGCGCAGACGCCGGCCTACGACCACTGCACGATGACGGCCGGGCCGTCGGCCGACGCGGCCGCCGTCGCGCGCTTCGGCGAGCTGCTGCTCGGCATGGACTACGCCGACGCCTCGCTGCGGCCGCTGCTCGACCTGGAGGGCCTCAAGGAATGGCGGCCGCCGCGCCTTTCCGGCTACCAGCAACTGGAACGGGCCGTCGACGAGGCGGGGTTCTACGACCGCGACGGCGTGATCACCGCGAAGGACTACCGGCCGTAACGGCGGCGCCGGGATCGAACGCCATGCCGAGCACTGACGCCGCCGCCCTGGTGGACCTCGCTGACCTGGGGCTCGACGAGGGCGGTGACCTGCTGGTGGACCGCGGCCTCGGCGGCCTGGCGCCGGGCCGCCGGCTGACGGTGACCGGGCGTCACCCGGCGCTCCGGGTCCACCTCGGCGCCTGGTGCCGTGCGCACGGGCACCGGCTGATCGCGTCGGCCGGCGGCGGGCCGGACGCCGGCGGGCCGCTGGCGTCCGCGCCGGGCGGCGGGACGCTGGTGATCGAGAAGGGCGGCAGCGGCGAACGGCGCTGGGCGGGCGCGGAGCGGGCCGGGTCGGCGGCCGGGCCCCCCGACGCGCGGGCCGATGCCCGCTGGGGGCTCGCGGCCCGGGGCGCGCTGGTGGAGGCGGGCGGGCCGCCGATCGGCGCGCAGTGGTCCGAGCGCGAGCACGTCTGGGCCGACATCGCGCCGAAGCTGTACGCCGCCGCGGCAGCGGCGCAGTGGGATCCGGCGACCGCGGTCGACTGGACCGCGCCGATCGACGCCGTGCCGCCCGAGATCGAGCGGACCGTCGTCCAGATCATGACCTACCTGGTGGAGAACGAGCAGGCCGCGCTCATCATCCCGGCCCGGCTGCTGTCCCAGCTGCACCCGCATTACCGCGAGGTCATGCAGCTGCTGGCGACCCAGGCGGCGGACGAGGCGCGGCACGTCGAGGTGTTCACCCGGCGCGGGCTGCTGTCCGGCGGCCCGCTCGGCACCTCCTCGGCCGGCGGCCGCGCGTCGCTGGCGACGCTGCTGAACGAGCCCGATTTCACCACGGCGTCGTTCCTGCTGTCGGTGCTGGGCGAGGGCACCTTCCTCGACCTGCTCCGCTTCCTGCACGACCACGCCCCGGACCCGGTCACCGCCGACGTGACCCGGCTGGCGCTGCGCGATGAGGCGCGGCACGTGGCATTCGGCGTGGCGCACACCGCCCACCTGGCCGGATCCGATCCCGCGTACCTGGGCACGCTGCGCCGGTCGGTCGAGCGCCGGCACGCCGCGCTGCAGGACACGGCCGGGCTGAACGCGGAGGTCTTCGACTCCCTGGTGCTGCTGGCGGCCGGCTCCTGGCAGCCGAGCGCGATCCGGCGCGGCTGGCAGGCCATCCGCGACCTGCAGGCCCGGATGGACGAGGGCCGGCGCAGGCGGCTGGCCGCGATCGGCGTCCCCGACGACGAG
>Ga0302324_100013813_pt1 | contig 16334 bp, 15 predicted proteins | sample Palsa_T0_1_FD_201949 | JGI IMG/M metagenome (GOLD analysis project Ga0302324, IMG submission 201949) | Peat permafrost microbial communities from Stordalen Mire near Abisko, Sweden - Palsa_T0_1 | ecosystem: Environmental > Terrestrial > Soil > Palsa > Peat permafrost | place: Sweden: Abisko...
AGCTCTGCTGAGTCAGCAGCGCGACGCTCCGCCACTACATCTTGTAGGTCACACCACATGTATCGGTCGGCTCACAGTGTTCATAACCGTTCAGGCAAAAAAACGTCAGTCCGACAGGCTGCTAGGATGGTGGAATGGGCATCTGTATTGTTGCGCTTATGCAGCTTTTCGTACCTTTATTTCGACGCGCAGGCCCGCCGCTGCCGCCATGTTGACGAGGGCATCTAGACCAAACAGGTCGATTTTCCCACGCATGAGGTCGGAGACGCGTGGCTGCGTGACACCGAACAGCTTAGCGATCTGGGCCTGGCTGAGGTCGGTGCGGGCTAGATGCGCTTTCAGAGCCATCATCAGGGTCGAGCGCAGCTTCATATTTTCAGCTTCCTCGTGCGTACTCTCGATGGCATCCCATACGCTAGCAAATCTGTTCTTGCTCATTGCTCTAGCTCCTTCGTCAAGTCGCGGTAGCGCTTCTCGGCCAGGTCCACATCCGCCTTGCTCGTCTTTTGTGTCTTCTTCTTGAAACAGTGAAGTACATAGATGGCATCGGCAAATTTAGCTACGTAAATAACGCGGAACGCCCCAGCGGCGTCCCGAATACGGATTTCCTGAACCCCCGAGCCAATCCCTGGCATGGGCTTCCAGTCATCCGGCTCGTGGCCTTGCTGCACCTGGTCGAGCTGATAACCCGCTTCACGCCGTGCCGTTACGGGAAACGCTCTAAGGTCGTCGAGAGAGCTACCCCGGAATTCGACAGGTTTACGATCGGTCATCAGCTTGTATTATACAAATATTTGTATATCGATGCAAGCCCAGTTAATTGAATCGATCGACCGCAACCCGGCAAGCTGTTCGCTTCGACGCTACTGGTGTAGAACCGCTGCGACGATTGCGGCCTTGCGGCTGCGATACACGCCCTTGCGCACCTGCGAGGCAAGGAATTCTTCGAGAACGGCTGGCAGCTTTAACACGGTGACGGGCATTGCGATTCCAGCATAGATCACGAGGCACAGCGGTGAAACTGGAAGATCGGCACCGTAGCGAAAACGTAGCGTTTGATGCCGTTTCATGCACTACGGTGCCTATTTCGAGAGAGGGCGGGCCTGCTAACTAGTTGAAAACTAAGAACCTGCAAAATCATCTTTGCGACTTCGAACCTGAGGGTCGGGAGTTCGAATCTCTCCGGGCGCGCAGTGTTTGCAGGGTCTATTCCGGACACACTCGCGGGCTGTGTGGTAACGCTGGTGGTTATTGGGAGCCGCGCGTTGTTATGAGAGCGCCGCCTAACAACATTCGAGGGGCCGTGAGGCGTTTGGCGCCGGGGGCGCGGGGATCCAGTATGCGCCCGCGGCGCTTAGCCGACGTGGGTGCCCGGCCCCTCAACTTCACCGTTTTAGACGTCGATGAAAACCATCCTCCGCGTAATCTTGTGTGCTTACTGCGCGGTGGTTATTGATAAGGCTCGGCGAGGACCAGATTATTGGACACGAACACCACCTCAGATCCCGCCACAACACCGAAGGCATTGTCGACGCCGTAAGTCACGGGGGCCGTCTGCGGGCTTCCGCTTGACCAGGTCGCGATCCCATTGCCGCCGTTCGCGAGCGAATAGATCGCATTGTTAGAGGGCGAGTAGACGGAGGTTTCCGACAGCGTCTGCACCATGCCGGTATCCGGCAACGTTACTGAGCTGACCATCGCACCGGACGTGTTGTAGATGCTCGATGCATTGTAGTAGTAGCCCTCGGCCGCCATGGAACCCTGAAACGTGTAGGTCGCCAGCAGGTACGTCGTGGGGGTAAGCCATCCCACGACAATGCCCGGAACCGTGGTCGCGAGCGCCCCATTGACATACACGTTCGTGGAGTAGTTCGTGTCCGCCTGAATGTTGTATGCCAGCGGAGTGGCGGCACCGCTGCCGTCCGCGTTGAGAAGCACAGCGACGACGCTCGCACTCGCCTGCGGAACGCACAGCTGGGAGGTGCCGCTCGGCACCGCTATGACCTGGGCGGCGCACGCGCCGGAACCGAATACCTCACCCAGCGCCGTGCCCGAAGCAGACAGGGTTATGCCCGGCGATCCGGAGAAGCTAGTGGTCAGGGTTGCCGCCGGCAATGACCAGATGTCCACGACCTGGTTAGGGGCGAGCATGAACGCAAAGCCGGGGGCCGCGGCAAGTACCGTGCCGTCGGCCGACAGCTGCAGGTCAGAGGCCGGCTGACTGATCGTACCCACAAGCGCGTTTGTGCTCGCGTTGTAGTAGAGGATACGGCTGGAGGCCGTCGCGAGCGCAAAGGTAGGGGCACTGCCGGCGATCGCGGTCACCAGGCCATAGTCCATATAGCGCGGCGTCCCCCCATAGCTGGCGCCGTCGTAGAGCACGCCGTAGGTATTGCCGACCAGCCAGGTCGAGCCCGCTGCCCCGTAAGCGGTGAGCTGGTCAGGCGGTGTCGTGTAGCTCGTGGTGCTGAGCGTGGCAGAGTTCGACAGATCGACCACGACCAGCGTCCCGGTTCCGGAACCAGAGTCGGTGAGAGCGCCGAGTGCCGTGGGAGTCGGAAACAGTGCGCCTTCGGCGTTCTGACTCGCTGGTAGCGTATAGCTCGGCGCCGGACTGGTACCCGTGACACCGACTTTGTACACGTTCAGCTCAGTGAGGGGACTGGTATAGGTCCAGAACCAATTACCGGTTCCGGCCAACTGACTGAGGGTGGGAAGAACCGCCGGACCCTGGAAGTCGTTCTGGCTCGTGTAGCCGTTCGGATAGATCCAGACCGTGTTGCCGGTTGCCGTAATGAAGTTGCCGCCGTCGAGGAACCAGGACTGGAACGTGCCGAGGAATGCCGCGCCGACGCTGCTGGTGCCGCCTGGCACCGCAAGGGTCTCGATCACGTTGGCGCCGGCCGCACCGAGTCCCACCTGCAGCTGTGTCGGGGAGGCAAAGGCCACGGCGCTGGCGTAGTTTCCCGCACGCGTGAAAAGCACCGTTCCGCTCGGTGAATAAACCGTGAGTCCGGAGGACGTGCCGGTGGCGATGTAGCTGCCGTCGGTGGCCAACGTCCACCAGGACGGCATGCCCGTGATCTGTGCCTGCACGGTGCCATCAGTCGCCGAGAGTACCTCGATCGCCGAGGCGCTTTGCACTACCGCCGTCGACCCGGCGAGAGCGGTCGGGTACGGCAGGACACCTTCACCATTCGGGGGCACGCGGTATGGATCGTTTCCGGTCGTTCCGTTGGCCAGATTTTCATCGGTGGTGTAGTTCCACAGTACCCAGTGGGCGTGCGAATCCTGGGTGAGCAGTCGTGAGCCCGCGACCTGTATGGACACGATCGAGTATGCGTGACCGACATCGAGCAAGGGCGCCGCGGCGACCACGAGCGTCAAGGTGACGCTCGACGTGCCACTCGAAGTCTTAGCCGTCACTGTGTAGGAAGCGGCCGGGCTTGCCGCGGTCGGTGTACCGCTGATGTTTCCGTACGCGCTGTCCAGGGTCAACCCTGCAGGCAACGCGGGCGTCACGCTCCAGGCTGCCCCCGAAGGCGCTCCCACCGTGGGCGAGATCTTGCTTACCATCACGCCGCTGGTGAAGGAGTAATAGGCGCTGCCGTATGCGATACCCGGCTCGATGGTGATGGCCACGCCGGCATTGGTTTTGCCGAACGCGTTCGTGGCAATGACCTCGTAGCTCACCTGCGCCGAGACCTGCGTCGGTGTTCCGGAAATGACACCCGTCGTCGGGTTGAGTGTCAGCCCGGCGGGCAACGCCGGACTGATCGTGTAATTGGTGACCGTGCCGCCGACGGTCGGTGTCAGCGGGGGAATCGCCGAATTGACGATGTAGGTCTGCGGAGTGGAGTAGTGAAGCGCCGACGGGGGCGTCGAGCCGCCACCGCCACCGCCACCACCGCAGGAACTCAACGCAAGAGTCAGCACTGCGGCGGCAACTTCCTGCGCGTGATTCACCCGGTTCATCGTGTGCCCCCTGCCACTCACTTCCTGCGAGCCTTCCTGACAGGCCATTCTAGAGCGCGCCAACGTCAGGCGCGTTAGTTCGTTGACACCGGAAAGACAGCTGCGCTCCCGCAACCGGTAAAGCGGGGGGGGGGGGGGCTGCGAACGATGGCGCTGCCGATGCCGCAAACGACTGATTAATGGATGCTGACGGGATCGAACCGCCGACATTCGCCTTGTAAGGGGAAGCGACCGAAATAACATATTCCGCGCCGCGTGCTGGGAAAACGAGCCTCACCCTCATCTGTCGTGAAGCGCCAAATTATCTCAGTCGCGCAAGCGGTCCGTTACGTTCCTCGCCCGCTCGAACTTCTCCGCCAGTGCTACAGGGCGCTTCGCCGTGTCCTCGACCGGCCCGCGCAAGCTCGGGTTTCCGATTTGCTGCGCCGCTTTCTCCTGGCTGCGCGCCATCATCCGGCATGCCGATCGAAGGGATCGCGCCCGGCAAGTGCCTAAAGTGCAAAGCGCCGCTCCAGATCCATCCGCGCCGGACCCGGCAGGTGCGTGTCTCACACCATGCGTTCTCTATATCCTGGTGCGAGAGGGGTCTGTGAGTTCACGAACGCGTCCAGTGCGAGGACGAAATCCTCGATAGACGTATGTTCCTTTTTCAAGAGCAAGGTGAGCGAGAAATCGCTCTGCCCGTCTTTTAGGGCTGTTCCCGCACCTCGCAACAATGATTCGCGAAGGCCGTCGGACTGTTCCCCGAGGTCGCTCGACAGCACCACAACGTTGCGATGAATGTATAGCTTGCTAATAACCTGAAGAGCGACTCGCCGATCCGGCCATGACATCTGCGATTTGCGATCTTTGGTCGGGTAAAACTCATATCTCAGCGAGGACATGCAGTACGCGAGCCTACGACCGATTAGCCTAATGACAGCTGTTCGAATCTTCTGAGAATCAATGCACTCATCAATCGCGAAGTGGGGCCGCGACTCGGTACCGCAAACTTGATTTGTTGGTGCGCGTCTCACCGCCTCTGTTGTGGCGGCGCTTAGCTGGCGTAACTCGATGGTCTGTCGGCCTGGCTTGACTAAGAGCGGGCTGTTATTGCCAGAACGTCGCACCAAATCTGACCAGCAGGGCCATCAGCACCGCCGCGGCGAAGAGGATCCCCAGCAAAGCACCTGCAATCTGCCACTTGGATAGCTTCTTGCGTGCGTTCTTCTGGTAACCGGCGATCCCCGCAATGACACCGACCAAGCCGAGGATATTGGCGGGCGGTCGCGTCGCAAGGGCCACCACGCCAAGGGCAGCAATGATGATCGACGTGCTCACGCTCCTGGGCGCGAGGCAGACGGCGTAAAGCTCTGGCTACTCCACGCAATCGTAGAACGTCTCGCCCTCGGCGCGCCTCGCTACGGCGTGCTTGCCCTGCGTGGCGCAGTCGGCTTCTGCCAGCTCGAGCGCGCGCGCTTCGCGCCTTTGATCCACGCCAGGCCGACCTGCACCCGGAGCCGACGGATTATCAACAGGCGGAGTTGCGCATGCGCCAAGGAGAGTGACGCAGCTCAAAACCATCCATTTCATGTGCGAGCCTCCAACGGAACTCGTTCTTATGGCCCGAAGTTTATTACGGCGTGCGGGGCGGCGCCATGAGGTCTCTAGCACGACGCGCTGCTGGATCCGGACTTATTCGGCAAGAACCTTGCCGGGGACACGTTCGCGAACTGGCGCAACGTGGCTCGCATCATCGACGGGCTGCCGCTCGACGAGGCGGGGCTGGCCCTATGGAAGCTGATGACCGAGCGGCCGGAGGTCCCGGAGAAACTTGGTTACCGTATCTGGCTGGAGTTGACACTCTGCGGACGGCCGCGAGTGTCTGCTGTTGGCGCACGGCAGGAACACCGCTTTGCTCGGGTCGGTCACAGTGCCCCCATCACGTTGCGACGATTACGATTTTGTGGCTCTGACGGTCGGCCATGCATGGGCTCTTGTTCACTGCCGAATAGCCGACTCGATGGGCGGGTTTGGGGCGTCAATGTACGGTCGTTCGTCTCCCCCGCGGTACGGAGGTTCTTGTTGGCCAACACCACGGCCGCGATATTGGCGTGCCGCCGGTTAAGCAAGTTGGCCAACCAGACGTTCTTGCCCGCGCTTTGTTGCTTAGCCCACGACCTCGGCGCCCCGGCGCTAATTCAAACCCCCGGGCCGCTCTTGCGATGAAATAAAAAAGCTGTCAGGAGGGCACCGGCCGGGCGTGCCAGGATGACCGCCAGACTCAAGACGTATTCGTCGGAGTCATCCCGATATATGCGCACTACCGCAAACACACACAGCGCGCTTGCTAGTAACCATCCGATTTCACGCTGCCGCTCAGGCGCAGTTGCTGCACCCACAGCTACAAACGCCGCGCCCTGCAAGGCGTAAGAAAGCATCAGCAGTGTAAAAGCCGCGAAGCTTGAAGCACCTACGCGAGTTAGAGAGTCGCCAATGCAAAGTCCGACCAAAAACCTCGCGAGCAGAGCCGCCGGAACGAACAAAATCCATCGCAGAACGCGCATGGATTATTGCATGACCTGAAAGCTCACTAATTGAGTTTACACCTTGGGTGGTAGTACACGTCGGCCGTACATCCGCCATTTGGTCCCGAGCACCGCCGCCGCGAATGCCGCCGGCCGTCTGAAGTTTCTTTTAAGGTTTCGGATCCGCACTGAATCTGACCGAAGTCAAGTGGCCACACCCGAGCACCCGGCGCGCCTGTACGCTTTCCATCGCACCTAGGTGCTACGAGCGGCAACAATCGATCTGGCCGTTTCACTCTCCGCGGATAAGATAACTGCGCTTGTCCGCCGAGGTGGAGAGATTGCGGTTACCCCGATAGCAGCGCTGTCAATCTTGGTGGATCAGGACACTCCCGACACACCGCTCGCACGGAATTCTTGTGCCCACAGCGGAACGTCTTTGTAACCGCCAAGCACGTGGTGCAGGATCGGCTCGAAGGCCCGGCACGTTGGCGGCGCCAAAGCGCCCGACATCGCCGCGAAGTGCAAGCCCACCCTTGAACCAATTCGAAGTGCGGGTATGTTATTTGGGTAGGTGCTCTGGCATACACAGGAAGTTAGCGTGCCTGCTGCCCAGCTTAATGAAAAGGACCTTCCAGGGCTTGCCCGCGAGCGCATCGCCAGCGGGGAATTGCCGGCTCACGTGCCCCGTCGCTTATGGGGCGGCAAAGGGGGCGGCGAAGCTTGCGCCTTGTGCGACCAAGCTATTGTGCCCGACGAAATGCAACTGGAAATCCGAACAGACGATGGCGAGCAGCGCGAGGTTCGGGTGCTTTGTTTCCATGTCAGCTGTCATTCGGTGTGGGAACGCGAGTGCCGGGCGAGCTAATGGGGGGCGAGCGAGGTTAGATCACGGCTCGCGCTTCCCCCCTCCCCCCGCCCTACTCGCTGTTCATAGCGCTCCCGCATCAGCCTCCGGTTGACCCATCGCGACGGCGCCGGCCGCATGGAGCCGCGGCAGGGTTTCTGCTAAGCGCGCTGCCCCACAGACCCATGACCCGGGTGATAGGTACGGTGAGGCATGGCGAAGCAACAACCGCTCGAGGTCATCGGCTCGAAGCCGATCATCAGCTCGGATGAGGTGATTACCCGCATCCGAGGGCAGGCTTTCTTTGCGCGCCACGGTGGCCGGCTCACTCGCGAGCTGTGCAGCGGTAAGGCTGCGAGCGGTCGCAGCGGGTGGTGGGAAGCAGGTGCCGCAGACGGCTACAAGCTGCGCTGCGAGTGGTTCCGAACCGCCGACGAGGAGCAGTTGAAATTCTCGGAGATCGGTCCGGGCTGAACCTATGGTTCGGTATCGCCGCGCACGTGGACACAGCCCCTGGCACGCGCGGTCAGACTAATCCCTGCCTACCGTTTCGCTAGCAGTGCACTGCAACAGCCTCGCGGCCGGTGTCCATGGGAGGTGACATAACGGATTCACACCCTAGCGCTACCGGATCCATTTCGGCCTTTCCACGTAATTCCCACGCGGAATCGGCCGTCACTCGCCATCCGGGTTATGTCACCTGCCATGGACACCGCGAGCTCATTTGCCGTAACGTCATTGACAACAACAACGAAGATGGCGACGGCTGCCGCCGCGAGCCGCGACAAGCAAATTGATCAGGCCAGCGCAAGAGAGCCTCGGCAAGCCCCCGTACCGTGCGGACATCGATGGGCTGCGAGCGCTCGCTGTCATTGCGGTGCTGCTCTTTCACGCGGAAATCCCGGGGTTCAAAGGGGGCTACGTCGGGGTCGATGTCTTCTTCGTCATCTCCGGATACCTGATCACGCAGCTTCTCATCAGCTCCCCGGCCCGCTCCGGGGGCGAGATGCTCGGCACATTCTATGTGCGTCGCGCCCGGCGCATTCTGCCCGCGTTGCTCCTGACCTGCGCACTGACCGCGTGCGCCGCATTCGTGCTGCTCGTGCCCGCAGAGCTTGTCTTCCTCGGCAAGCAACTGGCCGCGGCCCCAATGTTCTTGAGCAACCTCGCTGTGTGGTCCGACCATGTCGGGTATTTCGACCAGGGTACGGCGTATCCGGGCGAGCTGCGTCACCTGTGGTCCGTTGCGGTGGAGGAGCAGTTCTACCTGCTGTATCCGCTGCTGCTGCTCATCATCACCCACTATCTGCCGCGCCGCGGGGCGGTAACTCTCGCGCTTCTGGCAGTGCTTTCACTGCTCATGTGCGTGTGGGCATCGTATTACCACGCCAGCGCCAATTACTTCGCACTTCCCACGCGCGCGTGGGAGCTGCTGATGGGGGCCGTGCTGGCTCTTACTGCAGCCGTACGCTTTCGCGCACGGCTCGCCAACGAGCTCCTGGCTGCCGTGAGTCTGTTGCTCCTGATACTCACGATCTACGCCTACGACCCGGATAGGATTTCTTACCCCGGAACCTACACGCTGCTTCCGTGCCTGGCCACGGCGGCGCTGATCAGCACCGGCCGCCGCGAGGGAACGTTCGTCAATCGGCTGCTCGCCTGGCGGCCCCTGGTATTCGTCGGTCTCATTTCATACTCCCTGTATCTTCTGCATCGACCCCTGCTGGCATTCGTCTCGTATTACAGCATTCGTCCGCTTGCTGCCCCGGTGCGGCTTTGCGTGTTGCTCGCCACCGTGGTACTCGCGCTCCTGAGCTGGCGCTTCATCGAACAGCCGGTGCGCACGCGCAAGCTGTTAAAGAGCACGCGCTCGCTGGTAATCGCCGCGACCACGGCCAGCGCGCTCGTGCTCGCGGCCGGGCTGCTGTTGTGGCGCTCGAGTGGTTTCCCGGGTCGCTTCACGCCGAGCGAGCGTAACCTGATCGCGCTTGCGCCCAACGAGGGTCCGATCAAGCCCTGTCTGTCTCCGACACCTGAGCAGGTCCGCACGGCGTCGGTGTGTGAATTCGGCGACCGGGGCGGATCGGGCGGCCGGGCGCTTCTGTGGGGCGACAGTCACGCCCTCGCGCTGCTGCCGGCGTACGATGAGATCGCCGCCGCGCGCCACATCCAGCTGTACTTCGTCATGCAACCCGGCTGCTGGCCGCTGCTCGGGACAGTGAACAGCGCGCGTGAGGATCCGCAGGAGCGCGCGGAGTGCGCGGCCTTCAATTCCAACGTCGTTCAAGGGATCAGCCGACTCGACCCGGCGACGATCATATTAGCCGGCCGCTGGAACGATGCGCAGTTCATGCCCGCCGCAGGACCCAGATCCCCGGCAAACATTTCGGCGTTCTCTTCCGGCATGCAGCAGACCCTCGCAGCCATCGGCGCCGGCAGCAGGCGCACGGTGTGTCTACTGCTCGACGTCCCGTCCCTGAAATATCCTGGCTCGCACACCCTCCTCATGGCGCAGCGCCGAAATCTCAGTGACGAGCTGCTGCGGCTTACGCGTGCACAGGCGATCGCACCGGTGCGGAACATGGAGCAGAACGCGCGTGCTCTGGCACAAGCCGGCGAGCTCAGGGTCGTCGACCCCAAGGACCTGCTGTGTCCGGGCGAGGAATGCCTGTACAAAGATCAGGGGCACTCACTGTACTTTGACGATGACCACCTCTCATCGTACGGCGCCCGCTACGTCGCCTCGGCACTTTCATCCTGTTTTGGCGCCCCGCTCCTTACGCAGGGGAACCATGCTTTCTGATACGCCGCAGGGTCATTTTGAGGGCGCCGCGACAGGTTCCCGTCCCGCTGGCTCGCCTTGTCGGGCCACTGCACCCACGTGCGTGATCACGGCGGACTCAAGGCACCTGGCCGCCGTGCAGCACCTGCCGCATGAGCGGTCCGGGAAGTCCTTGATGCGGCGCGAGATAGGCCTTGTGCTGATCGCACGTGCACGCCCTGAGACTGTTCGGCCGCTCGGCACAGTGTAAGCCACATCACCTAGCTTGAACGGTCAACCAAATCAGACTCGTTGCATTGTTAAATAGCACGAGTGTCATGCCCATCCACCAAAGTTTGAACGTGAACGCAGTTGTAGAGGAGCAGGCGCACCTGGAAAACGAGGCTTGGACGCGCTCCTCGTTCAGCGCCGTCGTGCTGGCGTTCCTGAAAGCGGAATGGAACAAGTGGCCGCTCCTGGCTGAGCACGGCGATCGCCGCCTGATAACGGAGCCTGACATTACGGATGCCACGCAAAACGATGCGCGGCTGAGTTTGCTCCGGCAGGTCAGGAGGCGGCTGCTGGATCACGTGCCAGCCAACACGCAATGGTTCGAGGTACGACACCTGGAGGTCCGCCATTTCTGGGCGCTGCGCAACATCCATCAATTCGAATGGAGCCGCTTCTCGGGAACGAACGAGCTGCTGGATATGGTGCGGGTGCGGCCAGAGCCGCTGCGTGGCGCACCGGACGGATGGCAGCCCATCTTGTGGGCTCATGAGCACATCGGACCTTTCACCATCCTTGAGGGCAACCATCGCCTCGCTGCGCTCGCCAATGCGCCCGCGCAGCATCAGACCATTCGTTTGGCCGCGTATGTCGGCCTCTCGCCCAGTCCGTGCGGGTGGCATCGCCCGGATGGAGTCTGGTAGCCCTGCCTCGCGCTGATCGAGCGCGCCCCGGTACGGGGGCGAGCGCTCATGCGACTCCCCGCACGGCAAGGCGGTAACATCGCCGGCTATGAACGAGACGATTCGTGACTACATCAAGCGCTATCAGAAATTGAGCTGGGCGATCTGGGCCATTGGCCTCGCGCTCCTGCTTGTGCCCAGCGCTCTCAACAGGCACGGCGGTCCCTATCTGTGGATGAGGCTCGCGGGCCTGGTTGTCCTGGGCGTGGGGCCGACGCTCATGGGGCGCGTGAAGTGCCCGAAGTGCTCCAAGCCGCTGGGCCTGACTGTCATGGGGCGCAATACGAAGGCCGACACCTGTCCAAGCTGCGGTGTGAACTTCGATGAGCCTTTGCCGCACAAGTTGATCTCCTAGCAGCCCTCTGAAAAGGCAAGGTCTGCGCCCGCGAGGCGCGGCTTACGCGGGGGCTTCGCTGAGCAGGCGCTGCACAGTCTCGGTGCACTCATGCACGGCTAAGCGTATGCGTCGGCTCCACAACCGATGTTGCGATGCGTGCCGAGATTCTTGGCAGTAGGTCAGTCTTCGTTCAGGCGCGTGCTGCTCTACTGGGCCGGTCATGAAAATGCCAGCAAGGATTGCTGCAGCTCTCGGTCGAGCTTTGAACACACTCGGCGCGCCTGGTTTTGTCAGAAGCGGTGCATACGAATCCAAACACACCGGAGCCCGGGTCCGAGTCAACTGCGGTGAGCTCTTCACCGTAATCTCCGTGAATGGAACGGACGTCTACTTCGACCGTCTCAGGGGTCGAATCGACGGAGTGGGCTCAGGGCGAGCTCAGATTGCAGATGGGCCTCATCTCACGAACGAGTGACTCGTGTCGAGCCAGACGGGCCCCAGGCGAAGATAGCTCAAACCCGAAAGAGGTCGGGTTCTGCCGTCCTATGCAGGGATTGCTTCCTTTGAAGTGTTCCAAGAGCCGTCGCTGAAGATCGTTGGTCTCACCCACATAGACCACCATGTCATCCCGCCAGATGGCGTAGACGCCGGAAGTGCCCGGTACGTGAAACAGGATTTCCGACAAACTCCACGGCAGGTGGTTTCCGCTCCACGGCATGATCCGCCTGTGCTCCCGATACGCTGTGCAGATAGTTCACCAGCCTACCCCAGGCACCGCTCGGTCCGCACGCCACGAAGCGCATGTCCCTGACACGCTCAAGTCCACACCTGCCGCGCTGGTGCGGGCCGCACTACCGAGTCGAGGGCAAGAGGCTCTCACCGCCCAGCGTGCGTCCGTAGTCATTGAGCAGGACCTGCACGCCGAGGTAGCCCATGAACTGCAGCTGGCCGGCGGAGTTGCCAGTGACGCTGCGGCCCGCCATGAACAGCAGGATGAACCCACGGCGCAGCTTGTAACGGCCGCCAAAATCGAGCGTAACGACATCCGGGGAGCTACCGAGCACATGATCGTTGTAGAGCTCGGCGTCGAGCTCGAGCCGCTCGCTCACGGAGTGCCCGGCGACGAATCCCACAATACGCTCGGGGCGACCCTGCGCGTAGTAGCCGGCCTCGAAATTCAGGCTGAAAGGCCCGAGGGTGCGCGCCACCTCCAGGGGAAGAAGCAGCCGCGAGCCGGCGGCGGCGATTCCGGCGCGTTGCGCCGCGGCCGAGCCGGAGGTCTCAAACTGCGGAAACATCGAGAGCTGCCAGCCGCCCTCGCCCTCATCGTAGAAGCGCCACTTCAGGCCCGGATAGGCGTTGCCCCAGGCACTGGCGGACGGCGCGCCCTCGCGTGTCTGCAGCACGTAGGGAATCTCGTAGGTGAGCTGGATGCGCTCGCCGAGCCCGAAGTTCAAATCGATCTGTGGCAGCTGGTAGGACGCCACGGCGTGCTCGAGAGTCTGCATGGAGCCGATGTTGATCTCCCAGTTGCCGTTTCCGGGAGTGCCAGGATCGTTGGTGAGGTAAGGCGGACCTGCATCGGCGCGCACCGCTTGCGATACGCAAAGCGCAGCGCAAGCAAGTGCGGCGGCGCCAAGCAGACGCGGGCCGTTATGCGCACCGTTCATTGGGAATGCGTATCACGTTTACACGTGCTCTGTCATGATTCCTGCCATGACCGGGACACGCGCGGCTCGCACGGTGCGCACCCGCCGCAAGGCGCAGCGCCGCTGCCAGTGGGCGAGTGATGCCGATGCGGACATGGTGCGCTATCACGACAAGGAATGGGGCCGGCCGGTACACGATGACCGTAAGCTCTTCGAGATGCTAACGCTCGAGGGAGCGCAGGCGGGGCTGTCCTGGTCGACCATCCTGCGCAAGCGCCCCGGCTACGAGCGCGCCTTTGCCAACTTTGACCCGCGCCGCGTGGCACGCTTTGATGCGCGTCGGCGCGCAGCGCTGCGGCGCGACGCGCGGATCGTGCGCAACCGCCTGAAGATCGACTCCACGGTGAGTAACGCGGCCGCATTCCTCGCGGTGCAGCGCGAGTTCGGCTCCTTCGATCGCTACCTGTGGTCATTCGTGGCGGGACGCCCCCTCGTGAACCGTCCGGGCCGCGGCACGGTCGTGGCGCACAGTCCCTTGAGCGATACCCTCTCGCATGATCTCTCCAGGCGCGGCTTTCGTTTCGTCGGCACCACGATCGTGTACGCCTTCCTGCAAGCGGTCGGGGTGGTAAACGATCACTCCCGGGACTGCTTCCGGTGTCCGCCACGCCGTTCGGGCGGCCCACGGCGCGGCGCCAAGCGGCCAAAGTAGCGCCCGGCTGCGGCTGGCTCTTAAGATAGTGGCCCGCTCAACCGACTCAGGGTTCCTACTATGAAGGCAGTTCTGGCGATGGCGCTCATCGCGGTGGGACCGGCGTACGCCGATTGTCCCTATCCGCCCACGCCTACCAAGCTCCCCGATGGCGCGACCGCGACCATGGAAGACATGCTCGCCGGACAAAAAACCGTCAAGGAGTACGAGAAGGCAATAAATGATTACAACGCCTGCATCGACAAAGAGCTTGAGGATTCCATCGCCAAGGCCGGCGACCAGCTCAAGCCCGAGCGCAAGGCCGACATGCAGCGCGTCGAGGCCCAGAAGCACAACGCCGCCGTGGATCAGCTGCAGAGCGTCGCCGACCGCTTCAACGAGCAGGTGAAGGTGTTCAAGGCCAAGGCGGCCGACAAGAAGAGCTGAGTGCTCTCACCTGCCGAGGCCGACCGGCTGATCGGGCAGCATCTGCAGTGTCGGCCGATCGAGTCGCTGCCGCTGACGCAGTGCGCCGGGGCAATACTCCGCGAGAACATCTACGCCGAGCGTGACCAGCCACCGTTCGATCGGGTGGCCATGGACGGCATTGCGCTCGACAGCCGCGCGGTGGCGGCCGGCACGCGATCCTTCCACATCCGGGCAACGCAGGCCGCCGGCGATGTCCCGCTGACCTTGAGCGCGCCGGCCGACTGCATCGAGGTCATGACCGGGGCCGTGCTGCCGGGGGGCTGCGACAGCGTCGTGGCGGTGGAGGAGCTCACCGTCGAGCACGGAACTGCGGCACTTGGCGCACGCACGCGCCTCGAGCCGTGGCAGAACGTGCATCGGCGCGGCAGCGACACGCGCCAGGGGGCACTGCTGCTCTCGGCTGGAACGCGCCTGCACTCACCGCAGATCGCCATCGCGGCATCCGCCGGCATGGCGCGCATCCGCGTGAGCAGCCAGCCGATGCTGGTCGTAATTTCCACGGGCAACGAGCTCATCGAGCCCGGCGAGCCGGTGCTCGCCCACCAGGTGCGCCGCTCAAACGCCTACGCCGTGGTAAGCGCGCTGCGCGAGCGCGGCTTCCAGCGCGTGGCGGACGATCACATCCCGGACGACAGCGCGAAGCTGCGTGCACGGCTGCGCTTTCACCTCGAGACCCACGATGTGCTGGTGCTCTCGGGAGGGGTGTCTGTGGGACGCTTCGACCTGGTACCCAAAACGCTCGAAGAGCTCGGCGTACGCACGGTTTTTCATAAGCTGGCGCAGCGGCCCGGCAAGCCCATGTGGTTCGGTGTCGCCCCTTCCGGGGCGGCGGTGTTCGGTCTGCCGGGCAATCCCGTCTCGACGCTCGTGTGCCTCACGCGTTACGTGCTGCCCGCGCTGCGCGGCGCCCTGGGTCAGAATCAGCCACCCGTGACGCGCATGGCGCTCGGGGCGAGCGTTACCGTGACGCGCCCGTTGACGCATTTCCTGCCCGTGCGCGTGGAACCGGACGACTGGGGCCGGGACTGGGCCATGCCCTCCCCGACCAACGGCTCGGGGGACTTCACGGCCCTCGCCGGCACCGACGGCTTCGTGGAGCTGCCGCCCGGCCCGAACACCTACCCCCGCGGTTTCGTCACGCGGCTGTTCCGCTGGTGAGGCTTGCAACGCCCTGACTGCGCCCCCAAGCGTGGCGCATGGGCCTCCTACCTGTGGCCGATAGCCATCTGCCCTATCCGGTGCGCATACTGGACAAGCCATGTCCGTTCGCGACGTCGTCATTCCTCTAAACGCGCTGCCCGCGCCGCGGGACAGCCTGGCCCGGCCGATGCGGGATCTGCGCATCTCGGTCATGGACCGCTGCAATTTCCGCTGCCCGTACTGCATGCCGCGCGAGACCTACCACGAGCGCTACCGCTTTCTCGGCTCGCACGAGCGGCTGTCGTTCGATGAGATCGTGCGCCTGGCGCGGCTGTTCGTGCAGCTCGGGGTACGCAAGCTGCGCCTGACGGGCGGGGAGCCGCTGCTGCGCACGAACCTTCCCGACCTGATCGGGGATCTCACCGACATTGCCGGCGTCGAGGACGTGGCGCTCACCACCAATGGCGTGCTGCTGGCTCGCTATGCGAGCGAACTGAAGGCGGCGGGACTCAGGCGCGTCACGATCAGCCTCGACAGCCTCGATCCGCAGGTGTTCGCAAGCATGAGCGGCGGCTTCGGCGGCGTGGACGAGGTGCTCGATGGCATCGAGCACGCGCGCCGCGCCGAGCTCACGCCGATCAAAGTGAACGCGGTCGTGCAGCGCGGGGTGAACGATCACACCGTGCTGGCACTCGCGGAGCGCTTTCGCGGCACCGGCGTCATCGTGCGCTTCATCGAGTACATGGACGTCGGCAATCGCAACCACTGGCGCTCGGAGCTCGTGGTGCCCTCCCGGGAGCTGGCGGCCTCCATCAGCGCGCGCTGGCCGCTGCGCGCGCTAGAGCCGGAGTACCGCGGCGAGGTGGCGCGGCGCTATGCCTTCAACGACGGCCAGGGCGAGATCGGCTTCATCTCCTCGGTGTCGCAGCCGTTCTGCGGGGAGTGCTCGCGCGCGCGGCTGTCTTCG
>Ga0302324_100013814_pt1 | contig 16333 bp, 10 predicted proteins | sample Palsa_T0_1_FD_201949 | JGI IMG/M metagenome (GOLD analysis project Ga0302324, IMG submission 201949) | Peat permafrost microbial communities from Stordalen Mire near Abisko, Sweden - Palsa_T0_1 | ecosystem: Environmental > Terrestrial > Soil > Palsa > Peat permafrost | place: Sweden: Abisko...
AAGAAGCAAGGCGAAGAGGCGGGGTACAAAGGTATCGGTCGGCTGGCCGGGATTGCCGTGGCGGACAAGCTCAAGGTGACCTCGACCTCCTATGGGGACCCGCGTCTGCACCATTTCGAATTCCGGGCCGGCGATATGCGCGAGGACGTCAGCAGGAAAAAGAAATCGGGAGTGCAAGAGCCCGCCTCGGTCGTCATCAACCGACACACCACGCTGTGGACCACCGATGCCAATGACCCGGAGTCACACTACACCATGGTGGAACTCCGTGACGTCCGCGAGAATTGCCTCGATATCCTCGACGTAGATGACCTTAAAGAGTACGTCGCCGATATTGCACCCGTGGACTTCGCTCCTGTGCCGAGTTCCGGTATGGCTCGCTGATCTCGACGAAGTTGCGGCAGAATTTGCCCGACTACTCACCGAAGGCAGTCTACCTGGCGACCTCAAATGGTGAGCGACTTCGCATCCATAAACCTTACTCGAACGAGACCATGCTTTCGGTGCCGGAGTTCATCGAAGTCCGAAACCCGGACAAGCCGCAGGAACTGCTGGCCTATTGCTGGTACGCGAGCAAAGGACGCGAGATGCTGGGAAAAGCCCGACCTGCCGGCAAGATTTTCTCCGTCGACGGCAAACACGCGGAGGAAAAGCACCGTCTCGCGGGTCTGGTTTACAAACTTTTCGGCTTCTCTATAGGCGACCGCACGTTACCCCAGCGGACGCTCTGGACGACCACGCCCACCCGCGCACAATGGTTCACGGGCGAAATCCACATCGTCGATAAAAGCATTCTACCGACAACGGATCGCTCCAACTTCGTCGAAAATGAATGGCGCGAGAAGCTGTACAGTCAAGCGTGCGACGCGATTTCCAGCACCTTGAATCGCGAGGCCCAAAAGATCAGCGACAACCGCCAAGCGTATGAGACCGCCGAGAAGGTCAAGAAGAGCCTGGAGCAATATCAAAAACGATTAAACTACGGGACAGATCGACCGGGCGGACCTTGGCGGCTCGAGAACACGTGACGCAAGGGCTGGACCGGCTTCGCCGTCGCGAAGGCAAGTGTCGCGACGCGGACATCATGAATCAGATCAAGAAGGTAAAGAACCTGGGATCAACCGTCAAACAGGATTTGGCCGATCCGAAGCTCTTGAAGAAAGCCAAAAGTGTCGCGGACATCGCAACCGAGCTGAAGATGGCGCCAAGGACGCGGAAGGTGTTCGAGATCATTATGGATAGCCTGCAAAGTCACTTCATCGATGCCGACGAATATCACCGGGTCGCCGGTAAGATTTATGGCGAACTACGCAAGAAATACTAAGTGGGCGGGCACCTTGAAGAACGACGAGCCGTTCAATTCCAATCCGAACAAAGAGTATATTCGTAGCGCCGTTGATGCGCCCGTCATCGAGGCGTGGTTTCGTCGATTGGGTCGGCCGTTGAAGTACCTCGGGCTGCCCGCCTGGCAGATGCTTGATATTGTGGCTTGGCAGCGGATGCTGGGACGGTTTACCGGTATCGAGCGAGCGGAGAACCAGCAGTACCTCATGTTCTTGAACGCTAACGTCAAGGACCTGGAGCATCGCCTTCATGGACTCTACGGGAGCTTCGATGACATCCTTATCCGTGGTCGGGATACCTACCAAAAATCGCCCGATTGGCCGTATGACCTGATCAACCTTGATTATTTTGGGGGCTTTCTGTATTCCGATCTGTCCCGGCCGAAAGCTTTCCGGAAGATGGTCGCCAACCAAGCCGCCTACGAACAAAGTTTCATCCTTATCGTTACCCAGCATCTACGTGACGGCGACGCGCTCAAAGAGAAAGACAAGTTCTTGGTTGATTTGGGTGCGCGGCTCAAAGGTGCTGCGCTCGATAGCAGTGACTGCGCCCATGTTCCTTCGCAGACTACCGCACAAGCACCGACAAGTCACACACTGTTTGATCCGGTACCACCGGAGGCTGGGCTGATCATAGTCTTTGGTGGATTCGGAGAGAACTTCGACGAGCAGCACAGGGTTCGTGAGAACATCGCCTATTGCATCGGCCAAAATCGGTTTCCGCAAACAACGACCACGTCCGGGTAGGTGTAAAGGCTTATGTCACAGACGAGCACGCGCATGTCGCTGGAATAGACCCGGCAGTTACGCCCGCGAAGACTTGTCACCAGATAAGCGACCAGATTGGCGACGATCAGGTATGCCTCTCGCTCGCGCCCGCCATCGCGAAGACTTCGCCTCGATAGTATTCGCTCTTGGTTGGGGCCAATCGTTCGCGGACGAGGTACTCTTCAGGCGTTAAACGATGCTTGGGCTGGGTAGCCATACCGTCCCCGAGTGTAGCGCGAGGAAGGCGCAGGGTTTACCGATTCGCTCTTTGTTTGATCAGGGCAAGATCAAGACGCTCATGAGTAAACTGGGCACGTGAAAACTTGTCAATTGGTGCTTTGTTTAGGCGCATGTTTTGCGGCCGGTGCGGCGGAATCTCCCGAGCTTTGGTATCGGACACAGGCGGCTGACTGGAGTCAAGCGTTGCCGATCGGCAATGGCCGGTTGGCCGGGATGGTGTATGGCGGCGTAGTGGATGAACAGATTAAGCTCAACGAAGAAAGCATCTTCGCGGGCAAAGCGATGGATCGCGTTAACCCTGGTGCGCGAGAGAGCATACCGGTCATTCGCCGGCTGCTGCTCGAAGGCAAGGTGAAAGAGGCGGAGGCGTTGGCGGAAAAGAACATGCTGGCCATTCCGCGCCGCCAGCCGCCCTATGAGCCGCTGGGCGATTTGCGGTTGCATTTCGCTGGAGTGAACGCTGCGTCGGTACAAGACTATCGGCGTTCGCTTGATCTCTATGATGGCATCGCGACGGTTCGCTTTGAAGCGAAGGGCGTGCGCTATACAAGAGAAGTTTTCGCGTCTTATCCCGACCATGCCATTGTTATGCACGTTCAAGCGAGCCAAGCGGGGGCCTTGCACTTCCGCGTTTCCTTTACTCGCGCGGTGGAGGGCCATTCGTCATTCGATGCGGCCACGCCGAACACCATTGTGCTGAGCGGAACTGCGCTGCCACCGAAAACTTACCCCGACGAGCCAAACGAAGGAGCGCAGTTTGAAGGCGCGGTCCAGGTGTTTACCGATGGCCAAGTGACGCCAGCGGCAACGGGCATTCTGGAAGTGAGCGACGCTAAGGAAGCGACGCTTGTGATCACGGCCGCTACCAATGTGTTAGGTTCATTACCGCGTGAGAGGAGCAGCCGCAGTTATGCCGATCTGCTGGCGCGCCACAAAGCGGATTTCCGTAAGATTGCCGGGCGAGTTTCCCTATGGCTCGGCGACGACTCGGCAAGCGGTGTTCCCACCGATGAGCTTCTTCGCAAAGCAGCGGAGGGTGGCGACGATCGCGCGTTGGCCGCTCTCTACTTCGCTTATGGCCGCTATCTGCTCCAATCGAGCAGTCGCGAAGATTCCATGCCCGCCAATTTGCAGGGCAAGTGGAACGACAAGTTCGATCCACCCTGGGGCAGCAAGTATACGATCAACATCAATACGGAGATGAACTACTGGCCGGCGGAGGTGTCGAATCTTGGCGAGACAGTGGATGCACTCTACAACCTGCTGGTTCGAATGCAAACGAATGGAGAGCGAACGGCGCGCGAGATGTACGCGACGGAAGGTTTCGTCGCGCATCACAACACCGAGATTTGGGCCGATACAGAGCCTATTGACGGAGTGCCGTATGGCATTTGGCCGATGGGCGCGGCGTGGTTGACGTTGAGTTTGTGGGAGCACTATGAATATTCGGGCGATGTGAAGTATCTGCGCGAACGGGCTTATCCTTTGATGCGAGACGCGGCGGTATTTCTTTTGCAGAATTTGTTTGACGACGGCAAAGGACACCTGGTGAGTGGGCCCTCGCTCTCACCGGAGAACCAATACTACACAGCGGACCACCAGAAAGCCTCGCTCGATGTTTCGCCCACTATGGATGTGGAAATCACAACGGCGCTTTTCCGGCGCGTGATTGAAGCGGCCAAGACGTTGAAGGCAGACGAGACGTTGCAAGAGGATCTGACGAACGCGTTGAACAAGCTTGTTCCGCTGCAAATCGGGCATTTTGGCCAGCTGCAAGAATGGCGCAACGACTACGAAGAAGTGGAACCAGGGCATCGCCACCTTTCGCATTTGTTTGGCGTTTATCCGAGCGGGGAAATCAACCCCACAACGCCCGATCTTTACAAAGCGGCGCGCGTCTCACTTGAACGCCGCTTGGGCAATGGTGGCGGCGGTACCGGCTGGAGCCGCGCCTGGGTGGTTTGTCTTTGGGCCACCTTCGGCGAGGCCGATCAGGCGGAAGACAGCTTGCGGATTCTGTTCAGTAAATCGACATGGCCGAATTTGTTCGATCTGCATCCGCCGGAGATCTTTCAAATTGACGGTAATTTGGGAGCGACCGCCGGCATCGCGCGCATGTTGATCGACAGCGGCAACGGAAAGTTGGCACTGCTTCCCGCTTTGCCGTCTGCCTGGAAAGAGGGACGCGTGACAGGGCTGCGGGCCAAAGGAGCGTTGACGGTTGATATCGAGTGGAAGAATGGCGTTGTCACAACGGCTGTGCTGCGTGCGGACAAGGCGAGGGATCTGCAGGTCAGCGCTCGTGGAACGGAGGGGCATCAAATGGTGCATCTGCCTGCCGGTGTCTCGACGAAGTTGCAGTTTTAGGCGACTGCCGCTCCCGCCCGTTCGGCGGCTTCGATGCGTTTGGGTTGGTGCTTATTGCGGCCAATCATCATAAACAAACCGTCGTTGAGCATGCCGCGCAGCAACATGCCGAATTCCGTTTGGAGGCGCATGGCACTGTCGCCTGGCCAGCGAGCGTAGCGGATATCCTCGCCGCCGCTCAAGACTTGCGAACCAATTCTGGGGGAGCTATAAAGAAACTCGAACTCGTGGGCGCCAAACCATTGTTGGACGATTTCGCCGAGGAAGTGCCGACTCTCCCACGGCTGCTGGTAGCGCTGGATAAAGCGGGCGCGCTGATTTTCGTTGCGCCAGCGTAGAAACGCGAGACGGTTCTTGGAGAGGCGGTAAAACGACCGGCGCAAATGGTTGCCCAACCGGCCAAAACGATTGTAAAGGCTCAGCACAAATAAGCCATCGGGCTTGAGTAAAGCCGCCAAGGCGCGAAAACCTCGCAGCGGATCGCTGGTGTGGTGGAGTACGTTGTTGGCGATCACGACATCGAAAACGCCGGCACGAAACGGCGGACGGAATAGATTCATTTGCAAGAATCCCGCGTTTTGAATCGCGCAGCGGTCCTTAAACTTTTTTGCCATTTGCAATGAGTTTAAAGAAAGATCGACGCCAATCGCGTGGCGGTCCTTTCGAAGCGCCAGAAAATTCGTTAGATGGCCGGTGCCGCAGCCCGCGTCCAGAATAAGCGCATTCGCGGGAAGGTTTCCGTCCAGCAGGCGACCCAGCGGAGTAGCCAGCAACTCTCGGCAGAGTGCGTCGCGCGAATCGACATCATCGTAGGCCGGAAACGGATTCGCTTCATAGAAATCTTTAACGGCGTGCGTTACGTCGCGCGGACCGTAGAAGACGTCGTGCGGGAAGAAAAGGCGAGGGATTCCCGCCTCGCACCGGTATTCGCCGCCACACCACTTGCATTCGAGAATGTCGGGAAAAAAATCCAGTTTGCCGCCGCAGCGCGGGCAGGATAAAAGAGACGCGTGCTGCAACAAGCCACGCTGTACCGATCCCACATGCTCAGGCGGCGTGCTGAAATCGACGACACGCAGATCGACCAAGGGCGCGGGAAAGCGGCGAACCGCCACTTTCCCCTCACGATTTTCTACGCCAATCATTCTCAAGAAAGGTGGGTGAAATTGGCGAAAACTCTCACGTCGCGCTCCTGCTGACCGGAAGGTCAGCCTCGACCGGAGCGCTGGTTTCATTTGCCACGTCATCTCCTCGATTAACCGGGAAACCATAACAGGTGCGCTACAGCTTGACTTTGGAAGTTGGGGCCAGGGGAAGGCCTACCGGCCATATTGCGTCACAGCAATTCCGGTTCGTGAGGAAACAGTAAAGAAACTCACTATAAACCTGACGCCGAACGCACTATCCCTCCAGCGGCTCCACATCCACCGACACTTTCAAGGTGTGATCCCGCCCTCCCAAAATCAACCCTCGAAGCGGACTCACATCTCCATAATCGCGTCCCCAACCCAAAGTCACATGCCCATCTCCCACCACCAGATTATTGGTGGGATCCACATCCATCCAGCCACTCCCCGGGCAATACGCCGACACCCACGCGTGGGAGGCATCGGCTCCAATGAGTCTTGGCCGTCCGGGAGGCGGATAAGTGCGCAGGTACCCACTCACATAACGCGCCGCCAGATTTAAAGATCGCAGGCAGGCAATTTGTAAGTGAGCAAAATCCTGGCAAACGCCGCGCCGTTTGCGAAACACTTCTTCCGTAGGCGTGCGCACGTTCGTAGCTTTCGAATCGAACAAGAAATCTCGATGAATACGCGCTGTCAAATCGAGCAGCCCTTCCACCAACGCCCGTCTCCTGGTGAATGACCGTTCGGCGTAGGTGGCAAACTCAGGGGAAGGCCGAATCCTCGGCGATTCAAAAACAAATTGATAGGCCTCGAGGGCCGCCGCGCTACGGTCTTCCGGGAGCTCCCGAGCGACTTCCTCCCAGGGCGGGGAAGTGGCGGGTACGGAACGGCGCTCGGGGTCGAGCGAAACCTGGCTGCGCGCTTCCACCACAAGCTGCTTGTGTGGTTCCTGAATGGTAAAGAAACTGAGCTGATTTCCGTAGTAATCCAACCGTTCCGAGTGCGTGGAAGGCATGGGATCTACGTCCATCTTGCTCCAGATACAGCGGTGGTGAGCGAGTGTACGCGGCGTTAGACAGGCTACATGATTCCCGAGCGCGACCGGGTATTTGTATTTGTACGTGGTTCGGTGGACAATTCGGTAAGTCATTCGCCTATCGTGATGGGCAGCCCGCGCGCATGGCTGAAATAGTAGTTCGATAAATCGTTCGACCACTTAGGAAGCAACCCAGCCAGCTCTCTGAGCGCGCGGTCGAGTCTCTTCCGCTCGGCGGAATGTTCTTTGTGTTCCGGGGCACCCGGCAGCGCATAATCGATCTGCGGCAGGTCAAAACTGCGCAACAAAGAGACGGCATGCTGCATGGCGTGCAGATCTTCGTCAACATGACGGGGCAGCTTCTGATAGAGATCGGCCAAATGGTTCAATTGAAAATCGAGCGAACGCGGATTGGTTTCGTCAGCCATCAAAACGTCCAGCACCGCCACCGGCTGCAGCGTAGTGAAATAACGGGAGCGGTAGGTCATGGAACTGTCCGCCACTTCCAGCATGTGCTCAAGCAGCGGCCACTCGCTTTCATCCAGCGGCTTAGTAATCTCGCGCACCTGGCGCAGCGAATACATGGCGCGCTCCAACCTTCGGCCCAGACTCATAAAAAGCCAGCCGGGTCCGCGCGTGATGTTTTCGCGTTCCATGCCGGAAAAGGCGGAAAGCAGTTCCAAGCATCCGGTCAGAACCGCCGAGTATTCCACAAACAGCATGTACTCCTGCACCTGCACGCAGTCTTTTAACTGACTGACCAAGCGCGTCATATCCGCCGAGAGTCTCTCGCGCACGCTGCCGCCCACCCGATGCACTTCATCCAAAGTCGCCGCCAAGCTATCGGACCTCTCGGCGTCGGTCATGACGGAAATGAGTTCTTGTTCCAGTTCGTTGGCGGTGGCCGGACGCCGCTTGGGTAATTTGCTGTGGCGGGAATCAAGGCAACTGTGCAAGCGGAACAAACAGCCCAACTCGGCGCCGCCGGCGCGCCGCACACGCGTGATCAGAGTGCGCAACAAGCGCGCCACATTTTCGGCCCGTTCGGCATAACGTCCCAACCAGAAGAGATTGTCGGCGGCGCGGCTCGGCAGATCGGACGATCCGCGGCGCAATTCCAGAGGTTCGCTGCGCGGCTTCAACATACTGAAGGTATCCACCGGAGCGTCCCAAAGAACCCAGGCGTCTTTGCTGTGACCGCCGCGCTGCATGGAAACCACGCGCCCGTCGGAACCTGCCGCGCGCACCAGTCCACCCGGCATGGCGATCCAGCCATTCAACGTATTCAGTACGTACGTGCGCAACACCACGCTGCGTGGAAACAGACTGCCCGCGTCCCAAACGGGCGCGGTGGAAAGAGCCACTTCCTCCTGCGCCACATACTCCATGGGTCGCGCCCGCAGCGCATCAGCCAACTTTTGCTTTTCGTCTTTCGCGAGGCTGGTGCCAAAGACCGGTTCCATGGCGCGCGAGGGAAAGGCCGGCTTGATCACCACGCTTTCCAGGTGATGCAACACCCAATCCAGCGCGTAGTCTTGTCCGCACCACCACGTTGCCACCGAGGGCAGTTTCAAATCTTCACTCAGCAGATGGCGCGCCAAGCCCGGCAAGAAGGGCATGATGGCGGCGGTTTCAATGGTGCCGCTGCCCAATCCATTCACCACTTTCACATTGCCCGCCGCCACCGCCTCCACCAGCCCCGGCACGCCCAACATGGAATCGGCGCGCAACTCCAGCGGATCGCAGAAACTGTCGTCCACGCGCCGCAGAATCACATCCACGGGCTGCAGGTCGTTCACCGTTTTCAAATACACCTTGCGGTCGCGCACCGTCAGATCGGCTCCCTCCACCAGTGTGAAGCCCAGATAGCGAGCCAAATAGGCATGCTCAAAATACGTTTCGTTAAAAGGACCTGGCGTCAAAAGCACGATGCGCGGATGGCTGGTCTGCGCCAGACTCAGCAGGGTTTCGCGCTCGGCTCGAAAAAAGGGCGCTAAGCGCCGCACGTTGCTTTCGCGAAATGAATCGGGCAGAATATCCGCCACAATGGTGCGGTTCTCTAACGCATAACCGCTGCCCGACGGCGCTTGCGTGCGGTCGGCCAAAACCCACCACTGGCCGTCCGGCGAGCGCGCCAAATCCACAGCCAGCAAATGCAGGAAAGCCTGCTGGGGCAGAGCCACGCCCACCAAAGGCCGCAGAAACCCGGGGTTCGCAAAGGCCAGCGCGGCAGGCAGGCGTCCGCTCGCAAATAGCTTTTGCGGCCCATACATGTCCCGCAAGATTTGATTCAAAAGCTCGGCGCGCTGAATCACGCCTTTTTCCAGAAAGCGCCACTCATCGGCCGGAATCAGCAGCGGCACTAAGTCAATCTTCCATGGGCGGCTCACACCCAGCGGGTCGCCATACACGTTGTAGGTCACGCCGTTTTCGCGAATCCGCCGTTCGGCGCGCGCCAGGCGTTTTTCCAATTCACCGGCGCCTAATTCAGTCAAGGATTGAACGAAGCTCGACCAATGCTCGCGCGGCGTTACTCCATCGGCGGAGAGTTCGTCGAAAACGGCCGGGTCGTGGAGAGATGCCTGTAGCAAGTTCGAAATCATGAAGCATCGGCCGCGCGCACGCGGTTGGCTTGGCCGGGCGTGGGCCAGCGCAAATCAAGCGTCATGGGGCTATTGGAATTGGTCTCTTCCGCAGGAGGCACAATCGCGCCAGGCGTGTGGCCGAAATCCTGAAAACGCTCCTGGCGGCGGCTCTCCGCTTCAGCCGCATTCACCGGACGCGCCGTATAATTCCGGCCCCCTGGATGTACCACATGATAAGTGCAACCGCCAATCGATCTCCCATTCCATAAATCGAGGATATCGAACACCAGCGGCGCTTGCACGGGAATCGTCGGATGCAGGCACGTCACGGGATGCCACGCGCGGAAGCGGACGCCCGCCACGCCTTCGCCCGGTACGCCCGTTGCATGCAGCGGCACCCGGCGGCCATTGCAAATCACCGCATAACGGCCCTCCGTTAAGCCACTGGCTTTCACTTGCACGCGATCTAACGATGAATCCACGCTACGCGCCGTTCCTGTGCCGCTGGCTTCCTCGCCCAAGACGTGCCACGGTTCCAGCGCTTGCCGCAATTCCAGTCCCACCGTTCCCACCGCAATCGCGCCAATTTTCGGAAAGCGGAATTCCCATTGCGGCGTGAACCAATCGGCGGAAATGCCATAGCCCGCTTGGCGCAGAAAATCCGTCACGTCCTCGAAATCCTGTTTCACAAAGTGCGGGAGTAGGAAGCGGTCATGCAGCGCCGTGCCCCAACGCACCAATCCGTTCAGGTAAGGCTTCTTCCAAAATGCCGCTACCAACGCGCGAATCAGCAGCGATTGCAACAGCGCCATGCGGACTTGCGGCGCCATTTCAAACGCCCGCAATTCCAACAATCCCAAGCGGGAGCCCGATCCTTGCGGCGGATAAAGTTTATCGATGCAAAACTCGGCGCGATGCGTGTTGCCGGTCATATCCACCAGCAGATTGCGAAAGAGCCGGTCCACCAGCCACGGCGGGCAGTCCCCTTCCGGAATCTGGCTGAAGGCGATTTCCAATTCATACAGCGAATCCATGCGCGCTTCGTCGACTCGCGGATATTGGCTGGTCGGCCCAACGAAAATTCCCGAAAACAGATAGGAGAGCGCTGGATGATTCTGCCAGAACGCCACCATGCTGCGCAACAAATCCGGACGCCGCAGCATCGGGCTATCGGCCGCCGTGGGTCCGCCGAGCGTAATATGATTGCCTCCGCCCGTAGCCGTATGCCTGCCGTCGAACGCAAACTTTTGCGCCACCAAATGGTTCGCTTCCGCTTCCGCGAAAACAATCTGGTTAAAGCGCTCTAATTCGTCCCAGCTCGCTGCCGGCGGCAGATTCACTTCCATCACGCCCGGGTCGGGCGTTACGCTGAACGATTTCAACCTGGGATCGGACGGCGCGGCATAGCCTTCCAGCCATACGGGCATTTCCAAATGGGCACACGTATCTTCGACGGCGGCGATCATATCCAGATAATCGGCCAGCTTCGACGAATACGGTAGAAAAACATGCAGGCGTCCTTGGCGTGCTTCTACGCAAAGCGCCGGACGGATGGATTCGCCTGCGGATTTCCCGCGTTGCGGTTCGGCGGGTTGCAGATCAGGCGCAGGCTCCGTGTCGAACAGCTCCGGACGCCGGGCCGGATGTGGCGGCAATTTTTCGCGCTGCGCGAATGGATCTTCTTCGTAATCGTATTCAATCTCATCCGGCTCAACCCACGGCAGGCTCTCGAGCGGCAGCCGAAAGCCGACCGGCGAATCGCCGCTCACCAGCAGCAGCCGCTCTGGCCGCAAAAACCAGTGTTGGCTCGACCAATAGAGCTTACCTTCGCGCTGCCGCCGCCGCACCGGTAAAACGTAACCAACCGGTTTCAACAACCCGCGCTCGAAAACGCGCAGCAACTCTTCGCGCTCGCGCGCATCGGCCAGTTTTGAATCGGCCACGTCCAGATTGACGGGCAGCTTGCGCTCCCGCCACATGTAGTAGAAGGTGTCCTCATACGCCGGCAGTATGTTGCTCGCGCTCACTTCCAGCCGGTAGGCCAACGCCTCTATAAACTCTTTGGCGTCGTCTTCATCGAATCCATAATCGTGGTCAGGCAGGGCAATGAGATTGATATTCTCCCAAATGGGAACGCCGTCGGCGCGCCACGCACATTGCAGCGCCCACCTGGGCAACGGCTCGCCCGGATACCATTTGCCTTGTCCAAAATGCAGCATCGCCCCAGAGCCGAGCTTCTCGCGCAGCCCGCGAATGAGGCTCTCGGCGAGTTTGCGTTTCTCCGGACCCAGCGCCGCTGCATTCCACTGCGGACTATCGGGATGGTCCCTCCCAACGAACGTGGGTTCGCCTCCCATGGTGAGCCGCGCATCCGCCGCTAGTAAGTCTGCGTCGATTTTCCGCGCGATTGCTTGTGCGCTCTGCCACTCGGCATCCTGTACCGGTTCTGCAAATTTCGGCGCCTCCAGCAAGCGCTCCACCGTCATGGAGAAGCTAAACTCGACACCCGCTGGTTCAGCCGTGCCTGTAATCGGCGCGGCTTCCTTGGCGTCGGGCGTGCAAGCTAGTGGGATGTGACCTTCGCCAGCCAGCAATCCGGATGTCGGGTCGAAGCCGATCCATCCCGCACCCGGCAAAAACACTTCCGCCCAGGCGTGCAAATCCGCGCTGTCGCTTTTTGTGGTTTCGGACGCGAGTTGAATCAGGTAGCCCGATACAAAACGCGCCGCCAATCCAAGGTGCCGCAGTAACTCCACCAAGAGCCAACCCGAATCGCGGCAAGATCCGCGCCCTCGTTCGAGAGTCTGCTCAGTGGTTTGGATACCTTCTTCCAGCCGGATCTCATAGGCGATTTCTTCGAAAACCGTGCGATTCAAATCCACCAGAAACCCGACAGTGGCGCGCGGCGTTCGCGAAATACTGGCGGCCAGATTCGCCAGCAAGGGCCCGGCGGTCTCGGTCCTTAAATAAGGTTCCAGATCGCGCGCCAGTTCCGCCGGATAGGCAAACGGAAACTGCTCGGCATAGGGTTCCAGGAAAAAATCGAAAGGATTCACCGTCGATAATTCGGCGATGAGATCCACTTCGACCGAGAACTCATCCGTCGGCTCCGGAAACACCAGCCGCGCCAGCCGGTTCCCCAGCGGATCTTGCTGCCAGTTGATGAAATGCTTCGCCGGCCGGATGTTCAACGAATAGCTGGGAATGGGCGTGCGGCAGTGCGGCGCCGGCCGCAAGCGCACCATTTGTGGACCAAGGATAATTCGTCTGTCGTACTTATAATTCGTCTGGTGATTCAGAGCGACTCGTGTGCTCATCCATCCCTCGTGTCATGCTCACTCCCTCGCCCGCAAGCCAGCGACCCAAGCCCGCGCGCGTGAGCAAACGGTCCTGCCGATGGAGAACGCGCCGCTACCTGGAGGGGTTTCGCTTCTCTAAGGTCACAGTACACTATTGGGGCAAAGGGGCGGAGAAAGCTCCGCCGACAAAGGTTGTGACTATATCCATATCATTGCCGTTACGGCAGTTCTTTTAGGTCCAGGGGTGCTTAACCGTTTCGGGGGCAGAACAGCGCTCCCTAACCTGCGTTCTGATTCCGCTGAACTCCGGGCCACTTCCAACAAACTGGTAGCGCATCCCGGATTCGAACCGGGGTAGCCTGCCTGAAAACAGGCGTCCTGACCGCTCGACGAACGCGCCCTAAAGGTAGAAGCCACCTGCTCTCTTTTCCGCTGAGCTAATCGGGCATAAATTGTTGGACCGTTAGGGAGTCGAACCCAGTTCTCCTGTGAATAAATTGAACCGCGCGGTTACATTGATCAGTAAATCAACGCAAGTACGCGTTGCAGGAGGTCGAAAATAAAACGTTCACTTCGCGAAATAGCTTTGCAAACCTTCGTTGGCCATACCTAACGCGCGCGCGAGGGAAACCTTCGCCACGTTGTATTGGAATTGCGCGCTGATCAGATTTTCATCGGCTGCCGCGACAGCCTGCTGCGCCTGCACAATCTCAACGCTATTGGTAACGCCGGCGGTGAAGCGATCGCGCGATTGCTGCAGAGATTCGTCGGCGAGCTGCACATTGCTCTTGGCGACTTCAACTTGAACGGCGGCCGCCTTTAGATCGAGCAGCGCGCTGCGCACATCAAAATCGATCTGGCCGCGCAAATTCTCCAGCTCATTGCGCCGGTTCGTCAACTCCGCGTTGTTTTCGAGCACGTCCGCCTTGATCCGGCCGCCGTCGAAAACATTGAACTTGATCGACCCTGTGGCGTTGAACACGCCATGCGAATTGCTTAACAGCCGCAGGCCGTCGTCCCCATAGAAACCAGTCGCGCCCAACGTCGGATAGCGCTCCGCTTTCGCGGCGCGCAGCGTAAATTGTGCGGCGATCACGCGCGCTTTCGCCGCTTGAAAATCTGGCCGTCGTGCGTAGGCTTTGTCCAGCAGTTCTTTGAGCGATTGCGCCTCGAGCGGCAGCGGCGGAGACGGGTCGGTCACCGTAAAATCCTGTCCGATCGGCAGGCCGATCAGCCGCCCTAACGATAGTTTGTCTTTTTCGAACTGATTTGCCACCACCACCAACTGCTGTTGGCGTTGTTTTAATTCCACCTGCGAGCGCAGGACGTCGATCCCAATCGCCGTTCCCGCGTCGTGCCGCGCCACTGCGTTGTTGTACACCGCGTTGTCAGCGTCAATCTGCGCCTGCGTCGAAGTGATTCGCGCCGCGTCGGCGATGATCTGTAAATAGGCGTTCCCTACTGCCTGCACCACCAGATCGCGCGCGTTGCTCACGCTCAACTGTGCGACCTTTTCCGATTCGCGCGCCGAACGCAAATTGCTGATCAAGCGGTAATCGAAGAGATTGATCGAGGCATTCAACACCATGGATTGGTAGGAATACGGTCCAACAACGGTTGGAATCTGAAATCCGGCGCTCGGCGGCAAGTGGACAATGAAGCCCAGGGCCTGCAGATTCAACTGCTGATCCGTCATGCTCAAATTGCCATCCAACTGCGGCAGCAGCGCGCTTAACGTGCGAATCCGTTGCGCGCGCGTTTCTTCGCTGCTTTGCTGGCTGGTCAGCAGGCCCAAATTCGCTTTTAGCCCGCGATTGATGGCATCGAAGAAACCCAGCGGAATGGGTGCCGCGGAGGCGGTTCCTTGCGGCACGCTTCCCTGTACGGATTGGCCCGGCGCCGTAAACGGCATGGCCAACGACACAAGAGCAAAGAAAGTTCGCACCTTGATTGTTTTCATTCCTGAGAGGCGAGGCATTACCACTTTCGATGCACCACTCCTAGCATTTGTAGCCGAAATATTTGACGCGTGAGGGACTCGCTTGCTTAACGTGCGCGGTTCAGAAAAGCCGCATGAAAGCACAGCACTTACGGAACCATGACCGTAAGGGAGTGGCCAGATCGCGGAATTTTGCAAGTCCCTCACCTTAACCTTTTACAGGTTGCGCTTCGCAAATGAGCAGATTTCGTAGCCCGTTAGATACTTGAACGGAAACTCACCCATTGTATAGTGCCCGCACAGCAATTCCACGGCATCGTGGTCCCAGTTGTGCCTGCGTGCGCCCTCAATCACTTGGCGTGACAGATGTAGCGGGAAGGTGGTGTCATACCGCGTATAGATAAACTTTGCTTTCTTTTTGCGCGTCGAATACATTTGATAATAACTGGGAGGGCTGATGGCGAGCCACATCTTGCGCAGCGCTTCCAAAGTTACCGATCCTTCCAGGCTTTCGCGAATATGCCGCGACGAAAGCCCCTCCCAAACCACGTCAGCTACATAGGTGGAGCAGTGATTAAAAATATCCACCTTGATGCGCGGCTCGTGGGCGCTGACCAGAAACGCGTAGCAGGATCCCAGGCTCGTGCCCACGATGCCCAGGTCTTTAAAGCCCTCTTGTTCCAGCCAATCGAAGCAGGCGCGCGTGTCGATCACCGCTTGCCGCGTGGCGTCAATCGTCCGGCAGATGTTCGACGACACCGCATAATCGGCCCGTTGCAGGTGCCGCGGCATGCGCGCATCATGATAAGGCAAGCTCAATCGCAAGACCGAAATCCCGAGCCGCTGCAAGCCCGCGCATAACGCATTGTGCTGGGGCAATTTCGAATTCCAATGCGGCAGCAGCGTAATGGCTTTTCGGCCGCCGCCGCGTGCCGGATACCAAAGGCAATGGACCGTGTTGTTCTCGGCGTAGGGCGTGGTCACCGGCGAAGTAAACTGCAACCATTCGCCGTCCGCTTGCTTGTGCAGCCTGAAATCGCTGGGCGAATCGTAACCGAAAAATTCGTGGCTGTTGGCGATGATGCGATGATTCAGTTGCCCGATATATTCAATGTCGTCTATCCCGTTTTGTGGAAAATTGGGGGTGCAGGGCCAATTCTCGCTCCACTCTAAGCCGAATTCGAAGGGCCGCACAATACGGTCGGTGGAGCGGTTGGCCAAACCGTTTTCCCAATCGTACATCCAGTTACGGTAACGGCCCGCTGCTTTGCGAATCAAAAACTTCATTGCGCCAAATCAAGTTGGAAAGCGTGCGGACGCGGCTGGGCGGCAGCGTGCTGGCGCGTGGCGAGTTCCGCATCCAGCGCGTCCAGATCCTTCAATGACCGGTCAAGACTTTCGAGATTGAATTTTTCGAGCGGCACCTGAAACGTGCGCCAGCGCTGCTGATGGGTTTCGATGCGGCGGAGTGTCAAATCGCGCACTTCCACCGCTTGCCGCGCCATGGGCGTGTCAAGCACGGCCAGATTTACGCCACGGGCCCATTCTTTGCCGGTCCAGGTCCCCACGCTCACGCCGTCGATGGTGAGTTTATAGCGGCCTTCCGGCAACCCGGTCACGCGCAGC
>Ga0302324_100013815_pt1 | contig 16332 bp, 16 predicted proteins | sample Palsa_T0_1_FD_201949 | JGI IMG/M metagenome (GOLD analysis project Ga0302324, IMG submission 201949) | Peat permafrost microbial communities from Stordalen Mire near Abisko, Sweden - Palsa_T0_1 | ecosystem: Environmental > Terrestrial > Soil > Palsa > Peat permafrost | place: Sweden: Abisko...
TCAGCAGGTGATGATCCTCAACCCCACCACCCCCATCGGATCGAACGACTCGAAGCCCACGCCGACCGGGCGCATCTTCGTTGACTTCCTCAAACGAAAATTCCCCGCGTATGTGGATACCGGTCTTAATCTGGTCGATGTTTCTGAGGTTGCGAAGGCTCACGCAGCCGCGCTTGAGAAGGGAACTCCCGGACGCCGCTACATTCTCGGCGGAGAAAACCTCACGCTGAAGCAAATCCTCGACAAAATGTCCGCGATTACCGGCATTCCGTCGCCAACCACCAAAATCCCGTTCGCCATCGCCGCCACCTACGCCTTCTTTGAAGAAAACATCACCGGCCGCCTGCGTGGCAAAGAACCCCGCGCTACTCTGGAAGAAGTTCGCATGGGCCGGAAGAAGATGTTCGCATCGAGCGCCCGCGCCCAGCAGGAATTGGGATTCAAAGTAGCTCCTGTCTATCCTGCCATGCGCTCTGCCATCGAGTGGTTTCGCGACCACGGGTACGCGCCACGATCATGAACCCGCCGCGCCCCATCTTCATTGCCGCGTTGCCGCGCGAAGTCGCAGCCGTCGTCAGAGGCTGGCGTGCCCATCCACCTCAGCGCAACATCTATCTCTTCGAGCAGGAACGCGCCATCGTCGCCTACGCGGGCATGGGGGCAGACCGCGCGCGGCTCGCCGTAGAAGCCGCGCTCAATCTCGGCCCAGCTTCCGAACTGATCTCCGTCGGATTCGCCGGTTCCTGCAACCCGCGCATGGAACTCGGCCAGATCCTCTGCCCGCATATCGTCGTCGACAGCAAGACAGGTGAGCGCTTCTTCACCGACCAGCCCCACCTCAAAGAGTGGCCGGCCAACGAAGAGACTACCGTACTCGTCACCGTCCCCAAACCTGCCGGAGTGCAGCAGAAACAGTATCTCGGGATAAGCTATTACGCCTCTGCCGTGGATATGGAAGCAGCCGCCGTGGCGCGAATCGCCCGCGCCCGCGAGTTGCCCTTCACAGCTATGAAAGCTATCTCAGACGCGCATGACTTTGAACTTCCCGATTTAGACCAATTCGCAACCCCTGACGGTCAATTCCGGGAAGCGGCGTTTGGGTTCCATGTCGCGCTACGTCCAAACCTCTGGAAATCTGTCGCCACCCTCGCAAAGGGGAGTAAACTGGCGGCACACAATCTGCGCCGCGCCGTTGAAGCCCAAATCGAGAAGCGCAAATTAAAATAAGGTCGGGACCATAACCGAATGAGCACAGCTTTCGCCACTCCGGAACTCCTCCACACTACCGTGATCCCCACCACCATGCGCGCCGCCGTCTACCGCGGCGTCAACGACGTTCGCGTCGAAACTGTTCCCGTCCCAGCAATCGGGGCTGGGGAAATTCTCATTAAGGTCCACGCCTGCGGCATCTGCGGCACCGATCTTAAGAAGATTCACACCGGCTCGCATTCGGCGCCACGCATTTTCGGCCACGAAACTGCAGGCACCATCGCCGCCGTAGGCGCAGGAGTCGATCAGTTTCAGGTTGGCGAGCGTGTGATGGTCTTCCACCACGTTCCCTGCGGCAACTGCTACTACTGCCGCAAGAAGACCTACGCGCAGTGCCCCATCTACAAGCCGGCCGGGGTTACGGCGGGCTTTGAACCCTCCGGCGGAGGATTTGCTCAATACGTCCGCGTCATGGATTGGATCGTGCGTGACGGCGGCGTTGTCCGCATACCCGACGGCGTCCCGTTCGAGCAGGCAGCCTTCGTCGAGCCGGTGAATACCGTGCTTAAGGGCCTCAAATCCGTCAACCTCCAGTCCGACGAAACAGTTCTCGTCATCGGCCAGGGCCCCATCGGCATCCTGCACGCATCGCTCGCGTTGCGCACTGGCGCACAGGTCCTCACCAGCGATCTCTATCCTGAGCGCCACGCGATTGCCGCCAGCTTCGGTCTGCGGCAGCCGATCCATGCGGCCACCGAAAACGTCGCCCAGCGCGCCCGCGAAGGTACCGAGGGCCGCGGCGCCGACGTCGTGATTCTCGCCGTCGGCGGCAACGCACTCATCGGCACCGCCATGGATGCCGTTCGTCCCGGCGGGAAAGTTCTCCTATTCGCCCAAACCCAACACGGCGACGCCAACTTCGACCCTGCTCAAGTCTGCATGGACGAGAAATTTCTCCTCGGCTCCTATTCCTCGTCGATCGATATCCAGGATGAAGTGAATCATCTCGTCTTCCACGGCTACCGCAACGGCTTCGATCTCACCAAACTGATCTCGCACCGGTTCCGGCTCGAAGATGCGGTTGAGGCTATCCAACTGGCATCGAATCCGTCTGCGTCTTCCATGAAGATCATGATCGAGCACGAACACCACACACTCGGAGCCTGACCGCAATGTCCACCATCGCTCCCGAAGTTCTTCCCGTGCCCGCTCCGGCGACTCTGCCTGAGTTCATGACTGCGGCCGTCCTCTACGGCCAGGAAGACGTACGCATTGAGCAGGTGCCTGTGCCCCGCGCCGCGCCGGGCGAACTCATCGTCAAAGTCGCCGTCGCTCTGACCTGCGGAACGGATTTGAAGGTATTTCGCCGGGGCTACCACGCCAAGATGATCCAGCCGCCCGCGCTCTTCGGCCATGAACTCGCCGGAATTGTCGCCGAAGTTGGTGAAGGCGTCACGAATTTCGCGCTCGGCGATCGCGTTGTTCCCATCAATTCAGCGCCGTGCGGCCACTGTTATTTTTGCCAGCGCGCTCAGGAAAATCTTTGCGAGGAGCTTCTCTTCAATAATGGCGCCTACGCCGAATACATTCGCATCCCTGCGGAAATCGTAGCCAGGAACACCCTCCGCGTACCGGAGCACGTTGTATTGGAGCACGCGGCCCTCGCCGAGCCACTCGCCTGCGCCGTTCATGGCTTTGAAGATTCCAGTCCGCATCCGGGCGACACGGTAGCCGTCATCGGCGGAGGACCGCTCGGCCTTATGATTCTGCATGTCGCCGCCCTCGCCGGATGCCGCGTTATCGCAGTCGTGAAGCACGACGCTCAGGTGCGGGTTGCTAACGCCCTCGGAGCAAAGCACGTTGTCAAGACGACGGAGGTGGAGGACGTCGTCGAGGCAGTCCGCGCGCTGACTCCCGATCGGCGCGGAGTCGACATCGCCATCGAAGCTGTCGCTATCCCAGAAACCTGGGAGCAGGCTGTCGATATGGTTCGCAACGGCGGCACCGTCAACTTCTTCGGAGGCCCGGAAACGGGCACCAAGGTTCAATTCGATACCAACCGCCTCCACTACGGCGATCTCACGCTGAAAGCCACTTTCCACCACACGCCGGCCATTTGCCGCCGTGCATTTGAACTGATCGTGAGCGGCAAGTTCCAGGCTGACCACTTCATTACCGCCCACAGCCCACTCAGCGACCTGAAACAAGCCTTCGCCCAACTCCTCGATCGAGGCAGCAGCAGCGGGAATCGCATCAAGACGGCGATACTCCCCTCTGCAGAAGAGTTACGATAGAGTCTGTGAGCACCGCCGCCAATCCTATCTCCGAGATCGATCGCCTACGCGCCGAAGGCTGGGCCGCGTTGCCGCCCAGCTACGCCATACCCGCCGTCGCTCCGTCGCTCGCCGAGGCCCGCGCCTGGTGCCAGCTCCTGGCCGAAACGCACTACGAGAATTTCCACGTCGCCAGTTGGTTTCTTCCCAGGAAATTTCGACCGCACTTCCACGCCATCTACGCCTACTGCCGCGTCTCCGACGATCTGGGCGATGAAGTCGGCAATCGAGAACAGTCGCTCGCGCTCCTCAAACAATGGCGCGAAGAATTGGACGCTTGCTACCGGGGCGAAGCCCGTCACCCTGTCTTTGTCGCGCTCGCGGAGACCATCCGTATTTGCCAGATCCCCAAGACGCCTTTCGCCGATCTTCTGACCGCATTTATCCAGGACCAGACCGTCACCCGCTTCCGCGATATGGAAGAAGTTCTCGCCTATTGCCAGAACTCCGCCAATCCTGTAGGACGGCTCGTTCTCTACGCCTGCGGCTACTCGGACGCGGAGCGTTTCCGGCTCTCGGACTTGACCTGCACTGCATTGCAACTCGCCAACTTCTGGCAGGATGTTTCCAGCGATTACCACCGGCGCGACCGCATCTACATCCCGCAGGACGCGATGCGGCAATATGGCGTGGCCGAGGCTGCCATCGCTTCCGCTCAGGCAACACCTGAGTTCCGCGCATTGCTCAAGTCTCAGGTCGACTATGCGCGGACCCTTTTTGAAGCCGGACTGCCGCTCATCGGCATGGTCGACAACGACCTTGCGCTCGATCTCGACCTCTTCAGCCGCGGCGGCCTGGAAATCCTGCGCGCCATCGAGCAGCGCGATTACGATGTCCTCAGCGCCCGCCCGGCAATCTCCAAGCCGCGCAAAATCGCGCTCGCGCTGCGCGCCGTGAGCGGCAAATTCCTCCCCGGCCTGCGGCTCAAGAGCAAAGCTGCATGAGCGCGGCAACAGAAATCGCCAGCGCTGCTCCCCAGCTTGAAGAGGCCTACGCTACCTGCCGCGCGATCGCCAAACGGGAGGCCAAGAATTTTTACTACGCCTTTGTCGCCCTGCCGCCGGCGCGGCGCAACGCCATCTGCGCCATCTATGCCTTTATGCGCAAGGCAGACGACCTCTCCGACGACGAATCTCTCTCTATAGAAGAACGAAGGCGGCTGCTGAAAGAATGGCTCGCGGAATGGCATCTGGCCCGAAATGGCGCGCCCACCGTTGATCCGGTCTTCCTCGCCGTCTGCGACGCCAGCCATCGCTTCCAGATTCCTTTCGCGCTTCTCGACGAGCTCATCGCCGGTGTGACCATGGACGTCGAAAGAGACCTGAGCCAGTTCCCCGACACATACGCTACTTTTGCCGATCTGTACCGCTATTGCTACCTCGTCGCGTCCGTCGTCGGCTTGGTCTGCATTCGCATCTTCGGTTACTCCGATCCGCGTGCTGAAAAGCTGGCCGAAGAGACCGGCATCGCCTTCCAGCTCACCAACATTCTGCGCGATGTCCAGGAAGACGCGCAGCGCAATCGCATCTACCTGCCGCTCGAAGATCTCGCAAAGTATCGAATTACTGTCGACCAGCTCATTCATCGAAAAGGGTCCGGAATCACCGCCGAAGAGCGTGTTCTGTTCGAGGAAATCGCGGCCAGAGCGGAGAACTACTACCAATCCGCCCAGCAGCTTCTTCCGCTCATCGACGAAGAAAGCCGTCCGGCGCTGTGGGTGCTGGTCACCATTTATCACCAGTTGCTAAAGCGCATCCAGCGAGCGGCCTACGACGTTTTTGCGGAGCGTGCTTCGGTTCCAAAGCTCCAAAAAATCGCCATCCTGACTCTTGGCATGTCAAAAATGGCGTTAACCCGCCTCAAATCAAGTAAATCCAGCTAGTTTTGAATCTCTTTTCATCCAACATGCCCGACAAACCCTTCAGTTTGAGCGCGTTCCAAGCCGCGAATCAGACTCCCAGCTCGCCCCGCGTCACCACAGTCACGGTGGTGGGCGGGGGCGTCGCCGGACTGGCTGCCGCGTGCGCCCTCGCCGATGCCGGATTTCGAGTCACGCTTCTTGAGCGCCGCAATTACCTGGGCGGACGCGCCTCATCCTACCTGCACCCCGGCACTCAGGAGATCATCGACAACTGCCAGCACGTCCTCTTCGGCTGCTGCACCAATCTGGTCGGGTTCTACGAGCGTTTGGGAGTCGCCGATAAAATCCACTGGGACAGCCGCATGACCCTGATCGAGCCGGATGGCCGCCGCTCCACGCTCGCGCCGACTCCACTCCCAGCTCCCATGCACGGCCTTCCCGCCATCCTCAAGGCAAGCTGCTTTTCCGCCGCGGACAAGCTCTCCCTCTGCTACGCCTTCACGGCCATGATGATGGGAACGGACCCCAACTCCACGGAATCCCTCGCCGACTGGCTCGCTAGACACCGTCAGACTCAGGGAGCGCTGGAGCGGTTCTGGCGCCTGGTTATCGCCAGCGCTCTCAACGCCGACCTCGACCGGATCGCCCTGCCGTACGCCGCTAAAGTGATCCGCGAACTCTTTCTCAACTCCGCATACGCCGGCAGCATGGGCATGAGCACCACCCCGATGAGCGAACTCTACGAGGGCGCACAATCCTATCTCGAATCCCGCAATGGCCAGATCGTGTACAACGCCAATGTCGAAAGCGCGCAGTGGGATGAAGCGAAACAGCTCTGGTCGATTCAAGCCAGGGACAGGGAATTCACCTCGCAGGCCCTGATCCTCGCGCTGCCCTTCGAAGCGACTGCCAAATTGCTTCCAAACCTGCCGGGAAACCCCGCATCTGATCGTCTCTCGGCTCAACTGGCCACGCTCGAACACTGGCCGATCTGCAGCGTCCACCTCTGGTTCGACCGCGAAATTACCGAGCTCGACCACGCCGTTCTGCTTGACCGCGACATCCACTGGATGTACCACAAATCCCGCTGGCAGCCGAGCCGCGACCCCAAGGCCAGCTACATCGAACTCGTCGTCAGCGCCTCCCGCGAGTTCGCCGCCCTTAGCCGTGAACAGGCTCTAGACCGCGCCATTGGCCAGTTAGCCGAATTCTTCCCGCAAGTTCGCGAAGCCAAAATCGTCAAATCCGCGCTGATCAAGGAAGTGCGCGCCACCTTCGGCGTTCCGCCCGGCGTTGACAGCTCCCGTCCAACGGCTGCCTCGCCGTGGCCAAACGGCTACCTGGCCGGCGATTGGACCGCAACCGGCTGGCCCTCCACAATGGAATCGGCTGCCCGCAGCGGCCATCTTGCCGCAGAAGCCCTCTGCCGAGCCCAGGGCGATCAAAGGCGAATCCTGATTCCCGACCTGAAACCTCAGGGCCTCATGCGTTTCCTCTCCTGATTCAAGATCGAATATGATTGCAACTCGACATGACTGAATCGATCACTGTATCCAAAGAGGACTACCTCAAAGCCATTCTCGAAGCCGAATCGGAGGGGCTTAACGTCATTCCGGCGACGCTCGCGCACTGGCTTTCGGTCTCAGCCCCGGCCGTAACCATGGCGCTCAAGCGCCTCAAGCGCGATGGCTTTGTCGAGGTCCGGCCGGACGGAATCGTGCGCCTCACCGTCAGCGGCAAAGAGACGGCCTATCGCACAGCGCTCAGGCATCACCTGATCGAACGCATGCTCTCCGAAGTCTTCGGCATGGAGTGGTTCGAGATTCACGCCGAGGCGGAGCGCCTGGAACATGCCGTTTCTCCAGCCTTTGAAGCCCGTTTGATCGAAAAACTGGGTGAGCAGGGCACCTGCCCGCACGGCAATACCGTGCTGCCGGAGAGCCCTACTCAGCGGCGCAAGCGGGGCCTGATCCAGCTTTCAGAAGGCGCGGAGAACACCGACTATACCGTTACGGCTCTCTTCGAGCGTGACCCCAAGCTGCTCGTCTTTCTCTACCAGTCGGGTATCAGCCCCAACACAAAGGTCCATCTGGTTTCAAAGAACTACGACAAAACGGTTTCGATTGAAACGCCCCTGGGCGCTGTGACCTTGGGCCATCCAGCCGCCGAGCGGGTCTGGGTAAAGAAGCTCTCGCATCGCGATTCCGGCAAGGCAGGGTAAGGAATTCGATTCCATAAACACAGCAAAACATTTTTTATTAACCATAGTTAACGATCTGTGCCATACTCTTGCTAAGGGCAATCCTCCGCCTGCTTAGCCCATGGCGCCACAGACTGCTGAAAATCCATCCCGCAATCTCCCCGTCGAAGCGCAGCGGCCTTCGATGCCGGATGTTTTCTCATCGGTACAGGTTTCGCGATCTCCGCAGCTTTGGCGGCGGCTCTTAGGCTTCATCGGCCCCGGATTTCTGATTTCGGTCGGCTACATGGATCCAGGAAACTGGGCCACTGACCTTGCGGCCGGTTCTCGCTACGGCTACACGCTGCTTTTCGTCATCATGCTCTCGAATCTGATGGCGATTTTGCTCCAGAGCCTTGCCATCAAGCTCGGCGTCGCCACCGAGCAGGATCTGGCGCAGGCCTGCCGCAACGAGTACAGCCGCCCAGTCGCCATCGGCCTCTGGATCGTTGCAGAAATTGCCATCGCCGCCTGCGATCTGGCCGAAGTGATCGGCTCAGCCATCGCCTTGCAGTTGCTCTTTCACATTCCGCTGATGCTGGGCGTCATCATCACTTCCGTCGATGTGCTGATCGTCCTCTTTCTGCAAAATCGCGGCTTTCGCTACCTTGAGGCACTGGTAATCGTGCTCATCGGAACGATTGCCGCGCTGTTTGGCGTCGAAATCCTGCTCTCTCGTCCGGAATGGTCGTCGATTTTGGTGAATTTGTTTGTTCCGAAGGGGCAACTGCTCACCAATCCTGAGATGCTCTACATCGGCATCGGCATCCTGGGCGCAACCGTGATGCCGCACAACCTGTATCTGCACTCCTCGATCGTCCAGACGCGCAACTACCCGCGCACGACGGCAGGGAAGCGTGAGGCGATCCGCTTTGCCAACTGGGATTCCGCTGCCGCGCTGACCATGGCGCTGTTTGTGAATGCGGCAATCCTGGTGGTCGCGGCGGCTGTCTTCCATCGCAGCGGCCACTTCGAAGTGGCGGAGATTGAGGATGCCTACAAGCTGCTTTCCCCGCTGCTCGGCGTCGGTGGCGCTTCGGCCATCTTCGCCATCGCCCTGCTCGCCTCCGGCCAGAACTCGACGCTCACCGGCACTTTGGCCGGCCAGGTGGTCATGGAAGGTTTCCTGCATATCCGCCTGCCCAACTGGCAGCGGCGCCTGATCACGCGGTCTCTTGCCATCATTCCAACCATCATCGTCGTCGCGATTTATGGAGAACACGGCACGGCCAAACTGCTCATCTTCAGCCAGGTCGTTCTAAGTATGCAGCTCAGCTTCGCCGTATTCCCGCTGGTGGCCTTCACCAGTAGCCGGGGGAAGATGGGCGCGTTTGTAAACGCTGCGTGGCTCAAGTGGCTGTCGTGGACGGTGGCCATCGTCATCGCCGGGTTGAATGGATGGCTGCTGGTGCAGATATTTCAAGGGCGCTGACACTCAAACGGCGCGGAACTCAAAATACGCCAGATTCATATTGCCCTCGGTGAGAATGTGTACCGTCAAGACATTTCTTCCCTTAAGCAGCTTCACATGCACCGGATGTTTCATCACATTCCAGTGATGCCATTGACGCCATGCAATTGGCTCCACGGCGTTGAATGTGGATGTAATTGAGACCGGTCCAGTTTGAGATTCGCCGTTGACATCGACGGAGATCGTTCCTCCGCGATTGGAGGTGTAGAGCAGATCGGCGCTGTAATCTCCGGTGCGTGCCGCATCGACAGTAATGTTGAACCACTCGCCCGGCTGGGTCCAGCCAACATACAACTGGTTCTCGCCCGGAACCACAATGTTATAAGGATTGTTATCGATAGTGTCGTGAAACTTGGTGTAGGAAGTATCGACAGCCTCGTTCATACGGAACTCGTTGAGATAGCTTCCGTCGGCAGGATTGAGTCCGCCGCTACCCTCGTTTTTCGGCGTCGTATCGTGATAGGCGACGCCCTCCCCGCCAAGGTCATAGTAGGCGCACTGGACGCGTCCCGGTATGGCCTGCGCTCCGCCATGATAGCGCGTGTCGTGAAACGGAGTGCCTTTGTACTGGCTGAGAAAGTTGCCTTGAGCCGCAGCAATTACGGAGAGAAGAAAAACCATCGCCATGATTGGAAGGATGAATACGCGCTGACGGAACGGGACCAATGTTGTTGCCTCCGTGAGGATTCCAGCGACCATGCTACCATCTCCTCATCGCCTATGACCGTCCTCCGCTGCAACGGCTTGCAAGGACATTCCGTTTGAAGCGCCGGTAACTCGCGGGTGGGAATGCCGCGCGAGGGCGCGCCTTTACACCGCAGACCCCCAACGCGGACAATAAGACCAGCACCAATCACCTGTGAGGATCCCCGCCATGCCGCTTTCCGGAGAAGCAATCCGCCTGATGAATTACATTGACGATGTTTCGGTCACCCTGCGCCGCATTCTTACCGGTGTCGCCACGCTGGACGACGACGAGCGCGCGCTGGTTTCTGCCCACCTGGCGCAGGCCAAGCCCAGCGCGCAGGACGTGCTGGATGCCCTGGCCGCCGTGTCCGCGAAGTAATTGCTCTCCTTACCCTGCTGCGGTGCTCCATTTTGATTCAATCAAGGACTACTGTTGCCATTATCGGTGCGGGCCCGCTGGGCCGGCGCTTGGCGTTGGACGCGGCGCGGGCCGGTTTCTGCGTCATTTTGGAAGACGTGATGCCGTCCAGTCTGCGCCATGCCGAAGAGGCCCTGCGCGAGTCGCTCGGGCCGGAAGCGATGCCGCTGGTGAGCTTCGCACGCACGGTTGAGGAAGCAGTACGCGAGGCGGATCTGGCCATCGACTGCGTGCCCGACGAGCTGGAGTCGAAGCTGGAGATTTTCAGCCTCATGGATCGCATGGCTCCGCCCCGCACGGTTTTCGCTACGCCCACGACCAATCTCTCCATCGCCGATCTGGCAAGCTGCACGTATCGGCCCGGCCAGTGCGTGGGCCTCGGGGTCAAAGCCGGAGCCTTCGCACACGATTCTGAAGTTACCGTGATCCCGATCCGCGTGACCAGCCAGACGACGGCTGAGGCCCGGGAACTGGTATGCGAATTCTGGCTCAGCCTCGGCTACATGACGACGACGGAATTGGACACTGCCGAGGCGATGCTTCGCTGAAAAGCGAATCAAACCATGCTGTGAAAACGCAAATCCAGTTACAGACCCATCCCAATTCAGTCCAATCAGCGCGGCGTGCAACGGAACCTGCCGCGTCTCTCCTGCGTACAAGGATTCAGGCGCTCTCTCTGCCATATTTCCGGAAACACCTCTATGCAAAGTTTTGGCGACATTCTCGGCGAAGTCTTTCGGGCCATGATGGCCAACAAGCTGCGCACCTTCCTCACCATGTTCGGGATCGCCTGGGGCGTAGGTTCGCTGCTGGTCCTTGTGGGCCTCGGGGAGGGATTTCGTTCCGGGCAGCGGCGCAACCTGGCCAGCGTGGGCAACGACGTCATCATGATGTGGAGCGCAACCATCCCGGCGCTACCCAACCAGCACACCGCCATGCGCCCCTACAAGCTCACGCCCCAGGACGAAGCCGATATGCGCAAGCTGCCGGAGCTGCGTTCGGTGACGGCGCTTCTAAGCCGGCAGGATCTGTACCAAGTGAGCGCGTGGTCGAATACCTCATCGCAAATCATGGGCGTGGAGCCGAATTACGCTCAGGTGCGGTTCGTTCCGCTGGGCTCCGGGCGATTCCTGGATGACTCCGACCTGGCCAATCGGCGGCGAGTCGCGGTGCTGGGACTGAAAAGCGGGCAGTTGCTGTTTCCCGGGCGTCCGATGCTGGGCGAAAGCATCACCATCAACGGCACCAGTTTCACCGTAATCGGGACGATGGGCACCCTGGCGCGCGGCAACAACGATTCCGACGACCAGAAGATCTACGTCCCGCTCACCACCATGCAAGAGCTCTTCGCGATGAAGGGCGACAACATTCCCCAGGACGCACTTTCGTCACTGCAGTATCAGCCGGCGGTGCGCGGAGACGATGTCGCCGCCGTGGCTGCGGTGCATCGGGTCATCGCTGCCAATCACGGGTTCGATCCCTCGCTGAAGGAAGCGTTCGACGAGTGGGACACGATCCATACCACGCAGTTGGTGGATAAAATCTTCGATGCGATGGACTTGTTTCTGGGCGGCGTAGGCGTAGTCACACTTGGCCTGGGCGCGGTTGGGATCATCAATATCATGCTGGTTTCCGTCTCCGAACGTACACGCGAGATCGGCCTGCGCAAGGCGTTGGGAGCCACCAGCCGCAGTATCCTGACGCAGTTTTTCTTCGAAGGGCTAATTCTTACCACGGTGAGCGGCGCAATCGGGATTGGGATTTCAGCCGCCTTCATGGGAGTCTTGCAGGCGCTGCTCACGGGTAAGATGCCGGGGTTCGACCCTCCGCAGCTCGTCTGGTGGTCGGCGGCGCTGGCTATGGGCTGCCTGATAATTTCCGGCATCGTAGCCGGGGTCTATCCGGCGAGTTTGGCTGCATCGCTTGAACCGGTCGAAGCGCTGCGCAGGGAGTGAAAAGAGCTAGCCACTAGCTTCTAGCCTTGGGCAATTGGTGCGTTGGACAAAACGAAAGAGCTAGAGGCTGGGAGCTAAGAGCTATGCTGAAAGACATTCTGATGCAGGCCTGGGAGGCGATGGTCTTCAACCGCCGCCGGACCGCGATCACCATCATCGGGATGGCCTGGGGCATCGCGACCGTGGTGCTGCTGCTGGCCTATGGAGCCGGATTCAACCGGGCCATTGAGGCCATCTTCGCCAACTGGGGCACAACGCTGATCGGAGCCTTCCCCGGCCGCACCAGCGAACAGGCCGGCGGCGACAAAGCCGGCGTGAAGGTCCAATTGACTCAGGACGATGTGGACGCGGTCTGGAACAGCGTCCCAGGGCTGATCCACATTACGCCAATGGTCAACAAGGATGCGACCGTGCAGGACGATCTGCACTCTTTCGTCTGGACCGTGAACGGTGTCCTGCCGACTGCTCAGGAGATTCTGCATCTGCCCACCGAGACCGGCCGCTTCTTCAATGGCTCCGAGGAGCAGGAGCGTGCGCATGTGGCCGTGATCGGCTCCGAGGCCAAAACGAAGCTGTTTTCCGGCGCTTACGCCATAGGCGAGACCATCCGGCTGAACGGAATTCGATTCACTATTGTCGGCGTGATGGAGCCGAAGATCCAGGAAGGCGACAACGACGACAATCGCCAGATTTATATCCCGTTCAGCACCATGAGCGACATCAAGGACACGAAATACCTTGACGGCATCTGGATGAACTACACCGGCGACCACGAGTTGGTGGAATCGAACCTGCGCGCCACGTTGGCAGCCGCCCATCATTTTCGCCCCTCGGATCATAACGCGCTCCATGTCGAAAACCTGATGGAGCAACTGGCGCAGTTTCACATCCTCACCACGGCTTTGCAGGTGCTGCTGGCACTGGTGGGCGCGCTGACTCTGGGTATTGCCGGCATCGGCCTCATGAATATCATGTTCGTCGCCGTGCAGCAGCGGACGCGGGAGATCGGGATTGAAAAAGCGCTGGGCGCGCGCAAGCGCCACATTCTCTTCCAGTTCCTCGCGGAGGCCTTTGTAATTACCGGCGTCGGTGGAGTTCTGGGCATCATTCTGGCCGAACTGGTGTCGGTGATGGTGGGACGGATCACGCTCTACAGCGCCATGGCGACAAACGCCGAAAACGCGGATATTTATCTGAAGATTTCGCTCTCATCCGTGCTGGTGGCGACAGGAATTCTGGTGGTAACGGGCCTCGTCAGCGGCATGATTCCGGCAATTCGCGCGGCCAATCTCGATCCGATCGAAGCTTTACGGTATGAGTAACACTCGCCGCTAGACAGGCGGCGGCGCATCTACCACAGGAATCCCGGCGGGCGGCGTAAAGTGGAAGGCGCTTTCGGGAATCGTGGGATTGGTCTGTTCGTTGCTGAAATCGAAGGCGGTCAGGGCACCGTCCGTCTCTTCGATTTGGATATGCTGGATGGCGCCGTCCGGCTTGACCGTGAACGAGAGCCGGTCCACGCGCTTTTCCAGCCCTTTCGGAACGCCGGAAAGCCGGAAGCTACCCTGGGCAGTTGGCGCCAGCGTCAGACCCTCCAATTCACCCTCAATCTTGGTATGCCCAAGGAGGAAGCGCAGCGGGGAGCGCAGGTCGTCGAGCTGGCTGGCTGGAATGCGCTGCACCTGGGACGCGCCCGGCGCGTAGAACCACCCATACTTGCCGTCGAGGACGAAGACTTTGCCGGCGGTGCTGGTGTAGTCCCAACGCATGCGGCCCGGCTTACGCAACAGCATCGTACCGGATTCGCTGCGATGCATGCCCAGGCCGTCATACTGCTCGGTGAAGTTGGCCTTCAGAGATTGCAGGTGGTTGTAGTGATCGTCGACGCGCTTGGCGAGTTCGGTAGCCGTCTGCCCTTGCATCATAACCGGCGCCAGGCAGGCCGCCAGAATTGTGAGGCAGGCACGACAAAAGCGGCCACGCTGGGCCGCTCCTGTCCTTGAAGCGCTGTTCGCCAAGCTCACTGGATCGCTTGTGTGCAGTTGGCGCCGCCCTGAGGATCGACTTTGATTTCGTTGAAGGCGTCAATGCAGAAGCCGCGATTGCCCGTCTTGCCCACGGCCTGCGGAACGGCGGTCACTTCGTAACCGGTGATCTGGTCTACATTGTTCACGGTCACTTTGGAGCAGTTCACGATGCTGAAGGTGTAGCCGTCCTTGATGCCCGCCGGCAGGTCGCCTTGCAGCAGTTGCGCTGAAGTCGCCGAAGGAGCGCCTTGCTTGGGATCGCCGCCCAGCGTCTGCATCGAGCAACTGAAACCGTTCTGCGGGTAGGTGGTCTGGTACTGAATCTGCGCGGTATAAATCTGCTTCAGCGAATTGATGGCCGAGGTCTCGTGCGCCGTAATGCGCATCTTGTTGAAGTTGGGGATGGCCATCAGCATCAGGATCAGCATGATGCTGATAACGATCAGCAATTCCATCAGCGTAAAGCCGTTGGGGCGTTGGCTGCGGTTGGTGTTAAGCGTAGAGTTCATCGGTGTCCAAAGCCTCAAGTTTTGTGCCATATTCCGGCGCTTGCCGGTCAAATCCGTCACGAGTGCATCGTAACTCTTGCGGGAACAAAATGGAAGTCCGGCGGCGCTCAACGGAATAGACGTAGCAGCGCTGCGTTTCGTTCGCAGTCTAACAAACGAGTCTTGACCGGTTGAGTTTCAATCCATCCAGCCGCCCCAGCAGCGTAACCGCGATGCGCTCCGAAACGAAGAGCTTCTGCGCCATCGCCTGCACCTCGTCCGCAGTCACCGCGTCCAGCCGCTCCAGCACATCTTCGACCGAGAAGAAATGATGGAAGTACATCTCCTGCCGCGCCAGGTTGGACATGCGAGACCCTGAGCTTTCAAGACCCAGCAGAATGTTGCCCTTCACCTGCTCCTTGGCGCGATGCAGCTCCTCGTGCGCCAGTGGAGTTTCCTTGAGCGCGGAGAACTCAGCCATCACCAGGTTGAGCATCTCCAGCGTCTTGTCGGCCGAAGTCCCTGCGTAGACGCAGAGCGAACCGGTATCGCTGTACGGGCTCAGATCCGAGTAGATGGAGTAAGCCATTCCGCGCTCTTCACGGATGGTCTGGAAGAGCCGCGAACTCATGCCGCCGCCCAGGACGGTGTTCAGAATGAGGGTCGCGTAACGATTCTCGTCCGTGACCTTGGGCGAAGGTACGCCGAGGCAGATCTGCACCTGTTCGAGTGAGCGTTTATTGCGCAAAATGATCGGTGCGCTGACCTGCGCCGACTGGAACGCCATCTCCGTGGTTCCGGGCGCGAGGGTCGAGAATTTCTCCGCGACCGCGTCGACAAACTGGTCGTGTTCCAGATTTCCGGCTGCGGAAAAGACCATGTTCCCGGCGCGGAAGCGGTCCGAGTGGTAATCGAAGATTGTAGACTGCTGCAGGCCGGAGACTGTTTTCGTCGTGCCCAGGATCGGCTTGCCCAACGGCTGATCCTTCCAGAAATTCTGGGTGAAAATCTCATGCACCAGCACGTCCGGATTGTCTTCGTCGATCTTGATTTCTTCGAGAATCACGCTGCGCTCGCGTTCAATATCCGTATTGGCAAAGGTCGGGTTGAGGACCAGGTCACTGAGCACGTCGAGCGCAATCGGCACATGATTTGAGAGCGCCTTGACGCTGAAGCAGATCGTCTCCTTGCCCGTAAAGGCGTCGAGATTGCCGCCAATCGCGTCCATCTCGCGGGCAATATGCTGCGCCGACCGCGACTTGGTGCCCTTGAAGAGCATGTGCTCGACAAAATGCGAGATGCCGTTGATTTCGGCCGCTTCATAGCGCGAGCCGGACTTGACCCAGATGCCCATGGCCACGGAGCGCAGATGCTCCATCTTTTCGGTGAGCACAATGAGCCCGTTGGGCAGCACCGTGCGGCGCAGGTTGCGAATGGTTGAGGTGTCGGTCGCGGTTTCAGTCGGCATAGTTCACGTTTCGATTGTAAACTTCGAACGCTGTTCCGTGTTTGAGCGAAACTGCGATTCCGAGAATTGATTTTTTTTCAACTCTGGAGCAGACTGGAAACATCAGGTAGGTCCGAGGGCCGTGCAACCCCCGGAGCAGTGAGCACTACTTGTTCAGTAGCACTCGGATCGGAACT
>Ga0302324_100013818_pt1 | contig 16329 bp, 11 predicted proteins | sample Palsa_T0_1_FD_201949 | JGI IMG/M metagenome (GOLD analysis project Ga0302324, IMG submission 201949) | Peat permafrost microbial communities from Stordalen Mire near Abisko, Sweden - Palsa_T0_1 | ecosystem: Environmental > Terrestrial > Soil > Palsa > Peat permafrost | place: Sweden: Abisko...
AGGGGTCGAGTCGAGCCCCTCGCCGAGCAGCTCTGGGAGCCAGTCGCGGTCAGGGTCGCAATCGTCGTCGTCACTTCCCGCGCGGCCGCCAGTTCCTGCGCGGCCTCCCGTCTCCGCGCGGCCACTCGAAGTGCGGCCGGTGCACGTTTCGGTCGGGCCGCCGGGAGCGGGCTCGGACGTTCGCTTGCTCGCCGACTATGGCGATGTTCCAAGTCACTGGCTGCTTTCGCCCATCTACACGGTGCGGGTTCTCAGGCGGCGCCGTGAGCTGAGGCGCGCGCTAGCTGCCCGTAAGGAGGAAGCCAGTCGGGCGGCCGCCGAAGCGGAAGACGCGCTCGTCGCGATGGCTGAACAAGTTCGAGCTGTCGCCGAGCAACAGGCTACCTTCGCGGACGTGATGAGCGCCTTACGCCGGGCCGAAGAGCTCCTCCGCATGCGAGACCGCGTCCTCACGGCAGAGAACGAGGCGGAGATGGCGCGCCTTGCCTCGGCGGATGCGCGCCTGAGCAAGCTCGAAGCCGACTGCGCTTCCGCCCAAACAGCCGAGCGAGAAGCGGCGACCGCCCTCGTCGCAGCGCAAGAAGCCCTCGTGCGTGAAGAAGCGCATCTGAAGCGAACAGAAACCGAGCTTCGCTCAGCTCAGCGCGAGCCGAGCGGGACGCGTGAATGACGACGCAACAGGCCTCTTTGCAAGACGACCCGCAAGTGGTCCGAGCGCGTGGGCGCATCGGCGTACTGCTTCAAGACAAGTGGCGTCTCGAGGCGGTGCTCGGCGTCGGCGGGATGGCGGCCGTCTATGCGGCGACGCATCGAAACGGCAAGCGCGTCGCCGTAAAGATGCTCCACGAAGAGTTCAGCCACGACGAAGAAGTGCGCACGCGATTTCTGCAGGAGGGCTACGCCGCGAACATCATTCAGCACGAGGGTGCGGTCAGCGTCCTCGACGACGATCTCGCGCCGGACGGGTCGGCGTTCCTGGTCATGGAGCTTCTCGAAGGCGAAACGGTAGAGCAGCGTTGGGAGAGGCAGGGACGACGGCTCCCGATCGAAGAGGCGCTGTCGATCGCCGACCAGCTCCTCGACGTGCTCGCGGCCGCTCATGCCAAGAACATCGTCCACCGCGACGTGAAGCCGGACAATCTGCTCATCACCAAGGCGGGAGTCTTGAAGGTGCTCGACTTTGGCATCGCTAAGGTTTTCGAGCGGGCCGAGGCGCGGCGTACCTCCACCCAGGCAGGCATGGTCATGGGGACGCCTGCCTTTATGGCGCCGGAGCAGGCGCGTGCGCGCTGGGACGAAGTCGACGGCCGCACCGATCTGTGGGCCGTTGGCGCCACGTTATTTACGACCCTGAGTGGCAGATACGTCCACGAGGCGTCCTCTAGCCAGGAGCAGCTCATCATGAGCGCTACGACCCCCGCCCCTCCGCTGGCTACGGTCGTGCACGGCGTGCCTGCCGAAGTCGCGTCGATCATCGATCGTGCACTCGCCTTCGATCGATCCCGCCGTTGGGCGAATGCCGGTGCCATGCAGGTGGCGGTTCGAGGCGCTCTCGATGGACTCGTGGGGCGTGGCAGCCCCATCTCGCTTGAGCGTTCGATCATCGCGCAGAATCAGCACGCTTTGGCGGAGCTGCCTCTGCCCGCCGCGGCGACTCTCGCGAGCCCGCAGGGTCCGCCCGCATCCGTGTCCCTCTTGCTCAAGGAGCGTGATGCGCGGCAAGTCGAGCTGACGAGAATTCGCACGGTCGTGGCCGAGCTCGAGCAAGGGTATTCCGCCACCAAGGCTCACACATCGGAGATGCAGTCCAAATTGGAAGCGGGGAAAGCGGAGCGTAAATCGCTGGAGCAGTGGTTCAATCGTCGCGTCGGGACGCGGACCGCAGCGCTTGGAGAGGCCCGTGGCACGGTGCGGCGGCATATGGTCGAGATCGCCCACCGTGCCGTAGCGGATCCGCTGGCGTTCGGCCCGGCGTTCACCGCGGCGCGAGAGCGAGTCATGACCCTGGAGCGCGCGGCGACGTCGGCCGCTCACGACGAGACGGTGCACGAAAAGGCGCTTGCCGCCCACGACCCCCGCGCATTTCGGATCGGTATGTTGTTGATCGCGATTCTCGTCGTCGTTCTCGTGATCGCGCCCGTGGTCTGGCGGGCTACTCGCGTCGTCGAGCCACAGCTGCCACGAACGACCGAGCCCCGCCGCTGACCGTCAAGTTCCACCTGCCTCGTCGGCAGCGACTTCATCGATGATCTGCTCGGCGAGCAAGTCGGCGACGCACATCTGGAAGGTCTGCATCCCATAAGGGTGCGTTCCCTTCTCCATCAGCGCTTTCAGGGGCGGGTTGTTCTCAGGCCTTCGGATGCTCTCTCTCACCGATTGCGATGCCACGAGAACCTCGGCCGCAAGCACGACGCCGGTACCGTCCGCGCGGGGAAGAAGACGCTGCGCGATGATACCTTGAAGGCAGCTCGCGATCCGATGTCGGTTCTCCGCGACATCGCCCGTCATGAGAGCCAGCATCCGGTTGACGGTGCGCACTGCGTCGCTGGTGTGAAGGGTCGCGAAAACCAGGTGGCCGGTTTCAGCGGCTTTCAGGGCAATATCCATCGTCTCTTCGTCGCGGATCTCGCCCACGAAGATGACGTCGGGATCCTGACGCAGCGCTGCGCGAAGAGCCGCGGCGAAGCTCGCAGTGTCGAGCCCGACCTCACGCTGACTGATGCTCGACATCTGGTCGCGATGCATGAATTCGATCGGGTCTTCAACCGTTACGATGTGCAAAGCGCGCGTCGCGTTGAGGTGACCGATCAGGCTTGCCAGCGACGTGCTCTTGCCTTGCCCAGCTGCGCCCACGACCAGCACCATCCCGTTCTGCTTCTCGGCCAGCTCTCGCGAAACGGGCATCGGAAGTCCCAGCGAATCGAGCTGCGGAACGTCCGTCGGAATGAAGCGCATGACGATCGCCAGGCTGCCGCGCTGACGGTACACGTTGACGCGAAAGCGCCCGATCCCGGCGGCGAAATACGAAGTGTCGTGCTCCTGAAGCTGCTCGAGACGAGCGGCCATCTCGGGGTTCGAAATGACGATTCGTGCGACCGCCATCGTGTCCTCGGCGGTGATCCTCTCCGTTCGGAAATAGACCATGTCGCCGCGAATTCTGGCGCCTGGCGGTTGGCCCACTTTGATGTGGACATCGCTGGCCTTGCCAGAAACGGCTTTGGAAAGCAGGGACCGGAAGAAGCTCTCGTCAGCGTAGGGGCTTGCCACGTTTTCCCATCGTAGACGTCCGAGCCGCGCCCGTCACGGACCCTCGATGACTCCGATGTAAGGCAGGTTCCTGTAACGCTCGGCCGCGTCCATCCCGTAGCCGACGACGAAGCGATCCTCGATCGTGAAGCCGAGATAGTCGATCTTCACGGCGGTTCGGGCTCGCGCGGGCTTGTGCAGGAGCGCGCAAACCCGAATGTTCGAAGGACCGCGCGTCGTGAGAAGCTCGGTGAGGTGCGCCAACGTGAGCCCCGTGTCGATGATGTCTTCGACGAGAAGGACGTTCTCTCCCGCAATCGGGTGAGACAAGTCCTGCATGATTTGAACGACGCCGCTGGTCTCGGTTCCAGTCCCGTACGACCGCACGCCGAGAAAGTCGATCTTGACCGGTAAGTCGATCGCGCGCGCGAGATCGGCAGCGAAGACGAAGCTGCCCTTGAGCACCGAGACCAGAGTCAGGACCTGCCCCGCGTAGTCGCGCGTGATCTGCGCGCCGAGCTCTCGGACGCGCCGGCTGATGTGATCCGCCGAAAGCAAGACGAGGGGATTGGCTTCCATGACGGCCTGATGAGACGCGTCCGGGTCAACGATCGCCTACGCCAGCATTGCTGGAGGCGATCTCAACGTTGGATGCGTGCCGAGCCTCCTTTGGCAAACTCTTCGACCTGCTCCAGCGTCGCCATCGTCGTGTCGCCTGGATAGGTCGTGAGAAGAGCGCCGTGGGCCCAACCCAGCTCGACGGCATGCTGCGGCGCCTTCCCCGCCAGGAGGCCGTAAATCATTCCGGCCGCGAAACCGTCTCCACCGCCAACGCGGTCGAGCACGTCGAGCTCGCACGTCGGCGCAACGCACGTCTCGCCGTCGATCCATGCCACAGCGCTCCAGCTGTGCCGGTTCGTGGAGTGCACCTCACGGAGGGTGGTCGCGACGGCTTTCACCTCGGGGTGTTGCTTCACGACGCGATCGATCATCGCGAAAAACGCGGTCGAATCGAGCTTCGATTTGGACGCCACCTCGGGACCCTGGATACCGAGGCCCTTCTGGAGATCTTCTTCGTTGCCCACCAGAACGTCGACGTGGTCCACGATTCGGCGCAGCGTTTCTTGGGCGCGCTCCAGACCCCCGAAGATTCGCCAGAGCTTCTCTCTGAAGTTGAGATCGAACGAAACGATGGCCCCTGCGGCCTTGGCGGCTTTCATGCCCTCGACGATGACTTCGGGAGTGGTCGCCGAAAGCGCGGCAAAGATGCCGCCACTGTGAAACCAGCGCACGCCGCCGCCGAAGATCTTCTTCCAATCGATGTCGCCGGGCTTGAGGCGGGCCGCAGCCTCGTTCGACCGGTTGTAGAACACAACCGGCGCTCGAACTCCGGAACCCCGATCGCTGTAGACCGTGGCGATGTTCGGGCCCGTCGCCCCATCGTGGACGAAACGCTTGAAGAAGCCACGGACGCCCATCGCGCGTACGCGCTCGCTCACGAGGTCGCCGATGGGGTAGTCGACCATTGCGCTGGCGATGCCCGTATTCAGGCGAAAGCAATCGGCCAGGTTTGCGGCGACGTTGAACTCACCCCCGCTCACGTGAATTGCGCACTCCGTCGCCTTGCGAAACGGGACGATCCCCGGATCCAGGCGATGCACCAGAGCGCCCAATGCCAAGAAATCCAGCGCGCCGTCGCCTCGAATCTTCAACTTGCCTTGCATTTCGCCTCTCCCTGCATGTCTAGCGCAGGGAGCCCATCTTACCCGCTCTCAACATTTTCGGTGCGGCCGCGGGTCGATTCTGATGGCCGTGCGTCACTGCGGCGCGTCACTCTTGCGCGGCACTGCGAACTTCGAGCGAGTCGCCGTCGGTCGTCACTGTTACGGCTCCCGTCAGATCCGTCCTCCACGTGCGCGCTCCAGAAGCCGATAGCGCCTCGAGGGTGGACGGGTGCGGGTGCCCGAAGCGGTTGCGGCGGCCAACCGAGATAATCGCTTCTTTGGGCGCGACGGCCGCGAGGAAGGCGCTTGAGGACGATGTCCGACTGCCGTGGTGGCCAACTTTGAGAACATCAGCCCGGAGCCGGCTCGCGACTGACCGGAGCAAGATGCCCTCTTCCTCGCCCTCTGCGTCGCCGACGAGAAGCAGCGACCGGCGGCCGTAGGTGATTCTAAGAACGAAAGAGTTGTCGTTGGGTCCACGGTCCGAAGAGAAGTCGGGGCATGGTGCCAAGACATCGATGCGCACGCCGCCGATCCATCGCTCTCCACAGAGGCGATCGGGGCCTATGACTGCGACGCCCCGCGCGCTCATCGAAGCGAGGAGCGTTGCGTATGCCCCTCCAACTCCCTCGCGCTGCCCCTCTCCGGTGTCCCAGAAGGCGCCGATGCGGGTGTCTGACAGGCCCGTGACGAGACCGCTGAAGTGGTCGGGGTGGGGATGGCTCAAGACCACCGCAAGGACTTCGCGGCGCCTACGAGCACGGAGCTCGGGGGCCAAGACTCGCAGCCCCACGTCGATGGGGCTGCCGACCAAACCGCCCCCGTCGACCACCAGCGCTTCGCCGTCGGGCAGGTCGATGATCGCCGCGTCGCCCTGGCCCACGTCGAGAAAGGTCGCCCGGAGCACCCCTCGGGGCGCGCCCACGGCGCGCGCGTGAAGCTCCAAAGCGACGATGGCCGCGCAGGCCGCGCAAGCGAAGGCCCTGCACGTTCGGCCTCCAAGCGCAGCAGCCCCCAAGGCGACGCCTAAGGCGACGAGTTGCCAAGGCGTCGGCTGCGGAACGCTGGCCGTTACCGCCGGCATTGCGGCCGTGCGCGCGATGCCCCGCACCAGCACGAGGGCCCCCGACGCCACCAGAGCGCACCCGCGTTCGGCAGCCGGCCACCACCAGAGCGACGCATGCACGAGACAGAGCGGAAGCGCCGCGCTCTCGCCCAAAGGTACCGCAAGGACATTTGCGATCACACCGCCGAGCGGCACGGTCGGCGCGAACCGGGCGACCATGGGCACGCAGGGAAGCGATGCCGCGAGGGTCGTCGAGACCGCTTGAGAGACTGGCCGAAGCTTCGCAGGCACCCAACGCTCCAGCCTCGCGCTCAGAGGCCGCGCGAACGTGAGGAGACCCGCTGTCGCTCCCGCGGAGAGGGCGAACGACAGGTCGAATGCCGTGAGCGGATCGGCCAACGCCATGGCAAAAAGCGAGATGCCGAACGCTCGCGCGCCGTCGGTTTTCTTTCCGAGCGAGCGCGCTGCCAACGAAGCCGTAGCCATCCACGCGGCGCGCAAGGTCGAGCCCCCAGCCCCTGCGAACTCCGCATACAGCCAAGCCACCACGATGCCAAAGCCCGCGGCCACCTTGCCTACGTCCCAACGTCCGGCGAGGGCCTCGATCCGAGCGAGCAGTTCTTCCAGGCCGCGCACCGCGAGCGCGAGGACGAGAATGAGGTGCACCCCGGAAACCGCCAGGAGGTGCGAAAGCCCGCTGGCTCGGAAGCTGAGATCGTCGTCAGGACTTAGGTCGCTCTCCCCGAGCACGAGGGCTCGAGCCATGGCCCCGAGGTCTGGAGCAAACGTCGCGTCGATTCGGCGTCGCACCCGAGCTCGAGCCCGATCGACGAGGGCAAGGAGGCCTTTTGCTCGAAGGACCACTCTTACGTCCAGCGCGCCTCCCGTGAGCATCACGGCCCTATGGGCTTCGCCGGGCCGCGGGTCGCCGCTCGATGCATTCCAAAGACGTTGCGGCGCCGCGAGCGTCGCGATCACCTCCACGGTGTCGCCTCTCGCGAGGTCGGATGGCCCTCCGTAGAGTGTAGCCAACAAGGGCGGAAGGGCGCTCGCGCGCGCCGCTCCGTCGCACGAAAGATGGGTGAGGACCGCGTCAAACCGCAGGGCTCCCCGCAGGCTGACCGGCGATGAGTCGATGACGCCGAGAGCGCTGCAACGGCCGGGCTGCCAGGCAAGCGCGTCGGTGAGGGCGCGCGTGGAGCTGTGGCGATCGACTGCGGTGCGCGCGCGGACCACTCCGAGGCACATCGCGAGCCCAGCTATGAGGGCTGCGGACCTCGACATGCGACGCGACAAGTAAGCTGCGGCGGCAAGAAGTAGGGCTCCGCACGTCGTCTCCCACGGCGCGACTACGCAGAGCCCTCCCCCCAGCAGCGCCGCGCCGGCGACCACTGCGCTGTCGATGGACCGCTCGGGCTGCATCTTCCGGCTCTCGCAGGAGTCATGCCGTCCGCCCCAAGCGCTCCGTTGGCACCGAGATCGCGGTCAGCCGCGTCGCTACGCGGGTCTACGAGGACCGGGGGGCCCTGTCCTTGGCCACCACGGCCCTGTCCTAGTGTTCCTCGGCGAAAGACATATATTGCCGCCGATGCCCGGAGAATCCAGAGAAACCACGGAACAGGCGGACGAACCCCAAGCCGATGCGGGGGGATCCAGTAGTGGCACCAGCTCGGCGCCCGAGGCCGGCGACCCGTTGGCCCAAGCGCAGGCCGAGGCAGCCAAGCTCAAAGATGCGTGGCTTCGCACTGCCGCCGATTTCGACAACTTTCGTAAGCGCTCGAGGCGAGAGCTCGACGAAGCCCGCAGAGGGGGCCGAGAAGAGGTGCTGCGGGCCTTGCTACCCGTGTTCGACAACCTCGACCGCGCCATTCAGAGCTCGGTCCGCTCGAGCGACATGAAGGCAATGGTCGACGGGCTCTCTATGGTGCACCGCCAATTCGTAGATGCGCTCGGTCGCGAGGGGATAACTCGCGTTCCTACCGTCGGTAAGGCGTTCGATCCGAGCATTCACGAGGCCATTCAGCAGGTCGACACCGACGAGCATCCGCCAGGAACCGTGATCGCCGAAGTACAATCAGGATACAGTCAGGGGGAACGACTCTTGCGGGCCGCCATGGTGGTCGTTGCGCGCGGAAAATCCGCGGAGTCGGGCGGAGACGAGGGCGGCGGCGACCCGCGGAACTGAGGTTGCGAGCGGAGAATGGGCAAGATCATCGGGATCGATCTGGGGACGACCAACTCCTGTGTAGCAATCGCCGAGACGACGCCGGGCGGAAAGCTCGAGATTCGCATCATTCCGAACGCGGAGGGCGCCCGGACGACGCCGTCGGTGGTGGCTTTCAGCTCCGGCGGAGAGCGTTTGGTGGGCCAGGCCGCGAAGCGACAGGCCGTCACGAACGCGGCGAGCACCGTGTACGCAGTCAAGCGCTTGATGGGGCAGAAATTCAATCAGCCGGAGGTCATAAGGCAAGCGGAAACTGCATCGTACAAGATCTTCGCGGCACCCAACGGGGACGCCTGGATCCGCGCCGGCGGGCGCGACATGTCGCCTCCCGAGGTCAGCGCGATGGTGCTCGCAAAGATGCGGGAAATCGCGGAGTCCTTTCTGGGCGAGAGCGTGTCCGAAGCCGTCGTGACGGTCCCGGCCTACTTCGACGACGCCCAAAGACAGGCCACGAAAGATGCCGGCCGAATCGCGGGGCTCGACGTCAAACGAATTATCAACGAGCCGACGGCGGCCGCTTTGGCCTATGGCCTCGACAAGCGAAACACCGAGCGCGTCGCAGTCTACGATCTCGGTGGCGGCACCTTCGACATCTCGATTCTCGAAATCCGGGACGGCGTCTTCAGCGTCAAGGCGACGAACGGCGATACGCGCCTCGGCGGGGAAGATTTCGACCAGCGCATCGTCGAGGGGTTGCTCGAATCCTTCTCCAAGGAGCACGGCGTCGACTTGCGGACGGACCGGATGGCTCTGCAGCGGCTCAAGGAAGCCGCGGAGAAGACCAAGCACGAGCTCTCTTCTTCGCTCGAGACCGAGATCAACCTGCCCTTCATCTCGCAAAATGCCAGCGGTCAGCCGCTTCATATCGTGAAAACGATGACCCGCGCGGAGCTTGAGCTGCTCACCTTCGAGCTCATCGAAAGGACGCTCGGGCCGTGTGAAAAGGCTCTCGCCGACGCCAAGCTGACCCCCGCCGATATTCACAACGTGATTCTCGTCGGGGGCATGACGCGGATGCCCGCCGTCAAGAAGATGGTGAAGCAGTTTTTTGGTCGGGAACCGCATAAAGGGGTGAACCCGGACGAAGTGGTGGCGGCGGGCGCTGCGCTGCAGGGCGTGGCGTTGAACGACGAGAGTGTCGGCGTGCTCCTTCTCGACGTGACGCCACTCTCGCTCGGCGTAGAGACCGGCGGCGGTGTCTCCACGGTGCTAATCGCGCGCAACACGACAATCCCGACGGAAAAGAGCGAGATTTTTACGACCAGCATCGACAACCAGGGCTTCGTCCCCGTTCACGTGCTCCAGGGCGAGCGCACGATGGCCGCCGACAACCGAAGCCTTGCGCGCTTCGAGCTCGCGGGAATTCCACCGGCGCCAAGGGGCGTGCCTAAAATTCAGGTGACGTTCAAGCTCGACGCCGACGGCATCGTCAGCGTCGAGGCGAAAGATCTCGGGACCGGGAAGGCGCAGACCGTTCGCGTGAAGCCTGCTAGCGGGCTGTCGCAGTCGGACGTCGACAAGCTCGTCGTCGATGCCCAGAAATTCAAAGGAGCGGACGACGGGCGCAAGCAGCTGGCCGAGATCCGTAACCAGGCCGAGACGCTGGTTTACACGACCGAAGCCGCCCTCGAGGGATACGCCGACCTCGTGGACGAGGAGATGCTCGAAGAAGCCAGAAACCTTGCGGGGGCGCTCCGGAAGTTGCTCGACGCGAGCGGAGAGGCAGGGTCGATACGAGACGCGTTTCAAAAGCTCGAAGCGATTACGTTCCAGATCGCCGAGAAGATTTACGGCGGCGGGGACGCTCCGCCGGCATAGCCGGGCGGTCGCTCGCTGCGGTGCTGACGGCGCAAAGGCGCGCCGTCTCGCGGCGCATTCGCCTGTCCTTGGCGGGCGTGTCGTGATCCCATCCGAGCAGGTGCAGGACTCCGTGCGCCAACAACATCGTGAGCTCTGAGACCAGATTGCGTCGGCGCGCGCGTGCTTGCCGCCGGGCAGTCGGAACACTCAGCACGACATCGCCCAGGAGGGGTCCGGCGAGATAACCGAGCGGCCCTTCGCGCTGGGCAAACGCGAGGACGTCGGTCGGCTGGTCCTTGCCTCGGTATGTGCGGTTCAGCCGTTGGATCGTGGCGTCGTCCGTCAGAACGACCGAGAGCTCCGCGTCTTTCATCTCGAGCGCGTCGAGCATGGTTCGCGCGCGCCGCCTCAGCTCGGGCCCCGACACGCCTTCGTGAGGACCTTCCTGCACCACGAGCCGCACGAGCATCGACGAATAGTGTAGAGCAACGCCGTGGTCGGTGCGTGCGCGATTGTCCCGGCGTTCGATGCATCGGCGACGCTCGCCCCCGTCGTGACGGCTCTTCGCGCGGTGCTCGGCGTTACCGTCATCGTGATTGACGACGGCTCGCGCGACGCCACGGAGCAAGTGGCTCGTGATTGCGGAGCGGTCGTCCTGCGCCATCCAAGCAACAGGGGCAAGGGAGCGGCGCTCCGAACGGGCCTCGAAGAGGCGGCGCTCCGCGGGATGAGGTTCGCCGTTGCGCTCGATGCCGACGGCCAGCACCCGGTCGAGTCGGCGCTCGCCGTCCTTCGGGGAAGCGAGGATCCGCGAGCGCTCGTGCTCGGGGTCCGAGACCTGGTGCGGGACGGCGCGCCGGCGAGCAACCAGTTCGGCAACCGGGTTTCGAACTTCTTTCTCTCGACGTTCTCCGGCCGGCGGCTGCTCGATACGCAGTGCGGGCTGCGTCGCTACCCGGTCGCCGAAACCCTCGCGTTGCGAGTCAACGCCGACGGTTTTGGGTTCGAGGCTGAAGTGATTCTCCGCGCAATCGCCGCGGAGGTGCCCATCGTCGAGGTGCCCATCGCGGCCGTCTACCCGCCTCCTGGTGGCCAGACACACCGACGGTCCTTCGCAGACCCCGCCCGAATCGTCGGGATCGTGGCTCTGACGGCTGCGGAGCTACGGTTCGGTCGGAGGCCCAAGCGAGTCTAAGCTGAGGGCGCCGATGCACGGGCTCTTTCGGATCTCTGCGGTCGCCGCGGCGGACCTCGCCTCTGTTGCTCGGATCGAGAGTCCTCCGCGATTCGGCGAAGAAGAGCTTCGCGCGGAGCTCGCTCTTCCATGGTCTCGAATTTGGGTTGCGCACGAGGGGGAGCAGGGTGTCGTGGCGTTTGCGGTCTTCTGGCATGTCACCGACGAAGTCCACTTGCTCAACCTCGCCACTCGTATAGACCGGCGGCGTCAGGGCGTTGGACGCGCCCTCACGGCGGCGGTGATCGCCCATGCACGCGAGAATGGTGTTCGCCACGTGCTTCTCGAGGTCCGACGGTCCAACCTTGCGGCGATTGAGCTCTACCGTTCGTTAGGGTTTTGCGACACTCGAGCTCGGCCTGGCTACTATCAAGATGGCGAGGATGGCATCGAGATGACGCTCTCGCTCGATGCAGAACGGAGCGGTTGACGGTTCCCGAACGTATTTGCGATTTTCCGGCTCATCCTCTTTCTCGAGCCCACGGCGCTGGTTGGGCGGCTGCGGGGTGGTAGAGATTAAAGGGCGAATCATGGTGAGGCTATGGGCAGCTTTGTGCATTGGAATTGCACTTACGCTGCCGGCCGTAGTGAGCGCGCAACCGAAGTCGGGCCGACCGGCGACGGGGCTCGCTCTCGCACGCACGATGTTCGAGACGGGTCGTTTCGCAGACGCCGAGCGCGCCGCACGCGGCGTGACCCAGCCCCCAGACTTGCATCTCCAGGCAGTCGCCCTCCGAGCCGAGATTTTAGCCGCCCAGGGCAAGGGCGCCGAGGCGCTCCTCTTGCTCGATCCGCAGCGAGACGCTCCGGGCTTGGGGGGGAGACGCATCCGTCTCGAGCTTGCAGAGCTTCTCGTTCGAGGTGGCCGAAGAGCCGATGCCGAGCCCTTGCTCCAGAAGTTCGCCGACGACTACGCGAGCGACGCGATCCCTGTAACGGACGCGGAAGGTCTGGCGATGGTCGGACGCGCCATGGACCTTTGGCGTTCTCCGAAGGATGCCAATCGGGCTTATAACGAGAGCGAGCGCGCGGAGCGAGGACGCGTGGAGACCCTCCTCTGGCGTGCCGCCTTGTTCGTCGACAAGTATGATCCGGGGCACGCCGAAGAAGTTCTCGACGAGGCACTGGAAATCGCGCCCCATCGCGCTCACGCCCTGGTCATGCTTGCCCGCTTGAAGCTCGAAGAAGCGCTCGATTTTGCGGGTGCCGAAAAGCTTGCTACCGATGCGCTTGCGGTCAATCCGAAGGACACCGGCGCATATGCGGTGCTCGCCAACATCGCGCTTCGCGACGGCAATCTCGAAAAGGCAGGGCATTCGATCGACACTGGGCTCGCAATCGACTCGAGCGATCTCGAACTTTTGAGCTTGCGCGCGGCAGCGCGCTTTCTAGCGGGCGACACCGCCGCCTTCGAGGCTGCGAAGACTGAGGTTTTCTCCCGCAACAAGGAGTTCAGTCAGTTCTACGGCATCGTCGGCGAATTCGCAGAATGGGAACATCGATACGCCGACGTCATCGCGATGATGCAGCAAGCGGTCGCGCTCGACCCCGACGACGCAAAAGCTTGGGCGCAACTCGGATTGACGCAGACTCGAGGCGGGGACGAAACGGGCGGTGTGGCGTCGCTGGAGAACGGCTGGCACCGAGATCACTTCAACGTGCGCGTCTACAACACGTTGCAGCTTCTTTACAAGACGTGGATCCCCCAGCAATACGACACCGCCGCTCACGGGGTCTTCAATATTCGCTATCCCAAGAATGAGCGCGCAATCTTGGAGCGCTATGTGCCGCGCCTTCTCGACGAGGCTTGGGGCGCGATGAAGCTCCATTATATGTTTTCGCCAGTCACTCCGACCGCCGTGGAGATGTACGGGAACAAGCTTCAGTCACCCGACCACGTGCGGGAAGCCTTCAGTGTTCGAACGAGCGGCTTGCCCAACGTCGGCATTCAAGGCGTCTGCTTTGGGCGAGTCGTGGCGGCGATGAGCCCGGGCAGTGAGCCGTTCAATTGGGGCAACGTTCTTTGGCACGAGCTCGGCCATGTCTTCGCCATCCAACTTTCGAACAGCCGTGTACCGCGCTGGTTTACTGAGGGGCTCTCCGAATACGAGACCATGATCCGACGGCCCGAGTGGCGCCGCGACTTGGACCCGGAGCTTTATCGGGCGCTCAAGAAGAACCAGCTCCCGGGCGCTCTCGCGATGAACACGGCTTTCACCCACGCGGAGGGGGAATTGGACGTCACGGTGGCCTACTATGCGGCCAGCCAGATGTTGGCGTTCGTGGGGGAGAAGTTTGGGTTTCCGGCGATCACCCGCGCCCTGCAACTCTGGGGGCAAGGGCAAACGACCCCCGAGGTGTTTCGCGGTGCTTTCGCGCTGACCCCTGGCGAATTCGACAGTGCTTTTCGCGGTTGGGCGCTCACGCGCCTTGCTCGCTACGACGGGCAATACATGTTCGACCCGCGGCCAGAACCCATCGACGAAACGCAGGCGCGCGCGCAGACTATGCCGCGCGACGGCGACGCCCACGTGGCCTATGCGATGGCGCTCTTGAGAGCTCACAGGGCGGACGAGGCGAGCCATGAGATCGAAGCCGCCTTGCAGATCGATGCCCACAACAAGGACGCTCATTTCGTCGCCTTCAAGATTGCGCTCGAGGGCCGCGCCTTTTCCGTCGCCGAAGAGCATCTGCGGTCCATCGAGCAGGCCGGCGGGGCGGGCTATACTGTGTCGCTCGCACTGGCGGATGTGGCGCGAGGGCGTCACGACAAGGCCGCGGAGCGCGCAGCGCTCGAGCAGGCCCACCGATTCGACTCCACGCAGCCCGAGCCCCTGCGCGGTCTCGTCGAGCTCGCCAACGATGAGGGTCGCGACGCCGACGCTCTCAGCGCGCTTGGCGAGCTCGTGAAGCTCGATCAGCACGACCGGCGGGCATGTGGCCTTTTGCTCGAGAAGCTCACCCAGGCGCGGCGTTGGGACGAAGCCAAGCACGTGGGTGAAGGAGCTCTTTACGTCGATATCGAGAGCGCTCCCGTCCACGTGGCCTACGCGCGCGCTCTCTCAGCGACTGGCGACCACCAAACGGCGGCGTTCGAGCTCGAGTCCGCCCTTCTTTGCGATTCGAAGTCGGAGGACAAGGCTGCGACGCGGGCGCTTCTGGCTGCGGAGCGGCTCGTGCTCGCAAAGGGATCACAGGCCAAGGCCAAGTGAGAGCGAGCCTTCGCGTCGCGGCTCGGCTGCTCCCTGCCACGCGTCCCCGACCCGCCCTATCGCGGGTGCATCCGAGGTGTGCTCGGAGTAGCGCGCGACATGGCCCATGGCTTCGAGAGCCTGAACGACGCCGTCGTCGAGGCCGTGGCGCTCGAAGAACAGGACGTCGGGAAGATCTTGTTGATGGAAACGCGGCGCTCTCACAGCGTCGCCCGGCAGGAACGCAAAATCGACCACGTTCGAGAGCTCTTCGAACACCGTCGTGATGATGAGCGAGCCCCCCGCGGCTCCGAGAAGCATTGCCGGCTGACCGGCCGCGTCGAGAACGATCGTCGGGGACATCGACGAGAGCATTCGCTTGCCCGGGGCGATCGCGTTCGGCTCCCCCTGAACTAGGCCAAAGGTGTTTGGCGTGCCGGGCACGGTCGCGAAATCGTCCATTTCGTCGTTGAGAACGAACCCGAGCCCGGGCACCGTCACCGCGCTCCCGTACCAGTCGTTGACGGTCGTCGTCAGAACGACGGCGGTGCCGGCTTCGTCGACGGCCGCGAGGTGAGTCGTATGCGTCCCCTCGGGGGGTGCGGGGGCACGATGCGGGAATAGCTCGCTGGTCGGAGTTGCGTGATCGAGACGCATCGTCGCGGCCTGCTTTTGCGCCCAACTCGGGGAGAGAAGCTCGCTTAGCGGGTTGTTCACGAAATCGGGGTCGCCGAGCGTGGCGTTACGCGCTGCGAACGCGCGACGCATCGCTTCGGCGACGACGTGAATGTGCTCGGCCGAGTGCCAGCCAAGCGCGCTCAGATCCCAGTTGGAGAGAAGGTGCGCGATGAGCTCGATCGTCACGGCCCCCGAAGAAGGAGGCGGCATCCCGACGATTCGGCGCCCCCGATATTCGAACTCGATGGGCGTGCGCCATTTCGCCCGGTATCCTTTCAAATCATCTGCGGTGATGAGACCCCCGCTCTCCTTCATGCGATGCGCGAGAGTGTCGGCGACCTGCCCTTCGTAAAACCCGCGGGCCCCCTCAGCCGCTACGCGCCGAAGGACATTCGCGAGGTCCGGGTTTCGCCAGGTGCTGCCGATCGGGGGTGGCGCTCCGTTCGGTAGGAAGAGCGCCGCTGAAGCGGGGAACTTCGCGAGGCGCCCTTGCACCCGTGTGATGGTCTTCACGAAGGCTGCGTCGACGACGAACCCTTGGTCCGCGAGGGCGATAGCAGGCGCAAGAAGGTCGGCCCAAGTCTTTCGCTTCGAGCCGAGCCGACTCCAGGCCTCCCAGAGCCCCGCGACGCTCCCCGGTACTCCAACCGACAGCCAGCCGTCCCGTGCGTTGGCCGTGGCCTTTCCGTCGCTGCCAAGGTACATGTCGCGGGTAGCCGCCGCCGGCGCCGTCTCACGGAAATCGAGCGCGTAAGAGACGCCCGCAGACCGCGCGACCAAGAAGCCCCCGCCGCCGATATTTCCGGCCGTCGGATAGGCGACAGCGAGGCCGAACGCCGCCGCAACGGCTGCGTCGACGGCGTTGCCTCCGCCGGCGAGCACGTCTGCCCCAATTCGCGTCGCAATTGCTGCATCCGTAACGATTGTCCCGCGCCGAGATTCCGAGTCTTTCGTTCCCGCTGCGAAGGGCCAGCTCGCCGGCCAGCTCGTGACATGGCTTGGAGTCGCGGCGTCGGCCAGTTGCGCCGCTTCCGGCTTGTCCTTGGTTTGCTGAGTCGCGCCCTTCTGGTGCGTGGCGCCGCCGCAAGCGACAACACTCGCAGCCGCAAGAGCGAGCACAGCGATGTCAAAGCGCACGACGCGCGCCAGTACATCACCTGGCGCCG
>Ga0302324_100013819_pt1 | contig 16328 bp, 19 predicted proteins | sample Palsa_T0_1_FD_201949 | JGI IMG/M metagenome (GOLD analysis project Ga0302324, IMG submission 201949) | Peat permafrost microbial communities from Stordalen Mire near Abisko, Sweden - Palsa_T0_1 | ecosystem: Environmental > Terrestrial > Soil > Palsa > Peat permafrost | place: Sweden: Abisko...
CGTAAGACCGAGATCGTAAGACCGAGATCGTAAGACAGCACTGCCGGATGCTGGCGCGGATAGAAGACGCATACCGGTAACGAACATAGATGACACGCCCAGGAGGTCGATAGGCGCTAATTTCATGGCCCGTCGCGGGACAATAGCCTGGGGGGCAAGCCAATGAGGCTCGGTATGACCGTAATGGCAGCATTTGGCTCATTGGCGATCGTCGGCGCGTCGACCTTGACGGCTTACGCAGCGAGCACCCGCGGCCCGCCGAATGGGAACGACGTGTCGTTCCCGCAATGCCGCAAAACGCTACCATCACGGCACGCGTTCGGCATCGTAGGCGTAAACGATGGACGCGCCGATACAACGAACCCCTGCCTGGCGCACGAAATAGCGTGGGCCCGAAATTCGTCCGGCGCCACCAGGCAGCCGAAGGTTTCGTTCTACGTCAATACCGGCGACCCGGGTAAGCTCAAGGTCGCTGACTGGCCGACGAATAACCACGATCCTATTTCCGGCGTGGTTATCGCTGACCCCTATGGTGCCTGCGCTGGCACAGATGACAGGGCCTGTGCCTGGCAATTCGGGCGCAACATGGCTGAGCTCGATGCGAAAATCCGCGGTATCTCGAAACCCGGCCGGTATCGGTGGTGGCTCGACGTTGAAACGATCACGACCTGGGACTCAAGCACGTGGAACAATCGCGCTGACCTCGAGGGCATGGCCGCCTACTTCCACCGTATCGGCAGCACCGTCGGCATTTACTCAACGGCCTTCCAGTTGCACAAGATCCTTAAAATCATCCCGTCCACGAGCTTGCTCTACCGCCTGGCGGACTGGATACCAGGGGCCAGGACGCTCGCCCAGGCCCAGGCGAACTGCCGCTCGGCGCCTCTGACCGGCCGAGGACTCGTCACCATCACCCAGTGGACGGTGTCGAAAACCGACCACGACTTCTCCTGTGCCCGGTGAGTCCCTGTTCCCTTCACCGGGCCGCGGCGTGGGCTAGTGCCTGGCCGGGCGTGAGCCAGCCGGGCCAGGGTTGGCCGGCGAACGGCCGTCGTCCAAGCTGCCCGGGAAGGGGTCACGGTCGCGGAAAATCGCCATGCCGCCCAGAAACGAGACGACGGCGACGCCGACGATGACCACAAACGGCCAGGTGGGAGCGCCGCGTGCGATCTCCACCATGAAACCAACCAGGCAGCCGAGCGCCATCGCCTGCGCGGTCAGGGCCTGCGCGCGCAGCCTGACCATGTGCTGCCGCTCGTCGCTGTGCGACCCGTAGAGCGCGCCCATAGTGTTGTCCCGCCCGCCGACCAGGTAGAAGCCGGCCGCGGCGACGACCGCGATCACCTCGATGGAGATCGCGTTGTGCCAGCCCCGGCCGACGGTCTCGGCGGCGGCCAGCCCCGTGCCGAGGATCAGCATCAACGCGGGCACCCGCAGACGACCCCGACTCTGCCTCATCATCTTTCCGTCACCTCATCCTCCGGGTCGAACATCTTGTCGACCGTCATGTCGAAGAAGTGCGCGATCCGGAACGCCAGTGGCAGCGACGGCAGGTAACGGCCACTCTCGATCGAGATGACCGTCTGCCGCGACACGCCCACAGCCGCCGCCAGCTCCGCCTGCGACAGCCCCCGCAGGGTGCGCTGCTCTCGGATCCCGTTTCGCACGATGTAAAGTTAGCTTGACTTCCTCGCGGAGTCAAGGGACCTTTACATCCGCAGGAATCATGGCGGGGGACCGGAGGGAACTCTGCCGTTGAACGTGGCCTGCCCGCGCACCATGGAGTGCGGGTAGGTTCGTGCTCAAGCGGGAGGCAGGATGAACCGGAGCCGGCGTTCGGTAAATGCAGCGGTCAATCCCGTGTCGACCGCGGCTACCCGGTGGTGGTGCCATTCAGCTTTGCGGCATGTGCTGACCGGCCATGGGCCGACGGCCAGGCAGCGCCGGCTCATCCGCCATGGCGCGCCAGGCGTCCGCGCCACTCCGTCCGCCGAGCAGCTGGAGGCACGGAAGGCAGCGATCGACGATTTGCTCGGCCGGGACGAACATCAGGTGTGATCCAGCCCCGCCTTCACGTGACGCCGCACGGCTGCTACCCGGCTCTTGGGCCGCGCCAAACCGGCATCTGCTCGCACTGCAGCGCCTGGCGCAGCCCAATGGCCTCGGGGGAGTCTCCCGCCAACTTGATCTCCGCGTCTGCGAGCACCTCGTGGGCCACCAAGATCGGCGCAGGCACCAGCGCGACTAGGTTCAGCGCGTCGCTCGGCCTGGCGTCGACCCACTCGACACCTGATGCCCCCTCCACCTCAACGGTGGAGCCATAAAAGGCCTCAGTCTGGCCGATCGTCATAAGCAAATGCCGGTCCTCCGACACCGCGTCAAGCACCACGCAGAACGACGGGTGGTCCTCCGCCATCGAGACCCCGACCACCTTGCCGAGCCGCATCTCCACGAAACCGACGTCCGCAGCCGCAGTCACGACCACCCCTCCTCGATGGGCATCCCTGACCATCCTGGCCCAACCGATCCCGCGCGCCAAGGCCAGCAGGCGTTCAGGTCCCCGTCGCGCTGGTCGGCGCCCTGGTCGCCCTAGTCCGAGGCCCCACCCACCTCCGCTGCCCCCTTCACTGCCGACAGCTCGGCGATCTGGGCTCGCGCCGCGGCGATGAGCTCGGCGTTGGTGTTGGCGTGCCCGGCCAGCCCCCATCCGCCGTCCGGTGCCTCGGTGATCAGCACCCAGGTCCGGTCGACCAGCCCCGGGTCGCCCGCGGCTTCGGCGACGATGTCGGTGAACTGCCGCACCACCTGGAGTTGCTTGTCCCGGTCGAGCGCGCCCGCGTTGGTCAGCACCTGGACCCGCACGTAGCTGCTGTCCCCGTCCACGTTGGACAGCGAGTCGGACGGCATCTCGTGCACGAACGCCGCCGTGTTCTTGCGGAACATCGGGATGTCCGGCACCTGCTCGATACGCATCAGCGTGCTGGCCAGGTCCACCGCCAGCTTGTGCTTGTCGGCGAACGTGCCAGCGCTGGCGTAGGCATCGATCATGGGCATGGCGGCCTCCCGCGGTCTGATGCGTGTCTCGCATCGCGTGCTCACATCCTTGACTATGACGATCGTCATAGTCAAATCACGAGCAGCGAGCGGTGCCGGCGGCAGGGAAGGTTATGTACCCATTGTCGCGTTAACCCTCAGTAAGGACAGGCTGCAGGCTCGCCGCACCTGAGGCCCAACCAGGCCGCGGCGACTTATGTTCACGAGGTGAGAAGCTGGTGCAGCCGTTGCGTGAGGGTCGGCACACTCCGTATGGCCAAGGTCAATCCCGCGCCCGGGGGAGGGCGCGGACACGATTTCGTTGGTTCGTCGGCCTGGTCGCTGTCATAGTGATAGCAGGCATCGCGGTCGGCTTTGCGCTCACATCGGGGTCAGCGCCGGCGACCAATACGGCCGAGAATCAGACGCCCAGGGGAGCTAACGAGCTGGCCTGGTCTAAGGCGATCCTGACCGCGCTCGGCGATCCGCTCACCGCGGCGAATATCTCCTCGATGGGCTACTGGATGCAGAACGAGGCCGGCTCCCCGCCGAGCGGCATCGTCGGCGCCGACAACCCGATCAATGTCAGCCAGCCCGGCTACGGCGGGACGCCGATCAGGAGCGAGGGCGGCGGCTACTACCTGTACTCCTACCCGACCGTCCAGGACGGCGTCGCGGCGACCGTTACCTATCTGCACCGCCCCAGTTACACCGGCATCCTGGCCGCCCTCAAGGCCGGCCAAGGCTTGTCATCCTCCTCGCTGGGCTCGGAGTTCTCCACCTACAGCGGCGGTGGCTACAGCACCGTGCCCGACAGCTGGGGAATGTCCCAGGGCCAGCCTCAGACCTAGCAGCCTAGAAGCGGCCAGCCTGGTCGCGCAGCACCTGATGGACCGCGTCAAACGGCCCGTAACCCTGCTCGGCTCGGCTCAGCGCGACCGCGCCCTCACTCGCCGCGATCATCAACGTGGCGAACGGCTCAGCGGCCTCGGCCGGAACGCCGCCGGCCGTCAGCACCGCCGCGAGCGCCGACTGCCAGCTCCGGAAGACCTGCCCCGCCGCCCGCAACAGCCCGTCAGCATCACCCGAACTCCCGTTACTTCCCGCCACCGTCACCGCCAGCACCGAACACCCGGCGGAGAACTGCGACCGTTCCAGCACCGCCCGCCACATCGCAAAGAACCCGTCCACGATCTCCACCGGGCTGCGCCCCTCGAAACTCCACAGCAGCGCCACCGCCCGGCCGCCCGCCACCTCGATCGCCGCGGCGATCAGCTCGTCCTTGCCGCCGGGGAAGTGATGGTAGATGGACCCGCGCGGCGCGCCGGACGCGCTGAGCACCTCGGTGAAGGAGGTGCCGTCCAGGCCGTGCTTGGCCAGCAAGATGACGGCGCTGTCCACCATCTGCTCTCGTACGCTGCGCGCCATCACCGCCACCTTCCGTCGGCCGAGGGCTTGCTGACTGACTCAGATCCTAGGCTCGCCCGGCCCGGCGGCCAGGTTCCCGCGCGGCCGCGAACGGTACAACGAGCCCAATGCCGACCAAACCCCGCTGGTCACCACGGCCCCCGGGTGAGAGGATGGGGTGGTGAGCAGCAACCGAGACAACCCGATGCGGCAGTTGGCCGCGGCCTGGGAGGCCGCGACGACGGTGGCGACCGAGTGGGCAGACCGGACGGCGGCGATCACCGCCGAGGCCTTCCACAAGCTTGCCACCGACCCAGCGGTCCGCGCGGTACTGGAAAGCTGGCGCATCTCGCCCCTGTTCGCCCGGCGCGACTGCGACTGCGACTGCGCCAGGTCGCATCCGGCCGACGTCGGGGTCTGCGACCAGCACGCGGTGATCACCCGCCACCTCAGCACCGACGCGGAAAGCGCCGTCGACGTGCGCCTGTGCGCGCCGTGCGCCGTAGCCCAAGGCGTCGCCGAACTGGCCTAGCCAGGACCAAGCCGCAGCGCCCAGCAGGCCCAGGCGGCCAGCGGGCCGCAGCGGCTAGACGAGCGTGGCCCGGGCCAGGTCACCCGGCATCGTCCCAGCCTGCGCGAGCACCTCAGCGGCGGGCGACCAGATAGCCGACGATCCGGCCGTGTGCTGGTACCCGCCGCCGGTAGCCCCGGCAAAACTGGCGAAGGCGACGTACGCCCGGCAGCGCCCGGCGATCGAGACCGCGCGCCGCTCCTGCTCCGCAAGCTCGTCGGACCGGTGCACCAGCCCGGCCAGGTAAGCGTCGATTTCCAGCCCGGCCATCCGCTCGACGTGTTCGCCGATGCCGGTGTCCCGGCAGATGCCCACCCCGAGGCGCCAGCCGTCCACCTCGAACACCGTCGGCTCGTCACCGGGGCTGAACCGGACGGCCTCATCGCCGCCTATCCACTGCTTGCGATACAGCACCGCCACCCCGCCGGGGCTGACCTCGAGCATGGCAATGTACGCGCGTCCCCCCGGACCCGGGATCGGCGCGCCGACCAGCGCCATCGACCCCGTCGACGCGCACGCCGCCACGACCGGATCCAGTGCGGTGTCGCCGGGCTCGACCAGGTCAGCGTCAAGCTCGTACCCGGTCAGCGACAGCTCGGGGAAAACGACGAGGCGAGCCCGCGCGTCCGCCACCGCCCGCGCGTGGATTACCCCGTTGGCTCGCGCGTCGCCCGGCACGCACTCAGGCTGGGCGACGGCCAGGCTAAGCGGCGCTCGCATCCCATAATCCTGCCATCCGGTGGCAAAGCCATCGCCGAGGGTCGGCATCCCCGAGCCGGAGGATAGACATCCCTCGAAACATGGATTTATCGTCACAAAGGTGAGCCTGACCCAGCACCCGCTATCGGAAGCGGCCGCCGCGGGTATTGGCTTGGCCGCGTTCGTGGTGATCGTGCTCGACGTGGGCTGGCGAATCATCCGCCATGGCACGGTGATGGCGCACGAGGGGGCTCACGCGGTGCTCGGGTCGCTGCTCTTCCGCAACGTCAGCGGCATAGAGCTGCACGCGGACGCGACGGGCGCAACCTCGTTCGCCACCGGCGGGGGTTGCCTGGGCAACGTCATCGTGGCTTTCGTCGGCTACGTCGGCCCGAGCCTTTTCGGGCTCGGGGCCGCGCGGCTCATCGAGTTCGGACATGTCGTGGCCGTGCTGTGGGTATTGCTTTTCCTCCTCGGCATCCTGCTGATCGGGCTCCGAAGGTCCTTCGGCCTGATCACCGTCATCCTCGTCGGCGGCGTGGTCTTTCTCGTTGTTCATCTCACCCCCGCGGGGGCCCAGCTCGGGGCCTCCTATGGGATCACCTGGCTGCTTCTGCTCTCCGCGGTACGCAGGGTCGTCGAGATCGGCGTGACCTCAAGTGACGGGGCAAATCTCCGCAGCCTCACCGGTATCCCGCACCTGCTGTGGTTCCTGTTCTGGCTGGCAGCCACGCTGGCCGCGGTCGCCGTCGGCGGCAGCATGCTGGTCCTGCGGCACTGAGCCGCGGCACTGACTCCTGCGGCACTGATCAGGGCCGCGGCGCGGCGGCATCCAGCCAGTTCCCGATGCTGCCGGCCAGGGCCGGCATCGGCAGCGAACCGTGGTCCAGGATGGCCGCGTGGAACGCGGGCAGCGAGAACCCCGCCCCCAGCCGCTCCCTGGCCTCCTCCCGCAGCCGCAGGATCTCGAGCTTCCCAGTCAGGTAGGCCAGGGCCTGCCCCGGCATCACCACGTACCGGTCGATTTCGGCGGCGAGAAACTCCGGTGGCATCGGCACATGCGCCACGATGAACTCCAGGGCCTGCTCCCGGCTCCACCCAAAAGCGTGAATGCCGGTGTCGACCACCAGCCGGGCCGCCCGCATCAACGACGCACTAATCGCGCCCAGCTCGGAACGATCATCGGTGTAAAGCCCCGCCTCCCCCGCCAGCTGCTCCGCGTAAAGCCCCCACCCCTCAGAGAACACGGTGATGCTCCGCTGGCGCTGCAGCGCGGGCAGGTCGGTGAGCAGCTGCAGGCGGGACAGCTGCAGGTGATGCCCGGGTACCGCCTCGTGGTAGGCGACCGCCTCGATGTCCCATCCGGTGCCCGCGGTGGGCCGCTCGGTATTGAACCAGAACGTCCCGGGCCGCCCGCCGTCCAGCCGCGGCGGCGTGTAGTGCGGGGCCGCGCCGCTGGCGGCCACGACCTCCGGCATGGGCGTCACCTCGCACGGCGGCGGCAGCGGGGCCGGGAAAACCTCCGAGGCCCGCGCCTCGGCCCGCCGCACCGCGATCGTCGCCTGGCGGATGGCTTCGGCCGGGGAGATCTTCCCGGCCGAGTCCCGCACCGCGTCGAAGACCTCGGCCAGCCCGGACAGCCCCAGCCCGGCGCCGAGCTCGGTCGCCCGGGCTTCCAGCGCGGCGATCTGATCGAGGCCGGTCTGGTGCAGTTCTTCGGGGCGCAGCGGCAGGGTCGTGTAGATCCGGATCGCCCGGGCGTAGTCGTGCGCGCCGCCGGGCAGGTACATCAGCCCGGCCTCTCCGGACGGCCGGGCCCGCGGCAGCAGCTCGGAAATGGTGGCGACCCATCTGGCCAGGGCCGGCTTCACCACGTCCTCGGCGAGCGCCAGGCGTTTGTCTTCCCACGCCGCGGCCCGGCCCCACCCCTCAGACCCCTCAGACCCCTCCGACCCCGCCGGGGGCCGTGGGGCCAGGGCCGGCCCGAGGCCGGGTTGGGCCAGGACGTCCTGCGCCCAGCTGATGGCCTGCTCGACGAGCGGAGCGACCGGGAGCCGTCCCTTGCTGGCTCCGGTCCGCAGTCGCTCGCTGATCTGGTCCAGCCAGCCGCCGCTGAGCCGCAGCCGGATCAGGTAGGCCTCCGCCGCGGCCGGATCGACCAGCACCGTCCGGGCCGCCACCGCCAGGAAGGCGGCCGGCCCCGCGTACTGCATGGCGGTGACCATGTACTCCGCCTGCGCCATATCGATGCTGTTCAGCTCCTGGGTGGCCGCCTCCGTCGTGCAGTCGAGCGTGACGGCATCTGCCGGGGTGAGCTGAGCACGGTCGATCGCGCGGGTCGCCAGGAGGAACCCCTCGACCTCGGCGCGCCAGTCCTGATCGCCCTCCTCGCTCTCGTCCGGGACCAGATCGTCGTACCCGGGAATGCCGTACATGGTGGCGGTGAAGGGGTTGTGTTCGAGCCAGCGCCGGTGGAAGTGGTCGGCGAGGTCGCGGGCTGAGGTCATGAGTCCTTCCGCGGTCGGGTCAATGGTCCCCCCATGGAACTGCGCGTCCCCCACCACAGCACGATCATTCCACCGAACGGCACTGCCACCCGCCCCCGGCCCCCTCTTGCGTCCCGCCGCCGGCGCACCGCTGCACCGCTGCCTCGTGGGGCCTCAAGGAGTCAGATCTGGCCGGTCCGCCGTTCCGGTTTGGCCGCGGCCTGGCCCGGGCAGGGTCGGGTACTCGTCACAGAAAGAAGAAAGAGGAGTCCGGAGATGGCCGAGGTTGTGCTCTTCCACCACGCGCTGGGACTGACCCCCGGCGTCGTCGCCTTCGCCGACGAGCTGCGCCGGGCCGGGCATACCGTGCACACGCCGGACCTGTTCGAGGGCCGCACCTTCGGCAGCATCGAGGAGGGGATGCGCTATGCCCAGGAGATCGGCTTCCCCGACGAGGTGATCGGGCGCGGTGTCAGGGCCGTCGAAGGGCTGCCTGCCGGCCTGGTGTACGCCGGCTTCTCCCTTGGCGTGCTCTCGGCCCAGATGCTGGCGCAAACCCGGCCGGGCGCGCAGGGGGCGCTGCTCTTCTATTCCTGCGTTCCGGTCTCGGCTTTCGGCTCCGGCTGGCCCGACGGGGTGCCGGTGCAGGTGCACGGGATGGACGCCGACCCGATCTTCGTCGACGAGGGTGACATCGACGCTGCCCGCGAGCTTGTCGAGCAGGCCAAGGACGCGGAACTGTTCCTCTACCCCGGCGACCAGCACTACTTCGCCGACAGCACGCTGCCGTCCTACGACGCGGATGCCACCGCGCTGCTGCTCCAGCGGGTGCTCGACTTCCTCCGCTCCCGGTAGCCGACCTGCCGTACGGTACGGCAGGTGGACGAAGCAACGGAAGAGCGATTCATCAAGCAGGTCATCGTCATCCGGCGTGACCTGCGGATGCGCCGCGGCAAGGAGATCGCCCAGGGCGCGCATGCGTCGATGGCCTGGCTCCGCCAGCGCGTCCTGCAGGGCCTGACCCCCACAGCGGCCACCGGCCTGGTCGAGCTTTCCGAAGTCGAGCGGACCTGGCTCGAGCGCAGCAACCGGAAGGTGACGGTCAAAGTGGGCTCGGAGCCGGAGCTGATGGCGGTCTACGAGCAGGCGCTGCGCGCCGGGCTGGTGGTGCATCTGATCACCGACGGCGGCCTGACCGAGTTCGGCGGCGTCCCCACCCGTACCTGCCTGGGCATCGGCCCCGACTACGACGACCGCATCGATCCCGTCACCGGCGACCTCGAGCTGTACTAACCCTTCCGTAGCAGGGAAACTGGCCTTTGGGTCTCGCGCAGATCTCTGGCCTTTGGGTCCGGCGCGGGTCTCTGGGCTTTGGGTCCGGTACGGATCTCTGGTGTTCGAGGTGAGCGCGAACCTCGTGCGAAGGTTGAGGAAATCGATGGTGCAGCGAACCGATGTGGACGCCGCTAGGAACGGTCATGTTGTCCTGGCCTCGGCTGACAGCGAGGCTTTCACGTCGCTAAGACAACGGTCGACGTCGCGGTCCGACCGGTATCGGATGGGCCGGGAGCTCCGGCGGCAGGTGCCCCGCCGCTCGCTGGGCGACTGGTCCTCCTCGGCGAGCCGGCCCGATCCGGTACAGCTGATCATCGAGTCGCATCAGGGCAGGCTTGACTGGCTGATCCCGGTGCGGGTCGGGCGGATGACCGCTACCCCATACGGGTTCCTGCGCGGGGCCGCGATCGTGATGGCGGAAGATGTAGCCCGGTTGCCAAGCACCGGGATCACGCCGGTGATCTGCGGTGACGCGCACCTGGGTAACTTCGGCTTCTACGCCTCCCCGGAGCAAGACCTGGTCATCGACCTGAACGACTTCGACGAGGCGCACCCGGGCGGGTGGGAGTGGGACCTTCGCCGACTGGTCGCGAGCATCTGGGTCGCGGGCCGGCAGAACGGCGCCAGCGAGCAGGAGTGCGAATCGGCGGTGCTGCAGTGCGTGGCCGGATACCGCGACGAGGTTCGCGATCTGGCCTCGATGCCGCTGCTGGCCCGGTCCTACCAGCGCCTGGACGCGGATCGCCTGCAGCAGGGCGCGACGGCCAAGTCGCTGCGGGCCGAGATCAGGCGGGCGGCCGACCAGGCGCGCCGTAGGACCAGCGACCGGGCGCTGCCTAAGTTCACCGGCGAACGCGACGGGCGCCGTCGCATCGTGGAGGATCCGCCGCTGATGACCCGGGTCAGCTACGCCGAGGCCGACGAGCTGGCCCGAGGTCTTGATGAGTACCTGCGCACCCTGGCTCCGCACTGGCGGCGGGCGCTCGGGGGCTACACGCTGGTCGATATCGCGCACAAGGTGGTCGGCGTCGGCAGTGTCGGACTGCGCGCCTACGTGGCGCTGCTCGAGGGCAGCAGCCCCGATGACGTGGTCTTCTTGCAGCTCAAGCAGGCCCGCCGGTCGGTTCTGGCCCGCTACGTGCACGGTGATTCTGCCTGGCACGCCCACCAGGGCCAGCGGGTGGTGGAATACCAGCAGGCGCTGCAGACGGTCAGCGACCCGCTGCTCGGCTGGGCCACCGTCGGCGAGCAGCAGTACTACGTGCGGCAGTTCAGGAACATGAAAGGCACCGTGGCCCTGGACTCCATCGATGCCGCGGCGCTGGCCGACTACGCCGCGATCGTCGGGCACCTGCTGGCCAAGGGGCACGCCCGCACCAGCGGGGCATCGATGATCGTCGGCTACGTAGGCTCCTCCGACCGCCTCGCCCTGGCCCTGGCCCGGTTCGCCAGGCGGTACGCCGACCAGACCGAGGCCGACCACGCCGCCCTGGTCAAGGCCGCCGACCGGGGCATCGTGCCCATCGAGCGCGGCCTGTAGAACGGCCGTCAGCGGGACGTGATCAGGGCCGCAGCCGGGCGATGGTGTCCAAGAGCAGGGCGAGGAGCTCGGCGCGGCGGGAGGACAGCGCCGACACCAGATACGTCCAGATCGGCGCGCTCGCCGGGCCGGAGGCCGCCGTCCCGTCCGCGGCCGGAACGGTGTCCTGTTGGTCGAAGGGCCGGTTGCCCGTCAGCCTCGTGGGTATCCTGACGGTATACGGCGAACACCGTGTGGGGCCGGGCCCTGGGCCCGGCCCGGGCGTGGCGGGAGAGTGACAGCGTGCAGCGGGTGCCCGGCGAATGTGCGACTCCGGTTACCCGCCTAGTGGAGCTGCCTGGCCGCGGCACGACGCGGGTGTGGGAGTGCGCTGGCCCGCGCGGCGCCGAGACGCTCGTGCTCATCCACGGGGTGACGTTTACCGCGGAGCTGAACTGGCGGGGAGTCTTCGCCGCGCTCGGACGTCACTTCCGTGTCGTCGCCGCGGACCTGCGTGGCCATGGCGACGGGATCCGCGCCGGTTCGCGGTTCCGGCTCGAGGATTGCGCTGATGATGTCGCCGCGCTGGCGGGTGTCCTCGGCATCGGCAGGTTTACCGTCGTGGGTTATTCGATGGGCGGCATGGTCGCCCAGCTGGTGTACCGGCGGCATGCGGCGCTGGTGTCGGGACTGGTGTTGTGCTCAACCGCGTGCGACGTCCGCGGGTCCCCGGGCGAGCAGCTGGCGGCTCTGGCCACGCCGGCGGTGGCGGCCGCCCTGCAGTGGAATCCGGTTCTGCATCTGGTCGGCGCCGAGGTTTTTGGCACGGTACTGCTTGACGGCGTGGCCGATCCGGCCACGGGCCGGTGGGCCCGCGCCCAGTTGAGCCGGACCACTCTGGCCACCGCGGTCTCGGCCATCCGGGCCGTCTGCGAGTTCACCTCGGCCGGCTGGGTCAGCCAGGTCGCTGTCCCCACCGCGGTGGTGATCACCTCCCGGGATCGGGTCGTGCCGCCGGGCCGCCAGCTTCAGCTGGCCCGGGCGGTCCCTGGCGCATCGGTACACGAGCTCCGCGCCGGACACGGGGCCTGCATCAACGCGCCCGAGGCGTTCGCGCGCACCCTGCTCGAGGCGTGCTGGTCGCTGGAGTCAGGCCGCGACGGCACGCTGCGCACGCCCGCTTGATGCGGCCGGCCCGCGGTACGGACCCGCCATTAAACCGGCCCGACGGGACCGGCCTGCCGGGACCGGCCGGTCAGCACATACCCGCTGCCGAACGCCACCTCACGCAGCTGAACGTCCTCGATCAGCGGCTCCAGATGATGCCACGGCCGGTCGAATCCCTCGAAGCTCTGCACGAAGGGAGCATGCAGCATCCTGGCTTGCATATTCACGCCGACCAGCCACGGCGCGGCCCACTTGCCGCCGCCCGCGGCCACCGGTGCCTGCGGACGCAGCTGATCCATGACGTTCTGCAGCGCGTCCGGGGACTGCAGGATGTCGTGGACGGCGCAGAACAGGGCGGCATCCGCGGTGCCCGCGATCTGGGCGTCCTGCGCCCCCGACTGCACGATCGTGACGTTAGGCCAGCCTTCGCGCGCGACGCGCTCGCGGGCTATCGCCGCCATCTCGGGTGATGCCTCGATGCCGATGACGGCACCCTGCGAGCCCACTTTCTCGAGCAGCAGGCCGCAGCACAGGCCCGTTCCGCATCCCACGTCGAGGACCACCTGCCCCGGGTCGACCGGGAGTGCCTCGACGATGGCCTGGCGGTAGGCCTGGAACGCGGCCGTCCGCTGATCGTAGGAGCAGGCGTCCTCGCTGTAGGCCGCCTGCCGCGGGATCCTCTGGGCCAGCGGATACGCGGCCAACGCGGAATCAGCCGATTTATTCATGACTTTTCACCCGCCTTTCACGCAGTAACACCTCGCAAGGTGTCTTCGGGGCGGTATTCGTGCCAGGATCCAACCTACCTACGGTTGCGGTCAACCATGTCAACGGCGGGTTAATTTTTATCAGTCGCGGTGAATTTTAGCTTGACTGAGAAACGTTCTCCGTGCGGCGCCAAGATGACGATGGTGCTGAGGTGGCTGAGGGTTTTGGGGTGCGCTGCCCGGCGGGGAGACGGTGAACGTGGCGACCGGGCTCGAGCCGGTGCCGGTGCCGGTGCCGGACTCGGTATAGCGTCGCCCATCACGCCGACGTCTCCGCGGAAACGCTTCGCGGGCCGCGCGTCCGGCGGGCCGGGGAGTGAAACCACCGTTCGTTCTGAAATAGAAAGAGCATCAGCCACGAGAAGGTGCAGCTAAGGACAATGCCGCTTAGCTTGGCCGCGCCCGGAATGCACGGTCGCGCCGCCTCTCCAGGCCCCGGTGGCATCTAACGGCACCAGGCGAGCTTTTCCGAATTTGTTGCGGATCGTTACTGTCCTCATAGGGGAGGTAACGATCCGCAATAACGATTGCTCACGGGGAGCCCGCGATGCCGGCGCGCCGGGCAAAGTCACTCCGATTGGGGTGGCATAATAGAGGCGATGAGTAATTCACGTTCCCGCCGCTTTCCTGTGACCGTTACCCACCTTCCGGTCACGCGTTGCAAGATCTGCCAACGCACCGTCGCGTACCGGCCGGGCAACCTCAGCGAGGTCCTGACCGAGCACTATCGCCGGGCGCATCCCGAAGCACTCGGAATCCCCGTCGATAGCCGCTGACAAACTATCCGCAGGCCTCAGCGACCCGGTGCTTCGGCAGCGGCTGCCCGTGGCCTGCGGCGCTTTCGCCGGCGCCATGACCGAGTTCAAGCGCGCGCTCATTACGCTATGACTCGGTCGGGTCAATAGACGCTCGATGGGGGGCGGCGGAAGCCCGGAGGAGTAGCGATGAGAACAAGCTCGGATCGAATCCTGACCACTCACACGGGCAGCCTGCCGCGCCCGGCGAGCCTGACCGACCGTCATGACCGGCAGGCGGTGCAGGCGGCCGTGCGGGATACGGTCGGGCGGCAGCTGGCGGCGGGCCTCGACGTCATCAACGACGGCGAGGCCAGCAAGGCGAGCTATTCGACGTATGTGACCGAGCGGCTTTCCGGATTCGGCGGCGAGCCCGTGTCCGTGCGGCGGTGGGGTTATGAGGACTTCCCCGAGTACGCGCGCAAGCAGTGGGGCGACGCGGCCAGCCCGGTCCGCAGCGTCACCGCCGGCAATCCCAGCTGCGACGCTCCGGTCGCCTACACCGGCACCTCGCTGGTCGCGGCCGACATCGCGAACCTGCAGGCGGCGGCGGCCAGCGCGCCAGGTGCCGCCGAGCTCTTCCTGTCCGCGGCCTCGCCCGGCGTGATCGAGATGTTCATGCCGAACCGGTACTACCCGAGCACCGGGGATTACCTGTTCGCGCTGGCGGAGGCGATGAAGGCCGAATACGACGCGATCTATGCGGCCGGCCTGGTGCTGCAGCTGGACTGCCCGGACCTGGCGTGTGACTGGGCCCGGGGCGAGCAGCGGACGCTCGGGGAGTTCCGCAGGACGGTGGCGCAGCGGCTGGAGGCGCTCGAATACGCCACCCGCGACATCCCGGGCGAGGCGATGCGGCTGCACCTGTGCTGGGGGAACTATGAGGGCCCGCACCACACCGACATCCCGCTGGCCGACATCATCGACCTGGTGCTGCAGGCCCGGCCGATGGCGGTGTCGTTCGAGGGCGCCAACCCCCGGCACGAGCACGAATGGCAGATCTTCGAGGAGGTCAAGCTGCCGGACGGGAAGATCCTGGTGCCCGGCGTGCTGGACTCGACCACGAACTACATCGAGCATCCCGAGCTGGTCGCGCAGCGCATCAGCCGTTACGCCGGCCTGGTCGGCCGCCAGAACGTCATGGCCGGCACGGACTGCGGCTTCGCCACCTTCGCCAGCTTCATCACCGTCGAGCCGGAGATCGCCTGGGCCAAGCTCGCCGCCATGGCCGACGGGGCGCGGCTGGCCAGCGCGCGGCTGTGGCCGGACGCGCGGTAACCCGGCCTCGACGTAGCGCTTCAGCTGGGCTATGTGTCGTAGTTCGGCCTTTTCCATCACCCGGCGGAGCTTCCATGATCCATGCCCGTAACCGAGATTACCTGGGGGCACTTCTATCAGCGTGCTACCCGGCTCCGGGCGGAACAGCCCCGCATCGAAAGCGGGCAGCCTGCGCTCCGTGAGTGCGGAGGTAGGAGCCGATGAGGCTGGTCGCCTCCGGTCCGCCCAGGCTGGGGGCGACTAGTGTGGGCAGTATCGCCAGGAAGCTGGTGGGATCCTGGGGATCTAGTCCGGGACAGAATACGCGGACAAACGCCTCCTGGGTATCGGGATACCTCAGGTCCGCCACTTGAGATATTTCCATCGCTTCGATCCGGTACTGAATGTTGTAGCAGTATCCCATATCGGCACGGTATTCGATTCCCGGAGAAAGCGTAAAGGTATTCTCGCCCCCCAGGAGCAAGTGACCGCCACCCCAGTTATCCGGGGCGAAAAAGGCATCTTTCTCCTGCTCTGCGTAAAGGACATCTACGATGCTGCGTGAGCCGGGAGCCCGGAGGAACAAGACCCGAAGGCAATCTGGCATAGCCGGCGGCGGTATGCTACTTAGCTTCTCTGAAAGTACTTCTAGTGTCCTGAGTCGCTGATTCGTTGGCAGTAGGCGGCGAGGGATTCGAGGATCTCATCCGCGGTCTTGGTCCACACGAACGGCCGGGGGTTTTTGTTCCACTCGGTGATCCATTTGCGGATGTCGGTTTCGAGCTTGGTGACGGTGCGGTGCGCGGAGCGGCGGAGCTTGCGGGTGGTGAGCTCGGCGAACCAGAACCGTGGGCATGTGGGGGCAGCCTGCCCGCAGCGAGTGCGGCTGCCACTACTGGCATCCTTCGTGCCAGTACCCTTCCGGCTTTGCTCTGGCGCTGGGACCGTAGGCAAGACAGCAGAAACGGACGCAGATCGGAAGAGAAATGAATGAATTTGAGGTCGTAACGGTCATCAACCGCCCCGTCGAGGACGTTTTCGCAGCGGTGCGGGACGTCGCCAAGTCCCCGTTGTGGACTCCGGGATTGCTGGAAGTGCAGCGGACCAGCGAAGACCCGCTCGAAGTGGGCGGCACAATGGTCCATGTGGGCACGTTCCTGGGCCGACGCTACGAATCGCCGACCACGTGCACGACTCTCATCGAGAACAAGCAGCTGACCACCACGACCACCGGAGGGCCGTTCTTCCTCGAAGTCGACCAGCGGCTCGAGCCAGACGGCGCAGGCACCAAGC
>Ga0302324_100013822_pt1 | contig 16328 bp, 19 predicted proteins | sample Palsa_T0_1_FD_201949 | JGI IMG/M metagenome (GOLD analysis project Ga0302324, IMG submission 201949) | Peat permafrost microbial communities from Stordalen Mire near Abisko, Sweden - Palsa_T0_1 | ecosystem: Environmental > Terrestrial > Soil > Palsa > Peat permafrost | place: Sweden: Abisko...
CGGTTCCGTCGGTCACTAATGCATGCGACACACATCCTGCTCGGTGGTAATCGTCCGCTGAGGCCGAATGTCCTCATTCACCCGGGAGCGGTAATCCGCCGCCCGCCTCACATTCAGACGGGCGTAGAAACACCATGGGCTTGGCGCGCCTGAGGCACAATCGTCACCGGAATCAACGAGCGTTCCGCAAGCTCGAGACTCGTGCTCCCGAGGAGGGAACCCTCGTGCGCGTCGGACCCTCGAGAGCCCACTACCAAGAGATCGGCCGATTCGGGCGGCATGGACATCCGGAGCAGCGCGGAGCACGGATCACCGTCGACAACGGACCACTGGATCCATTGGGGATCTCCGCCTGCCGTGGCGGCTATCTCCAATGCTGTATCTCGGTGCACGGCAACATGATCAGCGAGGAGTCCAGCGTGCTCTAACAGACCGACGGCGTGCACGATGCGGAGTCGGCCTCCGATTGCCCTCGTCAATCCAGTGGCCCAAAGCAGCGCGGCCGTGGAATCCACAGAGCCGTCATATCCCACTACGACGGTCGGCGACGTATTCATCCTCCACCCTCCAGACCCGCCGGCGCGCTTTGTAGTGCCTCCAGCGCTCGATGGCGATCTGATACGGCGAGGCGTATTTCTTTCATGCCCGGACCTCCGTAAGTCGGTGCAGCGGGATGAGTAGGGAGATCGAGGAGGGCTCCGAGGGTGTCGGTCACAGACAATTTCAGAGCCATCTGGTTGTAGCCGCCTTCCAGAAACAAGGCCAACCGCCCTGGCCGAGGGGTGAACTCATTCACCATCCGGGCCAGTTCTGCAAAGTCTCCACTGGACAGAGCGAGGTCGCCCAGTGGATCTGCCAGGTGCGCGTCAAAACCACACGACACGAGCACCCAATCAGGGGAGAACCCCTCGATGGTCGGTCGCGCCACGTGGTCGATAGCGGCTCGCACAACGTCGCCGGTTGCCCCCGAGGGTAATGGAATATTGACCGTGAGTCCTCGTGCCGTCAGTCCTCCGATCTCATCTGCTCTCCCCGTTCCGGGAAAGAAAGGAAACTGATGGGTTGAGACGTAGAGGACATCGGGATCATCCCAGAAGATGGACTGGGTTCCGTTGCCGTGGTGCACATCCCAATCCACGATCAGCACCTTCTGGCCCTTCGCGGTCAAGGAAGCGGCGGCGACCGCCACGTTGTTGAGAAGACAAAAGCCCATTGCCCTGTCACGTTCGGCATGGTGACCGGGCGGGCGGGCCGAAACGAACGCCACGCCCTCACCGGCGTCTTCCAATGCTGTAATGGCGGCTAATCCAGCGCCTGCTGCACGTCTCGCTGCGTTCCACGAATCCGGTCGGGCAAAGGTATCGGGATCGATGTCCCCCCCACCCTTGGCACAGAATGCTTCGAGCTCTGCGAGGTAGGCGCCTGAGTGTACGCGCATGAGATCACCCAGCTCTGCTTTCGGGGTGGGTGGGTACACCACCTCGTCGTCGAGCTCGAGCGCACGTATTCCATCCATGACGGAACCGATCCGCGCCCGTTGCTCGGGGTGGAGCGTTCCGCCGTCGTGTTCGATGGTGCCGGTGGGACCGGCGACAATAAGTTTCACACTTCTCGCACGTCATGAATCGTTGTCGGGCTCTCGCCCCGCCAGTGACGCGACGACTCGCGGTCGTCCAGCGCCGCTCGGTAGTTCTCCGTTGACTCTATGGGAAAGCGGAGAGTCACCGTTCCGTACTCAACGCTCGACGTGACCGGAAATCCAGAGTGATAGAAGACGTCAAGCATTGCGCGATTCTCGCAAAGCGTCTCTGCCCGAAACGAGCTGATACCTCTCTCCCCGGCGGCTCGCGCCAGTTCATCAAGCAGCAGGGCTCCAATCCCGTGGTGCTGGAACTCATCGGAGACGACGAACGCCACTTCGGCTTCAGAGTCTCCGGGCGCACTGTCATAGCGACCCACAGCGATCAGGCGATTTTCGGATTCGGCCACGAGGGCGAGCCGGTTCACATAATCGACAGTGGTGAAGTGCTCGACCTCCTTGGCCGAGAGTTCGGGATGAAATGAGAAAAAGCGCAGGAACACCGAGCGTGGCAGCAGGTGCTGATGAAAGGCCATCAACCGAGGGCCATCGGCGGGACGGATGGGTCGGATGTGGAAGTGAAGATCGCCGTCGCTCACCACGTCACGCTCCAGCTCACTCGGATAACTGGCCATATCCACAGAATCCGTCAGGTCGGCCTCAGGCAGCCCGGCGTCAACGGAAGTCGAACACCAGTCGGGCATCCGCCTCCCCTTTCTGGGTCTGTTCGAATGCCTCGTTGACCTGCTCGAGCTTTCGACTCTCCGTCATCGCCGACCTTTCTCGGGAATACCATCTCTTCCAAGATCGCGCCTGGACCAAGGATTCCCTAGGGCCGAAGGTCCCTCGTCCGGTCGAACTTCCTCACCGTGATGCTTAGCTCCCGGCACCCCAGACAATCTCAACGAGATGTCGTTCATTTTCCAGGGCTTCGCCGACGGCGTCTCGGAGTTTTTGCCCGAGCTCGCGCCCACCTTCGGTGCGGGGCATCGTGGTATGGAGTCGGACGTTCAGAACATCTCCCCAGCCGCGGCGAATGTCGACCTTCGTAAGGTAGTGATGATCGTCGTCGGGCAAGACCTGTGCGATGGCAGAAAGCACTCGCCTCGTCATCTCCTCGTAAGCCCTCCGCATGGGGGCGTTGGCTCCCGATGTGTGGTCAACGTCCTATCGCCTCCACGCTGATCGGCGAAATGCTCGGCATCCGCCCAACGCTAGAAACAATCCCCCTCTGGGAGTAGGGCCGAAGGTCCCTTGGCGACGACGTTTGCCGGACGCCTGTCAAGTCTGTTCGCCGATCGTCTGGATGAGCCGGGCGTAGTTGACCGAGCACCCGCCGGATCGGTTCGGCGTCGTAGGCGTCGTTGCGGGCTCACTTCCCTTCACCTTCGGGCCGTGGCGGTAGCGCCAGTTTCATGTGGACTGGCTGGCTGTCTGCAATGAGCAAATTCCCGGGGCCTAGCGTCGCGCCAGCGATTGACAAAGACTGGACTTGTTCTTCGGGAGTGCCGTCGACTTGCATAGGCAAATCCTTGGTCGTAGCGAGCAAAGCACTCGCACCGTGAGCCACTTGCGATCAAAAAAAGCCAGCCTGCGTTGCCCACTACAACCAATCGTCGTTGCCTCAACAAAGTGTTGGCGAATCGGGCAACGAGGGTGGAGGCGCCCGACAACGCATCTATAACCTTCGGGGGCAGCGGCACGAGGCTCTCGGGAACCTCGCTGGATGTAATGGACAACGTAGGCTGTCCTTACGAAACCCTCGGATTAGAAGGTGAGCTACATCAGGCTACAACGAACTAGTCGAATTTGCAAGAAAATTCCCGTAAAGTGGTCGATTCGAGGTCGATTCACAAGTCGTCCGTAGTCGCAGATGGCACGAAATTTAAGAGCTTTCGTAGACCCTGCAGTAAGCCCACGGATCAATAGAACTTGTTTGCCACTTGCGCAGTTGCCGAGGTCAAATGCCGACAAAGTCGGCAAGCTGTTTGAGATCCTCAGGCGAACGGCTACCGCCACCGATGAGAAGCGTCGTGACCGGCGACTCGCGCCAGGCCTCGAGGCGCTCGCGAATTCGCGCCGGTGGACCCACGAGCGAGATCTCATCGGCGAACGCGTCGGGGACCGCAAGAATTGCCTCGTCGCGTCTTCCTTCGAAGAACAGTTCCTGGATCCGCAGAGCTTCGTCCTCGAATCCCATCCGCTGCATCAGCTTCGTGTGATAATTCTGCCCCTTGGCCCCCATCCCGCCGATGTAGAAGCCGAGCATTTGCTTCACTGGCAGCAGACCCGCTGCGATGTCATCGGTGATGGCGAAATGCGCGAGCGCGGTGATCTCAAACTTCGGGCCGGCGCCGACCAACTGATCGGCGTAGATCTCCTGGCGCAACGGCGAGTAATACAGCGGCAGCCATCCGTCGGCAATCTCCGCCGTCTGGGTAACGTTCTTCGGACCTTCGGCCGCGATGAAGATTGGCAATTCGGTCCGCAGCGGATGGATCATCAACTTCAGGGGCTTGCCGAGTCCAACGGAACCGGGACCCGAATAGGGATGCTGATAGAACTCACCTGCGAAATCGAGAGGACCGTCCGCCCGCCGCAACACGCGGCGGATGATCTCAACGTATTCACGGGTGCGAGCCAGCGGACGCGCGGAGGGTTGGCCGTACCAGCCCTCAACCACCTGCGGCCCGGACACTCCGAGTCCCAGTATGAATCGACCGCCGGAAAGATGGTCGATGGTCGCTGCCGCCATGGCAGTGGCGACAGGCGTCCGCGCGGCCATCTGCACGATTCCGGTGCCGATCCGCACCCGCTTCGTGTGGGCCGCGATCCATGCGGCGTAGGTGAAGGCGTCGTTGCCCCAGGACTCTGCCGTCCAAATGGAGTCGAAGCCGAGGCTCTCTGCGACCTGAGCCTGTTCGATCACATCAGGATTCGGCCCCTTGGCCCAGTAGCCGAATGTCATTCCTAGTTTCAGCGCTCGTGACATGGCGAATACCCTAGGTCGATCCGACAGATCCCCACACGTTCCCCGGCGTGATCAGATGGTGAAAGCCAGATTCGTAGCGATCCGTTGGCCGAGTTCCTGATCGCCCTCAATGGCAATCGCCACATCGGCCGGATCGACTCGCCCACACGCCAGAGCAACAAAGGTGTCCGAACTCAGCCGTAAGATCACATCGGCCACATCGGGAAGCGTGGCGACCACAGCGGCGCGACCGTCGACAGCCACATGAATGTTCCTAGTGACCGGACCGGTCAATTCGATCGTCACGCTACTGCCGTCCGGTGCGCCCGCTCGCTTTCCTATGACATACCCGAGGGCGCGCTCGATCTCGTCGATGGCCTGCTCAGCTGCTGGTCCGTCGCCGTGTCCCGGCTGACCGACCGCGGTGCGCATGTCCTGCTCATGAACCCATGAGTCGAATACCCGAATTTGCATGAATCGCCGGTAGTCGGCCTTCCCCACTGGCGTCCACGACGGTTCGTCCCATTGCGCGTCTGTAAGCGCCCTCAGCGCTTCTAAACGTCGAGCGGTGGTGTGGCGGAACTCTTCCAACAGATCGGCCGGACCTGCACGGCGCAGCTCAGTCACCCATTGTTCGTTGGCTCGTCCGATGTCGTTGTGTACATAGGCTGGAAGGTCAGCGGTTTCCCCTGGTGGTGTCGGTTTGCCCGCGAGCATCGATTCTGTCCCGACGATATGGGCCAACTGGTCGGCGACGGTCCAGCCCGGGCAGGCGGTCGGCGTCAGCCACTCCTCCGGCGCCAATCCCCGGGCGAGGAGGTCGATTGAGGCCCAGGTCTCGGCCAATTGCGCAGTCAATGCGGCGGCGGTGTTTTCGGCGCTGGTCATGCGACAGGATGTGCGACGCTACGCCAGTCCCGGGCGGAGAGATACGGCGCGAAGAGTTCTCCGATGCGGGTCCAATCCGCCGGTGCCTTCGGCCGGCGTAACTCGTAAAGATTGGGGAATTCGCTCCAACCGGCAACCAGATCCCACAACCGGCCCGCGGCAGGCCCCGTCGGAGCGGGAGCGATCACCGGTCCGAAGAGGGGTGTCGTGCCGTTGAGGACAAGCGTCGGCACACCGAAGCCGCCCAGATCGAGAATCCGTTGGTGGTCGGCCCGAATCTCCTCGTCGACGGTGGCATCCGCCAGGCTTGCGTCGATGACCGCGGCATCAAGGCCAGCCTCAACGAGTACCGCTTCGAGCACCGGTCGATCCTGGACCCTGCGCCCGTCTTCGTGAAGAGCGGCGCCCGCTGCGGCATAGAAACGACCCACCTCCTCCTCGCTACTTCGGCGCAGCATCGCCGCCACTCGCAGCATCGACCAGCCGTACGACCAGGGACGCTCCCATGGATGCTTCTTGTCGGATTCCCGATTCACCTCCTCTAAGGAGAAGAACCCCCAACTGAGACGTATCTCGCGCTGGAGCGACGCCTGGCGGATCCAAAGACTGGTCTGATACGCCCACGGGCACATCACATCGAAATAGAACTCGACGTCGGTCATCGGTTACTCCTGCTACTTGGCAGAGGCGTAGTAGTCGACTACCGGACTGGAGTCATCGGTCTCGGCTGGCCGGAGCAAATTGACGGGAACCACGTCGCGGTGATCCATGCCGGGGCGTGCCCCACGTGGCGTGCGACCAGCGGCCACGTCGGCGATTCCCTCCAAAAGAAGGCGCTGCGCGTGGATGATGGCGACATCACTAGACGAGAGATGGTCCTTCGTCCGATCCACGATTGGCCCCATGCTCGCCTGGGTTACCGTGTCCTCCTGCAGCAGATTGCCGACGAAGCCGCTGAAGTGCCCGTTCTTCATGGCCTCGCGATCTTGACCGAAGTTATGTTCACGATCCGACGTGAACCCCCCGAAATTATGTGGGTCATACGGCACATTTCCCACGACCGTGCTCATCTCCTCAGGCACACCCTGTCCGCTGTTGAAGCCTGGATGATTCGACCAGACGCCGTAAAAGAGGTTGTGGTGCGTGTCGTCGATGGGCGACACGATGAAGATCACAGCCGGAACCTCATACCCGCCGGGGGTGAAACTGATGAAGGGCATGATGTATTTAGTCGTCCGCACGTAGGTGCTGCCGTCATGGAGGGGACGCAGTGCTGCGGCATCGAGACCATATGGGGTGTGCTCGACCTCGTACCGGGGCGCCAAGGCTTCCAGCGCGTGGGTCATGGTCACGTTCGCCTGGTCGCGGTTTACATATGCCATGTGCAACGTGCCGACGTGGGCGCTGTCGATAGTGGCCTCCACCCCTTGCAGCCAGTTGCAATAGCACTTCGTGATGGTCATCCACACCTGGCTGGCGGGTATGACCGTAAACGGCAACTCCGGGAATGGTGGAGCCTCTTTAGTCCCTAGCCACACCCATATGATGCCGCCACCTTCGTGGGTCGGGTAATGGCCGACCGGCACCTTGGCCGCGAAGGCCTCGGGGTTCTGCGAGTGCGTCGGAACATCAACGACCTTTCCGGACACATCGATCTTCCAGCCGTGGAAGATGCAGCGCAGCCCACACTCTTCGTTGCGAGCGAGAGCCAACGAAGTGCCCCGGTGCGGGCACCGTTCGTCGAGGAAGCCCACCCTGCCGTCGGTCGCTCGAAAGGCCACAAAATCCCGTCCGAGGAGACGGACCCGCAGGGGTACGCCGTCTTCAACGATTTGGGAGGACAGCACGGCGGGGATCCAGTAGTGCTCCCTCATCAAGCTTCCCATGGGGGCATCACCTTCGACTTGGGTCAATACGTCATTCTGTTCACGCGTGAGCATGACACGAACCCCCTATTCGTTACGGAATCGATGCCACGCCAACATTAGCCCCGAACGGCGCCCCACGACCCCTGCTGCAGCCGAGAGGAAGGAGGAGATCGGTACGGCAACCCAAGCGGCCCCGCTTACCAACCGGTTGCCGCGATGATCGAGCCGTTGAGGTGTTGACCCGCCATGCTCCCGTCGTTGGGGGCGTCCCCGTAGGTGTACACGGACCCGTTGGCCGACGTGACCCAATACCCGCCGCCGTCCGATGTCGCGAAGATGGCGGAAGCCGGGTTCAGACCCCCGACCGCTCCCGCCGGGCCTGTGAGGTCGGCCGCGTCGCCGTAGGGAGCAACCACACCGTTGGCGAAGAGGAGCCAGTAACCGGCGCCGTCATTGGTGCGCACCGCCGCCGTCACCGGGACGGACTGCGGACCGGGCGCCCCGTAGCTGACGGCATCCCCGAAGGCGTAGACGTGGCCCGTGGCCGTGACGAGCCAGTACCCGTTCCCACTGGCGTCAGGCATCACCGCCACCGCGGAACCAGAACAGCCCCCGATGCTCGGACACGAACCTTCGAACTTGGCATCTCCGAAGGCGAAGACACCCCCGTCAGAGGCCACCATGAAGTAGCCCGCCCCGTCAGCAGAAGGCACCATGCCCACAATCGGGGCATTGAGCCTCTTCGGGCTCGTCGACCCGGCCGGCGCAAACCCGAGCCCAGGGATGGAGCCGTAGTACCCCGCGTTGCCGAAAGAGAAGATCCCGCCGTCCGAGGCCACGAGCCAGTAGCCCCCGTCATCCGCCGTCGGCGTGATCCCGACCACTGGGCGCTGAAGCGTCAGCGCCCCCGTCGACCCGTAGAACTGGGCCGCTCCGAAGGAAAAGATCCCGCCGTCGGAGCCGACTAACCAATAGCCGTGCTGGGCCGACGCGGCCGCAGTCGGAGTCGGGGTCGGCGCGGCTGATGGTGCACTTACGACCAACGTCGTGGTGCCGCTGGAGGCGGTGAAGCTGGAGGAACCCGAATATGTTCCGGTAACGGTATCGGTACCTTCGGGCGCCATCGACGTGCTACACGAGGCGGCACCGCCCACAAGTGCGGCCGTGGTGCAGAGCGTAGTGGTTCCGACGGTGAACGTCACCGTGCCCGTCAGGGTCCCGCCCGCCGAGGTGACAGAGGCGGAGTAAGTCACTGCAGCGCCCAAGATGCTCGACATAGGACTGACCGAGACCGTCGTGGTCGTCGACTGAACGACCGGGGCAGTCGGCACTGGGCCGGTATAGGTGATGGTGAACGCGCTGTTGGCAATGCTCCCCGAGGACGCGATGACACTGGAGTGATTGGCGCTGCTGACCATATCGAGCTGGGTCGAGACGACCGCAGGCGAACCCGAGTTGGTGTCCGCCATATTGGAGAAGGAAGCAGAACCGAAGTCGGCCAACGTCGACTGATCACTGTTGATGGTGGGGGCTTCTTCGATCCACTCGGCGGAACTGTCCGGTGCGCTGTAGGAGAACTGCTGTGAGAACGCGATGCCCGATGTGTTATCGGTAAGGGCGATCTTCCATGTTCCCGAGGTGACCTCCTGGACCGATGCCGTCATGTGGTCCCCCGGCGTGATGGCCATGTTGATCTCGGTCGCATATGCCGGGAGGATCTCGTACCAGGCGTAGTAGCTCGTCTCTCCGCCCGATGTCTGCTGGGCGGTCCCGGTCTGGATCAGCGAGGTGTCGCCGGACTGGTATCCATCAATTCCGATCCAGGTCGACGAGTACTGAGCCGACTGTGACGGCTGCACGGTTGGCACGACCCACTGGGCTTTGATAGCGGTGAATGTGGGGCCGGTATCGACGTAGCCGGACCAGTTGTAGGTCTCCGCCGTATTCGTGATGCCCGTCGCATGGGGATTGAACGTAGAGAGCAGATGGGCGGTTTGACCCTGTGGTTGCCACGCGGAGACCTGAGCGTTGAGCGCGTGGCGCGCGACGAGTGGCGTCGCTGCGCTCGTCGCACTTTGCGTCATGAGAAGCGATGCAGCCGCCGTCAGGGCGACAGAGGTCGGAATCCCCACCCATTTAGTTAGGAGATGCAATCGGGAGTTGCGCGAAGTCACGACTGACGTTGCTCGCGCGAAGTGGCCCGAGGTTGCGGGGTACACCGTCTCCTTCGCACCATTGTCTCAGATAACTTCCTGGTTGTCCGACCTGGCGGACAGCCCTCATCGACTGCCGCAGTTCGAGACACTGGGCGTAACCCGTCGGTAAGTCAAGCGTCCGGGCCGGTGCACTTGCACCTTCAACCGGATCGCCACCATCTCGCAACCTGACATAGCGATGCGGTATTGGGGAGTCGAATTGACGCGTTGTTCCCCGGCCGCGCCCAGGCCAGTCAGCGACCCCCGGATCAGTCCTTCAACTCCACCACGATCTCGTGAAACGGTACCTTTCCGTTGTTCACAGCCGACTCGATTCCCCCACGCTCGGCGTAGATCACATTCCCGGGGAACACATCGCCTTCGACGGTACCCAGGTGGCCCCATGGACCGCCCGAGTCGGGCTCCATATCGGCGGCCATCGTGTCACCCGAAAGCTGGATCATGATGTAGTCGAGCTTGTGCTCGTGCACGTCGCTCCTCTGACCAGGCTCGAGCTGCATCTCCCACACGCGCACCCGGTCATTCTCGAACAGCAATTTGGTGGCAATGTCGCCAAGGACCCGATCAGCCATTGTGCTCCCCTCCTTCGGTCCCGGCCGTCTACAGGTAGCGGAAGCGGCCGCAAACGCGAGTGTAGCCAGCGCCGCCGCCTTCTGTCCTGGGCTCTCAAGTAGGGGTCTCGATGACACTGTCGTCGAGAGGAGCCTCGTCCGGTCCGCACAATGTCCCCGGGGCAGGCGTCATCAATTCCTCGCGCCATCGAGTCGTCCAGGTACGAGCCCGCCGATGCCAGGCCTCGATGCGGTCATCGCCGGGTACGCCCGCCTCTTCGGCGTTGGCCAGGCCCCGGGCTACGTCGCGGGCCTTGCCCATTCTTACGTGGGCTTCGGCATCCGTCGCCCAGGTGGTGCACACTTCGTAGTCGTTCATCATGACTTCGTAGAGACCGACCAGATGATGCCCGTACTCGGCCATGAGCGGCGCGCGCACATTGCGCACCGCGTCGAGATACTCGATCGCCGTACCAGGTCGAACCTCAGTCAACTCGTGGACAAAAAGTGATCCCTTCACCCCCGCGGCGGAGAGCGAGTCGATGTTCGGACAGCCTGGAGCGGCGGCGAGCAGGCGATCGAACCCGCCGGTCCGGTAGTTGTAGGCGGTCGTCCACCAGGCCTCGAGGGTGGCGTTGCTCATCCGCTTCAAGCCGAGGCGGTCGACCTTGCCGGACCACCCATCCCATCCGCCGGGAATCTCCCAAATGTTGATGACCTGTGGCCATCGACCCGTTATCCCCATCGTGTACCAGGTGCCGAGAAGCTCGAAGTCCACTTTCTCGTGCCCCGCCTGCGCCTGCGTATGTGCCATGTAGTCCCATTGATGCTGCCCCACGATGTCGATCACTTCGTGAAGAAACAGGTCTCGATCAGCCATAGCCCCCTCATTACACGTCGCATTGAGCCGTCGGGCCACGAAGTTAGACCACGCGGGCGGCCTCGTGTGCCACGCCACGCGATGCTGCTATCGGAAACTGCGTACACCTCTCATCGGAGCCGCTGTAACGTGCGCCCATGTTCATTCTGGTTCACGGTGCCTGGCACGGGGCGTGGTGCTGGGAGCAGGTCGAGCACCAATTGGAGGACCTGGGCGCGGCCAGCGTAGCTGTCGACCTTCCCGGACGGTCGGGCGACCCACAGTCGCTGGCCGGGCTCACACTCGATTCGTACGTCGACCACGTCGTGGCGGCCATTGATGCCTCCCCTGAACCGGTGGTGCTCGTCGGACACAGCCTCGGCGGATTGGTGATCAGCCAGGCCGCCGAGCGGATACCGGAGAAGATCTCCTCCTTGGTCTATCTGTGCGCCATGCTTCTTTTGGACGGCCAATCGACGATAGACGCATCCGCCAACGACCCCGACAGCCAACCAATGGCGAACATATCGCTCGACGAGGCCGCGGCCACCAGCTCGGTCGCCGCGTCGGCCGTCCGTGACCTCTTCTACGGAGATTGCACCGTCGAAGGGAGCGACAAGGCCACACTGCTCCTGGTGCCCGAGCCGGTCGGGCCGGCGTCGACCCCCGTCCACGTCACCGCTCAACGTTGGGGGTCGGTACCGCGCTCGTACATCGTCTGTACACAGGACAGGGCCATCTCCCCCGCGCAACAACGCGCCATGATCGCGTCCGTCGGCGTTGACAGGGTGGTCGAGATGGACTCGAGCCATTCGCCGTTCATTTCACAGCCCGAGCGGCTAGCTGCCCTCCTCATCGACCTCCAAGGGTGAGGGGCCCCGCCCGGACAAACTGGATCAGCTCCTCCTCACCCAGCGGCTTTGCCACGAAATAGCCTTGCAAAAGGTCGAATCCCAGCCCGACCATGTCGGCGTAGAGCTCCTCCGTCTCGACCCCCTCGGCCACACACACCAGGTGGAGGCGTTGCGCGAGCTCAATGATCGTCCGGACGATCGCCAAGTCGTTGTCCGACTCCCTCGATCGCCGGACGAACTGCTGATCGACTTTCAGCTCGTCCAAGGGCAGGTGGGGCAGGGAGGAGAGTGAGGTGTTCCCACTGCCAAAATCGTCGACGGAGATCTGTATGCCCCGCTCCCTGAGCGGCGTCAGTCACAGGACGGCATGGATGAGGTTCGTCACTGCGGTCTCGGTGATCTCGAGGGTCAGACATGACGGAGGAAGCGAGCGAATCCGGAGCTCTTCCAGCACCGACTCGGCGAGGTCCTGCCGGGTCATGGTTACGGGGGAGAGATTCACCGACGTGGATATCTCGAGCCCCTGACGACGCCACCGAACCTGCGTATTCAGTGCCTCCGGCAGCACCCATTCAGTCAGGCGGTTGATCAAGCCGGTCCTTTCGGCCAGCGGGATGAAGAGACCCGGAGAAACGTCGCCGCGGGTGCGGCTCTTCCATCTGAGCAGCGCTTCCACCGAGACGACCTCGCCGCTGCTCGCCGCCACCTGGGGCTGGAATACCAGTGTCAGCTCTCCTCTTTCCTCAGCCATTCCGAGGTCGGCCAACAGAGCCAGGTCGGCGCCGGTCAACGTATGGGTGTTGGCATGCCACACAGCATCGGTGGCGCCGTTCGCCACGGCCTCCCTGGCGCTGAGCGAGGCGCGCCGGAAAAGCTCCGGAATTGCATCGCCGTCCCAGGGGGCGACCGACAGCCCGGCGTGGGCCTGCAACGAAACTTCTACGCCGTCGAGGTAGTAGCGACCGGCATTGATGGCACGCCCGACGGTCAGAGCCAGGGATCTCGCGACCTCGACCGCCCGCTCCGGCACGGACTCGGCCCGTTGTTCATCCGGGCTCAACGAGCCGTCGGCCACCGGCTGCACGACGACGAGCTCGTCGCCGATCCTCCCGATGATGGCATCCGAGGGCAGGACCTGGCCGATGTCCTCGACCGCCCGGCGCAACAGTTCACTGCCGGCCTGGAAGCCGAGCGCCTCTTGGGCGCTATCGATACCTCGCAGCACTACAGCGACGACCACCAGGGGCGCGGTAACGTCACGGTGCGAGAGGCGCTGGGCGATGCCCAACCCGTTCGGGAGACCAGTGTCGGGGTCCAGCGTGCCCAGGCTTCGCGTCGATCGCATCAACAGCGCCACCACAAAGGACGCCGTAGCGAGGGCGATGGTCATGACGACAGCCAAGAAGAGCGCCCTGAGGATCCCGATAGGACCCGCCAGCGCGATCCAGAGCGAGAGCGCAATGGCACCCTGCGAGATCGTCACCACCCATGTTCCGAAAAACAGGGCCACGAATACCCCGATCGGGACGAAATAGGTCACGACAATCACGGAGAGTCCTCCGCCTTGGCCTGTCGAGACGAGGGTGGCAACCTCCGCCACCCACAGGCAGGTCAGCGCCGAGCACCAGCCGTAGCCGGTACGGCGAAGCCGGAGCATTGCCATCCACGCCAGCAGTGCGGTGGCGGCGACGATGAAGACAGTGGCCCGTTCGGAGCGGGAAAGTGGCCAGACGACCCCCACCAGGGCCCACGTGACGGCGGCGAAGGCATAGACCAGACGAAGCACCGACAGAGGGCTCAAGAGCGCGAGAGGTGCGTCCAGCGAGAACCACGATCGGGTCTTGGGAAAGAGCCGGTTCCGCACCTGCGCCTCCGCCTGCAGGGGCACGCTCGTCGCCGTCGTCACCCCCGATTGCAGCGCGGACCACTCACGCCAGCCGCGGCCTCGCCCGGGTGACGAGCTCACTTACCCCGGCACGACCTGCGCATTCAAGCCATGTAACCACAGGCACAGAGATCCCTCATGGACCCCACCTCAATGTTCGGGGCGGGCACCCGATCCCACGTAATCGAGGATCAAGGCAGCGGTAGGCGCCGGATCGGCCACCGCCAGATTGTGCGGCGCATGCTCGATGACCTGAAAATCGGTGGACGCGTAGGGACGGAGGGCGTCTCGGACCACGTCGGTCGACGCCCACTGGTCATCGCCCCCGTGTATGAAGAGCCTGCGCATCTCCCCGCTCGCTCGCAACGGCTCTTGGAGCCGATAGTGCACCATGCAGTGGAGCAGGCTCGACCGGAAGGACTGGTACCGCGCCCGGAGTGCATCCTTGGCCATGTCGCCGGTATAGATGGTCGCATTTCGCGAGAGCAGCCCTGGTGCCAGGCGCCCCGCCCACCACACCACGGGAACGATTGCACCGGCCAGTACCGGGAACTGGAGCGCCAACCTCGTCCACAGGTTGTGCCGGAGGCCGATGCGGGCTGCCGCCTCCGAGGGATAGAAGGGAAAGCCGATCCCGACCATCTCCTGCACCTCGTCGGGCCAACGAACGGCGTACTCCAACATGAGATTGCTGCCCATTGAGAGGCCGACCAGTGCAACAGGACCAACGACTCCCCCGTGCGCCAGCGTTCTACGGATCGCGGTGACGTGCCGCAGCGGGGTATGCCTCACCCGGGGCTTGGGCGAGCGTCCGTAGCCCAGCAGGTCCATCCTGATGAGGGTGAAGTGGGGCTCGAGGAGCGGGACGATTCGGTCCCACACCATGTGACTGCCGGCGACACCGTGGATGAGCACCATCGGAGGGCCACTGCCACTGGTGACGGAGTGCAGCAGGTAGGGGTCGGAACCCGGTTCGGGATCAGGCACGGCCCAAGGGTGGAAGCGTCCCATGAACGCCCGACACTAACCCCGAGTCGACTGTGATTTGCTCTCATTAGGCTCGGCCCGTGACCAACTGGACCACTGTTTCCTCGCTCGCTACCGCGGGAGGGACGCTCGTGCTGGCGGTAGCCACGTTCTCTGCGGTGAGATCTGCCAACCGGTCGGCCCGTATTGCGGAGCGCTCCTTCGAGATCGGCCTGCGTCCCATTCTTGCGCCGTCCCGACTGGAAGATTCGCCGCAAAAGGTGATGTTCCGCGACCGCCACTGGGTTGTCCTCCAAGGGGGGCGGGCCGTGGTCGAGGTAGCCGACGGTGTGGTGTACCTGGCCATGCTCGTGCGCAACGTGGGGAGCGGCATGGCCATCATCGAGTCGTGGCAGCCTTTCCCAGGGCAGCGGACGTCCAGTGACCCGTGGGGGGAAATCGAGGACTTCCGGCCCCAGACCAGGGCCCTGTGGATTGCTCCTGGCGATGTGGCCTTCTGGCAGGGGGCGCTGCGCGACCAAACCGATCCGCTGCAGGGGGCCGTGGCCTCCGCCGTGGCCGACGGCGCGCTCACCATCGATCTGCTCTACCTCGACCACGAAGGGGGACAACGGACCGCGAGTCGCTTCTCCCTCATCCGTCGAGAGGACCATCAGCCGGGAGAGGAGACGGACGGGGCCGAGGAGGCCAACCGGTCCCGGAGCGAGTGGTGGGTATCCCTGGCCTGGCACCGCGACTTCGGGACACCATGAGCGACCCCGCTCGCCGGCGAAAGGTCGAACTCGGAATTCCGGACCTGGTGGGGCCGGATCTGCGGGTCCTCTTCTGCGGGATCAACCCGGGGCAACGGTCGGGCGAGTTAGGGCTGCATTTCGCCCGGGCGGGAAACAGGTTCTGGAAGTTGTTGCATGCGGGAGGCTTCACGGACCACGTCTTCGCACCTTCGGAGCAGGCTGCCCTCCCGGCGCTCGGAATCGGCATCACCAACCTGGTCGAGCGAGTGACAGTCGCGGCCAGCGAGCTCGCAGGCGCAGAGTTGCGCGCCGGGGGGCTCCGTCTGGAAGCCAAGGCCAAGGACCTCCGACCGCATATCGTCGCCGTACTCGGTATCGGGGCCTATCGCACGGCCTTCCGCCGCCCGGCTGCGGAGGTGGGCGAGCAGGAAGAGCGGCTCGCGGCGTCCCGTCTGTGGCTCTTGCCCAATCCGAGCGGTCTCCAGGCCCGGTACCAAATGCCCGAGATGACGGCGCTCTACCGGAGCCTTCATCGCGCCGCAGGCGCCCCGGACAAGGGCTAGGCGGCGCCGCGCTGCGGTCTCCTAGCCCTCAGGTCCTCAGGGCGGAGTCGATCACCGTTCCGATCTGCTCGATCTCGATCAAGAAGCCGTCGTGGCCGAACGCGGATTGGACGACGGCCACGGGCCGGTCACCGGGAAGGAGCCGCCCCAGCTCTTCTTGGAGCTCCAAGGGGTACAAACGGTCGGACGCAATACCCGCCACGGTTACATCCGCCTGCACGCGGCCCAAGGCCCTCGCCAACCCACCGCGCCCGCGGCCCACGTCGTGGTGGTTCATCGCTTCGCTCAGCACGATGTAGGAGTTCGGGTCGAACCGTTCGACCAGCTTGTCTCCGTGGTACTGCAGGTACGACTCCACGGCGAACCGCCCGCC